>ERZ1669248.898-NODE-898-length-12344-cov-4.599479_pt1 | contig 12344 bp, 12 predicted proteins | sample MGYA00579296_ERZ1669248 | MGnify/ENA primary metagenome ERZ1669248 (study PRJEB41166, sample SAMN08046057) | hot springs metagenome | biome: hot spring; feature: neutral hot spring; material: thermophilic sediment; isolation source: thermophilic sediment from...
CTTGTAAGGTGTTCACGTAGACCCCGCCGCTCGTCCTCAGCCTCTTAACGCCGAACGTGATAAAGGGGAGGGGTGTGTAGCCGGCGTACCTCACACCGACCCCAACAGACATGAACCCAGCTATCATGCTCTGTAAACCTACGTGGCTGGCCGGCGAGATGTCGCTGCCCGCTATCACGCTCTCGCCCTCCCTCATTATACTGCCGATAGCCGAGCCCAGCTTCACGAGGAACTCCGGCGTTATGTCGATATTAAGTACACCAGTCAAGCCCCAGGGCTCGAAGAGTACCCTACTCCACCTCACGCCCCACCGTATGTCGGAGGGGACTGTCGTGTACGGGTCGATGATCTTCATAGGCCAGATCTTGACCCTCGCTTTTACGCTTGCCCCCCTACCTACGCGTGTCTCGTCGCCTATAACAACACCTTCCGATACGACGACGTGGTCTCCGAGGGTGACCTTCTCGCCGATCACCGCCCCCTCCACAACGCTCGCGCTACCGATGTAGGCGTTGTCGAAAACGATCGAGTTCTCCACTCTACTGCCCTCCTCTACCACAACGTTGCTACCTATAACAGTATAGGGGCCCAACGTGGAGGATATGATCTTGGAGTTGTTGCCGACCACCACAGGAGGTATGACCCTCTCGACGTCTACGTGCGCGTTCCTGCCGATGAAAACGCCCGGCCTGACTTCTCGCCCCTCTATCCCGCCCGGTAGTGCGAGCCTCCGGGACAAGAGGTCCACGTGTGTGGCCCTGTACTGCTCTATGTCCCCTATGTCGCTCCAGTAGTAGTCGTCCACTCTCATGGCGAAGACTCTGAAGTTACCTGCGAGGAGCCGGGGGATCACGTCGGAGGCGAAGTCTAAACTGCGATTAGCCTCCAACTTCTTGAAAACGTGGGGTTCGATAACGTAGATACCCGTGTTTATGATGTCGCTGAAGACCTCGTTCGGCGAGGGCTTTTCCTTAAACCTCAGCACCCTCCCCCTCTCGTCTAGCGCCACGATACCGAACCTCGTGACGTCCGTCTCCCTCCTGACGGCCATGGTCAAGTCGGCCCGGTTATCGAAGTGGAACTCGACCAGCCTCTTCAAGTCGATGTTCGTGACGACGTCGCCGCTGATCACTAGTATCGTGTCGTCCCAGCCGATTAGCTCGACGAGGTTCTTGACACCCCCCGCCGTCCCCAGCGGCTTCTCCTCTACAGCGTAGTGGAGCCTAACCCCTAGGTCTGCCCCGTTGTGAAGGTGGGACATTATGACGTTGGGTAGGTAGTGTAAGGTGACGCCTATGTCGCTGATGCCCGTGTTCTCCTTCAAGTGCTTGATCAGCCTTACAATGATCGGCGTGTTTGCCAGAGGGATCATCGGCTTAGGCCTTGTCACTGTCAGGGGTCTGAGGCGAGAGCCCTCTCCTCCAGCCATTATAACTGCTTTGACCAAACAGGTCACACCTCAGCAACGCCAACCGTCTTCACGGCAAAAAGCTCTGACACGGGTTCGCTCATCACGTGCAGGACCCAGATAGGATTATTTGCTCCACGGTATAAAAGCGTGACAACACAGTTAATAAGAGCCGTTTCCAATTCCAATCCTAGGAGTTAGGTGTTTCGAACAGTGCTGAAGAGCATAGACTGGGGCGAGGTGAAGAGGAAGAGGGAGGAGTTCTGGAACAGCAGCCCGGCGTACAGGGCTATCTACGAGAGAATGGTCAAGCAGGGCTACCACTTCATAGGCACTATAGGAGTTGTTAAGAGGTGCCACTGGAGCAAAGAGGCCGTCCTGAGGAACAGGTTCTGCTACAAGTGCCTCTGGTACGGTATCGAGAGCCACAGGTGCATCCAGATGTCCCCTGTTGCCGCGTGGTGCTGGAACAGGTGCCTGCACTGCTGGAGGATACAGCCCGAGGACGTAGGCCTCCACTGGGACGAGACGAAAGTCCCAGTGGTCGACGACCCGGAGGTCCTCGTAGAGGAGAGCATCAAGGTACACAGAGAGATAATGGCGGGCTTCAAGGGCAACCCCAAGGCAGACCAGAAGAGGGTGGAGGAGGCCTTGAACCCGAAGCACGCTGCCATAAGCTTGACAGGGGAACCCCTCCTTTACCCACGGCTAGGCGAGCTCATTGAGGAGTACCACAAGAGGGGGATAACAACCTTCCTCGTCACCCACGGTACGAGACCCGACGTGCTCGCCAACCTAGAGGAGGAGCCGACCCAGCTCTATATCAGTATTGAGTCGTGGGACAAGAAGTCCTACGAGGAGTTCAACAGGCCGCTCGTCCCTAGAGCCTGGGAGCTATTCCAGGAGACGCTCGAGATAGTGAGGAGCTTCAGGTCTCCCACAGTGTTCAGGTTCACGATAGTCAAAGGGTACAATGACCACGAGGAGGCTCTGAGGAGCTTCGCCAAGATGGTAGAAAAAGGCAACCCAACCTACATCGAGGTCAAGGCCTACATGTTCCTCGGAGGTAGTAGGGGCAGGCTGACTCTCGCGAACATGCCCGACCACGAGGACATAAGGAGGGTAGCCCAGAGGCTGAGCGAGCTGACGGGGTACAAGGTGCTCAGCGAGAGCATACCGAGTAGGATCGTGCTGTTAAGCCGGATCGACAAGCCTATTAGGCACGGGAAGGGCTGTCCCGACGGAGTAGAGCACCCTGAGAAGTGGTGCCCGGTACTAACTAGAGAGTACGAGGAGAGAGAGGACTAAAAATCACACACTGAGTAGGATGATAGCAGCGAACATCAGCGCCGTCGCAACGGCTTTCTTCACGGTCAAAGACTCTTTCAGTAGAATAACGGACATCGCAACAACGAAAAGCAGGCTCGACTTATCTACAACGACGACCGGGGTAGTAGGGCCTTTCTGGAGCGCCATAAAGTAGAGAAGCCACGAGAGCGCGCCGGCTACACCGCTCAACACGATGAACAAAACGTCTCTGGAGGTAAGGGTCCTCAGTAGTCCTGGGCCTTGGACCACCAACATGAACCCCACAGTGAACAACATCATGACAACAGACCTCACCGCCGTCGCCGTTACAGAGTCTACACCAGAGAGCCCGACTTTCGCCAAGATCGTCGCGAGCGCGGCCATGAAAGCGTCTAGGAGTGCGTAGACAAGCCAGTCCTCCACTTAAGACACCGTTAACAAAGCCCTGTATACGTGTGTCGACTATAAAAGGCTTGGGTGTTCAGAACAAGTCCTCGTCCTGGACGTAGTCCTTACCCGTCTTGAGCGCGATCCACGCCTTCTGTAGTTCGCTACCCAGGTAGACGGCGTGGTCTAGTAACTCTATTAGGCCCCTCCTAGCTATCTCCCTGCCAATAGACACCGGCTCTGTACCGCAGAAGACGTAGTCGGGCCCGCTCTCACCAGTCTTGTAGTGCTCTACGACAATGCAGCCGTGCTCTCTGTCCACCCAGACCTTGAAGAAGCCCCTAGGGTCGAGCCTCACGGGCTCTAGTAGCCCAACCGTCACGGCGTTTACGGGAAGAGTGCCCCTGGCCTCCCGGCTCCTCTTGCTCTTCAGGTAGAGGAGGTTAACGCTGTAATCCTTTGGAGGCTTCCCCTCGTAGTGAGCCATGGAGGCGAGCCTAACGGCCTTCGCGAGCTCGCCTACGCAACCCCTCGTCTTGGTACTCCCCTCGGTTGTGAGCAGTAGCTCCACCCCCAGCTCCACGGCTATCGAGGCGAGGACCGCGTTGACCCCGTGGCAGTCAGCGTCGATGAACTCCGTGACGTTGCCCACCCCCATCATGAGAGGGGTATCTGGGAACCTCTCTCTGAAGTCTATGTACGATTTAATGCTCTCCAGCAACCCCATGAGGGGTGGGTGGAGTACGGGGTCCGCGATCACTTTAGCGAATCCCTCTCTCCTCAGCTCGCTCACCAGCCCCCCTAGACCTTCGATGGAGCTCTGCCCACTCGCTTTAGACGCGCCAGGCGTGACCACGATTGTCGTGTCGCGGGGTGCGAGCCGCCTCACCAGGTCTAGGACCTCCCCGTTTGACACGAAAACCAGGTCGACGCCCTCCTTAATCGCCGCCTCTACCTCGCTGGGGTAGTAGGCGTCCACCCCCACCGGAACGCCCAGCCTGCCGCGGAGCCTTCTGAGGATAGACCCGATTTTTTCCGGCCTATCCTCTCCTGCTTCTCCTCCGACGACTACTACGTCGGCGCCGTTCTCGACGAATCTCTTGGCTGCGGTGACGGCCTCCTCCTCGCTTAGCTCCACAGCGTCGCTCACCTCGGCTACTACGAGTGGCCTTACGCGAGACACCGGTTTTGCGACAGGGCCAGACCCTATAGTGAAAACACGCTTCTCCCACGAGCTCTCCTCAACTCTCTTAACCAACTCCTTCTCGCGCTGTGACCTGTAGCCTTCCAGTAGCGTGTCCGCGGGCTCTACGGGAGAGAACCTAACGCCTTCTCTGAGGGCCTTGATAAACAGTGGTATGTCCTGGAGGAATCGGGGCCCCTTAACGATGCTAACACCGAGCTCGCGGGCAACCTGAGAGAGGTCGCCTCGAGTGAAGCCGGGGACCACAACTAGGTCGAAGCCCCGGACGATGTCTCTCCGGGGCTCGAGCACCCGCCTTATAAAGGTTGCCGTCATGAAGGCTGCCACGTCTATATCGGCCACTAAGACGTCGTACTCGCCGGGACTCAGGCCGCTTTCTTTGAGCACCCTCTTCAGCATCTCGCTAGCTAGCCTGCCGGTCACAAAAAGCACCCTCAAGCGTAGACACCTCTCTCCCTGAGAACGTCGAGAACGCGGCCCGGGTTCTCGAGGACTGCCACCCCCGGTATTTCGGTTAACCTTTTTATGATGCCCACGTAGTAAGGGTGGGGCTTAACCCTTATCTCGACGTTCAACTTTATAGCGCCGTACGGGCACGCTCTAGCACACAGCTCGCAGAGGGTGCACTTCAACAAGTCTACTCTGACTTTGAACTCGTGGTCGCTGCTCAGAGCCCCTGTGGGGCAGGCCGTACTCGCAACGCAGCTGCTACAGGACTCGCACGCGTCGCGGTCTATCAGTAGCGGTATCCTCGACGCTGTCTCGTTCAGGTCGGAGGGGACCACGAGGACGGGGGTACCCGTCTTTATCGCGTGACTTACGAGGTTAGACACCAGTGAGTCCGCTATACCGTGCACTATCTTGGCCACCGTGTTGATCGTAGCGGGGGAGACCACCACGAAGCTGTACACGCCCTTGTACAACCTACCGGTCCTCGGGAAGCTGTGCCCCTCGTCCCTCTCGTAAACCACCTCGTTCGGGTACTCGCCGCGCACAACCTCCTCTAGCATTCTAATCATACCGTACATCTTCAAGACCTCTTCGCCAGCCCTCGAGACGAACACGGTAACCGGGACGTTCCTGCTCCTGAGGGCTCGTATGGCTTGTAGCGACTCGTTGATGAAGACACCGGACCCGGTTATAGCCCAGGCTATGCCCTTCAACTCACACCTCCTCTATGTCCTCGATGTAGGCTAGGTTGAAGTCGAGCTCTTCAACGCGCCTGAGCCTGGCCCTCACCACGAACCTGCCGTACTTCACCTCTACTAGGACGTCGAGGTCGCTCGTCTTCAGGGTGCTGTAGTCGTAGGGGTCTTCGGGCTTGTGGTCGAACCTCCTCTTTATCGCGACTTTCGCCCTTGTCCTGTAAGGCTGCGACAAGATCGACCTCTCGATCAGCCTTTCCAACAGCTCTGCGTCCTCGTTGCTCTTCAAGGGTATGCCCGTGAACTGGTGGACCACCATGCCCAGTGCGAGGCCTGCCTCGAATACCGCGCGGTCTCTCTCGGTCACCTTGGTGCTGAAGTAATTAGCTGCCCGGTCAGACATAGAACCGACCACTGGGTTTAATTACCTAGGCTCAACGTATAATCACATGTATGGTGTAGCGTGTTGATAAAAGTGGTTTACCCGGAGGCGAGGTACTTCAAGGAGATCGTGGACGCTTTGAGTAAGATAGTCGATGAAGTGGCTTTCCAGTTTCAAAAGGATAAGCTCAAGATCACGGCGATGGACATAAGCAATATCGCACTGATAGACATAGAGCTACCCGCAGAAGCGTTCAGCGAGTACAACGTAGAGGACCCGCTCAATATCGGGGTGTCGTTGTCCAACCTTAACAAGCTGTTCAGGAAGGCTAAGAAAGGGGACAGGCTCAGCATCGAGGGTGACGAGGAGCACGTCGAGCTCACGCTGGTCTCTGCCACGAAGAGGCTCTACAGGTTCAGGAACCTCGACGTCAAGCCGCCCGAGATATCTCTCGCTAGCCTGGAGTTTAAAGTGGACGCCAGGCTTATAGCGGGCGGCCTCAAGGAGGCGGTCAAAGACGTGGAAAGCGTCTCGGAGAAGATAGAGTTCGAGGCGACCGAGGAGGCCCTAATAGTGAGGGGTAAGGGTACCGGGACCGTCGAGGCCAAGTACCAAGTTGGGTCGCCGGCTCTCGTGTCCCTCGAGGTAAAGGAGAGGAGCAAAGCCAGTTACCAAGTCTCCTACGTCTCCTCGGTGATCGGTCTCAGCAAAATATCCGACACGATAGCCGTCAGGTTCAGTACCGACTCCCCGCTCCAGCTGGAGTTCTCGCTTGGGGTAGGGAAGATACTGTACCTCCTAGCCCCCGCACTGTAGTTGGACTGACATGACGAGCAGGGTTCTAGAGGAGACGCTCAGGCTCGTCGAAGGGGTGGGGAGAGAGCTTAGAGAGCTCGGAGTCAACTACGTCGTCCTGGACGACCTAGCCACCGGGCTTTACGGGCTTGTCCAACCCATCGAAGAAGTGAGGGTGCTCGTCGACGCTGGTAGGGTGGACGATGTTACCCGAGCAGTGACTTCTGCGACACAGATGGGCTTCATACAGGCAAAGCTGAGGGCATCGTTGCGGGAGAAGGGGGTTGCCGCTGTAAACCTTGTCACACTCCCTCTCCTAGTGATCGAGACGGCTGCGGCCGGGCTTGACGTTGAGCTACTTAGAGAGTCTTTCGCGTATAGCCTGCTCGGGCTCGAGGTCAGGCTCCCCCCGCTAGAGGGGTTGATCGCGAAGCTGGTCGCGAGAGGTCAGTACCCCTACACCGCGAAGGGGCTAGCGCTCATGATTGCGTGGGCGGACAGCCTGTCCAAAGACCGCCTCAAAAAGTCCCTCGAGAAGGGCGGTGTCGACCCGGCCGTCTTGAAAGCGCTGTTAGCAGAGGCGTGGGAGCTGGCCTCTAGCTTAGCCCCCCTACGCCTCAAGGAGCGTGCCGTCCACGATTTGCTCGAAAGCTTATAACGGCTATTTACTAGAATCCTGTTAACTAGGCTGCGTTTTCATTAGCCTCGCGAGGGAAAACTGTATGGGTGAGCTGTTCAAGAGCCTCAAACCCCAGACGCCGGGCCAGGAGGAGATGCAGATAGCGCTGTCCAACAAGAAGTACGAGATCGTGGGCCTCTTCGGGCCGACAGGGTCTGGTAAAAGCCTCTTCAGCCTGCTTTACGGTGTCGACGCCGTTCTTAGCGGGGAGTACAGGAGGTTCGTCATCTCGAGGCCCGTAGTCGACGTGACGACTGGACGGGAGCTCTCGATGGTCGAGCTCGGAGAGATGTACTACGATGTCGCCTCGAACTACATGAGCGATGTCCTGTCCGGCTACATCGAGGTAGAGAAGATAAAGGAGCTGATCAAGCAGGGCAAGATCGTCATAGCCGACACCCACTACTTGAGAGGCAGGACGTTCGACGACTCGATCATATTCCTAGACGACGTCCACAGCGTGCCCGTCGAGAGCGCTGTGGAGCTGATAACTAGGATAGGCAGGAACAGCCGTCTTATCGTGGCCGGAGACCCGGTCTTTCAGAGGGAGCACGGTAGTAGAGATAGCGCTTCGTTGCTGAGGGAGGTGCTCCTGGGCGAAGAGTCGGCGAGAGTCGTCGACCTCGGGCTCAAGGACATAGTCAGGCCCGGTGCGCGCAGGGGGGTTAAGCTGATACTAGAGACTAAGCTGAGGACGAGGAAGCTGAAGGACAGCGAGAAGATGATCGTCGACGCCGTAAAGATCAGGGCCCCCGACGCCGAGGTAATCACCGCTGTCGAGTTCATCGACGAGAAGAAGTCTGTCGGGCTAAAGACGGAGAGCCTACCCGACGCCCTGATAGTAGTCAAAGAAGGCTACATCGGGAGGTTGATAGGGAAGGGGGGCGAGAGGATAACCGCTGTCGAGAGCGACACGGGTCTCAAACTCCGCGCCGTGGAGCTGTCACTGGACCTGAAGCCGCTGGTGAGGTCGATACACCCCATAGGCTGGATCCACAAGCACATCGTCGACGCCGACTTCGCGGGCCCGGACCTCCTAGTCAAGGTGAGCTCGGACGCCTACCCCGCCTTCGTGGGGCAGAAGGGGGCCCATGTCAGGTTCATCGACGCGGTCATGAGGAGGCTAATGGGGGTCGGGGTCAGAGTCATAGAGGTCGAGGCCCCCAAGGAGAAGCGCGGAGAGGAGAGGAAGAGCAGTAGGTAGGTTTGCTCAGGCTATTTTTCCGTTGATCAGCCTTATCGTCTTCTTGGCCGAGTTCAACAGCCCCTCGTACAAGAAGTGTGTCGAGACGAGGACGGCCTTCGTATTAGAGAGCTCCCTCAGCACCGCCAGGAGCCTGGACACGTTGGACGAGTCTAGACTATTGAACGGCTCGTCCAGCGCGTAGACCTCCGCCTTAACCGACAGGGCTCTTATCAACGAGCAGAGCTTTGCCTGCCCCGCGCTCAGCTCCCACGACTTCTTTTCGAGTAGCTTCTCCGCTTCGAAGATCTCGATTAGACGCTTCATGAAGTCCTCGTCTACTCTACCTGACAGCCTGCCCCCCATCGTCAGGTTGTACCAGAAAGTCCCCCGTAGTAAAATGGGCTTGTCGTGGGAGTATACAAACTTGCTCTTTAACTCGGCGAACTCCCCCTTGCTTGTGTTCCAGGCGTCCAAGCCGTCGACAATTACGCGACCCCGGCTGGGTCTCAGGTTGAGCGAGACTATCTTCAGCAACGTGGTCTTCCCCGACCCGTTGGGGCCCACCACGAGGTACAACCCCGGGCCGTCGATGGACAGGCCCACTTCCTCGAGAGCGTACTCTCTACCATTGTACGTGTGGCTCACGCCTTCTAGGACGACCTCCAAATCCTCTCACCCATAGTCTTCAACGCCAACGTTATCAGGGCCGTGATCGAGATCAAAACTAGCCCGACGCTGATGGCGTCCTCGTAATTTCCTATAGACGTCTCGAGGGCTATCGCAGTAGTGAGCACGTTCGTGTACCCCTGAATCCCGCCGCCGGCGATGAGGGCGACCCCTAGCTCCCCAATGGCCCTCGAGAACCCCACCAGGTAAGACGTGAAGAGGTCAGGTATTATCTCCCTCGCCGCTATCCCGAAGAGGCCTCCGCTCGTTAGGCCCAGTGATGCTGCCAATTCGCTCACTACGCTGAGGCTCCTCCTGACGGACCTGTACAAAACCACCGCTGAGACCGGCAGGGCGACAAGACTCTCGCCTATCACGATAGCCCATGGAGTGTAGAGCAAGTTCAGCGGGGCGAGGGGGCCCCTAGGGTAAAGTAGCATGTAGGTCAGGAGGCCTATGACAGTCGTGGGGACGCCAACTAGCGACTCTAAAAAGCCCGCGACGACGTTAGCCACGCTTTCCCGGGCACGGGCCAGGGAGAACGACAGAGCGAGGGCGGCTATGAAGGATACGAGTGAAGCCAGCCCGGATATCCACAGGCTTCTCAGCGTGATGTCGAGGAGGCTCTCCAAGGCTCGACACCCAGATGGAAAAATGCTTCTTGAGGGATAAAGGCGTGGCCGCGTCAGGCGAGCCTGCTCAGCTCGACCCAGGCGGACTCGACGACTGTCAGGTTTTGGAGGGCTGGGTTGAAGAGGTCCTTGTACTTTGAGGCTATTAACTGCTGCCCTCTCGTGTTCAAGTACTCGGCGAGTAGGAGTGCCAGGTTACTCACGTCCTTGCTCCTGCAGCTCTGGCTAGAGGAGACGTAGAAGCTGTAGACGTTGATCAGTAGCTTGGGGTCTCTAAGGAGTACAACCAGGTTGCTGATCTTGCCCTGTGATACGAGGCTCTGGAGCGTCCCGACGTCCGTTAGGGTGTACGCCTTGAGGTTGTCGGCCATTAGAAGGGTCTGTGCCATGCCCTGTCCCGAGACTAAATACCAGGCCCTACCGCTGGGGTCGAGCCCCGCGAGCTTCCAGAGCTGTAGCTCCCTCACATGAGTCCCGGAGTTGTCGCCCCTACTCACGAACTTGGCCAAGCCCTTCTCACCCGCCTCGTAGATCCTCTTGAAGGCGTCGACAGCCGATGCGGCGTTAGAGACTCCAGCCGGGTCGTCCTTTGGCCCCACTATCACGAACTCGTTGTAGGCGAAGATGCTCAGCCTGACGATGCTGCCGTCGAGAAGGTACTTCAGCTCGAGTGAAGGGGCGTGGGTGAAGCCCAGGCAGGCCGAGCCGTCGCTCAACAGTCTCAACGCCTCGCCACTCCCCTTAGCGAGGACGCTGAACTCGACACTCAGCCCGGTAGCGTTCTTGAAGTCCGCCAGCAGGTCGTCTAGCAGGTGGGTCTGGTACAAGCTAGTCGTCGTCGACACTGTAACTCTAGTAGGCGGTGCCTGCGCCCCGCTCGGGGTACTCGCGGAGCTGAACAAGTAACCGCCCGCGAACCCGGCTAGGAAGGCCGCGAGGAGCACGAGCACGATTACAGCCTTGCTCACGAGGAACACCCTTCGTCTAGACTCCGCCTTCAATTAAAAAACTTTCACCTCAACGTCGAGTACGACCTGGTATACTCGCGGCCCCACCATCCTGACGACCCTCTTGTTCGCGACGTTGAACCACTTGACGCCGACCTCGCCGAGCCTCTGGCTCAGGAGAGCCACGGCCTTCCCAAAGTAGTCCTCGCCCTTAGCAGCCTTAACGTGGAGGTACACGTGCACCATTCCTTTGCCGTCCTTCAAGGCCATAACGGCGTAGGGGAGGTGGTCTAAGGCGATGTCCGGGTAGGGCATTAAGACCCTGTCGCTTGAGCCGGCGAGCCTCTCTTGGATCACTTTTACAGCGTCCCCTAGAATGGGCTCTACCACCCCCTCGACCTTGTTGAGCCTGACGTTCTCCACCATGTACCTGTACGCGTCTGGGTTGATGTCGATGCTGTAGACTTTGGACGGCCTGCTATACTTTGCGATTATAATGCTGAACAAGCCGGCGCCCGCGTACATGTTTAGAACCACTTCACCTGGCCGGACGAGGCCGGCGACCCTCTTGTGCTCGAAGCCTAGAACAGGGGACACGTACACCCTCGTGATGTCCACCTTGAAAAGGCAGCCGTGCTCCTTGTAGACTGTCTCGCTCCTCGGCTCTCCAGCCAGGTGAACGTACTTCCGGAGCCTGTACTCCCCTTGGACGCCAGGGTAGCCACCCCACACGCTCTTGACGTACTTGAACTCCTCCAAGATCCTCTCGGCGAGCCGCTTGAGTGTGTCAGCCTCTATACCGGGCGGTATCCTGATCAGAGCTATGTCTCCTACGAACTCGATCCTCCCCCACAGCCTGCTCGCCACCTCCTCACCCAGCGTCTCGCCAGCCAGCCTTCTCAGCACCTTACCCCTGGACAACGTTACCCCCACGCTCAGACTGTCTCCCGACTACTGTTGATGGCGGTACTCTGACTTATAGTACTCGCAAAACTCTTTGATGGGGCACTCGTGGCAGGAGGGCTTCCTGGCTTTACAGGTCGCCCTGCCGTGTTGGATTAGAAGGAGGTGGGTCTCGAGGTACTTATCTGGCGGGAGGCAGCTTAGCCAGAAGCTGGATACTCTCTTGTACGAGCCTCCCTTCACGAAGCCTAGCCGTGTGGTTATCCTCTTGATGTGCGTGTCGACCGGGAAAGCCGGTTTCCCGAAGTAGACCAGCAACAAGACGTCAGCAGTCTTTTCGCCCACCCCTGGTAGGTTCATCAACACCCTCCGGGCCTCTGGGACGTCCATTTTCCTGACATCCGACTCGAACTCCTCGAGCCGGTCTCTTAGGTAGCTCGCCAATTCCACGATCCTCCTAGCCCGCTGAAGGTGTAGACCAGCGGGCTTTATCAGCTGAGCCAATTCGCCTGTGTCCAGTGAAAGGACCTTCTCGGGGGTGATTTCCCCGAGCTTGTTTTTCAAGTTGGAGAGCGCTTTGATAGCGTTCTTGTCGCTGGTGTTCTGGCTCAATAGGACGGCAACGAGGTGCTCGAAGAGGTTCCCTCTCGCAACTAGCCCGACGAACTCTCCCTCTCTTATCTCGTACTTCCTAGACAACAG
>ERZ1669248.899-NODE-899-length-12342-cov-3.608448_pt1 | contig 12342 bp, 12 predicted proteins | sample MGYA00579296_ERZ1669248 | MGnify/ENA primary metagenome ERZ1669248 (study PRJEB41166, sample SAMN08046057) | hot springs metagenome | biome: hot spring; feature: neutral hot spring; material: thermophilic sediment; isolation source: thermophilic sediment from...
GCCTAGTCTCGTGGGCTCGGAGATGTGTATAAGAGACAGCTCTATATGCTATGAAGAGCCCTTAAACGACTCAATAAAAGAGATATACTCGAGGCTTGTGGAAGCGGAGAAGAGGGGGGCGGATGTTCAAGATGCCGCTCTCAAGCTCAATAAAGCCTTAGAGCTTATAAGGGCCGCTGAGGAAAACCCTGATAAAAGTGATATTTTGTTGTCTGAGGCGAGAAAACTCATTAACGAAGTTAATTCGAGCATACCTCTCCTCATAGAGAGGGGTGAGAAAGAAGTATTCTTGAGAAAAGTTACAATAGTTTCCACGATCTCAGCAGTAATAGCATCTGCCAGTCTGACCTATTATTATGGTCCTAGACTATTTTGGGGGATCTGGCTGAAGCTTAGATCTCGTTGGATCGTTAAGGTCCTAGGGAAGTATGAGAAGGGGGCGAGGAAAAGTGATAGATGATGAGGTTAAAGGGGTCGTATTAGCGATCGTGATCGTGGCTGGAGTCTTCTTGATCGCCCACCTTATCTCCTTCGGCAAAGTTGTTGAGCCCTTCTCAGCTCTCGGATTACTAGGACCTAAGATGAAGATAGGAGACTATCCAAAAAATGTCTTAGTAAATCAGTCAATCAATCTATATCTATTTGTAGAGAATCATGAGGGGCGCGTCATGTATTACGTGATATACGCTAAGCTCGGCAATAAGTCAACAGTGATTAATGAGAATGTCTCGTCGGACGCGCCAATACTCAAGGCCTACGAGGTCATCCTCCCTCATGGAGAGAACACTACCATTCCAATTCACCTCAGGATTGCTAGACCCTACAGTAACGCTAGGCTAATATTCGAGATGTGGGTGTACGATCCTGAAAAGGATAAGTTAAGCTATCATGGTAGGTGGGTTCAATTATGGTTAAACGTAACGGCTCCGAAAACCTCTTAAAACTTGAGAAACCCCTTCAAGAAATGATGAAAATTATCAGGGAGAGGGGTAGCACAAGCATAGGTGAATTAGTTGAACACGCTTCAACGAGGCTTGGAATCCCTCAATATAGGGTAGCTAGACTCCTCTACAGGCTTAAAGATTTAGGATATTTAAGCTTTGAAGACTCAAACCCTCCTAAATCGCTTCTACGATACTTCTTTAGCTCATATGTGATATGGTTCTGGATCCTAGTCGTATCGGTCACAATCACATCACTCCTCATCTATATCGCCCCTCAAGCCCCTCCATTCACTTACATGAGATATATCTTTGGATCCCTTTTCATCCTCTATCTTCCAGGAGCTATGCTAATAGAACTACTTTACCCCAAGCCTAAGGACCTATCTCAGCTTGAGAGGCTTGCATTGTCTATCGGTCTAAGCCTGGCATTGGTGCCCCTTGTCGGCCTGATCCTAAACTATACTCCTTGGGGAATTCGATTAGACCCGATTTTTATATCCCTCTCATCTCTGACATTAGCTTTAGCTTCGGGAGCGGTTGCGAGAAAATATTCCTTACTAAGAATTCAATTGATCTCGAGGATGGAGAAAGGAGGTTAATGATTGGAGAGACTTCATCTCTTCGCAGTCGGGTTGCTCATCTTCTCGGCACTGCTTACGATAATATCCTACTTTTTATTATCGAACATACCTCTAGCGGCTCTAGCTATCGGGATGATCATCTTAGCAATATCCATCTTACTAACTCCACTTCAAAGCTTTCCACCTCAAGCTATTAGAGCTTTGCTTGAGGGCTCGGCCCTAAGCTTGGAAGCCATACTTGAAGAATTCGACATATCGATGCGAGGATATTATGTCCAAGCGAATGATGGCAGAGTCTATCTCTATGTTCCGCTTAAGGAGGGGCTTGGCCCTCCAATTAAGCGAAGTGCCCCCTCAGGTTTAGTTCATGTAGAAGATAGCTCAAGATATCTCTCCTTAATCCCTCCAGCATCAGAGCTTACAAAAGCATCTGAAATCTCTGGGATGAGTCTAGAATCAGCTCTTACATACATATTAGTAGACTTAACAGAGATCGCAGATGCAGTCGAGGTGACATTCGATGAAGTATTAACTATTAGGATGAAGAATGTCAAACCACATGTAGCTGCTGGCAGATTCAATGCCGTGTTCGGATCACTTGAGGCAAGCATCGCAGCATGCTTAGCTGCAAGCTTATTAGGCCCGGTCAGAATAATTAAAGAAGTTGAGGAAGAAGATTCTAAGCTTGTGATCTTAGAGGTTGTGGAGCATGAATAAGAATCTGCTATTCAACGTGGTCTTAGGGGGAATGATCATTTCAACGGTTGGGATTTTCGGAGCTCTAGGCGAAACCAGGCTAGATGTTTACGTCAGCATGTTCACATTAGAGTATTTTATAGCAACCGCTATCCTAAGGCCAAGGAGGAGGATTATAGATGTTTTAGCGATAGGTTTGCTAGCGATATTCTTTTTTATGGTAGGGATTAGAATTGTGGAGATGTTCTCGACATGAACAAGTTAACCCTAATAATACTAGTATTCGTTCTGGCCATGAGCACAGTAGCTCCACATCTACCGAGGCATTTAAACCCCATGCAAGTTAGCCCCGAATTACCATCAGGCATCAGCCTACTAATGCTTTATGGATCTGTGATAGACGCCGCAATTAAGGGAGACTTCACCAATGTAGCTCAGCAACTTGGATACTTAATGAAAGTTCATGTTCCGGAGGATGTGAAGTACATCTATATGAGGTTTAATGAGCTACTAAGTGACGAGTTAAATAAATTAAACCAGACGAGTGAGCTTCTAATGGATGCTAGGATCAAGTTATCTCATGGGTTCTTAAAAGAGGCGGAAGACTATTTGGAAGAAGCACGCATATCAATCGCGGAAGCAATCATTATTCATTCGGAGTTAGAAGCCTCATCTAAGGAGCTTTCAAGAGCTTTTAGAATATCTTTTCCTAAGCTTTCAAACATTCTTGAAAAATTAAGGAGTCTCATCTCATTATACCAGGAAGAGATTTCATTTTTATCAGATCGGTTAAGGGAGTTTAAGGAAAGAGGGATCCTAGACACAGCGATTCTATTATGGGTGAATTCGTCTGAGGCTAAGGTTGGCTCAAGCATAAGAGTTTATGGCGGATTATATGATGAATACTATCATCCGTTAAGCCGAAGAAATATCAGCATCTACATTGAAGATGAGAAAGCTGCGAGCTTTATCACAGATGAGTATGGTAGCTTCGGCGGAATAATAATCATACCATACGTTTACGAACCGGAGGTAAGGCTTTACGCAGAGTACGTACCTAACGATGAGGACTCTGGAAGGTTTAAGGCATCAAAATCCAATATTATAATCTTGAGATTGATCTATGAAGAGCCGAGCATAATCGCTTCCCTAAATGTATCTAGTATAACTCCACTGAGACCATTCATGATATTTGGACGAGTCCTCACTCAGAGCGGCATATACCCTGAAAAACTATTCATGAACGCCTTTGGGAAGGTGGAAGCAATTAACATTCAAGAAGACGGATCGTTTAAGCATGTTATCAAAGTTCCTGGAACGGTTTCAGCTGGATTTCACAAGATAACCCTGTATACAAAGGCTCATAGCATACTTGCTCCATCACAGAAATTTTTATGGATAAAAGTGTATAAGATTCCCGTTTACTTACTTCTCCATGTACCGACCATAGCGTTGAGCGGGTTCCAGGTATCGATTAGGGGGGAATTATCGATTATGGAAGACCGTATTGAAGGATCCCATCCTCGAGGAGAGATCATATTAGAGTTATTAGAGGGTAGACATGCTTTCAAGGTTGAGAATAGGACTTTTTCAATAAACTTAGTAATACCCATGACTTCTCCAACCGGATTTATCGATGTTACGTTAAGGTTTAATCCTGATAATCCGATATACCAGACGGCATTTATGAAGACTAGGCTTTTGATAATTAATCCTTTAACTATTTTGATACCTCTGTCTGGAATGATTTATTTAATGAAGATTAGCGTCAGCACCTTTATGAAAAAGAAGGGGAAAGCTCCTCAAGCAACATTAAAGGAGGCTGAAGTTACTGAAGAAGTTAAGCCGTTTATTCCTCGAGCTGGAGGAATCGTTGAAATCTATCTTGAAGCTGTAAGAATTGCTAGCGAGATTGCTGGAATTAAGATGAAGCCTAGTGACACGATTAGGGAGTTCATGGTCAAGGTTTATGATAAACTTGGTGGAGCGGCTACACTATTTAGTGAACTTAGCTATATGACTGAGGCAGCGATTTATGGTGAAATTAAACCTGATATTGAGCTCGCGAGGTACATATTGGAGGGGATGAGGAGGTATTTTCATGAGACGTAGCATAATGATCATCGTAGCAATAACGGTAATCGTGTTGATCTCTATAATCTATCTCGCTCCATCAACGGATGACTTTAACCCAGAGAATATTGGCTGGAATGGTATCTCAGACTTTCTCCAAAAGTTCGATTCAGCATCGATAATAGATCGCTTAGATGAGAAGATCCTTTTCAACCCACCTAATACAACCTTGCTCATAATTGGGCCTGAGAAGAGTTTCACGAAGCATGAAGCCGACATCCTCATAGAGTACATAAAGTCTGGTGGTATAGTAATCTTGGCTGATGATTTTGGAAGTGGGAACGAATTATTAAAGATGCTTGATGTAGGCTTAAGCTTAGATGGTTCGCTTCTAGTTGATCCACTCTTTAATGAGAAAGACAAGAACCTTCCCAAGATAATTCATCTACGTATAGATGAGGTTGATGAATTGGTTTTTAATTATGCTACGATAGTAAAGGGTTGTCCAAGCTCCATCGCATATAGCAGTTCATATAGTTACCTCGATCTAAATCTGAATGGCATGTGGGATGATGAGCCGAAAGGACCGTTTGAAGTCGCGTGCAAGGTGAGAATAGGTAGAGGTGAATTAATAGTAATCTCTGACTCAAGCATTATCATAAACTCGATGCTGAAGCTGGGAGATAATCTAGGGTTCTTGGAAAAGCTTATTTTAGATCGCAGAGTGTTGGTGGATGGCTCCCATTGGATTCCCAGCACGCTAACTTTTGCGAAGGAAGTCTTAAACTCCTTGATATCCATGATTTCCATACCAGAGCTTAGATATACTATACTGATCGGAATAGTCTTCATGGTCATGAGATATAAGATCATTGCTGAGGAGGTTAAAAGCGAGATTGAAAAGATTTTAATGAGAAATCCTGGATGGGATAGGGAGCTTTTGACGAAGCTTGAGAGGGAGATGAGGGGTGAGCGGTAGGTCGCTCATAACTCGTATAACTGCTGAGGTTTCAAAACACATTGTCGGAATGGAGAATGTGATTCATTTAATGCTTGTAGCGATGTTGACTGAAGGTCATATACTGCTTGAAGGTCCTCCAGGGACGGGTAAGACGACCTTAGCAAAGGTCTTTGCCGGAGTTATAGGTGGTACATTCAAAAGGATACAGATGACTCCAGATCTTTTACCAGCTGACATAATCGGAGCCATGTACTTCGATATGACTACGGGTTCATGGACGTTAAGGAAAGGTCCGATCTTCGCAAATGTCGTTCTAGTTGATGAGTTGAATAGAGGGACTCCAAAAGTTCAATCAGCTCTCATCGAGGCTATGCAAGAAATGCAAGTAAGTATAGAAGGCTCGACCCTGAATCTCCCAAGACCATTCTTAGTAATCGCAACCCAGCTTCCATATGGGGGGGAAGGAACGTATCCGCTGACCGAGGTTCAAATTGATAGGTTTGCTTATAGCGTCAACATGCCGTATCCAGAGAGATCTGAGGAGCTGGAGATAATTACAAGGATAGATGAGCTAAGTCGTCCAAGAGTTGAGCCTGCAATATCTCTAAGGGAGCTGGAGCTCTTAATAGATCGAGTTAGGAGAGTTAAAGTCGCAGACCCTGTAAAGAATTATATTCTCGACATAGTTGAAAGTCTTAGGAGGAGAGAGGAGATTGCCGCCGGGCCTGGACCTAGAGCTAGTATTTGGCTGTATAAGGGCGGTAGGGCTTTAGCATTCCTCGATGGAAGAGAATATGTTATACCGGATGATATCAAGAAGCTCGCAATCCCGGTGCTATCCCATAGGGTGAAGGTTAAGCCCGAGTATTCGGCTGATAATATCACGCCGAGAGACTTAATCCTGAAGGTTCTTGAGGAAGTGGAGGTTCCACTCGATTGAGACCAACTTCTAGGGGATGGAGACTCATAGCCGTGGCGATGATTACATCAATCTTCTCAGCGATATTTCTAGACTTCTTGCTCGTAATAGCATCAGCCATCATTGTGATAATTCTTCTCTTAGCTCTCATCGATTATTTGATGAGGATTAGAAGAATCAAAGAGATCGGGATCGAGCCTAGGGAGCTAAACATTAAGGCTAGGGCTGGTGAGAGAGGTGAGTTACTCTTCAAGATATACACAAGCATCCCCTTCATGATCGATGATGAAACTAACTGGCTGACCTGCAATTCAAAGAACGTCCTACCTCCAAGAAGCATATTAAAATTCACTATAGGGTCTGGTCGAAGCGGAATTTATAGGAAATCGGATCTAAAGATCTGCTTGACAGATTTCCTCAACTTATTTAAAACACATGTGAGAATACCGCTGAAAGTTGAAGCGAAGATCTATCCTCGAGTCTTTCCATTAATTATGGAGGCTCTTAGATTAATCGAGGGGAGGGCGAGCTTTGGCGAGACCCCCGGAAAGTGGAGAGGTCATGGCTTAGAGTACTTATGGAGTAGGGAGTATCAGCTTGGAGACTCGCTTAAGCTCGTAGACTGGAAGGCAACAGCGAGGCTTCAGAAGATCATGGTTAAAGAGTTTCTCGAGGATGCTTATGGCTCAATCAAGATAATTCATGATGTCAGAGCTCATGGCCCAGTTTCTAGAGACGAGTGTTCATCATACCTCCTATCCGCGATTATCTCATCCATTATCGCTGGGCTACCGCTTAGCATTACGATGAAAAATGGAGACAAAATCATATTTGATCTTAAGGACGTAAGCTCAGCTGAGATACTCAGAATCGTAATAGGCTATATTGTCGAGTCGCATATTTCTAGGGAGTGGAGGATATATGAGCTATTTGAGCCGAAGTCGGCTCGTATGCTGTTGAGCACATTGAAGGAGTTCAAGTCAAGAACACTTCAAGAAGCGGTTAAGCTAAGGCTTGAAACCGTGAAAAAAGAACTGCACGACCTTATGAAAGTCGGCAAGCCATGTATAATTTATACTGGATGCATTCTCATAGACTCTGATTTTGTAAAAGAACTTGCTGACATGGCCGGAATGATAGGAGCCAAGTTAATTATATTAACTCCTTCAAAGCCTTGGGTCGATGCTGAAAGCCTTGAGGAAGCTTATCTAGCCTATCAGTCTTATAATAAATTGCTCAGAGCATTGGAAAAGATGAATGTCGAAGTGAAGTTTGGAAAATCGCTTAAACAACTTTCTAAATAGATGTCCTGTTACCTGATTTGATGAAGTTTTCCACCCTTAAGTATGTAGTCATGAATTGTTGGCAATTTTTCCTCATGACTAACTGTCGTTAATATTATTGTTACTAGATATTCTCTATTTATCTCCTTAAATAAGTCCATGAGTATTGAGCTATTCTCTTCATCTAGGCTTGCTGTAGGCTCATCAGCGAGAATTATGTCAGGCTCATTAGCTAAGGCTCTGAGAACAGCTACTCTTTGTTGCTCCCCGCCGCTTAATTGATTTGGAAACTTATCTGCGAGCCTTAGTATTCCAAACCTTTCTAAGAGCTCTCTTGCTCTCTGCTTTCTAATGCTCTTATCCACTCCCGCTAAAGCCATCGGCAACTCAATGTTTTCTAAAACGGTAAGGGATGGAAGTAGATTGAAGAATTGGAAGATGAATCCTACGTGTTTGAGCCTTATCCTTGAGGCTTCATCATCATTCATCTTGGAAGAATCTCTTCCTAATATGAAAAGCCTACCCCTAGTAGGTGGATCGAGTAGACCAATTATTCTAAGTAGCGTTGACTTGCCAGCACCTGACTTCCCTCTTACTGAAATAAAGCTGCCGATTCTGACCCTTAGATTCACTCCCCTTAATACAGCTTCATTTGGCGGATAAACCTTCCAGACATCCACTAGCTTAACTGCATCTACCTCTTCGCCCATCAGCTATAAGAACCGAAGGAATACTTTAATAATCTATAGCACGCCTTACACTTGATTTGATAGCGATCCTAGGCTTAGCTTTCAGGAGCGTGCTTAACGATCCTAGGAAAGCACTACTCTATATCTTGACTATAGCCTTCCCCATAATGATTATCTTCGCATTAATGGCCATAGCGAATGGTTATTCAAGCCAGCTCTCAAACCTAATACCAAGCTATGCCGGCAACCGTATACTAGTTGTAAATTCCTCAGCTAACAGTCTATCTGACAGCATCTTAGAGTACTCGATCGTTAATGAATTACATGAAATGGGATTCAAGCAAGTCTTCGCTCAAATCTTAATCTACTCCAATATCATGGGTGACCAAGGATTTTTGAAGGTAAATGTTCATGGAATCGATGACCTAAAACGTTTTTACCAGTATGTAAGCGCTAGAGTTAATGGCAGCATGCCTGAATCAGATTTTGAGGCAAATGTCGGTATATTGCTTGCGAGAAGGCTGGATCTAAATCTCGGAGACGAGATAAGGTTAATTGAGGGTGAAAACACTTGGACCTTAAGAATCGTCGGTATGATCGACTGTAAGTGTCCATGCGATTATGAGATTCTCACTTCACTTGAAGGTGCTTGGAGAATTAGACCTCACTTAATGAATAAAGCTTCTTTCATAGAACTCGAGATTTCAGGAGATTACAACTTCAAGGAGGTTGAGAGTATCCTGATGAAAGAATTGCATGGAACCAGTTTGCTAGTTGAAAGACCGTTTCGCGATGCGGCTGAAAACATCATTAATGCAACCTTTAACTCTGTGAAAAGCTGGAGCATATCTACATGTTTTATAGTTTTAGTGGCTACATACTTTGTAGCATTAAAGCTGTCTCTCGATTCAGAGAAAGAAGTATTGATATTACGGTATATTGGCGCCTCTAAGAGGACAGCATTTTCATTCATATTTCTAAAATCCCTCCTTCTAGTTGGGTTAGCATCGATAATTGGCTTAGCTTTTGGAGTAGTCTCTGCGGAGGTCGGATTCAGAATTTTATCGATTATCTTTTCGACGGGGTTGTATGAGCCTCCGAGCTTAACGGCTCTTGACATACTCCATGGACTATCGCTTATCCAACTCTTCTCAATCATCGGAATAATTTATCCTTCGCTTAAGGCTTCTAGACTTGAGGTGGGTGAGATTAGATGGCGATCAGCTTATCGATAATAAGCTTCAGAAGACTTACCCCTCTATTCTTAGCTTTAATCGCTATATCTGCGCTAATATCGTTTACCGCATCAATTTTTCTGGGAATTTATAACACAGCAGCCACTCTCATAGGGGAACGAGAGGATGAAGTACTCGTGGTTTACGATAGAACCTCAAAAACCCCTCAAACAAGCATAATTCCATTATCATTATATGATAAGCTGAGGGGATTGGATGGTGTTAAAGCTTTAAGTCCTGAAGCAATTGCCATCTCGATGATCGGGAATAGAGTAATAGTTGTTAGAGGGATGGATCCTGAATTGATTCAAGAAGTATATAGAATGAGATTGATGAACGGTACTGATAAGATTGAGGGGTTCTCAGCATTAATTGGTGATAGACTTGCCAGGGCCCTCAAGGTGGACGTTGGAGACTTGATAACAGTCCGATCTGCGCTCACGAACAGTTTTCTTGAATTAGAGATCATTGGAGTATTTCAGTCGGAGTCTCCTCTCGACGATGAAATTCTAGTACCGCTATACGTTGGTCAGTGGCTTAGAGGATTAGATGAGGATGCTGTTTCATTAATCAGGGTTGAAGTTGATCCAAGTAAACTCAGTAAAGAGGATCTCATCTCATATCTTCACGGAGAGAAAGAGGTTCGAAAGAAAGAGTCTCCCATTACGAAGTCATCTATCATGAGGTTATTAACTATTCCACGTGCTAGGCAGTATGCTACTGAATTTGCTGTTAGAAGTCCTAGGGAAAGCATGGAAGCGTTCTTGGAAAATGAGATTAAGATTAATCAAGTAACAATATGGAGTATTGTGGCCGTTGCGATCTCTGGTTCAACGTTACTGATATATCTAGCGTCAACTTTAATCGTTAGAGATCATGCAAGAGAGATGATTATACTTAGGAGTCTTGGAATGTCGAAGACGAGGCTTATTCTTTTGATGTTATTCATTACGGTTTCACTATCAGTTATTTCCAGCATTTTAGGATACTTCTCAGGCATTCTAGCATCAGAGATGTTTTTTAAGATGAAACTCTTTATGATAGGCCCCTATGTGGTGAAACCCTCTATTCTTCCTGAGACCTTACTTATAATTTTAGTGGCAATGGCTGTTATAGTGGTCTTTGGAGTGAGTTCAGAGCTTGAATCGATTCTGAGAAGCGAGCATCGGGAGGTCCTAAGTTGAGGAGGCGGATACTGCAGGTTCTCATTATACTCCTAGTCTCAATGTTTTTAAGGATCTATCCAACCATAATTTCTAACCTACCATTCTCAACCGACTCATGGCCTCTGATCAGAAATGCGGAGAAGCTTATCAAGAGCTCGCCAACACCATTGAGTAGTGAACTGTTTGATGGCTATAACAATTATTGGCCTTTAAGCCAAGTTTTTGGATCAATAATCTCGATCATTCTAGGCGTAACTCCGGCGAATGCGTTGAGAATCTATATCCCTCTAACTGCAGCCTTTTCTCCACTCATACTTTACATTCTCCTAAGACGGGTAACGAAGAGTGGTTTGATCGGTTTCTTGGCTGGAGTGCTCTTCGCCTCGGGAGGACCTCATGCAACTTTTACTGCTGGAGTGACGAAAGAAACTTTCGCTAATCTCCTCTTCTTTCAATCAATCTATATCTTCTCGGCGCTGGGCAGTGGATTAATGGAGATTATAACCTTCTCGATAGTTATGGTTGCCTTGACCATGAGCCATCATATGGCATACTTGGTGGGAATCGTAATACTTTCAAACATTTTCATAGCGCAGGTGTTTCTGCCGAGAATATGTAGTGATTCGCTGAACAAGAGGTTAGGTATGTTGCTTGCTGCAGCTTTGATAGGTCTCATCTATTATCTTGTCTACGCTCTTCCCGGACTAAAGGTAACTCTATCTTTTTCCGATTGGCTCTCTGCTTTCTCCTTTCAAGTGCTAGCATTTCTAGCGATGTTTTACGTGATCGCTAGACCGAAGCCGAGAAAACTTCCAAGATCATGGATCGCGATGGTTCTAGCCATGATGGTTGCGCTATTTATAAATCAGGTAACTCCAATTCTACCAGCATCCCCTCATCTCACGCCAATCGCACTTTTCTACGCATATCTGCTCATTGTCATGGGGCTATTTGCTGTGATAGGAGTATATAGTGTTAAGGAGCGGAGGCTCGATGAGAAGATTTATCCCGTTCTTCTCTGGCTCTCATCAACATTGGGGCTTGAGGGATATGCTATTTTTGGAGTAAATCCTAGCCTTTCCCTAACGCTGGCTTACCGCATCCCTAACTTCATCATCCCAGCTCTATCAACCTTGACTACTATCGGAATATTGAGGTTATCATCGGTTGGAAAAACGCAGAAGATTCTAGCTCTCCTCGGCTTCACTTTACTGGCGGTTGCTCTAGCTTCAGAAAGCTATTCTGCAACAATACTTCAAGAAAACTATCTAGGCTATCAATGGCTATATCTCCCTGACGAGTATCGGGCTGCGATCTGGATTAACCATCACCATCATGACCAACCTGTTTACGGGGACCTCAAGATTAAGTATCTACTCGAAGAGTATATGGGGTTGAGAGTCGACTCCGGAGGAGGTTACTCATTTCTTGCTGGAGAGAGGAAGCCGGGCTCCGAGGCAATACTGGTAACTTATAAGACCATGGAGAAGAATGGATATGTTCTCGGTCCGTATGGAGCTGAGCTACCGGCTAATTGGAGTAAAAACTTATATAGAATTAATAAGGTCTTCTCTACTCTCAACTCCAGTATATTCCAGCTATAGAGAGGGGATGAGGGCTGGACGTAAAACACCTTCCAACCAAGATTCTACCATGTTAGAATTGGAAAAGTTTTAAAACTACTGAGAAAATTATGTTTTCAATGATAACGCTTGTTGCTGGCTTCTCGGTAGCAGGCGTTGCCGAGATTAAAGAGTACTTGAAGACTGTTATTCTTGAGTTGAAGGTTAAGGGT
>ERZ1669248.900-NODE-900-length-12341-cov-5.171415_pt1 | contig 12341 bp, 11 predicted proteins | sample MGYA00579296_ERZ1669248 | MGnify/ENA primary metagenome ERZ1669248 (study PRJEB41166, sample SAMN08046057) | hot springs metagenome | biome: hot spring; feature: neutral hot spring; material: thermophilic sediment; isolation source: thermophilic sediment from...
GCACAAGAATTTCAAGAAGCATTACATTCTAAATCTTATCAGTATATATTAGAGAATGTTGTATCGCCTAAAGAATCTGAAGCAATATATAATCTTTGGCGAGAAGATGAAAAGTTGCTTGAACGCATAACTGTTATTGCAGAATTGTATAACAATTATATTGAAAAACCTACGCTTGAAAATTTTATTAAAGCATTATTTGGTAATTACTTGCTTGAATCATTGTATTTTTATTCTGGTTTTATGTTTTTCTATAATTTAGGTGCACAATCTAAAATGACTAATACTATGTTGCAAATAAAATATATCAACAGAGATGAATTAACTCATGTGACATTATTCAAAAATATATTTGCAGAACTGTTTAATGAGTTGCCTGATTTATTTACACCTGAATTAAAAGCATGGATGTTAGAATATACAAAATTTGCAGCTGAAAAAGAAATAGAATGGGCAATTTATGTTACGAATAACAATATTATGGGATTAAACAATGAAGTTCTACGCAAGTATATACAATATTTAGCTAACAAACGTTTAAAAGCATTAAACTTACCACCAATTTATGAAAATGCAGATGAAAATCCATTACAGCATCTTGAAAAATTTGCAACAATTAAAGATACTAAAACAGATTTCTTCCAAAGCAAACCTCAAAATTATCAAGCACGTTCAACATTAAAATGGTAATTTTTTTGTTACAATACAGTTAAATTATTATGCATGGATGCTATTATACCAAATCCTAATCTGTTTGCAAATATAGAAGTTGCAATTAAATATTATGGTTTACCATTTGAATCAAGCAACAACTTTAGATTAGACGATGATTTTATCTATGACAAAGATTATATTGTACAAGATTATACAGGTAATATTTATCTTGTTGTATCAAAAAATTCTAATTTTACTGCAGGCAAGTATATTTTAACAATGCTAAATAAACTTGCAAATGAATTGGTTACAACAACTGAAGTAATTGTTCCAATTAAAACATTTGTAAACTTCTTTGAATTAGATAGGTATTTGCCTATTGCATTTGATGTATTTTTGTATTCGTTTAAGCAACCAATAGAAATTGAAAACAATACAGTTGTGTTTCCTAAAAGCTACTTCAATGTAAATATTCATAATACAGCATTTTTAATAAATTTGCCGCTTTACTATTATGCATATTCAGCATATTTGTTTAAGAATGTTCATGTACTTGCATTGTTATATCCTTTATTGTTATATGGACAGAAAAAATACGATGAACTAAAAATAATTACGCCAATACATAGCGATGAATTACAAATTATAGTTACTGATGAGTATTTACCTCCTATTTACAAACAAGCAAGAAATAAATTACTTGCAGAATTTGCAGATTATATGCTATAAACTATTTGGTTTTTTGCAAAAAAATATTACCAAAAAATCCACGTTGATAATATACTACCTTGTGGTTTATATTTTTGTCCGTATTTGTAAACTAGTACAGAATAATCAAAGTTTATATCACAGCTATTTCTATATTGTTTACAACCATTTGCTGTTTTATAAACACATATGTTTTTACCTCTACAATATTGTTTTGCTATATCATGATTACAAATTCCTGCTTTTGTTATTGCAGTGTTAACAACTCCTTTTGGCCCTGTATTATAAATCTGAAACCATGCCCACATCTTTTTTTGTATTGTTGGTCCAGTATAGCATAACGGATGTGTAGCATCTAAGCTTTCTTGCATAAGTATAAAGTATGCATAAAAATATTCAGATGGTACAACTTTCCAGTTAGTTAAACCTTTTTGCTTAAATTTAGCATCATGAAATCTTTCAACAATTTGTGCAGGACCAATAGATCCTAATCCATCATACGAAAACATATACCACTTACAATTTGATTCAAGTTTTAGTTGTCCAAGATTAAACCACCATGGATAATCTAAACCATATGCTTTGATAAAAATATTTAGTATGTAAGGCTTATATTTTAAACAATCATCAAATTGGTACTTTGCATATAATATTTGTATATTCAAGCTTAATATAAACAACAACAAAAACAATAGCTGCATAAAAATCGATCAAAATTATAATTTTGTTTGCAGACAACAAAACTAAATTATTGAATATGATTGATTTGCTAGACTTAAATGCAACTGAAGTATTTACGTATAAGCCGTTTTTAACATTGCAAGGTGAAGGTATTAATGCAGGATTACCAACTACATTAATACGATTTGGTAAATGTAATCTGAGATGTAATTTTTGTGATGCATCATATAATTGGAATGCAAATTTTGTTATGACTATAAAAGATTTATTACCGTTTATACAAAAGAACATTTTATTTACAGGTGGAGAACCTTTAATTAGTAACTATAGACAACAATTTATGTATTCAACAATAATACATTTTGAAAACATGACAAATCTAAAAGGCATATATGAAATTGAAACTAATGGTACAAATTATATACAAGAGTATCTTGCAGAAGTATTGACATCTATTAATATATCACCAAAAGAATCTAGATATCAGCTGCAAAATTACAAGCCATCTTATAAGTTACTTGAACAACTTGATATCATAAGCAATAAATACATTGTTAAATTTGTATTTGATAATACAGAAGAAAATAAGCAGTTTATATTGAATTTGATTGATCGCTATAAAATAGATACTAATAAAGTTTTTATTATGCCTAAAGGTGAAACAATAGAAGAAATTTTACAAGTATTTGAACCTGCTATTGATTTTGCTATGCAAAACAATTTTAGATTTACACCAAGACAACATATAATGTTATTTAAACCAAATTATAGCAAATGGGCAAATAATGATTAGTATTTTTTGCACTAGCTGTAAATTAAACATTATGATCAAACCTAAACAACGAAAAAACGAGAAATTATATCCAATTATAACATCAAGCAAAATATTTGATGGTAAAAGTAATGATATTTCGTTAGAAAATTTTGGACAATGGAGATTTCATCCAGAAGGTTTGTTTTCTAGCGTTATATTTGGTCCAATGTTTGATTATACATGTGATTGCAACAAGATTCAGCCAGAGAATCATATATGTGAAATTTGTGGTGTTGAATCAAAACCTTCATTATATCGTAATACAGTTATAGCGCAAATTAAATTAGTTGAGCCAATACCGCATCCGTTATTGCCATATCTTATGTATCATACACATTTCTTTATATTGCCACAATACTTTATTTTCTATGATGAAGAACAAATTTATACATATAGTTCTAACATTCCAGAAAAGATGCCTATGCATCAAAGCTTAATTTATATTGCATTATATGCGTATTATAAGCAGCAAAACTTTGAAGATTTAGTTGTAAAATATTATCCTAAATTAGCAGGTTATTTTGAATATCATACACCTGAGCAATATTTACAAGTTGCAGAAAAGGTATTAAGAGAAACAACAAAACCAGAATATTTAACGAACATTTTTGATATTGCACATATTCAAGACATTGTTGTTGATAACATTAAAGTTTTACCTGCTGGACTAAGACAGATGCAAATAAAACAATTTGATGAACAAAAGCTTATTAATACAAACAAAGTTAATTTGTACTATTATACAATATTGAAATACAATGAAGCTATTGCTAACCTTAATGCAACAAATTACCAAACATTATATCTGTCACAAAAATTAATGCAAGTTGTATCACAGTATTTTCAAGATATGATTGTACAGTTGACAAAAAAGAAAGGTTTAATTCGTAGATACAAATTAGGCAGAAGAATTAACTTTTCGTCAAGAGCAGTTTTAGTAGGAGATCCATTTTTAAAATACGATGAAATAAAAGTATCTTACTTAAGTGGTTTGCAATTATGTTATCTGCCAATTGTTAAAAAACTAATCTATGAACATAATTATACATATGAAGATGCACATATGCTTATTGAACAATGTCTAGAAACAAAACGTGTACCAAATTTCTTAAAAGAAGTTATGAATTCTATTTTACCTCAGTATGTTTTATTCTTAAGGCAACCTGTTTTACATCTTCCATCAACTATGTGTGCAAAGATAGTAGAGTTTATTGATGATTTAGTTATAGTAACAAATCAAGTTATTTGGGCTGGATTAAATGCAGATCAAGATGGTGATACATTTGGTTTATTCTGGTTAGAAGAGTTAAATAATTTTGACAACTTCAAAATTGAGAATCATATATTTACACCAAGAGGTGAATTGAATTTTGCAATTGAATATGATTCTTTGTTAGGATGGTATATGTTAAGCAAACAAAATCAATCAATATAATTTTTTTGTATGAACAATTAAAAATAAGCATCAAGTAAATGTCACTAATGAAAAAATTCAATATTATTGCAGACAAAAATATTTACAACTTACGCAACAGTCAATTATTGCTAAATGCATTAGAAGAACTCATTTATAAATACATTGATGCATTAAACAAAAAAGCAAAACTTACAAACAGAGATGCTGAACAAATACATAAGTTATATAGTGCATTAGCAAGCAGAGAAAAACATATTATTGATTCATTGCAACAATTATTTAAACTTATTCTTGAACTTAATAGCAGAGATTTGAGCGAGTTCCAAGTTCAAGAATTGCAACAATTGTTACAAAAATATGAAAGCATTAATATCTACATTGATAAGGGCGAATTAACTGATCCCAAAAAATTTACAGAAGAACGTTCACAAATATTAGATAATTTAGATTCAGATGCATTAACAGATTAAAAAGTTTTAAATTAATCTTTATGCATGCTATACTAAGTGATATAATAATTTTGCAAGATTTAAATGTAGTAATTAATAAGCTTGATTATTTAGATTGCTATTATAACAAAATACGCTTTTTGAAACTTGATGATTGTATAAATACGCACATATGTAGTATTATTGATTTACAAACAAAACGGAAAAAAAATTATCGTTTACAAAATCAATTAATGCATGCACAAATTTTCTACGATCCACTACTGGGCAATTACTATCTTGTTATGCAAAACAAAAATTTCATAACAATACGCAATTTAAGGGATTCAAATAAAAGCATCAAAATACAGCAAACAGATGATGATATTTATGTTATTGGTAGCATAAAACCAATTTACAATAATCAAGCTAAATTAAAAGTATTACTACCATATAACAATAAGTTAATTGTTGTTAATACAATGAAGCTTTATGCTAATACAATATTGCTTACAACTAAAAACTGGTATACATCACTATTTATTGTTTTGCATAACATTAGTAGTACTTTAACACAAAATTTTGTTTTGTTTAATTCTGTTAATATGCAACAACATTTTATTTTAAGCAGCTATTACAATTTCATAATAAAGTTTCCATATGTTCTTACAAAAAATAATCTTGTTACATTTATACATCCAATTACAAAAGCTGCATTATTACATGAAGTTAATATATTGAATTTAACTTTGATATACTTAAACATATAGTTTTTTTGTATTACATGCTTCAAAAACAAAAATAATGCAATTTATGGAATCTTTTTACGAAGGCTTATTTACAGCAATATCAAAATCAACAGAAGCTGAAAGCTTTTTACCAGCAGGCGAACAAAACTTATTAGACTATTACTTATCTATGTTAGAATCTTATGTTAGAGAAAATGTAGAAAATACAACACCTGATCAAAAACAACGCTTCGAAGATGTAACTGCATATTTATCTGCAGAAATTGAAGATCAACGTGTTAAATTTTATATTACCGAATATGTAGATCATTTTGGTTCATCATTAAAACAATTTGTAACTGCATTAGAAAATTTAATTGTAACTACAGGTGGAGTTGTTGTTGTATTTGCTGAAAAAACATATGAAATTGTAAAAGAGTTGTTAATTAAAATGATACATGCTTTACAAGAAGTATTTCAAATTGCAAAAGCAAAATTCAACGAAGCATTACATGTTGGTAAAGCAATTGTAGCAAAAACTAGTGAAATACTTAAAACAACGATAGATAATATACGTCAAGCATTCTTTGCAGCAGTTGCTTATGCATCAAATGCACTTAAAACTATATTTACTGGCATAAAAGCAAAACTAGAATCTTTAAGTTTATTAGATTTACAAACTTATAGTTCTATGCCATTAGCATATTTCGCAGGAAAGATTTTTAATGAATTTGTAGATGTAAATGCAATATTTGATGATCAAATAAAAGTTGACAAGATAAAGGTTGAAGCTTCAATGGAAGATATGGTGCATGGTATTAAACAGTTTCTGCATAAAACATCTGATGTTACAAGCGAATTTGGTAAATCATTAAAAGATTCTTTTGCTAAACTATCTAACTTTTTGGAAAAAACTTGGATACAACATAAAGTAAATAATATTCCAACAGCTGTAGATTTACTTAACGAAAACAATAAGTATTACGAAAGTTTTGTAAAAACAAATGATCAACAAGGTATAGAATTAATTCAAAAGGTAAATGAAAGATTTGCAGATGATGTATTACAAATGTCTATAGATTATTATCAAAAAGGAGGTATAGATCAAACAATTGCCAAGATGATTGCACAAAATGATCAAAATATTCGTATGGAATTATTAAAGTTCTATAATAATGCAGTAGAAGCAAAATTAAAACTTATGCAATACATGAAAAACCTTGATGAAACTATTGGTAAATATGATCCTGCAAAAGTTCAAGCATATAAAGAAAAAGTAGAAGCAGCAATAAAGTATCTCGATGCAGCTGCTAATAAAGCAAAGCAAGGAATGGATATAGCTAATGCAATACAAAAGAATAAACTACTAGCAGATAAAGTATTTAAGCAAGGTATATTTATTGTAGCAAGTGCAGGTGTTCTATATTATGCTTATGCAATTGCAAAACAATTACACCCTGTTTATACACTATTAACTGCTACAGGAATTACTATGGGATTATTAGTTGTATTACTTGCAGTTAAATTTGCTATAGAATATGCGGTTCCTTTAAAAGCAAAAATATTAGAAGTAAAAGCAAATCTTGCAGATATGGTACAACAAGGTAAGCATGTAGATCAACCAGAAGCAATTGCAGGATTTGTATTCTTAGTATCACTTGGTTTACTTGCAGGTACTGTAATAACCAGATTAACGCTTTCCGTAAAAGATGGTAGAAAAGCAGGCGAAAGAGCAGGTAAAATGCTAGCAACACTGTAATTTTTTTTGCAAAAAATTACAATTCAAAATCATCATCTGGTATATTTTCGATAATGGCTTCTTCAGCATTAACATTTTCATCTTTACCTAATAGTGGCTTAGTTATAATTTCGTATATATATTTCTCAACCAGTGCATCAAATTTTTCTTTGAATTCAGTATTGTTTTTATACTCTTGTATAATTTCTTTCAGTGTAATTTTTTTGTCTAGAAATGGTAGTGTATATCTACCTGCAGATTGAGTTATAACATTATTTTCAAGCAGAAATACAATATTTGTTAATAGATCAAAGAATCCGTGATGATCACTATAAATAAGCGTAACTGTTTTATCAGAAGGTGCAAGTCTTGACTTAAGAATTTTTACTTCTACATACTTTATATCAAATCCACCAATTGATTTAACTTGCTTTTTACGTAATGATAATAATTGCGATGTTAAATATTGTAATGCTGCACCACCTGGAATTCTATAGCCACTATCAACTAGTGTTCCATGTGTAGATTGCATTGGCATAACAATATTTTGTTTCAGATGTGCAGTTAACAATACAGTTAAATCATAAGTCGATACTAATCTTAGAAGCTTATTCAAAAGATAGGTAAGATATTTAGCTTCAATACCTGGTTGCAAATTATCATCAATTTGTGCATCTAATATTTTTGCGCTTCTTAAAGCAGAAATACTATCTATAACAATTAATAGCTTTAAATCAGGATTTTTTTCGAATGCAAGTTTAATATTGTCTAATACATCTCTATCAAATTCTTCAATCGTGTATGTATACGAAATAATAGTATCCATGTCTAAATTGAAATGCTTTATTCTCTGCTTAGTAATAGACATTTCAATATCAAAATAAAGAACTGAATGCCCATATTCTTTAAATTGTTTTGCAATTTGTAATGCAAGCTGCGATTTACCACAACCTGTAACACCTGTTATTAAATTAATAGCTCTTTTCATGATACCACCATTTAATATTGCATCAAGTACTTTTATACCTGTTGGAATAGTTTCCGTTGCAATTGTAATATTTTTAATACCAATTAGATTTTTAAGCAATGAATCATTTGTTAAATTTGTTTCTGCTTTCTTTTTACTCATGTTAATTAATTTAACGTGAATACAAAAAAACATTGTAATATCTGGCTTAAAAAAGTAAAATATATTTTTGCAAAATAGTTTACTGTAATCTAACTTTCACATTAACTATATCTTTTAATTTGTTGATAACATATTGTGCAATAAAATCATTTTCTTTTAATAATGTGTATGGTAACAACGAAGCTATATCACTCAGCATTATATTTTCTGGCAACTCTAAATTATCACAACATTGAATTCGTTGCAATAATTTGTACGCATCTTTATAATTGTTGCTTTTTACTGCAGCATAAATATCATTAACTGTAATAATTAATTTTGCAAGTTTAAATCTATATTGCTGTAAATAAGTTTCTTTATCATCTACTACAGTTGTTTGTATTGTAATTATTTCATTTTGCAATAATTTTTTATACTTTAATTGTGTTAATGCAAATATTGTTGTTTTATCTTTAGGTAGTTGTTGAATTTTGTTTTTAATTTTACGCCAAATTTTTGGTGGTTTGGATTTGATTAAATAAAACAAAACAGCTTTTTTGACTATACTAGATACCTCCATATCATTTAATTTATCTATTTTGTTTGAAAATGCAAAAAAAGAAATCAGATTAGGTAACTATGAATGCTCCCATAGCTTGAGGATGTAATACATGAGCTCCGAATCTGTGTATACCAGTTAGCGCAGGACCAGTTGTATTAGCAGGATATGGAGCAAATAGTGTTACATAAGGTGCATATATTGCGGTTGCAAATAGAGGATTGAGTGATTTGAGTATCATTATGTTTACGCCTTGAGGTAATAGAGGTGTTATAAGTATGTCTATTGTATTGTCTATAGTACCAGATATCTTTCTGCTTAATACTATCTTGCTACCATCTGCTTCCATCTTAGCAGTAAACTTATCAGCAGATCTTACATAAGATGCATCTACAGGATTCATTATTAGATAAGGCTTTACATCAAGTGTAGGAGTATATCTTCTTAATTCAGCTTCAAGTTTAAAGATTGCAGGTATAAATGCACCTTCATACCACCACTTGGTTGTACCATATGCGAATGTTGGAGGTGCAACTGAACTTACAACAGCTGATGGAGATCCAGCAGTTATCATTGTATTGTATATCTTAGCAAGCATGAAAGCATCAGTATTTACAGCAAGTAATGTTCCAAGAACAGATATTATTTCTGCTTGAAGATCTATATCAAACATTGTCTTAGCGTCATATAAGAATTCAGGAGATGCAATTAGAGTTTCTTCAATTCTATTTTCGCCAATATATACTCTTTCAAACCTTGCAGATACAGTTCTTGCAGGATTCCTAAGTTCGTAAGTTATATTACCTGACATTGCAACATCTATAATTGTAGGATTTGCTATTCCAGACACTCTTACATTGATTTCTGTATTACCGCTTGTATAATCTATTCTACCAGATACAGTTACAGTAACAGTAGTACCACCAACAGTACCAACTCCTGAACCATATATAACACCTTGTTCATTTGCAGATCCATTTATTACTATTTCAGCAGTATTTGTACCATCAGATACGGTTACAGTTGATACAGCAACAGAACCTACTAGTATAGGAGCAGTTGTTACTGTTGCAGGAACAAGACCAACTTCTTTTAACGCATCTACAAGGTTAAAGCTAAATGATACATTTGAACCAGATACAGGAACAGCAGGGGATATAGCAGTATTAGCATTAGAAAACTTAAATGCACCACCAGGATTTGTACCATATCCAGCAAGTCCACCTTCGGATTCGAGTTGTCCAGCATTGTTAAGTTTCAAGTAAGATGCAAGCGGATATGCTTTTTCAACTCCATCTTGATAGAATTTCAGGAAGTATATAGCAATGTTGGGCATCTTCATAGGAACAACAGTAAATACTTCAGAAGTTATAAGTCTGGGCATCATAAATCTTAATAGTGGAGCAGAGAATATTACGTATGGAACAGTTTGAGGTGTTATGTTAGCGCTTTCTAAGGTTATGAATATTTGATCTACTATTTGATCAAATAATTGAGAATATAAAGCTACAGTGTTTGCAGCATCAGCAGCATTTTGAGCTTCAAGCGCAATATCAGTTAAAAAGGCTTTCTTAAATGCTTCTATAGCAGCAGGATTTCTCTTAATAAAGGCTTCTTTTGCTAGTTCTAAAACTTTTTGTGATGCAGTTGCTTTATGCTTTATAATGTCTTGATCTGCAAGTCTAGAAAAAGTTTCAGTTAATATTTCTTTAGCATCTAATACAGTAGATGGTTTATTAAGTAAATCAGCTGCTGCTTGATATATCTTTGCTAATCTTATAGATTCATTGGTAACTGCAGCAGCTATACTAACACCTTGCCCTTCAAGTCTCATTATATTTGTACAATGCTAGTTAAATCAAAGCTGAAAATAATAAGAACAGCTAATTGCATAAATTATATGCACAAAAAATATTGCTATTAGTCGTTTTAGCAGTTGTATAAATATTTCAAGTAAGTATCAAAATCATAATTAACTCTGCGTTCTCTTTCTTTTGCTAATTTAAACCATGCATTAAAATGATTTTTTCCTATGCTATTTTCTATACGTATAGCTAATGTTTCATAATCACCACAATCAAAGATATAATCACTTAATTCGTTGTAAAACTCAGTTAGCCTATATTCTGGTTTAGGATTATGTTGCAATTCAAATTCATATAGCATATACAAATTAGGATCTGTTATGCTATTTTCAAAATAGTATTTATCTTTAAACTTGTTTTCTATTGCTAAATGTTTTGATGGTGTAAATATTTGCATTATTCCAAATTGCATCATAGTTTCATAAAATGTACCTGTTTGTCCTAATCCCCAAGCTTGTGTATTTACATGCATATAGATATTTTTTGCAAATTCATTCATTTCATCTTTTGTATATTTACCTTTTAACTTAACTTTTTGCTTTAGATTATGTTGTAATATTAAATTTGCTATCAATTGTTTATACTGCGGATTAACATTCATTTCACCATATAGATGCCCTTCAATATTATTTGCAGCAATTTTAGTAAATGCTAAAACAAATGTATGTTGCCCTTTCATATATTGCCAATTAGACAAATATGCATATATGTATTTATCGTAATCTTTTTCATAACGTTGTTGTGCAATAGCTATAACATCATCTGTTATTTTATTGTTTACAGGAAATTCAATAAAACGTATTTTTGTAGGTTTAACTCCAAAATCTAAATAAGCATGTAAACCAAAGTAACCATTGCTAACAACTAAATCATAAACTTCTTCAAGTAAATATTTGCCATATTCCATGCGTTCTTTAATTTGTTTGTATATCATTTTGCGATAAGCAGCAAATTCATTATTTATCATTGTCAAATATTCTTCAGTATAATGATTTGCATCAAATTTATCTTGTGCTAAACAACCTAATGGATTTTGTTGTATCTTGATACTAGAAAATGTATGCATAAGTGGATTAATTGTATATGTTCCATGCATAGTATGTATTAATCTATCAGTAAATTTTTTAGCAATTTCTGCAACTGAAAGCGGATACATTGAATGTATATGTATAACATCGTAATGTCCAAGTTGTTTGAATAACTGATAAAATAGCATGTTATCAAAATCATCATATACTTCATTGATTGGATTTAATACAGCATGATACATATAAGGTTTTGGTTTTTGCAATATATAGTAATTAATGCCGTCTTTTTGTATTGTTGATGTTTGTATTTGATTAGATGGAATAACTGTTAATACATCAACTGAATGGCCACGCTTAACTAACTCTGATGCTAATACGCTAATATGTGAATCCTCACCTGATAATGCTGTATCTGGTAATAACATACCAACTTGTAGTATTCTCATGAAATTGTAATTTATTACTGCAGCAAAAAATTAATCACATGCAAACATCTGGTTTCATTAATTTGTATTCGCATAATTCTTTAATTACATCTTTGTTTAAACCATCTGGTTGGAAGTAATTAAATGCCGGATGTCTTGCTGCAGATTCTGTTAATTCAAATGCATGT
>ERZ1669248.904-NODE-904-length-12245-cov-4.613782_pt1 | contig 12245 bp, 9 predicted proteins | sample MGYA00579296_ERZ1669248 | MGnify/ENA primary metagenome ERZ1669248 (study PRJEB41166, sample SAMN08046057) | hot springs metagenome | biome: hot spring; feature: neutral hot spring; material: thermophilic sediment; isolation source: thermophilic sediment from...
CATCACCTAAGACATAAAAAGTAGCTCACCTAAGTCTTTTTAAGGATGATGCAGGTGTTCCATCAACATGTATGAGAAATGCTTCTTCTCCTGAACCGATCACAGGATAAGTTCTGACCAACTGTACGATTCCGCTTTTTGGAGCTACCAGTTCTTCTTTCTTTTCTCCAAAAACATCTGTTACGACGCCAAGTAGATCGCCTTTAGATACCTCTTCACCAAGCCTAACTTTAGCTTCAAAAAATCCTCCGCTGTTTGGCCTCACCCACACTCTTCCTTCGAACACTTTTGCTTTTGGATGGAACGCAGCCTTTCCTGGGATCATTTTGTAGTACTTCATGATGTTTAAGACTCCTTTCAATCCTATGTCTAACCAAGAATAGCCGTAATAGGAGAGAATGCCCCATCCGCCAATATCTGCAATTATCGCTGGTATTCCGTGCCTTCCGCAGCATGCATCTAATGTGCCGGTAACACGGCCGGGCTCCTCTGTAGAGAGGAGTTCTTTTGATATCTTGGTATTTAATTCAACCCCGAAAGCTAGAGCTAGCTCCATAGAAGCTTCCATAACTTCTGTGCCTGTAAAATAGGTGGCTGGGTAAACTTCGCAGTATGGCCCTCCTCCATGAAAAGACACCACGTAGTTTGCTCTCATTTTGCGTATAACTTTCTCAAAAATTGTGTAAGCGATTCTTTCACTGGGATATCCGTCGCGACGGCCTGGAAAAATTCTGTTCATATTCATATAATCTAGCGGGTTTACATGCAGAGGAGGATGCGACCCAAAGCCAAATGAAGGGGGGTTTGCTATAGGAATGGAAATCAATGTCCCAGCCAATTGCCCGGGATCTACCTCTAAAGCGATTTTTCTAACTATAACTGTGCCTGGAAATTCATCGCCCATAATGGATGCAACAAGGCAAAGGGTAGGACCAGCCTTTTTTCCCGCAACTATTATAACGGGAAGGTAAAGTGTTGTGCCGTCCCAAAGCTCTATTAGGCTCAAATTATAAAAATGCCTACCCGCCTCTACGAAATCGGGTAATTCGTCAACATAATTTACATTTTCGCTTTTCATATTAAACGCCACACTGCTTTAACATAACGCAAATTAGGTTGTAAATTTACTAATAAGTTTTAGGGGAAAGCTACTTTGGAAAAAACAGTAAAGTTTTGTGTGCCCACCACTTTTGAAGACAGTTTCCTAGATGAGTTAAACAAGCTAAATGAGAAATATCAAAGCTTAGGCTCTCAAGTTTATGAGGTTTATGGTTCTTTCAAGGTTTCTCCGTTTGGCACGGGATGGCCCTCGACTGTTCTCCCTGTGGTAGATGAAGAAATGCTTGCACGCCACATTGAGAGAGCTCATTCGTACGGCATTAAGTTCGCTTACACGCTGAACGCCGTTTGCATGAATCTCTTCGAATATTCGGAAGAAGGTCATGAAGCCCTTAACGAACTTTTAAAGAGGCTTTCACAAATGAAAGTAGACACGCTTATAATTACGATACCATATCTTATTGAATATGTAGCAAAGAATTATCCTGAGTTCAAGATTAATGCTTCGTCGCTTTGCTACATTGATTCTTTGAATAGGGCTTTGACATATGAAAAACTAGGAGCACATAGAATCACATTAAGCGAGGACCTCAATCGTTGCTTCAGTTTGCTAAAACTTATAAGGAAAAATGTGAAAGCTGAACTTGAGGTCATCGCTAACAACGGCTGTTTGCTTAAGTGTCCTTTCAGGGCATACCACAACACGATCACCGCGCATGTTTCGCAAAATGTTCTTGAAGATCGTGTTGGATTCACTTATAAGCCATATCCATTTATGAGGTGTACTTTGGAGAGATTAAGCGACCATAAGGAGATTATAAAGGCACCGTGGTTTAGACCAGAAGACGTTAGGCATTATGCTGAAATAGGTATTAGTTACATTAAGATTGCAGGACGGGGTCTACCAGCAGAAGTTTTGTTAAAACTAATTGAAGCCTATCTTTCAGGTCATTATGAAGGTGACATCTACGCTTTGATTGACAATTCTTATATGCACTTCTGCTGGGATATGTTTGACGTGAATAGTGAACCGCTTCCTCCTTTGAAGATATCAATTGATAATCGTTCACTCGACGGTTGGTACGAATACTTTATAAAAAATAACCCTCCTTGTTTAACTGGATGTGGAAACTGTAACTATTGCGAAAATATCGCAAAGAAAGTAGTCAAAACTGACTGTGCGGTAGAAAGCAAGTATATAGAGAGAATACAACATATGATCAACAAAGTAACATCGCTAAAACCTCCAGTGAAACTAAAACGTAGAGAAGGAGGAGGTCGAATTCTGGTGAGAGCTGGAAACGACTATTAACTTGGTCTTGAACAACCCTTCATTTCACGCATCCGAATTAAAATTTCACCACATTCCCTATTAAGGTCGAAAAGACAGCCTTTACAAACTCCCGGCATGTTTTGCGGGTCAACCTTTTCCTTGACAAGCTTACGTAAATCGCGTACTTTTAGAGTGTCGCCAACGCTTAGCCCAAAAATGGTGAGGATTTCCTCATCCCATCCTGTGAAGATTGCAGCTTGCGGGGAAGTGCATGTGCCTTCCTTATAATTGCTACAATGTGGACAAGTGTCGTCGCCTTTTGGACTATTTAGGATTTTTATCTCCTCATTCTCATTTGCACGGGCGATCTCAAAAACCTTCATATATGCGTTAATGTAGTTACTAGTGTAACCTTTTTTTCTAAACATTTCTTTCGCCTTTGAGCGAAAATCATCTGAATCTGGTATTACTAAACAGAGTATGTGGTGGGCTCTTAAACTGAGCATTCCTAAACCTCCTTCTTGAAGTAGCGGCCTATTCTTTTCATTAGCCAAGAATGAGGGTTAACAAAATGTTGCTCAAAACCCAACGGGGCGTCCTTGATTCCCAGCGCTATTGCTAACAGTTGAGTGGCATAAAATATGGGCACTTCGCCTAATTTCCCATATTTCAATCTAACTTTCTCTTGCATCTGGTCGAGGTTAAAATGGCAAAGTGGACAGACCACCGCTACCGCTTCTGCTCCACTTGTCAAAGCTGAGTGAATTACTGAATAAGAGTGTTCTATAACAGCATCAAAAGAAACAGCGGCCAAATAGGATCCGCAACACTCCGTTTTATATGGAAAGTCTATGGGATCACAGCCTATGCTCATTAAGAAATCTTCAAAAATAGTTGGATGTTCGGGATCATCTAATTTAATTTCTTCATAAGGCCGCAAGAGCAAACAGCCGTAGTAGGGAGCTACCTTTAAGCCTTCGAGGCTTACCTTAACATATCCATTTAGCCTATCAAAACCAATTTTATCCCTTAAAAACTCTAAGAAGTGAATAACCTTGACTTCCCCGTCGTACTCTTCGCCTAGGAAGGCGTTGACTTGTTCACGTTTCTTTGGGTCCTTTTTAATAGCAGAGTTCGTTTGTTTAAGTACGTTATAGCAAAGGGCGCATGTTGTCATAAGCTCATTTCCCACTTTTTTCGCTTCTAGGAGTGTGCGAACTGCACCATACATGTCCGCTGGATTTGTTGTAAAGAATGCTCCACAGCAGATGCCTGGAATTTCCAGGAGTTCCATTCCAAGGGCGTTTGCAATAGCCTTCATAGGCAAATTCAGCCCGATGGTCCTTGAGTATGGAAGACACCCAGGATAGTAAAGGACTCTCATTTCTTGTGCACACCTTTAACTAAAGCTAATATCCTATCGCGGGTGAAATATTTCTTTAAGCGCATGGTAGGGCGGACTAATGGTAAATTTACCGAGCTGTACCTGCTGCGGGCCGCCACCATCGCTTGTACTGGAAGTTGCGATGATAGGTCAGTGGTATATTCAAGGAAGTCCATTCCTTGAGACAAAATTAAGGTTCTTAATGATTCCATTATCTTTGGGATATCTATCTGTTTTGGACATCTGGATATACAGGCAAGACAACACGCGCAAAGCCATATTGTTTTGGAATCCAGTAGAATTTGAGCTCCCATTTGAGCTAACCTTACAACTTGATGAGGCTTTATGTCCATAACATTTGCAATAGGGCAGCCCGCTGTACATTTACCGCATAAATTACATGAAAATATGTTCTGTCCACTCATTTCAATAATTTTCTTTGTTAGATCTAAATCCTCTTGTAAGATCATTCGAACCACTTTTAGTTGAATGTTAAATTTATTAAACAGAACTATATTAATATGTCTTTCTAATATTCCGAGTCCAAGGTGATAAATATGGAAGTCCCAGAGAAGTTGAAGGGCGCCAAGATGTTTAGATCCACCTGTCACGTCTGCCCTTTCAGATGTTCTATAGAAGTCTACGTGAAGGATGGAAAAGTAATTTACACGCGAGGCAACCCTGATAATCCGAATACGAGGGGCAAGAGGTGTGTAAAGGGTTTAGCCAGCATATGGTTCGCCTATGACCCAGATCGATTAAAATACCCGCTAATGAGAACCGGAGAGAGAGGAGAGGGCAAATTCAAAAGAATAACATGGGATGAAGCCTTCACTATTATAGCGGAAAAGCTTAAAGAGATGAAGGAGAAATACGGGCCGGAATCTGTTGTTTCAATAGATCATGGACAGGGATGCGTCACCTTTTATAGAAGCTTTTTATACTTTCTTTACGGTTCCCCTAATCTTTTCGACCATACAGCCGCATGTGATGCGACCTTCGTCACTGCCTGTACAACACTCTTTGGAACCTTTTGGGCGATGGAGGATTACGAGAACGCCAAGTACATCATGTTATGGGGGAAGGAACCCTTAGAAGCCCCTAGAATTATTGGGTTTCTACAAGGATTAATGGAAGCTAAAGATAAAGGAGCTAAACTTGTCGTGGTTAACCCTCGCCTTTCCAAAACTGCTGAAAAAGCGGACGAATGGGTTCCAATAAAGCCGGGCACAGATGGAGCTATGGCATTAGCGATGGCTAAAACTATAATCGACGAGAAACTATATGATCAAGACTTTGTGGAGAAGTACTGTTACGGCTTTAACGAGTTCAAAGAACACCTTAACACGAAAGGCTATACGCCTGAGTGGGCCGAAAGCATAACTGGAGTGCCCGCAGCAACCATAAGAAGGATAGCCAGAGAGTTCGCCACGACAAAGCCGGCCGTTTCGAGCGCATACCACGGATTTGCTTGTTATACAAACGGATTTGACTCCATGAGGGCTGTGCTTATATTAAACGCTATAACCGGAAACCTTGATAAGCCAGGTTCCTTGTTGCTCACGGGTGGCCCACAGGGCCTTGATCCACCACTAAATCCACCAATCCGAGTTCCAGAAGAAGAAAGGGCAAGGATAGAGAAGCCCTCATTGCGCGAGGCTTTAGGCTTTTCTCTAGCCCCGGATTTACCTTTATCTCTTCTACCAAAAGTGATTATTGAAGGAAAGCCTTACCCCATTAAGGCAGTTATACTCTCGCAGATTAATCCGCTCATGAGCGATGTCAACACGAAGCTGTGGATTGAGGCGTTTAAGGCGCTTGAATTTTCAGTTGCGATAGATATCTACCTCAGCGAAACGGCTATGTACTGTGATATTGTTTTGCCCGATGCTTGTTACTTTGAAAGGTATGATATACTGCAAGGGTTCAATCCTGCGCCCATGGTTCTTTACTCCGAGCCAGCTATCCCGCCGCCAGGCGAGGCGAAACCGATATACGAAATAGTGAAGGGAATAGCTGAGAAAATGGGCTACGGGAAGTACTACAATTGGAACTCAGAAGAAGAATGGTTGAAAAACATGATAGAGGGCTTGCCGTTTACGCTGGAAGAGCTTAAACAAAAAGGCTTCTGGATTGGCCAGCCAACCTATAAAAAATATGAAAATGGGCTTAAAACTCCTTCAGGTAAAGTTGAAATATATTCCACACTTTTAGAAGTTGTAGGTCAAAACCCGTTACCGGAGTTTAAACAGCCTAGTGTAATTCCTGATGAAAAGTACCCTTTCAGGTTGATAAGTGCAAGGATGCCCTTCCAAGCCAACGTTGTAACGCAAAACATTCCCATGTTAATGGACATTGAGAAAGAGAACTGGGCTGAGATAAATCCAAAAGATGCTGAAAAATATGGTATAAAAAATGGAGATTACATAGTCATAGAGTCCCCCTTGGACAGCATTACAGTTAAAGCTAAAGTGACGGAAGGCATTGTTACAGGAGTCGTTGCTGTTATACACGGCTTCGGCTTCGGCCACTGGGGTATGGGAAACATTGCGAAAGGGAAAGGTGCCAGCATCAATAAGCTTATAGACACACACGTGGATCCAATAAGTGGGGCAGTAGCCTATAACGAATGTAAAGTTAGAGTGAGGAAAGCCTGATGTCTACACGCAGAGGTTTCTTCGTGGATATAGAAAGATGTATAAAATGCCACGCATGTGAAATAGCTTGCCGCATCTGGAATGGCATAAACGTTCCCTCGTATAGGACAATTATGGAGATTGAAAATGGTACTTATCCGTTTGTTGAAAGAACAAATGTTTCAATGGCATGTATGCATTGCGAGGAGCCCTACTGCATAGCTGCATGTCCAGCTAAGGCGATATACAAACGTGAAGATGGAGTGGTGTTGGTTGATAAGGATAAATGTCTTGGTTGTAGGCTCTGTAGCTGGGTTTGCCCATTCGGTGCTCCGAAGTTCGGGCCCGACCTTAAAATGCAGAAGTGCACATTTTGCAATGACCGCCCAGATTCGATGCCTAGGGCATGCGAGGAGGTCTGTCCTACAAATGCCATAATTTGCGGAACCATAGATCAACTGGAGAAGGTGGCTAAAGAAAGAAAAGGGCGGAGGCTCGTCTCCCTTTTAAGGGGGAAGAAAGCGGCTTTATACGTATTATCTTAAGATTGAAGCGCCTAGAAATCATGTTTCGCATGCGATGAAGAAAAACAATGTTAACTTTCGGGTTTGACGCCGCTGATCATGCTGTATCCTATTTTCCCGCAGAGCCAGAGATAGAAGGATATCGTTTCATAAGTTTTGAAACTCGTATCCTTTTTGTTAGGTAACTTTGAAATTAAATTTTCTCCCGCATCCATAATTTCCTTAGGGTTTAGATTTTGATCCTGTAGGAATTGGCGGATCTGTTTAACAACGTAAGGGGAAAGGTTCATTGTTCTAATTTCTTTAAATCCCGCTTTTTTAAACTCGTCAACATATTCATCTAACGTTTTAGCGCCCGCAATGCAGCTGGCATAGGAGAGAAAATTGTTTAGGCTTGCGGGTAAGTTTTCCATTAAGACAACATCTGACACGACTACTTTAGTTTCGGGTTTAACCACCCTTTTCATCTCGGATAATGCCTTCAACGTGTTTGGAAGTAGACATAGCGAACATTCGCTTATTGCAGCGTCGAATACGTTGTCCTTAAAAGGAAGCCTTTCAGCATCTGCAATTACAAATTTGACTTGATGATGTAGTTCCACCCCTTTAACTAAGCTGTCTGCATAATCAACCATCTTCCGTGATAGATCTATCCCAACGACATTGGATCCTAGATTTGCGGCTAAATAAATCGCTGTGTCGCCTGGACCGGAAGCCACATCTAAAACGATGGAACCTTCACCTATGCCAGCTTCCTCTATTACCCTATCGGTTGTTTCCACTCCCCCAGGATGATAACATATCGAGATGAATCTCTTAGACTCCGTTTTTAGTCTCTCTTCATAATACCTTACAATGAAATTTTTTAGCCTCGCCTCATCTTCCATTACTTAAAACCCAACGCACTCTTTATTTTCTCCCTTTCGCCCTGAGGGATCTTGCCTAAACGAGAAATTCTAATACTCATAGTCTGCAGAAAATCAATTGTCTTCTCGTATTGAGGCACAGTTGTCGTTAGTGATTGCAATCTTAGCGGATTTACGCCGTAACGCCTCAGCTCATTTTTAAGATTAGTAACATGTTGTCGTAGTTTTTCACCTGCGAAATGGCTGTCCTCGCCTTCAATTAACGCTACACCATCTGCGCCATAGGCGAAGGCGTTCAGCAAATGCTTTATGCCAACACGCATACAACTTGGCACGGATATAGGTCGAATGTTTGGCATATAGCTAAATCTTCTGATTCCAGCCAGATCAAGAGAAGCGTAGGCTGTGTTTTTTTCAACGAAAGCTATTATTTTTGGTTCATCTATTTCCCCTTCACATACGCCTCTAATTTGTTCAATAAACTGTTTCTCCGTAAAATTTGCCAGATCCACTGCCTCCCTACCACATACAGTCACGCAAGCACCGCAATTTACACAGGCAACTGGAACGACGCTTATAGCTGACTCATTTGCTATTAACGCTCCGGATGGGCAAATTGCAACGCATTCCCCGCAAAGATTGCACCTTTCATGGTTTATTACAGGAATTTCTGGGGGATGCTCAAGTTCTCCTTTTCCTATGAAAGTTGCAGTTCTAGAGGCCGCGGCCATTGCCTCTTCAACCGATTCGCGTATGTCCTTTGGTCCAAGTGCGCATCCGCAAAGGAATATTCCCTTACGCATGCCGTCTACCGGATCAAGTTTGTAGTGTTTCTCAAGTAGAAAACCATCTGTTCCTGTGCTTATGCCGAAAATTTTAGACAAGGCATCCGTCCCTGAACTTGGGATAATGGCGGCGCTGAGCACAACCATATCAAAGGTTTCCTCAATTTGCACTCCGGATATTGTGTCCACAGCCTTAACGATCAGTCCATTATTTGTCGGTATAACCCTTGAAGGTAAACCCCTAATGAACTTTACACCCTGATCTTTTGCTCTACTGAGGAATTCCTCGTACCCCCTTCCAGCTGCTCTAAGATCTTGATAGAAAATCCATGGATCTGCTCCAGCTACGGCTTTCATGAGAATTATAGACTGTTTAATTGCAACCATACATCCTATTTTACAACAATATTCTTTTGAGCCCTCTCGAAGAGCCCTACTCCCGGCGCACAAAATAAAGGCCACTTTCTTTGGCGTCTTTCCATCAGATGGTCTTCGGAAGCCTAAACGCATAACACGTTCAAACTCCAGATTTGTTACGATGTCTGGATGCATTCCATACGAGTATTCTCCGAGGCGTCTTGGGTCGATTAAATCATAACCGGTAGCAACCACTATTGCCCCAACGTTTAGCTCAACCTCTTGCGGCTCTTTTGAAAAATTTATGGCTCTTGGGCCACAAACATCTACACATTTAAAGCATTTAATGCAACGTTCAACGTCGATTGTGTAGATACGAGGGACTGCTTGAGGATACGGAATGTATATGGCCTTCCTCAATTCTAAGTTTTCATCAAATTCATTTAAGATCCCAACTGGGCAAACTTTCGCACATTCATCACAGCCTGTGCATTTAGTTTCATCAATGTATCTCGGTTTTATCCTAATCGTAACAGTGTAATCTCCAGGTATCCCCTTCATCGCAACGGGTTCAGCCATAGTTATTACTTCCACATTAGGATGCTGAGAAACTTGAACCATTCTAGGTGCTAATATGCAGTAGGAGCAGTCAAGCGTTGGGAAAGTTTCGCTTAGTTGAGCCATGTGCCCCCCTATGCTTGGGCTGCGCTCAACGAGGTAAACCTTGTAGCCTTTGCCGGCTAATTCGAGAGCAGTTTGAATTCCGGCTATGCCCCCTCCAACAACTAACACGTCTCTCTTAACTTTAGTCTTAATTGGCTGCAACTCCTCTAAATACCTTGCACGATATACAGCGCCTCTTATGAGGTCTATAGCTTTAACAGTGGCCTTTTCAATATCATTGTGAACCCAGCTGCAGTGCTCTCTAATATTGACCATTTCAAGAAGATAAGGGTTCAGCCCCGCGTCTGAAACAGCTTTTTTAAAAGTTTCGAGGTGTAACTGAGGTGAACACGCGGCTACAACAACTCTATCAATCCCTTTTTCTTTTATCCCGCTTTTGATTATGTTCTGCCCAGGAGTGCTGCAGAGGTAATCATATGTTTCAGCGATTTTCACTTCCCTGAAACGTGCCACGGCTTCCTTAACTTTCTCAACGTCCACTGTGCCTTTAATATTGCGTCCGCAGTGGCAAATGTAAACTCCTATCAAGTTATCCAGCTCCGTTTCGAATTCAATTATACGGCTCTCATCTTGATATTTGTTTCCTTTTCACAATTTCGATTTTAACGTAACTCTCTCATCGGAATTATTTGTGAAAAGTTTTGTTGGTTTACAATAAAGCTTTATATTGAGAAGTTTTCAATAACAATTCCACTAGAGTTACATGGGATACCGGAAAACCGTCAAAAGCAAAACTCGTAAAAAAATAGTTTTAGAGAGGATCACGCTGTCAACGCGTCAAGTTTTGACGGTAAACCTTGAACTCTGCATAGGGTGTGGAATCTGTGAAAAAATATGTCCAGAAAAAGCGGTGACGAAACCGTTACAAGTTGCAATCCATAACGGACGTTTAATAAGGAAAAGTCAAGTTGATGTAGAGGCTGATAAATGTACGTTTTGCGGTGAGTGTGTGGTCGTGTGCCCGTTGAATGTGATTAGAATGGAAATAGATGGGAAGGAAAGAATTCCGGTTGTTGAAAACGAAGTCTTTCCCATTTTTGTTAAGAATGTAACAGTCGATGTGAGCAAATGTGATCCCGTTTGCAAATTGGCTTGTCAAGAAATATGCCCGACTAAGGCTGTGAAGGTAGTTGTCGAAGGAGCAGAGCCTTTAGAAAGGCAGAAGATAGTTAGAGTTTACATTGATAAACAGCTGTGCATATTCTGCAAGAAATGTGAACCTGCATGCCCAAGAAACGCTATCCGTGTTACAAAGCCTATGAGCGGTCTCATCGAATTGAATACGAATCTATGTCCAAAAGGTTGCCAGGTATGCATCGACATTTGTCCAAGCAAGTGCATCAACATTGACGAAAGCGGAAAGCCAACTGTAACTAAAGAGTTCTGCATTTACTGTGGTGCGTGCCAGGAAGTCTGCCCTGAAAAAGCGATTACAGTTAGGAGAATTTCAGTCTTACACTCTGAGATAAAATCAGGTGCATGGAACGACGCATTAGAAAAGTTAACCTCTTATAAAGCTTTAGTTAAAGAATTAAACGTTAAATGTAAGAAGAAAATGCATGTCCGTGCATCTGCGATTGAAACGAGAGTCACTGCCCCATATAGGATTCGCGTCCCTTGAAGGGTGCGCGGCGCGGGTTCTCGAAAGGCACTATCGTAGGTACACATTTATTGACGTGGATTTCTGATCTTTGCAGCCAAAACTATTGATGTCACCGCTAGCAAGCAGCTTAATTCATAAACATGTTTGTGGTTGCCTCGGTCTACCGTAATGCCTTTTGTATGAAGGAAGAGTAAAAGGCCTATGCCGCAAGCAATGTTAAAAGACCTGTTCTGGACTGCAACCTCAAGTTGTATAAATCATCGCAGCATAAAGAGGTTACATCGCACCATGCCAATTCCTACCAATAGACTCACAATCTTATGTGGATGAATGAAGCTGATATGAGAACTGCGCCAATCATTCATAATGCTACTAGGAAGTTGCAGATCGCGATCGATGTCTTCCTTCCCATTTTGCGCTCGCATGTTAGAGGACATGGCGTCGCCATCAACTAAGCTTTGCCTTTTTTGGATTAAGTTTCACGTCGCCTATATTCACATCCCCTTCCGTTTGTACTTTCTTAATCTCGACAGGGAAATATCCGTCCTTTTCAATTTAACGGTAAACGTTTTGTTAGATTCCAGGCCTATAAACCAGAAGTCTCCAAATTCATCTGTATAAGTTTCACGTTTTTCACCGGTTGCCTCGTCTATCAAGGTTACTTTAGCGTCTTGAACGCATTCGTCTTCCTCGGTTGTATACCGCGCCTGTGATGAATGGTTTAAGGAGATGAAGGTTTACATAGCGCACCCTTGGCTTTGTGTCTTAAGCGGCTCAGGGCTGATCCATTCCTTAAGCTTTCCCCTTCACCAAGTTTTATGACCCCTGTAGGGCATGCTTCAATGCATCTTGGCTCTTTCTCGCCATTATCGAGTAGGTGAGCGCATCCTGTGCATTTTTGAGCTATCATCAAAGTTTCGTTAAAGTATATGGCTCCCAGACGTTGAGGATGTAGTGAAAGCAGTTAGACTTTACGCACAAAACAAGCCGTCAGCAATACATTGGGGTGTAGCTGCTGCAGATCACATAGGACCTAACGCCGTCCCAGCGGCTCAAGCGATAACTCTGCTTTGG
>ERZ1669248.906-NODE-906-length-12234-cov-54.022087_pt1 | contig 12234 bp, 17 predicted proteins | sample MGYA00579296_ERZ1669248 | MGnify/ENA primary metagenome ERZ1669248 (study PRJEB41166, sample SAMN08046057) | hot springs metagenome | biome: hot spring; feature: neutral hot spring; material: thermophilic sediment; isolation source: thermophilic sediment from...
ATCAAGCAATACAAACCATATAAAAAGTGAGGCAGTTTTCTCGAGGCGCTTATTAAGCTCCCTTTGATTTAAGATCTTGATAAGCTTTAGTAAGCTCCTCTACTAGTTCTTTAGCTTGACCGGGCTCAACTATCGCTACTGCTGCTGCGCCTACCTGTAGTCCTGCTTCTTCACCTAACTTCTTCTTACTAGGTACGTAAATATACGGTACTTTCTTCTCTTCACAAAGTAGTGGGAGATGCATGACTACTTCAGGAGGCTCTACATCTTCAGCTATTACTACTATCTTAGCTAAGCCTCTCTCAACAGCCTTAGTAGTTTCGTTAGCTCCTCTTCTAACTTTACCGCCAGTCTCTCTAGCTTTCTTAACGGCTTCGTAAGCTTTCTCAGCTATTTCAGGTGGTGTCTTAAACTTTATGTGAACGGGCTTACTCATTCTCATCCCCTCTGGTCGTCGTACCAGAAATTATGGTTCTTAGAACTTATAAGCTTTTAAACTGATGAGGGACTTACTTATTCATGCATGAATATAGCTTCAGTAAAGTCTTCCTTAGTTAATGCTTTCTTACGTATCTTGACAAACCCGTACCTGACTAGCTGTACCTTATCCTCCTTCTCTAGCTCTCTTAGTGCTGGCTCCCCTAAACCACTTACTTTCTGAATCTCAAGTTCTTTCGGAACCAGTATTCTTAGCTTTACGTTATCTTTTACAGGAACCCACTGAATTATGGGCATCCTAGCTTCCTTCGCTTGTTTCAAGTCTTTACCTATATACTCGCTAATCACCATGTCTTCTCCTATCTCAACTAACCTCACATTGCATAATTCCATTAGTCTGAACATGCCTGCCCTCCTAATCTCCTCTAAGTCTTTGCGGTCTATGAGTACTCGCAACTCATTTGATGATGCGTCGAGTAATACTTCTCTAGTACCCAAAGATGAGTTCTCCGGGTGATTAGCTAAAACTACTTTAGCAGGTCCTGAATAATTAAGGATTCTCAGCTCTACAGGAGTGAATACAGCCATTAATCTCCTCGTGTTCCTATCTATAAGTTTCCTGTTTAAAGCAGCTATGTTATCCCAACTTATAGAAGCGTCACTTAGCTTAACACCCACTTCCATAATTATCTCACGTATGGTTTGAGCCTCAATACCTCTACTTCTTAGTGAAGCTATCGTGCCAAATCTGATATCAGAAGGTCCCTCGAATTCCCTGGGTCTACCAGAAATCAATTCTTTTATCTTAGACTTACTCAGGATAAGTCCTTCTAGGTTGAGTCTACCTAGGTTCAGTACGACAGGATAAACCCAGCCTAAATGCTGATACACATACTTCTGCTTAATAGTGTTAAGTGAATGTTCCCTGCCTCTAAGTATGTGGGTAATCTTCATTAAGTGGTCGTCGACTCCTGCGGCAAAATTGTACGTAGGCCACACAACATACCTAGAACCTACTAGTGGGTGTGGGTGTTTATCCGTATCTATAACCCTGAAAGCAACCCAATCAATCACAGAGAAGTCTGGATGATTTAAGTCTGTTTTTATCCTAAGTACTGCGTCACCCTCACTAAAGTAACCAGACTTCATCTTATCAAAAAGTTCTAAGTTTTTCTCTGGATCAGAGTTTCTGTGTGGGCATGCTGCACGCCTCAACTTAAACTCTCTAAAAACTTCTTGAGAGCATAAATCAACGTAAGCCGCACCTTTACTTAGAAGCTCTTCAGCAACCTCATAATATAGTTCCATCCTCAGAGACTGAATGTACTCCTCACCCCACTCAACACCCAGCCACTTTAAGTCTTCCTTGATCTGGCGATAAGCCTCCGGGATCGGCGTCTTTATCCTAGGGTCCGTATCCTCAAAACGTAGAATCATTACCCCGCCGTACATTCTCGCGTACTCATAACTCAGTATAGCCGGCCTAGCATTCCCTAAATGTATGAAGAAATCTGGGTTCGGTGCAAACCTAGTCCTAATAAACTTGTGCTGATCTGCCTGAGGAAGTGGCGGCAATCTCTTCCTTTCTTCCTTCTCTTTCCTTTGCTCCAGTAATTCAGGGAATTCACTCATTAAGAGTCTTTTCTGATCCTCAAAACTCAACGAATTAACTTCTTTAACTACTTGAGACACGTATCTAGCTAAGTCTCTAGCTAGAGGCTTCAGCTCCGGATGTGCTCCTAACACAGCACTCATAACAGGTCCTTCTACTGCTCTCCCGCCATGCTCGTAAGCGTTCTTGAGAGCTAGCCCCCTAATTAACTTCTTAATTTCTGGAGATATTACTTCGTTATCCACTAACTTTCCCCTCCTTAACAAAAATTATGATTCTGGAAGGCCTTGATGTAGGCACCTCATAGACTAACACCACCAAGCCCTCAGAACTAGATCTTACGCTCCGTACCTCTCCTTTGCCAGTCACGATGTACGCTAATTTGTCGCCACGCCTGACATAGTCTCCCTCCTTAACGTTAGCGAAGACCTCACTACCACTAACCTCAGTAACAACTAACTCATCAGTTGATTGAACCTCAACACACTTATTCGTGACCTCATTACAGACTAAAACCTCAGGTCTCTGCGCAGATGACAAGATCTCGACTAACTCGTAACACTGAATACTTTTTAAATCGTTACAGACTCTAGCATAGCATTTCGGCTGACTATAAGCTTTCGGGGATTCCAAGAAACCATTACAAGCTTTTTTAGAGTTTGATAAACTCATCAGTAATTCCTCGCAGTAACAAAGATCGCTAAGTCTTGTAGCAAGTCTTTCGCTTCTTGATCTACAGGTCTTACTTTACTTAGTGCCTCAAGCCCTCGCTTAAGGTATTCGTCAGCTAAGCTATCAGCGAATTCGACAGCACCAGTAGACTTAATGAGCTCAGCTAAACTACTGAGCTCCTCAACACTAGCGTCTCTCCTGCCTAGAGTGCTCGTTAATTTCTTCTTTTCTTCAGGACCTAACCTACTTAAAGCATGAATAACTAGGACAGTCTTCTTCCCCTCCCTCAAATCACTATAGACGGGTTTTCCTAGAACAGACTCTTCAGCAATCAAACCTAGTATATCGTCTCTTATCTGAAAAGCTATCCCAACACACTCAGCAAATCTCTCTAAGTTAAGGATTTCGTTTTCAGGAGCTCCTGCTAAGAGAGCTCCTATGACTAAACTCGACTTGAAAAGTGCTGCCGTCTTCTTGTAAATCATGGCTAAGTACTCGTTGAGTGATACATCCCACCTGTTTTCGAACTCCATGTCTAGCGCCTGCCCCTCCGCAACAGTAGAAGCAGCCCAAGTAAGTTCCTTAAATGCTTTAACTAGTCTATCAGCAGGTACTAACTCAGAGAGCCTTCCTAAAGCTTCAAAAGCTTTAGCAAAAAGTAGGTCGCCCGCAAGTATCGCCATCTCCTCACCGTAAACCGTATGAACTGTTGGGACGCCTCTACGGAAAGCGTCTTTATCCATTATGTCATCGTGTATTAACGTAAAGTTGTGCAGTATCTCCACAGAAGCTCCAGCACGAATCCCCACACGTTCGTCAAGCCCGTACATTCGACCACTCAAGACAAGAACTAACGGTCTTAACCTCTTACCGCCTGCCCTGATTAAATGGTATGAAGCCTCATAGAGCTTCCGAGGCTCCCCCTTAATTATCTCGTCAATTACTTTATCTACTTCGGAAGCCACATATCTAGCGTAGCTCATTAATTTACTGAAGTCCCTACTCACCAGACACACCTAAAACATAGAATAAAACCTAAGAATTTAAAGAGAGAACCCCCTATTTAATAACCATTCTCTCAGGATAGACGTGATTATTACGGGCTTACGTCTCAACTCATTAAGGTTCTTACTCCCAGTTAACGCTATCAGTGCTTTGAGGCCGTGAATAAACGCTTGCAGAAACTCTTCTAAATAACCGCCATAATAAGCCTTGAGGACAGGAGCCGCTAACCCGACTAAATCAGCTCCTATTCTTAGCGCCTTAACAGCATCTACGGAGGACCTGATGCCTCCAGAACCTACGATCACAGAATTAGGGGCTGCTATCCTAGCTTCTATTATTGAGGCAGCCGTAGGGATCCCCCACTCAGCTAAGTTTGCAGCAATCAATTCCTTAAGTTTGCTACTTATTTTCCGAGCCCTGTACTTCTCTACGAGAACCCAGTTAGTTCCGCCAGCCCCTGCCACATCAAACAGTTTAACCCCGGCTTCACTCAACTCCTTAACGACCTCATATGAAAGTCCTTGACCTACTTCCTTAATCATTATCGGGGTAGAGAATTCCTTGACAACGAGCCTGACCTTAGATATCAGACCACTAAAGTTAGGCGTTCCCTCAGGCTGAGCAACCTCCTGAGTCAAATTTAAGTGAACAGCTAGTGCGTCAGCATCTAGCATCTCTATTAACCTATTTATTTGGTTCAAATCATACTTCACAAACTCGTGTGCTCCAATATTACCTACTACAGGCACGCTCCTAGCACGCTCTCTAACTACCCTGAAGGTCTGCTCGAGACTCGGGTCTTCAATAGCTGCTCTCTGACTACCTACTCCTATAGCAATCCCAAATTTCTCAGCTACTTCTGCAAGCCTACCGTTTATTTTTTCAGTGTCCGGAGCTCCTCCAGTCATGCCAGTAATCATTACCGGGGCTTTCAGTTCTTTCCCAAGAAATGGGGTCTCTAAATTGACGTCACTAAGGGAAACTTCTGAAGATGCTTGGTGAACTAGGAATACATACTCGAGCCAGGTAGTGCTAGGGCCTTCTACCCTCTCCCTTAGAACAACATCTACGTGTTCCAGCTTTCTTAACTGTACTTCACTGCCTAAACCCATAGAACAGACCCTACTATATCCTCTCCTCTAAGAGTGTTTAATAAGTTATTCGGTATGAGACCGTTAATCACGTAAATAGTCACGTCTTTAATGCCAAGGAATAAGGGCTTTTTTAGCTTGTTAAGCATCCCGCCAGTGACGTCGGGAACTTCCCAAAAACTCGCTTCTCTCAGCACCTCACTCACGTGCATGTTGCTTAGAACCCGCGTGTTTTTATGAAGTCTCGGGTTTTTATCATACACTCCATCAACGTCCGTAACAAAAACAACTTTTCTTAGACCTAGAGACTTAGTTAAGTACCACACTATGTCATCTCCTGAAAGGACCCTAGGCTCACTACCTGAAAGTATGACGTCACCGTAAAGAACCGGTACTAAACCTGTGCTCACGAACCTCCTCACTACACTAAAATCACACTCTCCAAAGTCTGTCCCCCAACATATAGACCTAGGTGATATCCTGACTGCCGCTACTTCAGAAGCTAGTAGAGCCTCAGTTATTAAGTGGTTGAGGAAGTCCATATAAAACGCTACTCTAGCAAAACACTGAGTATTTATGCAACCTATTCTCTCAGAACATTCTCTTACTAATGAGTGCCCGAAAGAGCCTCCCCCGTGCACCAACACAAGTCTTTCTTCCCTATTTCCACGCATGAACTCAGACAACTCTTCTGCAAGCCTAGATATGACGTCTAGACGTGCTGAGAAAGGCTCATTCTTTCTGGTTATAACTGAACCCCCAAGCTTAATTACTGTACTCACTTAATGATCACCTCAGTACAGAAAGCCTTATCAACGTCCGGGAATATCAGTGCTAACCCTTCTCTACTCTGGGGTGGCTGAACACCGTAGAGAACATACCACATAGCGTTGTATAGTCTCAAAAATCTACTCACGTCTTTCTCTTCTCTCAAGCTATTGAAGACGCTAATAATCACGTTGCCTGCTAAGTGAGTTAAGTGATCGATAAGTGGTTGATTAGTAAGAGGCTGAAGCACTACTTCAGAGATACTAACTACTTCAGCGACTAAGGGTTTATCAAGTTCTACATGTTCCTCACTAAGCCTCCATATGTAGGGCCTCCCTACTAAGTCAGCAAGTCTTAAGCCAAAAATACTGTGGGGTAGTCCAACCCTAGAGTCTATTCTCCAAGCAGCCTCAATCACGTTACTATCTAGTTTGCCACCCAGTAACTCAAGGACTGTGTTGGTAGCGTGGACATACGTGTACTCTCTCGGTGACTTACTTGAAGTCCTCACATTTAACTCTATAGAAAACTCCATACCTAGTTCTAAGGAAAGAAGCTTAAGGAACTCCCTGATCTTATCCTCAACAAAACTAGGGTCTACAGATCCAGAAACGGAGACTCTCGAAATCTCTCCCGTTATTTTAGAGTTCGTAAGTATTTCGTATGTTGTAGGGAAGAATATTATGGGGTTGTATCTCTTCGGTATAGGTACGTGAAATAAGGGGACCCACACATAACCACTCCTAGTAAGCCTCACCGCCCTCACGACACCTTACTTAATTCTTCACAGGAAATAGTCTACTTGAGAATCCTGATAGCCGAGTAGCCCACAACCGATGATTTATCGCCTGATATGTCTCCTGAGGTCGCGTATTTAAGAACCTCTACTCCCGAAGAACCACTTAACTTAGCGTAATAAAGTAGAGTCATGACTGGCGCTACACCACACATCGATACATTCTTTCGTAAGACTACCTCAAATAATCCTCTAGGATCTAACGATTTTATTTTATCTATGACGGCCCTGTCTTTCTCGGTCGCTCTACTATGTGGTTCATAATGAGTTAAGTCTGTTGAAGCTATGACTACCAGGTCTCTCCCAAGCTTTGAGGACGCCTTAAAGATAGATGTAGCTAAGTCTTCCGATATCTCAGGTACCTGATACATGATAGTTATAGGAACTATAGTTACGTCCTTGAAAAGATATTGCAAGAAAGGTATCTGAACCTCGATTGAGTGTTCCTCGTAGTGAGCCAACTTATCTGGCTTAGCGTACTGTGAGTTACTTATTATTTCTCTTGCTAAGTCCGCGTCAATGATTGCACGCCCTAGTGGAGTTTCCCACGCTCCTTCATCCCAAACAGAAACTGCTTCTCCGACGCCTGTGTGGTTAGGTCCTAACAAAACAAACACGTCTGGCCTTCCTTCAGAAGCTAGCTTCGCGTAAGAATGTGCTGCTACGGGACCACTATAAATATATCCTGCGTGAGGCACCACAAACCCTATACTCTCCATATTCCTTACTTCTGAAACTCTAGGTATGAAGCCTGGACCATGCACGTGCGTGAAAGCCCACTCAATCTGCCTAATTAACGACTCTTTTCCGCTCTCATAAAAATAGCCAGCTACCGCAGGTCTTCTGATACTCATTTACTTAACACCTTAGTCTCGAAAGCGTCAGGTCCTACGCTTAACTCACCAGTTAGTGGCAGAACCCCCCTCTCTCTAAGCACCTGTCTGGCAAGCAACCAGTAAATAACTGCTAGGGATTTCCTGCCTTTATTGTTGCCTGGAATTACTAGATCTATGTTACTTGTCTTAGAGTCGGTGCTGACTATAGCTACTACGGGTATTCCTATCCTAGAAGCTTCTATTAGGGCTTGCTGGTCTACTCTGGGATCAGTCACGATGAGTACTTCAGGCTCTATGTAGATACTCAAGTTAGGATTCGTAAGTGTCCCTGGTATAAACCTGCCTACGATAGACTTACCACCAGTTAATTCAGCAAACTTCTGAACTGGCTGGAAACCGTAAGGTCTTGCTGAAACTGCTAGGACAGCGTCTGGTTTAAAACTAGCTATGAATTTCCCGGCTATGCGAATCCTCTCATCAATTTTCTTCACGTCTATTATGTAAGGCCCGTCAGGTCTTTGCCTGTAAACAAATCTCTCCATGTGCTTAGTACACATGTAAGTACCTATGTGGACGCCGGCTTCTAAGTATATGTTGAGCGGTACTAAGAGCTCGCTGCCCGCCAGCTTCTCACGATCAACATCCTCACTCATGTAATCACACCTTCCTAGTATACATAACTAATTCTTCAATTAAGTCTAAATGCGAGATGAACATTCTCCTACAACAGTACCTCTTAATACCTAACTCATCAAGTAATTTTCCCGGGTCTTTACCTGACTTCACACCCTCCACGAAAGCTTCCCACTTATCACCTATTACCGCGCCGCAAGTAAAGCACCTTACCGGAATAATAACCATAGCACGTCACCTGTAAGATTTCTGCCTAAATCTTCTCGCAGAATACCGCATCCACTTCTCAGGTTCTGTTCTTCTTGGGTCTCCAGCTATCATCGCTCTAGAATACTCACTGAATATCCTCTTTAGTTCTTCACTACCTGTGAAACTCAGTAAAGCACGCGATATTGCTGTCCGAACAGCGTCTGCCTGAGCCATAACACCACCTCCCTTCACGTAAACACGTATATCAATCTTGTCCCAGACTTCTTTACCAGCCAGTAACAAGGGCTCCATCATCTTCATCCTAGCCATCTCGACAGGCCATATCTCTATGGGTACTCCGTTAACCCAGACCCTCCCCTTACCTGGTTCTACAATCGCTCTAGCTATTGCTGTCTTGCGCTTACCTACTGCTATAACTATCTTCGACTCACTAAGTTGTGTCTTGCTCACTTACCTCCCCTCCACCCAAGAGCTGCAGCTATCTCAGCTACAGTCACTACTCTCCTGGATTTACGAGTAACTAGTTTAATTTTCTCCTTGCCCTCTAATTCCTTAGGTACTCCGACAAATACTTTCAACTTACTCAACTTAGTGCGGCCCTTACTAAAGCTCTTCGGTAGCATACCTCGTACAGTATACTTGATTATGGAGATAGGATTCCTAGGTCTCTTAGGAGAACTCTTTTCAGGATTCCTCAGAGTTCTTAGAGAAAGCCAGATCTTATAACCTTCAATAACTCTTTGTTTCTCGCCGCTAACTACTGCTTTCTCGGCGTTAACTACGTAGACCTCGTATCCTTCCTTAAGAAACTGAACTATCTTAGAAGCTAGCCTCCCCAAGATAGCTCCATCAGCATCTATGATGATCTCTCTCCTCACCTCAGTGTCTTGTGAACTCATACTATCACCCTAACACCGCTTCCTCTAGGATTAACACTAATTAAATCTTTAATACTCATTACTTGACCACCAGCACTCCTGACCTTCTCCACAGCTCTAGGTGAGAAACTAAAAGCAGCTACTACTACTTTCTTACTTATAGTGCCGGCACCAAGCAATTTCCCAGGAACTACAACTACCTCACTAGGTGAAGCTACTCTCTCTAACTTAGAGACATTAACCGCCACCCTACTTCTAGAAGGTCTCTCTAGGATATCAGCTACGTAATCCCATATAGGTGCCTTATACTTGTCAGCCGCCTTCCTCAACTCTCTTATTAGCTTTCTTAAAGTAATGTTCGTAGGTCCCGTACGACGCATCCTTACTCACCGCTCTGAACTTTAATAGAGTCTAAGACGTTTAAAAACATATCAAGTTTTGATATTATTATCTTAAAAGCCTCAGTCACTACAGTTTCTGGTTTTAGAGATCCGGAAGACTCTATAGTTAAGTAAAACTCGTCGTCTTTAAATCCCAGCTCTATAGCATCAGCTGGGCAAGACCTAATACATTGCCTACACAGAATACATCTCTCGTCGTAAGCCCTTATCTTACCACCCTCTAAAACTAGGGCTCCTCGCGGACAAACCTCCACGCATTTGCCGCAAAGAGTGCACAACTCTTCCTTAATAGTGAGTCTCGCTGAATAAGTGACTGTAGATATGGTTACGGGGGACCACTTAATATGCTCCACACCTCTCCCAAGCCTAGCGTAAGCCTCTAGAGAAATTTCTTGATTAGGTCCTAGAACAACTATAGGTATCTTCTCGTAGACGGGTCTTACGTCAGGATCAGTAACAGGTCTGAGATCGCCCGAATACACTGTCTTAGTCTCACCTTCTTTCGCTGAAGCGTGGAGAGACAAAACAGCGTAGCACTCAGCAGTTCTTTCAGGTCCTGCACCAGCACACTCTTCAGGACTCTTATACTTTCTTAGGGCTTCTTCAGAACTCAACGGTATTAAGCCTAGTCTATGAGCCACTATCTCGTCGTGGAGTACTGAAGTATTGCTAGTGAATAACACGAAGTCCACGGCCATGGTAGGGACGTACTCCATAGAAGCTCTCCTAACAGCATTTAAGAGGGCTAGGGGGACCCCCTTAAAGAGTAGCCTAATCCGATTGCCACTTTTCTCAACTACCGTGACAGAGTAAGACACTTTACACCCTCCTACCTCTCCTGCCGCCAGGCCTCCTAGTTGTGTCGTGAGGTGTGGGAGTTACGTCTTCTATACGCCCAATAACGAATCCCGTTCTAGCTAGCGCTCTAATAGCTGCTTGAGCGCCTGGTCCAGGTATTTTTGGTCCATGACCTCCTGGTCCCCTGACCTTAATGTGTATAGCGTTTATTCCCTTATCCATAGCTTTCTGAGCAGCTCTGTAAGCTATGAGCATCGCCACGTAAGGAGAAGGCTTCTCTCTATCAGCCCTCACCACCATTCCTCCAGACATAGTCGCTACAGTCTCAGCACCGCTTAAGTCAGTTATGTGGACTATGGTATTGTTGAAAGAACTAAATATGTGTGCAACCCCCCACCTAAGTTCTCTTGAAGTAAACGTCATGAAATCCTCACCTACTCACTACTAGATACTCCTTCAAAAAGCTCTTCTTTCTTTACTCTCGTAGCTATAGGAGAGCCTGGAGTAAAGCCCACCAACTGTTCTTCTTCTCTGTTAACTAAGTAACCAGGCGATGTTACTCTCCTACCACCAATAGATATGTGACCGTGTACTACTAGCTGTCTTGCTTCATGGATTGTCCTGGCTAATCCCTTCCTATACACTATAGTCTGCAACCTCCTTTGAAGTACATCCTCAACAGTTAGACCCAAGATATCGTCTATAGTGCCATGCTCTTTCTGAAGGATTCCCAGGCTATAAAGCTTCCTAGCTAGATCTCTCTCCCTCACTGACCTCTCGTCTGGAGTTAGTGAAAGGAGTGCTTTAGCTCTGTTTCTTATGTTTCTCAGGTATGTCTGAGCAAGCCATAATTCTCTCTTGTTTCTTAACCCGTACTTACCTACTAACTCCATCTCCTCAATTAGTTTCTCCTTAATCCAAGGATGCCCAGGCCTCTCCCATTTTTTCCTTGATTTCCTAGGATCACCCAACAAAGATCACCCGACTACTCACTACCTCACTTCTGCTTTTCTTGTGTTGCCTTACTCTTAGTGACTCCCACGACAGGTCCTATCCTACCCGTAGTGTGAGTTTTTTGCCCCCTCACCTTAAGACCCAGCTGATGCCTTATACCTCTCCAACTCCTCGTCTTTATTTCTCTCTCGATATCGCTCCTAGCTTCAAAGATTAGGTCTGCTGATATTAGGTGTCTGTCTTCTCCTGAGGTATAGTCTTTCCTCCTGTTAAGATACCAGACAGGAATGCCATACTTTAGCGGGTTACTTACTACGTCCTCTATTTTCTGAACTTCAGCATCGCTTAAATAACCTATACGAGATTGGGGATCTAACCCAACTATTCTAGCTATGGCAAGTCCTGTGTGGTACCCAAGCCCCTTTATCTTGGCTAAACCGTAAGGAATGAGCAGATCTCCCTCTACATCAACGCCCGCAATCCTTACTATATGTCTAAACTTACTCTCGCTCATTCCATTATTCACCGCACACCTAGATTAAAGATTGTTGACGGTATATAAGTTTTTAATCTTAATAAGCTTGAATAGCTACACCAACGAAATACCCAAACTAAATCAACGAACTATCTTGAAACTACTTATAGAGAAGCTAATAGCACAGCTCATACTGACTTCTAGTTAGTAGTGAGGAGATAAAGTTCGGGCTTCATTGAGCTTGGCATGAGTTAGTTTCAAGTCTTCTATTCTTGGCTTCACGCTCACTCAGAGCGACCAAAACCCACAGCCTCATCGCTGTGAGGGAACCCGCATCGCGGGCAACCCCACACAAATAAATCAATCAACGCTCACAAACCTTCACGAAACACAAACAACTAGTATCTCACTAGATGCTGTTATGCTTTTCTCGACACTTTAAGTGTTCTTGGTTATTAGCTGTGTTGAAGTAGTATGTTGGTTACCGTGGATTTCTTAGAATTGCGGGTGTGAGCTCCTCAAGTAACTAGGAGATGAACTACTGCTGTGAGGTGTCTGAAGGAAGCGTGGCAACCCACCAAGTAACTAGAACCTTGTTAACTGGGCTGCAAGCAATTTCATGTTTGACGGAATATTTGTATGTGTTGTGGACTCTGTATGTGTCGGG
>ERZ1669248.907-NODE-907-length-12233-cov-10.833060_pt1 | contig 12233 bp, 12 predicted proteins | sample MGYA00579296_ERZ1669248 | MGnify/ENA primary metagenome ERZ1669248 (study PRJEB41166, sample SAMN08046057) | hot springs metagenome | biome: hot spring; feature: neutral hot spring; material: thermophilic sediment; isolation source: thermophilic sediment from...
GATATTACATTGAGTATAGTGTAGAGACTATGACATCGTTTCTTAGAGCATTCTTTGACAGCGAAGGAAGTGTAGACAAGAATGGAAATATACGTGTTTACAATACAGACTTAAGAACTCTCAACTATGTTAAGGAACTATTATTGAGGTTGAATATAGAAGTGACAGGACCACATCTAACAGTAAAGAAGGGGACACCGTTCTATGATAAAAAGATGGAAAAAACATATTATGCAAAGAAAGATGTTTACTATCTATATATTCGAGCAAATTCTAGACGGAAGTTCGCTGAACTCGTAGGATTCACTATTAGGAGGAAGATGGAGAGACTAATGAAAGCCCTCAACCCCCACCATTCATCTCCTATCTATAAAGTCTGCCCTAGACATTAGAAGATTCTAGCTCTTCAAACAAAAGAACCTCAAGAACTCTCGCCAAGACAATACTATAAACATCTAATCTAAACATTTACAGTATAGAAGTACCATTCCCATCTATCGCTGACATATTCTATCTTCTAGGCTATCCCCTACTATATATTGGTCTAATCTCTTACTTGAAAGTCTTCAAGGATGCAATCAATAATAAGACAATCACAGTTTCATCCATTGTTGGCTTAATTGTAGTCATAGCTACAAGTGTATTAATACTTCCTGAAGCATTATACTCTAGCAGTAATCTTATTGAAGCAGTACTCTCCTTAATGTACCCTATATTTGATGCAGTATTGATTATTCTAGCAATCATGGGGGTGATGATATTTCTAGGAGGAAGAATAGCAACTTCATGGACCCTCATCTCAGTCGGTTTCATCCTGCTTGAAATAGTAGACATATCCTACTATTATCAAAACCTACTAGGCTTAATCTGGGAAGGTCACCCACTCGAACTAATCTGGCTATGGTCGTACATATTTCTCGCTGCAGCATTCTACAACCATTCAAAACAGATCTAAACATAGCAAAAACAATGGAATGTGTTGTCATTGGGATTGAACCTTAGCCAAGAAAGGAATAAAACAGTCGATTGTTATGAACCAAAATACTTAAATACTGTGTGAAGAAACTATAACTACTTAAATCGAGGAGTTAAGAATGGTGGAAAACCTGGTTAAGATAGGAGAACTTACACCACGTTCACGTGGTGTAAATCTTGTTGCAAAAGTGGTAAGCAAGTCGCCTGAAAGAGTTGTATCATCGCAATATGACCAAACAGAACATAGATTAAGCGAAGTATTGATAGCTGATGAAACCGGAGCAATAAACCTAGTGCTATGGGATGAGAAAGTCGATAGTGTTAGTGAGGGAGACGTAGTGAAAATCGTGAACGGATTCATCAAATTGTTTAGAGGTAGAATGCAGTTAAACTTGGGAAGATTTGGAACAATAGAGACTTCAAGCATAGAGTTAAGTGAAGTAAACACGGAGAACAACTTATCTGAAAGACAAGTAGGCTTCGGGGAGAGACGTTCAAAGCCTTCAAGAACATCTAGGTTTAGAAGACCTAGAAGTCGAACCTAAAAACACATACAATAGTAAACTATCTCAAACGTCGACAAGGATTAGTGGGGGTTATCCCTACATCTCTAATACTGAGATACGCACGTAGAAAATACACAGGCTGAGATATGACTAATAGTAGAGGATAACCTATAAATCCCACAAATTAAATATTTATATGAGTTTAATTTTGACCGAATCAGAAGTTAAGAGAGGAGCTTCACTGGAAAAGTCTACTGATGAGGAGTTTGAAGTAATAATAGCAGTACCTGAAGCTGAGGAAGCTGAAATAGGTTTATCAAAAGATAAAGTAAGAGAGTTGGTAGACCTCTTAGATAGTATAGGCTGGGATAAGAAGACTCTAAAACGATACGTTAGTCATGCTCTCAGATTAAGAAGACTAGAGAAAGAATATGGCAAAAAATTCAATATACTCGTTAGAGAATATGAGAAACTGAGTAGAGAAGAAGTAAAGACTAGATACGCTATTGAGCAGTTATTAGAGAAGAGGCGGAAGATGGAAGAAGACTTGAAACTATACATGGAGCAATATAACATCACCTTAGAGTCGATCAAGAAAACAACATCAATCCTCGAAGAATTAAAGAAGAATGGGCTAAGTCTAGAAGATCTTGACCAGGCAACTAGATTCTTAAAACAACTCAAAAATCAAGGATACGACATACAGAAAATAATTTCTCTGCTTTCTCGATATGAAGATCTCTCGAAAGAGTTGGAGAAGACAGACAAAGAATTGTTAGAAGCTAGAGAAGCTCTTCAGAAGTTAGTCGAAGAGAGGAAAAACTTAGATAACCTACTTAAAGAAGAGTACGGTCTGGTTGAAGGATTAAAGAATCTAAGAAATGAGGTTGATAGGCTGGCTACTGAGAGGGAGACGTTATCCAATGAGATTTCAAGATATCTTGAAGAAGTAAACAAGTTGAAGAAGGAGCTTGAAGACTTGACTAATATAAAGTTTGACTTAGATGAGGTTACCCGCATACTTCAAGAGAGGAAAAATGAGTTGGAGAGTCTTGATAGGAAAATTGAAGAACTGAGAAATGAGTTGTCTGAGCTAATCGGTGTTGAAGCATCAACTAGAGAGATACTCTCTAAGCAGAAGGAGCTATTAGAGAAGCTAGACTCATTAGAAAAGAATATTAGAGAAAAAGAATCGTATGCTGAACTGCTTGACGGAGAGATGGCGGCCGCCTACTCTATACTCAGGATCCTCCAAGATCCTGAAGGAGGATCTATTGAAGACCTTGAGCTATTGTCGCAACATCTCCAGAAGCTTATAAAAGTGAAGAAAGGTGAAGCATTAGCTCAGAAACCTCTTGAACCATACTTTCTCGAAAGAGTTAGAAAGACTCTGATAGACCTTATCATGCCTTATCTTAAGAAGGACTTTGTTCCCAGATGGGTTTTTGAAAGAGTAGAGAAAGAATTGAAGATGCTGAGTGAGAAGAGGATCACACTCGAAGAAGAAATAGCCTCACTTAGAAGAAGTATTGAAGAGAAAAGTAGAATAGAAATACCTAGACCATCTGAAGAGAAGAAATCTGAAGTTCAGAACTTTTTAACAGCTGTTTCTCCTGAAGGAGCTGTAACAGAGTTAAAGACTGTAATTGAAGGAAAGAGAGCTAGAATAACATGTATATACTGTAAAGAAGCAACTATTGTTAATTTACCTTCTGAGAGTGAGCTTGAAGAAATATCTTCTAAAAATTGGAGACTCAGGTTTAAATGCAGTAAATGCAGTAAGACATACGATATTCCAGCTGACATTATACTTAAGAGGATTAGAGGTGAATGAGAATATGAGTAAGCTGGATAATCCGGTTATTAAGATGCTCTCATGGAAGGTTAGGAAGTTAAGCATTGATGAGGTTGTACAGGTCTTAGCTGCACTATCCACGATACAGGATAGAGTGTTCACTTTAACAGATGTAATCAATCTTCTCCCAAAAGATGTTTGTGAAAGTCGTCAAAAGAGGAGGTCGGTTGGAACATTACTACAGAATCTCGCAGAGCTTGGTTATCTGTCAAAGCCGAGTGAGAGGAAATGGGTTAAGAATGCTCCAAGCTTTAGCCACTACTTAAATCAATTCATTTTAGATCTTTCTTCCTTGGAGAAGAGTCTTCAACCTCAACGCCAGTACGAGAAGGAGAAGATTGTAAAAATCGTGGAGAAGCCTCGGCGTCTCTTACGATAATAGGCCCACGCCAATCTTCTGGGATTTCAATGAATCTCCATCCCCTATTAAGGAATCTAACAGCTAAGATTGGTTTAGGTTTAATTTCAAACCCACATTTAGGACATTTAACTGTGAATCTTCTACAGAATTCTAGAAGCCTACTAACTTGATCTTTGTTAAGCATAACGTATTTTTTTCTAGTCGATTTTACTTCTATCGCTAACAGTTCTCCATCATCTGTAGCGATTATATCTGGTTTAGCCATCTTCCCAGTTCCACTTCCAGGAGTTCTAACAGCATAAAAGCCTTCACCCGCAGAGATAAACTTCTGGACAAGATAGTACTCTCCTTCATAACCAACTCTCGCTTTATATTTTACAGAGCTAGGAGATTTGGGATGCTTAGGCAATGACTCCACCGAGTGGTTTAAAGCAATCTTAAAGCTTTAAACTTTTCATAAATTATAGAAATAGTTTTACTCCCACTGATATATTTGAGCTGTCTTCAAGTAGATTATCTACTAAGATTGTTTCGCTTTCTTCTTCAGTACTATTAGTTTTGAACGTCCTACTTTTACTCTCTCTACGACTCCATTCTTCTCTAGTGCAGACAAGATCTCGCTTACCTTTGCTTTAGAGAATCCTGTTTTCTCAACTAGCTGTTTTTGGAAAGCTGAGCCACCTAGCTCTCTGATAACATTTATGACTTCATCAGCATCTTTAACAGTAAACTTTCTCTCCCTCCTTCTACTGATAAATATTATCATAAGTATAGTAATTACTACGATCGGTATAATGACTGGAAAATATGCTAGCATACCTATCCATGACGTCTGCATACTACTAACTGAAGTTGAATATTCAGATGTGGAAATTGTTGAATAAGTCGTAGCGACATTAGTCTCAATTGTTAGTGTTTCCATTGCTAATGTTTTGATTGAAGCCTTAACATAAGGTGCTCTATCTGGAAATAGTTTTTTCCCAAACCATGTAATTTCCGTCTCACCTCTTTTATCGGGGGGTGGATGGACCTCATTTATAGAGTATTCTTCTGGCAGTATTATGGTTAGAGAATCACCTTCATACAAATAGAACCCTCCAATAAATACATCGCCGATGATTAACATCCCATCTTTAACTTCTGAAAAGCCAACCCACTTAAACGTATAAGTCAATCTACCAATTTTACCAGATAAAGTATCGACAATCCCTACTGAAACATTGAAATCTTCAGCTCTCATAGGTCTATTAACATATCTTGAAACATCACTTACAATCTTCTGGATACTCTGGGTAAAATTTTCTAAGAGGCTTTCTCTATAATTCTCAAAGTTTTCCGCATAGTTTGTGAAAGCTTCCAAATCTTCCCTAGAGCTTAGAGGTGTAGATGACTCGATAATCCAGACGGCAGAACCATCCTTGAATAACTTAATAGTATAATTGTTGCTTTCGAAATCGATTGAGCTTACTGGAGTAGCTAGATTAAGTATAAACAAGGATATGAAGATTGTAAATGTTAGATACATCTTTCTGGATTGTCTTTTCATCATTGAGAGTCAATTTTTGTAATCAGCTTATTAATATTATGCCTAGATAAAATGAGAAGTTAAGAGTATGAGGGTGTCTCAGATTTCTCTCTGATAGATTGTTGACAATTCTTACTAATCTTCTCATTGACTTCATTCAGCCAATTCGATAATATCTCGATCTTCGTCTCTATTCTCTGATATTCCTTCTCAAGGAATTCTAGCTTTTTCTCTAGAAAAGACAGGGTAATATACTTCTTAATTATTGTTCTATCCTCTCTACCACATTTTTCTTTAATCTCTCTTATAATCTCTAATAGTCTCTCACGTTCTCTAATCCTCATTCTAATCTGCTCCATAAAACGTTGTGTAGCATTCTTTAGCTCTTCGATCGCTTTAAGATTATTCTCGATCCTGTTTCTAATTTCATTCATTAATTCATTGCATTCTCTTCTTTCCTCATTTATTCTCTCCATCTCTCTGAAAAGTTCTTGCAGTCTCTCCCTAATTCTTTGTCTTTCTCTCTCTCCATTCTTATCACTGTTGAGATTATTCTCTAATTCTTTTCTTTCATTATTCATTCTCTGATACTGGGTTTCAAGCTCATCGATCCTCTTCTGCATCTGTTCCTTCTTCGCGATATGCTTATTTAGTTCTTGGTCAAGTTGGTTAAGCTTCTTTAAAGACTCAGCTCTACTCATGTTTAGATTAAATATTTCATCTTCTATTCTATTCAGTCTAGCTGTAAGATTGTTTAATAACTCTAGACATTGACTGCTAAGTGGTGAAGGGAGCTGTAAAGACTCATTAATCATAGATATATTCTGTTTTAGTTCTTGAATTCTGTTTGATAGTCTTTCTTTAAAGACTTCCAACCTAGATATCAACTTATTCAGCACATTTGAGACTTCTCTAATTCTGTTGCAATCAGTTAGGTTCCTGAGATCTCCTCTATAAATTCCAATGTTTAATTCTTCTTTTATTTGTTCATGTATTTCTCTCATCTGTTCGGAGAAATACTGGTTCGCCTCAACAAGTTCCTCTGCTGCTAAACTTAGATTTTGAGATAGATGTTTACCTAGTTCGCCGAGTCTATACCCGATTCTATCTGATAAAAGCTTCAGACTATGTGATTCAATTCTTAATCTCCTCATTTCCAATGTGAATTCTTGAGGAGATATACTTCCATTTCGAAGCATACTTAGTAGCTGGTCTCTATCTCTATTCATTAACTCGATCCTCTGACGGAGTTGTTGATGGTATTGATCTATCAACTGGAGGCGTGATTCATCATTTCTTGAAGTCATTAGTTTAATCTCCATGATATGTGATGATATGGCCTCTTTGTGCTGCATAATAATTTCTTTAAGTGTAGCTGAAATCTCTAACCCTAAAAGAATACTTGATGGTTCTCCTTCTTGTTGTGCGGCCACTGATACGAATACAGTATTAGCTATGAGAATTAAAACGGCGATTGACGCAGTGGCCCTAAATAGCAAGCTTCTAACCGCATTCATTTCATCAATTCATAGTTTTCAAATTTACATAAGCTTTGAGTTCGCGAACGTTCAATGAATATTTCGGGAAAATTCGAATTATATAATGTATTGGAAAAAGACTCATCTACGGTGAAAAGTAGGGAATTGATGAGCTAGGCGAAATATATTGGAAGTAGATAGGGTTTTTAAATAGTTATTTTGTGATATTGATGTATGGAAGCTCCTAAGCCGATTGTTAGAAGGAAACATCTAGAGGTTATAATGGCTAGGGTTGGTAGAGGTTTCTCGATCAACGAATTGAGAGAAGCTGGTCTAAGCGTTACAGAAGCTAGAAAACTAGGGTTATACATAGATGAAAGGAGGAGAAGTATACAAGTAGAGAATGTAGAAGCACTTAAAAGATACCTGTCCACTCTAAGATCATCAAAAGAAGGTGAAGAATAAGTATGAGTAAGAGTCTGGGGAAGGCTTGGGAGATTATCAGAGCTCATGAAAAGTATAGGAGTAAGACGTTAAACTTGATACCTAGTGAGAATATACTAAGCTTGAAAGCTTTGAAAGCTCTATCCACTGACCTTGCAGGAAGATATGCGTTAAGACCTGAATTCTATGCTGGAACCAGATACATACATGAATTATGGAATTATGCTGAGGAAATAACTCGTAAACTCTTTAAAGTTGACTACGTACTGCTTGAACCACTCTCAGGGCATGTTGCAGCTATACTCGTATCTCATACATTCGCTAAAAATAGAAGAATTGTAACACTACCATCTGAGTATGGAGGATACCCTGGATATGAGAAGATAAAGATACCTGACCTTGTAGGTGCAGAATTAGTCGAGCTACCAGTTTCGAAGGAATATTTTACTCCCTTGATAGAAGAAGGTATAAGAGTGATCGAGGAGTATAAGCCCGAGCTAGTAGTATTAGGGGGAAGCATGATACTCTTCCCTCACCCTGTTAGAGAATTTTCAGATATAGTTCACAGATATGGTGGAATATTAGCATACGATGCATCTCATGTATTAGGCTTAATTGCAGGCGGAGTCTTCCAAGACCCCATCCGTGAAGGTGCAGACATAGTCTATGCTTCAACTCATAAAACATTCCCAGGACCACAAGGAGCGGTCATCTTAACCAATGATCCAGAAGTATATAAGAAACTTTCGGAAAATATATATCATAAGATAGTAGACAATATCCATTTGAATAGATTAGCTGCTTATGCTGTAACAGTTGAAGAAATGTTAAAGTATGGACAAACCTATGCGAAGAAAGTTATTGAGAATGCTAAGCATCTTGCTTCTTCCCTTGACTCATTAGGAATACATCTTAAGGCAAGAGATAAAGGATACACTGAGAGCCACCAGATAATATTAGATATTCCAGATGATGAAGCAAGGATAAAGGTTAGAAATAGATTAGAGGAATGCGGTATTATTGCAGATGCAGGAGTACGATTTGGGACAAACGAGGTTACTAGAAGAGGTATGGGTAAGAGGGAGATGGAGAAGATAGCTAAACTTATCCATAGAGCATTAGAAGGTGAAGACCCTAAAAAAGTAAAAAGAGAAGTTCAAATATTAATGAAGAAGTTTTCAACTGTGAGGTTCTGCTAGAATACTAGGTCATCCGTAGAGTTTTCTAGCTGCTTCTTCCAGTCCAAGCTCTATCAATTTCTCTTTCGTAGGTCTCCCTTGATCATCCCATCCACGTTTCCTATAATACATCTTCAACATTTCAATAAATCTTTCTTTTGAGAGTTTTACTCCTTTGGTAGAACCTTCAGGTACAGGGTCTTCAAAATCTCTCGGTGGAAGCATATCGTCCTCCATACTGATCTTCTTTCTAAGTATTGCCATAACTCTAGTTAGATTCCATACTTTCTCACTCCTCCTTAATAGATCGTTTAATGTTACTTCTTTACCTGTTATAGCTGAGTATGCTTCTGCATAGAGGTTTGGATCTACTCCTAGTTCAACCCAGTAAAGTCTACATACTCCTAGCATATCAAATAATGGTCTAATATGCTGCAGGTAGATTACTCTATCAACTTTGTCTTCTCCATAACTGTACCTGCCGACTTGTAGATCGTAGGTTATAGCCCATGAACGATTGTGGTGTGCTCCTATATCACATGTAGCATAGCTTAAGGCCATTGCAGGTGCAGCTCTATGATCGTAAGCACTTATCTCTAAACCCTTAACATGCATAGCGAATCTCTCAGAGCCCCTACCTATCCTCTCCGAAAGCTTCTTAACTCCTAGAGCAGTTAACTCTCCGAAACCTTCTCTCTTAGCTGTTAACTCAATCAGTTTACTGATCGCGTTTATATCACCCCACTCAACATTGAATCCTACATCTTCCTCTGTTAGTATCCCTTTCTGGAAACACTCCATTACAAAAGCTATGACTGAACCCATCGTTATAGTATCTAGACCATAATTATCACAGAGATAGTTAGCGTACGCTATCTCCTCTAGGCTCTTTAGACCTGTATTGGAGCCAATCATCCCTGTAGTCTCATATTCTACACCGATCTCCCCCTTCTCTCCTCTGATATTGAATGGGACAACATGCTCGCATGGAACTATACAATTCGAGCATGGTCTACTATAAAGCTTAACCTTCTCTAAAGCATATCCATCTATCTTATCTGCATACTCGTATCTAGTCTTCTGAAAATTATATACTGGTAGTGCTTCAGCATTGTTTGCCCATTCAACTGTTAACATTGTACCCTGCCTTCTCCAAATATCATATGTTGGGCTCTCTAAGACTTGTTTCTGGAATCTTTTCGCTACATCTCGTAATCTTTCAGGGTCAGCCACCTTGACTTCACCTGAACCTTTAACTACTATTGCTTTCAAGTTCTTAGATCCCATGACTGCGCCCATCCCTGTTCTTCCAGCTTGACCATGTCTATACTTTCTAAGATTCCAGTCAACGTTAATGCATGCAAATGATACTTGTTTTTCTCCAGCTAAACCTATACTAGCTATGGAGCACTCTCCGTCATGCTTCTCTCTAAGCTTTCTATCTACTTCACTTGAGTTTAGACCCCATAATTCAGGTGCCTCGAAAACTTCTACTCTCCCATCTTCAACATATATGTATGAAGGAGTAGGCGACCTGCCCCTAATGATTAAGCAGTCTATACCTGATCTTCTCAAACGATATCCTAGGTAGCCTCCGACATTACTATCTCCATATATTCCAGTTTGAGGGCTTAAAGCTCCAAACTCAGTCTTTCCACCACTTGAAAAATATGTTCCTGCTAATGGTCCCGCCGCAACTATCAAGACATTACTTGGATGCAAAGCATCTACAATCTTATCTATTTCTTTGAAGACGAAGTAGGCTGTCCAACCTCTTCCACCGATGAACTCGTATGCAAGATATTCATCAACATCCCTTATTGAAATCTTCTTATCTGTTAAGTCTATTTCAGCTGTTCTGCCATAACCAGGAATCGCCATATCTATTCTATGGAAAATAATCAAATATATAGTTTTGTCTAAGTTCTGAACTTGGATGACAGTTGTTCAATAATTTCACAAACGAGAGAAAAGAATGCATGAAGAATTATAATTCGCTTTCCTCACGATAATTCTCAGAGAATCATGCATAAAGAATATTCAGAAAAAATATTTGTTGGAAATGAATAGGTTGATAGTTCTCTGCTTTATTTGAGTGCGTTTTGAAGTCGTTTATCTACCTCGTCCCAGTTAATAATGTTCCAGAATTTCTCTAAGTATTCTCCTCTATTGTTTTTGTAGTCAATGTAGTATGCATGCTCGAAGACATCTATCACTAGTAGTATCCTGAACATGGGATATACATTCGTATTATGCTTCTCTATCTGCATCGGTATTAGTCTATCAGTCTGCCTGCATAAGGTTAAAGCAGCCCACCCAGATCCCTCAACACTCATAGCTGTCTCAGACATTTCTTTCTTGAATCTCTCAAAGCTTCCAAATTCTTTCCCTATCCAATCTCCTATGAGACCACCTGGTTTGCCGCCCCCTTTACTTGGAGGGGCCATGTTCCCCCAATACAGTGAATGGAGTAGGTGTCCACCAATATTGAAGGATAAAGCTTTCAATGTAGCTCTCATATCTATGTCAGCATTCTCTTTTCTAGCTTTATCGAGCTTCTCTAGAATTTGGTTCGCGGCAGTAACGTATGCTTGATGATGTTTCTGATGATGTATAGTTAACTGCTGTTCAGAGATATATGGTTCGAGAGCATTATAGCTATAGGGTAGTGGTGGAAGACTATAAAATTTAGGCTTACTTTCAGACATGCTTATAAGTTTCTAGGCCGCGTTTATATTTTTTTCTATCTAACAACATCCTAAGTAACTTTTTATCTTGAATGATGTGTATCTGGTCACCAAGCCTGTGATGAACGGTATGCCAAGATATATGAAGACGGTTTTTGCAGCTTCTACTATCGATATACTTGCTTCTAACCCTTTGATTACTCCAAGAGATGTTAGCATAACGTTTATGAAGATGTGAATGTAAATCGCATAGGTTAGAATTTGGAAGATTGCATTAAATGCTACGAGACCGACAGCTAGCTCTCTGTCGCCTTCAGCTAACTCATTCCAGACGATTACCATAGCGATGCATCTCGCAAGCCCGACGAGGATTACGCCCATCATATACTCTGGAAAATCTCCAAGAAAAGTAACGGCCAGTGCAAACATTACTAGTGGACCAACAATCCAATTCTGAATAAGTGAGAATGCGAGAAGCTTCAAATTACGAAAGACTTTCTGAATTAAGAGACGTAGTTACTATTTATGGACCGATTAATATCTCGAATCGTTGTGGAATAATTGCATTCAATATTAAAGGGCTAGACTCGAATATAGTTGGTAGTTTACTAGACGGTTATGGTGTAGCTGTAAGAACGGGTAAACATTGTACTCATCCACTCCATCAACGACTAAAAATTGAAGGAACAGTTAGAGCAAGCCTATACATATACAATAATCAAAGAAGAAATAGACTACCTAACTACAACATTAAAAGAAATAGCTACAACAACATAAAATAACCAACCCTCGAATTATTCACTCACCATCACAGTCCAGAATCCCATCTCTATAATATTACTTATGTAAGTTTGATGAGAGAAAATGGTGGGGGAGGTTAGAAGGTTTTCATCAGTCTCTCCATCTTCCTCCTAATAGTGAATCCTATGAGTTCAGCGAATCTCCGTCTAGATTTTGCTCGAATATATAGATAGTAAACATCTTTCCTTGTATAATATGTTTTTCCTATCTTTTTATCATAGAACGGTGTCCCCCTCTTTATTAATAGATGTGGTCCTGCTACTTCTATATTCAACTTCAGCAATAGTTCTTTAACATAGTTGAGAAGTCTTAGATCTGTATTGAAAACATATATTCTTCCTTTCTTGTCTACACTTCCTTCACTATCGAAGAATGCTCTAAGAAACGATGTCATAGTCTCTACACTATACTCAATGTAATATC
>ERZ1669248.911-NODE-911-length-12165-cov-54.569116_pt1 | contig 12165 bp, 13 predicted proteins | sample MGYA00579296_ERZ1669248 | MGnify/ENA primary metagenome ERZ1669248 (study PRJEB41166, sample SAMN08046057) | hot springs metagenome | biome: hot spring; feature: neutral hot spring; material: thermophilic sediment; isolation source: thermophilic sediment from...
TAGTTGTTTGGGAGTTATTTAATAACACCATGCCTGAGTATCTTAGTACGCGCACTGATGCGCTGTGCTTATTTTAAGGTACTTTAAAATATATGATAGCATTGATGCTATAATAGGCATTAAGTGTCTGGGCTGATGAGCTACGTAGGCTCCTGCAGGCGGGGGCGTAAGGGGTTGAGAAGCGGGATGTGCTCTGCCTAAAGAAACCAAAACAATGAGCAAGAACAACCACTCATAAAGTGTTGCTAGGACTGAAGCTATTGTTGGGAGCCGAGTAATTCACGTAAGAAAACTGTCGCATATGTTGAGGGCTTTAAGAAGAACTTAAGTATTGCCTCATTGTTAATTACCTCGTACGTGAATTCGTGTAGAGTGAATACTACTTCACGACTAGACCTGCTTAAGTACTTGAGGTACTTGCTTCCAGCATTAATTGACTTAAGCTCTTCTTCCACGGCTTTAATAGACTCACGCGTACATTCATCGAATAAGCTGAGGTCAGGTCTGGGCAGAGGAATGACGTCACACTTACGTGTCAACACGTCAACGTCTCCTAGCTGAATAGCGAGCTTACTTAAGGCTAAGTTAAATAAATATGATTGATAAGCCTCAACATACATCCTCACAAGCCACTCATCAATTAATCTCAAGACTTCCCGAGCACTCATGCCTCTCAGCAACCCCTTAATTAAAGACCTCTCAACACTGAAGTTTCTTGGAAAAAGTCTTAAAGCCTCTCTTAAATCTCCTCTATCGTAAGACTTCCTGGCCTCAATAACCTTCTGAGACTCCGTGGGCTGAGGACTACCTATTATTAGGTTTACTGCTCTCTCAACATCGTTTTCTAGAAGCGCTTTACCGACTAAGTGTGTTATAGGTCTCCTGACACCGAATCTCTGATAACCATAATAGTTCAGGAACGTAATTCTACTGTGTGAGTTTCTTAATTCCTGTAACACCTTCAAATCACTATCACTTAAGCTCTCTAGTAAAACCTCAAAATAATTACCTTCTAAATCACCTCTCCTCAGCATAGAGTCGGCGAAACCCTGAAGAAACAGAGCTATCCTACCATCAAGAAACTCATAAAAACTCTTAAGCTTACTGCCAGGGCGGCACCTGATTGTGATAAACTGGCATGTGAAGCCTTCCGCATCCTTAATCCCCGCATAGGAAATACTAACGCCTAAGACTCTTGAGACCACTTTCACAGCTTCAGGTGTGGGCAGGTCCTCCTTACACATAACGTATCTTAAAACCCTAAACTCCTCGCAAACGAAGTCCTCGCCAGCCATGCTTAGAGGTCTCGCCTGAACACCATCAACGCCTACTTCATAAACTTTGAAGGAGCTACTCTTTTTCGAGAACTTAATCCCCTCACTAAGTCTAAGTTCAGGCCTGCTGAAAACTAGCATACCCACAGATACGTCTAAGTAGTTGTCGGACACTAAAACAGCCATCTAGGATACCTTGAGGACACCAAGGAGGAAATACTTACTCAGGCTCTGCCACTACCGCTGTCCCGTAAGCAACTATCTCTGCCGCACTACTCATTATTGAGGAAGTAGCAAACCTAACTCCTAAGACCGCGTTAGCTCCTAAAATCTTAGCTTTCTCGATCATCCTAGATAAAGCCTCGTTTCTCGAGCTAGCTAAGAGCTCAGTATACTCTACTACCTCACCGCCAGCTAAGTTCCTTAACGCAGCCACTATATCTCTCCCTATATTCCTCGCTCTAACAGTACTACCACTAACTATTCCCAAGACTTTCTTAATCTTATAGCCTGAGAGATACTCTAGCGTAGTAACTATAATTTCCTTATCGCTCAACACACCCACCCACTAATCAATGTCTAGCAAAACTAATAAATGCCGGAGTTATCAGGTCAGGTACTAGCTTATCGTAATCAAGCATCTTAAGTTCTTTTAAGCCAAACTCGCTGAGAGACTTAACTAACTTGTAGTACCCCCCAACACTCAATATAACCCTATAAGCTAGGTGTTGAATTTTAAGGAAACTCAGTAGTTTTTCATACTTGCTCGCTATTAAGTCTCGATTGAGTGAGCCTCTACTTAGAGAGTCTCTTAAAATAGCTACTTCCTCAACCAAGGGGTAGATACCCCCCTTGCTTACAGGCTTCGTAGTTGATACCGCATCACCTACTAGAAAGTAGTTCTCGCCAACAATTTTCTCACACGGCTTATCTGCAGGTATTAAGCCGCCGAAAAAGTTCTTGATTTTATAGCTTGATAACCTAAAAACTTTCTTGATCAAATACTTGAGTAGCAAGCCAGCTCTCCTAGATGTCGTTACTAGACCTAAAACCACGTGTTTCTCGTCTACTGGAATAACCCACCCAAACCCCCCAGAACCTATGAGGGGACTCACGACAACCTCAGTTGTTTCCGGAATCTCACTAGCAGACAAGAAAGCTTGAGGTCCTAACAAATACTTGCTCACATCACATAAATTAAGTGACTTAACAAGTCTCCTAGTAGCCCCCTCGCTAATAACTACTAAGTCGTAGTAGCGTGGTCCTCTATTAGTTTCTAGGAAGTTCTTACTTAAGTCTACGTTAGTTACTAGTGTCTTGGTGCTTACCCTACCTCCTAAGCTAGAGACTACCTCACATAAGGTTTTCTCAAGCCCAACTCTATCAAGTAAGTATACGGGCTTCCTAAAACTGATTGTCAGAGCCTCACGAACAGAATTATTCTCAATCATCTTAATAGAATACTCTGTGAACTTGCTCATCACGTGTTCTTTAGCGAGTCTCCCAAGAAACTCTATAACGTAATCACTAACGAGACCACTACAATGCCTCGGCAAACCAACTGAGTCGTGTTCTTCAACTAACTCAACGTTAAAGCCTTTCGTAAGCAGAACATGAGAAGTTAATAAGCCTCCAAGACCTGCACCAACTACTAGGACGCTCTCCAGATCTTAATCACCTACTATCTTTACAAAGATTATTAAGGCTTTTAGTTCTTTTCCCCACAACTTCTTAGAGCCTAACTACAATATACTAACACTTACTTCTAAAGTAATTCTTACATACCTTAAGAACTTTTAGCTAGCTTAACACCTTTCATAGAAATATCTTACATCTACGAAATCTTTTAACTCCATGATCATGAGCTAAGAATTTCTTAACTCTAGCACAATCTTTAGCTATTTTCTTAACGCGTTATTGAGAGTGATTGTTTAAGGACAATCAGTTAGTTTGAGCACTCTCAGCCCTCCTTAAATCTTTAACGTCGTCGTCGAAATATTTTCTACGTGGGTTTCTTGAAGATGCTTATAAAGCTATCAGAATACTTAATAAAGGAATACGTAGTTAGTTACTGTATTAAGGATCTGTCAATCACGTTAAACTCATATCTTCTTGCTTTCAACGACTTCACGATATATTCGAATGCTTTGTGGGGGTCTGTGTGCTTCCCACATGAGTAAACATCTACTGTCGCGAACGAGTATTCAGGCCACGTATGGATAGAGATGTGTGACTCCAATATTATAGCTACCACACTAACTCCAGGACCCATATACCACGTTCTCACATCTAAGAGCGTCATATTACCTATGCGAGCAGCCTCAACAACAACCTTCTTAAGAAATTCCGGGTCTGAAAGAAGTTCTGGGTCACAATCATATAGACTTCCGTAGACGTGCTTCCCGTAAACCCTAGCCTCAATATTTTTTCCACCCGTAAGCGTAACTAACTCAAGCCCCACCCCCCACACCTCCATATAATGAATCTAGCTACGTCTTATAAATTTTACCCCCCATAATCCTCCCCTTAATGTCTTAATATAAATATTACATTAAATTCTTAGACACTCATTGAGTTTTTATAATAAGATTTTTAAATAATTTTATTTTACGTGACGTCAAAACATGTGAGTATATAAAAACCTGACACTAAAGGTTTGTTGGTGGTTAAGACGCTGATAACTGGTTATGAGGTTCTTAAGTACGTAAGAGAATTACTAGATGCTGAAACCCAGTTACAGCCTGCAGGCATTGATTTAAGAGTATCTAAAGTGTTTAGGTTTAGGAGCGCAGGGGTTCTAAGTGTTGATGAGAGAGTCCTGCCTGAAGTTGAAGAAGTGATGCCTGAAAACGGGTATTGGAGTCTAGATCCAGGAGTCTACAAGATAAGATTTGCTGAGGTAGTTGACCTACCTAGAGACGTGTTAGCTCTGTGCTTCCCACGCTCATCACTACTTAGGTCTGGTGTCTTAGTTTCTTGTACTGTGTGGGATCCTGGATATGTAGGTCGCGGCGAAGCATTAATGCACGTGATAAACCCTCACGGGATTAAGTTAGGTGTTGGTTCTAGAGTAGTTCAGCTAATTTTCTTCAGACTTAATAAGACTGTAGAAAAGACTTATGAGGGATTCTATAAAGGTGAGAATCTTTGAGCTCAAGAATAATAAACTATGTGTTTAGGAGGGTGAGTCTTAGCGAGCACTCTATAAGTTTAGCAGCCTCCTACTTCAGAGAAGCAGTAAACTCTCAACCAAGAGAAGACTTCACAAACCCTGAATACTACCCACCTAAGAACTCAGAACGTGAGGACACGTTAAGATACTTCATATTTATGGTAGCTATAGACCACAGAACTAGTAAGAACAAACCCTACGAAGCCTACATAAATTCAAGACTTTATCATGGTGCTGACCTACTCTACAAGCTTGGCTCAAGAAAGTTTGTAGAAGACCCGGACTTCTTCTCACCGGAGAGGATGGCTAAGATTAGTGATGATGAAGTGAGAGAATGGCTGTGTGTTAAGGAGGTTAATGAAGTATCTGTATGGGATCCCGAAACGCGCGCGGAACTCTTAAGAGATTTAGGTAGAGGACTAATTAAGTGGTTTAAGGGCTCTGTCAGCAAGCTTATTGATAAGTCAGGTGGTTACTTGAAAAGTTGTCCTCAAGGACTCGCTTACTTGATGAAGAGATTCAGGGCTTACTCAGACCCAGTAGAGAAAAAAATATACTTGTTCATCAAGTTCGCGGAGAGGAGAGGCGCGCTAAGCGTAGTTGATGAATGGAATAAAGAAGTTCCTGTAGACAATCACTTAACTAGAGTTGCTCTTAGACTAGGTTTTGTAACGCCTGAAGAAGGACTCCTCAATAAAATCAAGAAAAGAGAAGTTTTTACTTGGTCTGAAGACGTGATATTAAGGCTAGCGGTCAGGTCTGCTTACAAGATGCTGTCAAGAATAGCTTACTTAGACCCATTCATTTTAGATGACTTCCTGTGGTATTTTGGTAGGAAAATATGTACTAGGGAAGCGCCTGCATGCGTTAGTAGTAGGGAATGTCCTTTCATGAGGGTCTGCCCTAGTAGAGAAAATCCAGAGAAAATAGTTGAGCACTACTACGTAGATACTTACTACTACTAAGGTGGTTATGTGTGAGTGAGTGGGGTGATGTGAGGAAGCTAATTAGGTCTCTTAACGAGGACCAACGCAAAACACTCAAATACTTCTGTATTAATAGGTCTGTAGGTGAGTTACTAGCCCTGAAAGAACTTCAAGCACTACATAAGGTGAGAGAACCTAGTAAAACCATAACGAAGCTAGTAGAGCTTGGAGTACTGATTAAGGGTCAGGGATGTTACAGCGTTTCTAAGACTTTTCTTAACGCTCTCAAGGAGGCTGGAGTAAGAATTGAGGAGCTTTAAGACTAAGCTTAAGGCATACTTAGAACTCCTGAGACTACACAATATAGTTGCCGCGCTACTGACCACGCTAATAGGTTGGCTGACTGTGAGGATCGAAGTCAACGCGCTCACAAATACTTCTTTAATAATACCGTTACTGGCGGTAGGTCTGGTGTCAGGTGCTGGGTACGTAATTAACGACTATTTCGACATAGAAGTAGATAGAGTAAACAAGCCTTACAGACCAATACCTTCTGGCAGGGTATCACCTAGAGAAGCTCTCTACCTAACCCTCGCTTTATTGATTACTGGCGTCATACCTTCCCTGACTATAGGTCCTTACACGGCCGTCTTCGTGTTAATTAATACTTTGCTGGTAATCTTATACTCCTACAAGATTAAGGAGTTAGGCTTCATAGGCAACGTAATCGTGTCTCTTGAGGGAGCGTTTACTATAGTCTTAGGAGCACTCACTCCCTCGGAACTCCTCAACGACTTAAGCTATGTTAAGTTCTCATTACTACCCGCACTCTATGCTTTCACCCTACTACTAGCTAGAGAGGTAATCAAGACCATAGAGGACGTGAGAGGTGATGAAGTGAGAAACGTGAAGTCTTTACCTCGTGTCATAGGGGTTCCTAAGTCTTCTGTAGTCGCCTTCGCACTTCAGTTATTCATAGTGTGTATCTCCTTAATTCCTTTCTTAGCAGGGTACGGCTACCTATACCTCATACTAGCTCTAACTACGGACGCACTACTAATTTACTCAGCGATTAACACAGTTAGGCTCGCAAAACTTAGCAACCCAGAATTACTCGCGTCTAGACTGAGGACCATACTAAAGCTAGCTATTTTTACTGGAACAACAGCTTTCGCCGCGGATCTCTTATACAGACTGTTAATTAGGTGAAAAGCTTTAAAACTCTTCAGCTACCATATTTGCTTGTGCCTTAATGACGGCAAAGTAGTTATCAGAGTTGAGAAGCCCATGCCGTAATATCCAGAGTAATCTAGCTAACGGACACATGTAATCACTAATTCTCGCGTAATGTGGTTATTCTTAGGTCTTGAGCCTGACAACCCTAATATTCTGACCCCAGATATCAGAGTATATCAACCTAACGTATACTTCCTTACCAGCTAAGTCTTCAGAAGAAATTAATCTCACTTCTACTAACTCTCCAGGTCTTAAGTCTCTTAACTCACTCTTTGAGAGCGTCTTACCCTCACTCAAAGCTACTACTAGAGCCTTACTCAGTCTTGAGACTCCCTCATTTCTCGCCAAGACACTAATTTCTCTGTTACTAATTAAGGAAGCCTTCAGAGATACTTGAGGTACTGGTGTGAGAGGTCTGTAGACAAGTAAGTCACTCAAGACTAGCGGCTTAGGAACGTCACTCTTCCTAAGTACCACGGAACACTTACGTTCTTGAGATGCTTGAAGCTTCTTTAAAGATATCTCGGAAACCCCGACTAACTGGCTAATCACTGTTTCTTCATTGCAAACCACAGCAATCTCAGAAGTTCTTGAGGGGACCTCTGCCACCATCTCGATTCCTAGCTCTAGGCCTTCACGCGAGTGCGTAAAAACGTACTCATCACCTTTCCTGAGAACTAAAACGCCGGAGTAGTAATCCAGCGCTACTTCAATGCCTTGAGACTGCTCTACGCCAACTAAGCTAGCAGAAAGCACCTCAACGGTCTTAGAGGTTTCCGCAGAGAACTTAAGCAGGTATTTTCCTGGTTCTTTAATGATTTGTGAGACATCGAAGACTTGAAGCGCGTACATCATCCCCTCTAAACTTACTACTACTTGAGGCTTGAACTCCCTAGTAATATTAACAGAGTTAACAGATACTCTCCAAGGAAAAGACCTAGGTCTTAAGTCCCCACCCCTAAGCAAGACAGAAAGGAAAGACATGCTTAGCTTACTATCAACAGAAATACATGACTGAATACTTCTCGGATTGCCGTAACCACCCACAACCCCAAGCATCACGTGAGTAGACCTGTACGGCAAACCCCTAAACGTGCCTGAAGCACACCTCACTAACTCGCCCAACACCAATTACGGCACCCTAACACACTATATAACACTATAGAATACACATAAAAACTTATATCTAAACAAGGAAAACAAGAAAGTAGCTACATCACATCATAATTGATTTCAAGCCTACTACAGCCGTATTCAGAAAAACTTCTAGTCAAACCTGAAGAAATTACACGAAACAGCCCGCAAAAAGAAGTAACTATAGCTCTCAAATATTGAGATGGAAGAACTTACATATTAGTCTGGGAAACTCCGTGTTATGGGAACGTATGATTAGGTCGTGGTGATGTCTTCGGGAGCTAACTTTTTGAGAGCTCTCAACGCGGCTAGTTTCTCTTTTCCGTCAAGTTTTGCATCGTTAACTAACTTACTTAACTCTCTAATGACTGCCTCAGCTACCTCCTTCTTTACCGGGTGTGGTATTCCGTCTTTCCCTCCTATAGCGTAAGCGTATTTAAACGGTGAGAAACTGTGTGTTACTATGTCTCTCAGTGAGGGGGGCTCTCTATAGATTAACTCGGAAATAAGTGATAGAGCTCTGACTACTTCAGCGCCTAGACCCTTAATCACTAATAGTTCCTGAATATTCTTGGGTTTCACCTCGTACGCCTTATTTAGTCTCTCCAAAATACTTGAGTCTATGTTTACTGGCTTGTAGTAGGGTATGTTAGTTAGTATCGGTCTAGGAGGTTTAAGGCCTGTGAGTGTCTTAAGTCCTTTGAGGTAAGTGTTGACTATCTTAAGCTCACTCACTATCTTTTTAGGGTCCTCGTTAACTAAATCTACTAAGACTTTCCTAGATGCTATTGAGTCGCTGGTAGTGAGGTTTAGTGGTGTAGTAGTAATGTCTGAAGCTACTCCTGAGTGAGACTCTAGTGTCGGGTCTCTAGACATGAACCAAGCTAAGTGGTATCTCCTAGCAATCTTCAGATCTGTACTCATTCCTTGCTGTATCACTACCCAACTACCCTTCCTATCGAAGATTACTGTGTGGTGATAGAGGGTGAAGCCGTCCTGAAGCAAGACCGAGTCTGTCTTGGCTGCAAGCCTAGAAACCTTAATTAACTCGCTGGAAGAAGAACTACTTAGCCCTATCTCATCACCGTACTTCACTATCTCTTCAGGAGTCTTCCTGGAAGTGAGTCCCTTACCTCCCGCAACCCTCACATCACCACCTATCTCCTCCAGAGCTGTCTTAATAATCGCTGTAGTCACTGTAGTTGAGCCACTACTGTCCCAGTCCATACCTATAACGTTATTGAATGCCTGAAACCAGAGAGGATTTGAGAATCTTTTTAGGACCTCCTCACTATTAAATTCTATTAACAGAACTTCTAAGATAGCCTTAGATAACTTAAGCATTAGCCTAGCAAGCCATGGAGGGACGTGACCCTCATGTAGAGGCAGATCAGCTACTCCCGATATGCTGCTCATTATTCTCAACTAAAACATTATTTCAGGACTTAAATAATGCTTGCTAGGCAGGACTATGATTATTTCCTCTTAACTCTGAGTATCGCGCCCTCAACACCTACTACAACAACCTCACTGCCTTTAGGTATCTCCTCGTCTGAGACTGCTTTCCAGTACTCGCCCTCGACTACTACGAAGCCAGGCTTTCCAGGACTTAAGTCGTCGATTGCTCTACCTACCTTACCAACAGGTAAGAACTCGTAAGGCTTTTTCCTCCTGGCTTTTACTATTTTAAACATCAGTATGCCGAAGAATCCCCCCAGTATTACTGAGGTACTTACTATGAACGTCCTTAAAGCATTCAAGTATTCCTCAGAAGGCACTAAACCGCTAGGCAAGTATGTTGGTAAGAGGGCGAAACCGAAAGCGAGGAGAACGACACCACTTATCCCCACTATCCCGAAACCCGGCAGAACAAACAGCTCTATGGCTAGTAGGGTACCACCTAAAACTATCAAGAATAGTGAGACTAGATTGGGGTTCAGACCGCTACCGATCAATCCGAGGAGTAAGAATAAGATAGTGAGTGGGAGCACGACTATCTTGCCACTTAGTAAAGCAAAGATAGTTCCTAAAAGTCCTATTGTGAGTAAGACATTAAGTACCGTGGAGTTCTCAAGAAGCGACAGCAATCTCGACCTAACACTACAAGCATAAAACTCTAGACCTGACTCCTCAATCTCTAACCTGACTACCTTGCCCGACACTGAGACCTCATAACCGCGTATAGACCTCAATAAAGTCGGGAGGTCCTGAGCTATCAGGTCTGCAACACTGTAAGAAACAGCTTTCTCGGCGTTCACGGTAGTAGCCTTAACTACGAAGTCTTTCACGAGTGTCTCGTTCCTCCCCCTAAGTCTTGCATAATTCACAGCTTTCTCGATCACGGGATTTATTATCTTGGATTCATTAACGAACTGAATCTCTCCTGTGACTGGGTTTATCATGACTGGCTGCATAGCTCCGATAATAGCTGAAGGATGTAACGCTATTATGTTGGCTGGGAGTATTATCATGGTTCCAGCACTTAACGCCTTACCACCACTCACGTAAGCTATCGTAGGCACTCTCGAATTACTCACGGCATCCCCGATGTCGTAAGCAGCGTTTAGGTAGCCCCCGTAACTGTCGACTAAGTATATTAGTGCTTTACCCTCACTCTCAGCCTTGCTTAAGGCATCTAAGAAGCATTCTCTAACTCCACTATCTATTGTGTCCCACGGAGGCTTTATCTCAACAACTACTGCTTTAGTAATTACTTCGGAAGCCTGGAGACTTAAGGAGCTAGACGCTCCCGTAACACGTGGTGAGGTGACGAATAGTAGAGCTGAGATGATCATTAATTGAGCAAAAACGTAAAATAAGGCTTTATTTTTGGTTGTTGTCACTCCCTAACTCACCGCTCTTCTCTTTCTTTAAGTGCTTTATACATTGCTGCAACTTTGCCTACGTCTGTAGCCCCGGTCTCTGTGACTACTACTAGTGCTTTCTCTCTAGCAATCTCTATTAGTGTCTGGAGTTCTCTTAAGCGGAGTGCTGTCGGGTGTTGCTCGTACATAGAAGCAGCCTCAACTAATACTGCAGAGGCTTGTCTCTCACCCTCAGCTTCTATTACCCTAGCTCTCCTCCATCTCTCTGCTTCAGCTTGCTTAGCCATAGCTCTCATAAGCTCTTCAGGTAGTTCCACAGACTTAAGTGTTACTGCAGTAACTTTAATGCCCCAAGACATGGCTGTCTCGTCTATTATGTCTTGTATCCTCTTATTTAATTCGTCTCTCTTCTGTAGTAGGTCATCTAAATCTACCTGACCTATCACGTCTCTCAGGACTGTCTGACCTAACATCATTATCGAGTAGTGGTAGTTACTGACTTTAGTTATCGCGGCTATTGGGTCGACAGCCCTATAGTATACTACTGCGTCAACCTTGACGCTTACGTTATCTCTAGTTATTATTTCTTGCTTAGGAACATCCACAGTCACTACTCTTAAGTCAACCTTAATTAAGTTGTCTACGAACGGTATAATGAGTATGAGCCCAGGACCTTTAGCCCCCATAAGTCTTCCTAACCTAAAAACTACTGCTCTCTCGTACTCTCTAATAATCTTTATGCTGGCGCTCAGTAGCGGAAGGACTATTATCAACACAACAAATATTAACACGATCTCTGTTAGACCTATAGGCATTAAACACACCTCAATTACTTAGTAGTTACGAAATATTTAAGTTGGCTTTTATGATTTTAGATTAAGGTGGTCGGGGTAGTTAAGAGTAGGTCTAAAGGCTACAGAGCTGAGAGAGAGTTAGTCCACGCTTTATGGAGGTTAGGTTTCGCGGTAATGAGGGCTCCTGCTAGCGGCGCTAGAATAAGGAAAGCAGAATACCCTGACGTGGTAGCCATAATGAAGGGCAGAGTAGCTGTATTCGAGGTCAAGTCTAGAGCCAAGCCTACAGGAATATACATCGAGTTAGACCAGGTCAGAAAACTACTAGACTTCGCTGAAAGAGCTGGTGGAATACCCTACATAGCAGTTAAGCTACCTCACAAAGAATGGAAATTCGTTAAGGTCTCGAGAGAGAGTATTAAGGAAAACAAAACATACAAAGTAAGTAAAGAAGACATAGAGAAATCTCCCGGAATTAACGGCGTGCTAGCAGACCTAGGACTCGTAAGAACGCTGAGTGAATACTTTAAGGGAACAAACACCTAACATCTAGTCGAAGAACGAGTGAATTCAAACTAATCGTTATCAGAACTCATTCCACGTATTGTTAGTAATCGCATTTAAGAATCTTTTACTTCCTTGCCTAAAAGAGTTTTAGGTATTGGAAACACTCATTTTTATTATGTCTATACTTAGATTAATGAGGGGGTTACACGGTCATAACCATAACGATTCCTGAGAAATTAGCCGAGGAAGCCCGGAAGAGGGGTCTTGATATAGAAGATATCATAATAACTGCTTTAG
>ERZ1669248.912-NODE-912-length-12161-cov-7.082273_pt1 | contig 12161 bp, 12 predicted proteins | sample MGYA00579296_ERZ1669248 | MGnify/ENA primary metagenome ERZ1669248 (study PRJEB41166, sample SAMN08046057) | hot springs metagenome | biome: hot spring; feature: neutral hot spring; material: thermophilic sediment; isolation source: thermophilic sediment from...
GCGGGGTGAGTAAAAATGCGTGACAAAAACAAAAAGACACTTCAAAATCCGAGTTTTAATGATTCATGTGACAAATGCCCTAAATGCTGCTCAAACGATATAGGCAGTTATGCAAACGGCCTATATTTTTGCAGGAACTGCGGCTACGTTTGGGATGTAAAGATTGGAGAAAGAGCATGTTTGAAGGGTTAAACTTGTCCACAATAGGTGATGTAACACTTAAAATAGTATATGACAATGACGCTGAAGAAGGCTTCCAAAAAGGCTTCGGATTCTCATGCTTCATAACTGGCTGCGCACATCCAGGCCTAGAAAATATATTGAGGTTTGCCTCAAAATTTGGGGAAATACACGGGATAGTTGGCGGTTTCCATGATTTCAGTAGACTGAAAACATTACGAGGGACACGTTTGATTGTTCCATGCCACTGCACGATGCGGAAAATTGGGATCTTAAGCTTTTATCCTAGAAATAGCATAAGACGTTCAGTTGGCTGCACGATTAGAATTTAGCGGAAAGCACATTTGTAATATGGAGTGTAAAGGGGGAGAGTGGCAAAAGCATGGAAGGCAAAAATAGGTATTTCCCTGCTGAGTCTAAACATTTTTTAGGTGTTGGACTAATAGGGTGCGGTGCCATAGGATCAGTTTTGGCTTGTGCAATAGATGAGGGAAAAGCGGGAAAAGCTGACTTAGTTTATCTGTATGACGTAAATATGAGTAAATGTGAAGACTTGGCTAAACGGTTATCTCGCAAGCCGCGTATTGCTAAAACATTTTCTGAAATTGTTGAATGTGAAGATGTAAACCTAGTTATTGAGGCTGCATCTCAAGAGGCTGTGAGGCAATATGCTGTAAAAACGTTAGAGGCTAGTAAAGACCTCATGGTTATGAGCGTTGGGGCTCTTGTTGACGCCAGCCTCGCTGAAAAAGTCAAAAGTCTAGTTAAAACTGGGAAAGTAAGGGTTTACATACCGTCAGGTGCTATCGGAGGACTTGACGCGTTGAAAGCTGCATCTGTTGGTAGAATACGTGAAGCTACTTTAACTACAAGGAAACCCCCTAAAGCCTTTAGCGGCTCATTATACATTAAAGAAAAAGGAGTGAACATTAATGTGTTAAGAGAACCAAAAAACATTTACGAAGGATCAGCTGAGGAGGCGTGCAAGCTATTCCCAGAGAACGTGAATGTTGCAGCAACATTAAGCTTGGCTGGCGTTGGACCTGAAAAAACGAAAGTTCGCGTGATAGTTGATCCTACAATTCAGAATAACATTCACGAAATTAATGTTAAAGGAGACTTTGGCGAGTTAACAGTTCTCACCAAAAATGTGGTTTCTGAGATTAACCCCAAAACAAGCATGTTGGCTGTATATTCCGCAATAGCGACATTAAAAAAGATTACAGAAGGATTTCAAATAGGAACATAAAAGTTGCAGAATATTTCATACTCATGTTATGATGTGGTTCTTTCTAAAATATCTTTAAAAGCATTGTCCAGAGACAACATTAAGGCTCCGTAAGATTCTAGCATGTGGCTTTTCTCATGCTCAGCTTTGCTCATAAAACTTAAGGCATCTTGGAAAGCTTTAACAGTTTCTAAGCGAAGTTTCGCAGCTCTTTTAAACGCCTTTAAATCCAGCTCTGCTGGCAACTCGTCTATAAAATCGTTTAGTTCCTTTAGTCTGGCTATAAAAGTCATTAATGATTTAAAAGCTCTATCCTCAGCCTCAATAAACTCTTTAAGCCTAACATCAAACTTCCTTGCTTCAATCGACAGTTCATTTGGCAAACTATCACCATAATTAAATTGTCTTAGTGTTACTCTTATAGGTTACCATAACACTGTGGGCGATGCTGATTGATGTGAGAAGATGTGCACTACACCCTCTATGGAATAGTCCAATGTGGTGAATGGTCCCAGTTTGTTGATTTGGAGATCATATTCTAGATTTATGTAGTTTTCATATTTGATTCCTAAAGTGTTCAATATTTTTCTTGCGCATTCATTACGGCAGCCGTCAATAACGATAAGATGCTCAATTTTCTTAACGAGCACAGTTTGTCTTGGAATGTTGTTAGCCAATGCGGGTAATGAGCATATTCCGACTTTGTCGCTTCCAAACTTTTTAACCACTTCCAGTGCGGCTAACCCTGTTAAATGTCCAGTATTTGAAGCGCCACTGTTGCATGCTACAAGCCCTATTTTGGGTATGCCCATCATTTTACCTCTGTTTTCTCTATTGAATATAGGTGCACGTTATAAATTAACTGTCTTGGCATATCCTGCTTTTTCCAATATTTTCTTGGCAGAAAGGTAGGCTGGAGTATTTGATGGCAAGGTCAAAAGGGATTTCCCGGCTAGGACGTATTCTTCAACATTTTCGTCATGGGCGATTCTTCCCAAAAATTTGAATGGTAAAACCTTCTCGGCTTGGCTTTCTAGGCTTTCTGGAAACCTGAAGCCTCCAATAACGTAGAGGTTTCTAAAGTCTATCTTGACTTCTTTAGCCACGCGATAAGCACGTTCAATGTGGTCAAATGACTTTTTTGATGGATCTATTACGTCGAAGATGTCGTCGACTTTTGATGTTATTCGCCGGTTAAGATGTTCTAAACCAGCTGGCGAGTCGACTAGGACGTATCTGTAATTTTTTGTTAATGATTCTAAGGCGCCTTTTAAAGCTGCGTCTGGAAGGCAGTAGCATCCCTCAATCCATTTCGTTCCCACAGCGATGAAATCGAAGTGTTCGCCTTCATACATTCCATAAGCCCATATGCGGCTTTCTATGCGTTCGCTCGGCGGGACTCCGACTAGGGTTCCGCCTTGCTCTAAGAAAGTTTCGATGAGCAGTTCTGAAATAGTCTTTTTCCCATGCTCATGCAAGTCTACTCCGACCATTTCCCCCAAATTTTGGTCAGGGTCAGAATCCACCAAAAGAAGCGGGGTTTCTCCATTTTCGATGAAATGTTTAGCCATCAAAGCGACGAAGCTTGTTTTTCCCGTTCCCCCACGTCCCATTGTAACAATAATCTTCATGAACTTTCTCCTCTTCTTAAAAGCTTAAACTTGCCTTCCGATCATAAAGCCTTCGAATATCGCGTTGAAAATTCTTCTCGGCTTTAAGGCGTCTCCAATGATATATGCTTCGCATTCTCGTATTTCTTTGGCGAGCTCATTGGATGGCATTAGCTCTCGTGTCAACACTACTTTGTCAAAGTAAATCTTGTTTAACTCTTCTTTGCGATTTTTCATTAGCACTTGATTTTGTTCAATTTTCATTATCGTGACTCCAGAAACGATCTTGACTCCTAGTTTTTGTAGGCTTGAAAGTAAATGAGGCAGGTATATTGGATCAATATCTTCAGAAACAGTTTCATAGCGTTTAAGAACAGTAACATCATTTCCAAGCGGCGCTAGGAATAAAGCAGTTTCTAGTCCTATCAATCCGCCACCTAAAACCACGATTTTTTCTCCTTCTATTTTGACTTCGCCGCTGAGGATTTCCTTGAAGGATAGACTACTTGAATTCTCCATTCCAGGTATTTGTGGTGCTACAAGTTTTGAACCGGTAGCTATTATCACGGCATCTGGACTGAAACTTTCGATTTTTTGCTTGTTTACAAATTCTCCGAGTTGTATGTGCACTCCTAACTTTGGAAGCGTATAGGCGTAATATTCAATTATCCACTTTAGTTTTTCTTTTCCAGGAACTGCAGCCGCCATGTTTAATGTTCCGCCAATCTGCATTTCTTTATCGAAAAGGTAAACGTCGTGTCCTCTTAAAGCCGCAATCTTAGCAGCTTCCATACCAGCTGGGCCAGCGCCAATTATCATAATCTTCTTTTTATGTTTGGCTTTTTTTATGCGGGCAAGCTCTTTGTCGATTCCAACTGTAGGGTTTAAAGAGCAGCGGATGGGTAAGTCTTCGAAGTGCCTCGCTCTGACACATTCGTTGCATGAAAAGCATCTTCTTATAGCCTTTTCCTTTCCCATCAACGCTTTTCTAGGCCATTGGGGGTCGGCGATCAATGCTCTTCCCAAAGCTATGAAGTCAGTTTTTCCTTCTTGTAGAATTTTCTCGGCAAACCGTGGTTCTCGAATGACTCCCACAGTAATGACAGGGGCGTCCACCACTTTTTTAATTTCCTCGGCCAAGTATACTCGCCATCCTTGTGTATAGGGCATAGGTTCAAGTCGTTTTTCCATACTGGTTCCCCCTAAAGTTACGTGAATGGCGTCGGTTCCCACATCCGAAAGTTTCTTTGCGATGTGCTTTCCTTCTTCAATTTTAATTCCGTTCTCTTCGTATTCTTCAACGCCTAGTCTAACGCTTACGGGGAAACTTTTTCCAGCATATTCCTTTATTTTTTCAACAATCATTTTTGGAAAACGAATTCTTCCATCTAGAGTTCCGCCAAATTCATCTCTCCTCTTATTATATAATGGTGAGAGGAATTGATTTACTAAAAGTCCGTGACCAGCTTGAATTTCCACCATGTCGAAGCCGGCTTTTTTCGCTCTTAGCGCAGCTTTGCCAAACATATCAACTAGTTCTTCAATTTCTTCTTTGGTTAAAGCCTTTGGAGTAATCGCTCCGGATTTAATTGGCACCGAAGATGGCGCTATAGGTTGAGTTTTGGCGAATCGGGGTTCGGCAGCTCCGCCTGGATGTGCAAGTTCCACACCGACCCTTGCACCGTTTTGGTGGACAGCTTGAACCAAGCGATGTAAACTTGGAATAAACTCGTCTGCGTCGATTCTAGGCTGGGTTGTTCCATGTCTTCCTTCAGGAAAATGCACGCATACATTCTCTACGATTATTAGACCCACCCCTCCTTTTGCGATCCTTGAATAGTGGTCAATGAGCTGTTGCGTCACTTCTCCTCCAGCGCTAGCCAAATTTGTGGAAATTGGAGCCATTACTATTCTATTCTCAATCTTAAGGCAGCCAATAAAACCATGTTCGAAAAGTTTTGGAAATTTATGAGCCTTCCTAAAAGAACGCCTCATATTTTGCGTCTCAAAAATGGAGGGAGTATATTTCATCCTTTCGTTTGCAAATTCTGAGGATTCACTTTTAAACTTTGATGAATGGTTCATTTGAGTTCGCCACTTTTTCCCAGTATTTTTGGTTGATGCTGCAGCCTGGGTCTGGACCTTGCAAATCATTGAAGTAGGCGTAGGCTCTTGCGCGGCATCCTCCGCATATGTATTTGTATTCGCATTCTCCGCATCCTTTGAAAAGGTCTCTGTTTCTTATCTGTTTTAGGATTGTTGATTCTCTCCATATTTTGACTAGGCTTTGCTCTCGGATGTTTCCGACTTTTATGGGTATGAAGACGCATGGTTCAATGTCTCCGTTTGGTTCCATGCCGCAGTAGAGGCGGCCAGCCCCGCATCCGCCGATGAATTCTGTTAGTGACTTCGTTCTTCCCCTAAGCATTTCTGAGGCAGCTCTATTTGTGAAGTGTGTTGCTACTACTGGGCCGAAGGCAAACTTGTATGAGGTTACTGCATATTGGGGAGCTGTGGAAAAGGTGTCTAATTTTCTGTTGTTGTCGATGAGTTTTGAGTAGAGAAAATCCAGGAGTTCTTCTCTCTCTTTTGGGGTTAAGTCTTGATCTGCTATTTCTTTTCCTCTATTTACTGGTATGAAGTTGAAGACTATGAACCTTTTTGCGTGAAGGTCGTTTTCGATGAATTCTACAAGTTTCGGTATTTCTTTCAGATTGTAATGTGTTGCTGTTGTTGCAACGCCCGTGTCTAAACCAGCTTCAACACAGTTTTTTATGCCTTCTACAGCTCTTTTCCAAGCGCCAGGTATCCCCCTAAATTCATCATGTGTCTTCTCAAATCCGTCTAGGGAAATTTCAACATATTGGACTCCGGATTCTTTCATTTTTTGCGCTGTGGCTTTTGTGATTAATGTTCCGTTTGATGCGACGGAAACGTAAAATTCCTTTTCAGTTGCGTATTTGGCTATTTCAAGGAAGTCTTTTCTTGCCAGTGGTTCTCCGCCTGAGAATGAGAGGGCGACTACTCCAGCATGTGCAAAATCGTCTATGGCTTTTTTTGCTTCTTCTGTTGTTAATTCGTCAGGTGCTGGTTTCGGTCCAGCGTTTTCGTAGCAGTGTTTACATCTTAAATTGCATTGTTTCGTGAAGTTCCATACTATGAGAAATGGGGCGGCTGTTGTTTGGGGTCTTTGCACACCGTAGTAGCCTATCCCCTCAAGAACGTTCGCAATGCCCCGCCTCACCATAGGATTTCTTAAAGATTCCATTAGCTGCTCCTTTGAAACTCCGAAGGATTCTGAACCTTTATTGAGGGCTAACTTAACTATCGCGTAGGCAAGTTTTTCTTGAAAGCTTAATTTTACCTGCTCACCCACGTACTTCTTCAGGGCAGACTCCAGTTTGCTGCTTTTTTCCGTTCTTTTTGAAACCCACCTTAACAAACTTCTAGATATGGGGTTTCCTAGCCATGTCTCAACAGTATGTGCAACCAAATCTGCTTCATGCATTTTATCTTCCTTCTAAATAGTTCATCAAGGCTCTAATTCCGCTCTTCATGAAGCTGAACTGTTTGTTTTTAAGCCATCCCATAACAATTTTTGGTCTAAGATAAAATGTGATGTATGCCTTCTGGAACAGGGCTTTAACCTCTCTCTCGGATGCCCCTGCGATTTTGACGATTGGCTCGACTGCCGTGTATTTGGACCAGTCTTCTGTGAGAAGCATGTTATTCTTTTTGGCGTAATCAAATATTGGGGTTCCTGGGTATGGCGTAAGTATGGAAAATTCCGCATAATCCAAGTTTAGGCTTTTAGCGAATTTTATTGTTTCTTTTATTGTTTCCGTTGTGTCTTGTAGGAAACCTATTATAAAGGAGCCTAAAACTTGGATTTCGGCGTCTTTCAAAATTTTCACCGCTTTCTTTACCTGTTCAAGTGTTATTCTTTTTCCTATAGTGTCCAGTATTTTCTGGGAGCCTGATTCTATGCCGAGGAATAGGATCCAGCATCCTGCTTTTTTCATTTTTTCGACAAGCTTTTTGGACAGTGTGTCTACTCTTGATGATGCTCCCCAGCTTATGTCCCAGCCTTCCTTAATGATTCCGTCGCATATTTCTTCAGCTCTCTCTTGGTTGAGCGTGAAAGTGTCATCCATGAATTCAATGTTTCTGATGCGGTACTTTTCGTATACTATTTTCATTTCTTCAAGGACATTTTCTGGACTTCTTCCCCGCCAGTATCCGCCGAAAAGCCTAGAGGATGAGCAGAATGAGCATTTGAAAGGGCATCCTCTGCTTGTAAGCATCGTCGTGTATTTTACTCCGTTAACTTGGTAAAGGTGCATGGGTAGCAAGTCTCTGCTTGGGAATGGTATTTCATCTATATTCTTTATGAACGGTCTAGGTTCGGAGTCGATTATTTCATTCTCTTCTCTGAAAGTTATTCCCTTCACTTCGTTTAGTGAGGCGCCTTTTTCAATGTTTTCGATCAATTCTTTGGTTGTCTCCTCGCCTTCGCCCTTAACGATTACGTCAATATATTTGCATTCTTCCATGGTTCGCCTCGGCATAAAAGTTGCGTGTGGTCCGCCTAAAACTACAGTGCAGTCTTCATTAACCTTTTTAGCGGTTTCCGCAACTTTGTATGCCTCGTAAATGGAAGGCGTAACTGAAGTGATTCCAACGATGTCTGGGTTAAAACTTTGCAGTTCCTTTTCAACATCTTCCAATGTGTAGTTGAGAATGTTTGAGTCTATAATTTTCACTTCGTGGTTTTGCCTAAGCATTGAGGCAATATACGCTAAGCCTAATGGGGGCGACGATACTCCAACTACCGATTTGACCGCTGAATTATATGGAGGTGAAATTAGGCATACTTTCATGTTTTCGCCTCTACTTTGCGGGTTTCGGTTTTAAGCGGCATGTTGTAGACGCTTTTCGCTTTCCTTTCAATTATTTTCACAAAGAGCCAGTATAGGAAGGATAGAATTCTGCTGTACCATTTCCCTTTAAAGTACGATTTCATTATCACCTTTGCCCAGTAAATGTCATGCCTTAAACATTTTATCAGCAGTTCCATTTGTAAATCGCTCATTTGTTCCATTGTAAACCAGTCTTTGTCCTTCAGTCTGCCTAATGGAACGAAAAACAATGGCACAATTAGACTTTTGAAGTCTTTTAGGTCGTCCATCAACTCTATGGTCTTCATCACGTCGTCTTCGGTTTCTTGGGGCAAACCAGTTATTAGCGTACAAGCAGGAACAAGATTGTTATCCGTCATTATGCCAGCAGCAGTTTTGACAACCTCAGGCCACTGCTCCGGCTTAAACGGACGAACCTTAGCGGGCATAACTTTCTTTGCAAGTTCCGGTGAGCCTGTTTCTATTCCAATTTCGGCTCCCCACCACTCCTGCTTATCGCTTAATATAAGTTCTGCAACTTCCTCTACAAGTTCTGGAGCAGCTGCAACAGCAGCTATTGATGTGTGGCTCCAGCTTAACGCTTCAACATAGCGTTTGCAAAGCGTATGCAGTTTCAGCACTTTTTCTCTTTCAGGCAACACGGTTTTTGAGCCGTAGAGCAGCACGTCTTCAGCGTGTATTATGGCATATTTTATTTCTGCGTTCACATTTACTTGGAGTTCTTTTTCTATTTTTTCGTATGGGTACCATCTTAGAGGTCTTAATGTGACGCTGCAGAATTGGCATCCACGACAACAGCCTCTGCCAATTTCAATTAAACCATTTATTGATGGATTTCTAATTTCAGGTATCTCATCCAAACTTGGCGATTCTTTAGCGTTGACCTCGTAGAATTTTGGAAGTTCGCCATCTTCAACAGCTGCACGAAATATTTTGCCTACAACCTTTTCGGCTTCTCCGTCTATTACGCAGTCGATTCCATGATCATCAACAAATTTTGGTCTAAGCCTAAGCTGCCATGCTCCAGGTCCGCCTACGATTATTTTTAGGCCGCGTTTCTTTGCTTCGGCTAATTCAGGTTTTTCAAGCAACAGGCGAAAGTGCTTTGCAACGTATGGTTCGCCAGTTTTTAAAATGCGGGAGAATGTGGATGATGCTGGACCTAAACCGAAAGGATCCATAACGTGAATTCCAAGAGCCTCAGCATCATCTAAATATTTGCCCAAGTGGTCTGGGTCAACTGTTAAAACATCGAATCCTTCATTTAACAGTTGAGCCTCAACCTTTCTTAATCCATAAGGCGCTTGGACGGGAATGCCGTTAACTGTTTTTATTGGGGGAAAGAATAGCAGTTGGAAAAACCAGTCTGGAACAACGTTTGGAGGCGCTGTTGTTCCAAATCCTAAAAACTCGTCGTTTCGATAATTGCTCATCAAAGTTCTGTCGGCAGTCAACAAAACTTTTGCCGATGTCATACGCTCTTTATTCATCTCCCCCTTCATCTTCTGGAGATGATTTTGAATTTTGTATAGAAAATAATGTTGCGATGTCACTTTTTGCGGTGGATAGACCCCAAGAGTATATGCCTACTATTATTGGCTTCATGATTATGTAGGCTGTTACGATAGCCGAAAAAAGTGTTGTTGATATGAATCCGGAATTGAATAAGAGGGTCTCGGCGATGATGCTTGTGCTAAACTTTGCACAGAGTCCAACACCTAATATAAACGCGTATTTTGCACCGAACAATTTGCGGAAAAGCATAGTGGATGCTGAAACTCTTGAACTAAAGGAGACTAATACGATAACTAAGATTAGCAATGGGAAGGCGATTAGAGAAGCCAAAGAAATCTTGGTTCCAAGACTTAAGAAGAAAAATGGGGAAAGGAAAAAGTTACCCAAAAAGTCTATAGACTTTCTGCTTTCCTTTAGTACTTTGTCGGGAAATATTTGCTGCGTAACTATACCGCCCATGATTGCGGCTACCGGAGCTAGATTTTCATAGATAATTGCGCCTATAGCGGCGAAAGAAAAGAATGTGAGAAGTATTAGGAATGGTGGAACGTAAGGCGGACTGCGAATGCTCTCTAAAACTTTCCTAATTCTTCCTCCAACTTTTACCATTGCGAATGTTGTAAGAAGCAAAACAATCAAACCGGAGAAAATCAACTTAATGTCCGGAATGCCTTGCATTTCGCCTGTTGACGAGAAAACTGGTAGTGTGGCAATTATTGCAAGCATAGCCACCTCCACGACGTCATCAAAGACGCCCATTCCAAGTGAGAGCTGACCAAACTTTGTATTCACCAAACCAAATTCAGCGAGAATAGCGAACAGAACCACTTCGCCAATTGTTCCGAAAGTTACGCCTGTTATCAGCGCAATTGGAAAAGAATTGCCTACATCAGCGGGAAAACAATAATAGAAAAGCAGAGCTAACATGGTTCCCTCAAAAAAGCATAGGAAGAGGTCTCCACCAGCAATGTATGGTCCCAGTGATCTAATCTCTTTTAAGTTTAGATCTAAACCAATCATAAAAAGCAGAGCAAGCATCCCTAGGTTCGCCAGCAACTGAAAGTTTTCGCTTTTTGTAACTTGTATGAAAAAGCCGAAAGTAGAAAAGATCATGCCAAATATGACCAGTGAGAACATCCAAGGCATCTTTAAATATCTTTGTGCTAAATAGCCAAAAATCAACGCAATAACATAAATGACAGCTGTTAAGAGCAGTATTTCTTCCATTGTAATCCAACCAATTAAATCACTTAGGCAACCTTTCATACGAGAAGATTTGCGTTTCATATCGTTTAGAAATGATTTGGTGAAGTCTATTTCTTAGCTTTTCTCCTGTAATGTTTTGGTCTTTTAGTTTTTTGATTTGTTCCGCTAATTCTTTATCGCCAATAATTTCAGATATCCACTTCTCAAAATCGCCTCTATAAAAATGGAATTCTATTGATTTGATGTTTATATGTTCGATTTTTTTCAAGAAATCTTCTATTGATGTTGCACTTTCGCCAGTATAATTTCCAATTGCTGTGAAAAAATAGAAAGCCTTTTCTTTTGGAAGTTCTTTGTTTTTAATGCTCATGTTAGTTTTCCCCTTTCAAATTCAATATGATAAAATTCTTGGTGAGATAGACCGCACAAATTGTCTTACATGTTGTCATAGGCTACTTCACCACTAAAACTGGGCAGTAGGCGTGTCTTGTCACTCCGTCGCTTACGCTTCCCAAAAGTATCTCTTTTATTTTGCTTAAGCCCCTAGCCCCCATGACAACCAAATCGAATTTGCCTTCTTTACATGTTTTGACTATTTGCTCAACTGCGTGCCCCTCCAGCAGTAATGTTTCAACATGAACACCTTTAGCCTTGACTCTCTTTTTACCATCCGCTAGTATATCAACGCCAGCCTTGCGTATTGCTTCAATAAATTCTTGGACAGGCGTTGGATAAATTGCAAAACCACTGATTGAATATACGTGGATTAAAGTTATTTTTCCATTAAACTTTAAAGCTATTTGAACAGCCACTTCTAATGCTTTTATTGAATGTCCAGAACCATCTAACGGAACCAAAATCTTCTCAAACATTACATTACCTTTTTCTTTTTACATTAATTAGTTTACAGAATGAAAACATATATATACTTTTTGTTACAATATGTAACCAAGAGCTGAGCTAAAATGGATAATACAGATAAGAAAATAATTTCCATCCTGCAAGAGGATGGTAGGGCATCTCTATCATCAATAGGTAAACAGCTTGGTATGTCCCATGTAGCCGTGAAGAAGAGACTGGACAACCTTTGCAACAATTTGGTTAAGGTTTCAGCTGGAATTAACGCTGAATATTTGGGTTTCAGGCTTGCCATTGTGAATGCTGAGGTGGAAACGCCAAGGCGTCTACGAGAACTTGTGAATATATTTTCTAAATGCCCAAGAATGGTGTTTTTAACTACAACAACAGGCGCTTACAATCTAATGACAATCATGGTGGCGGAAGACGCAGACACACTAAACGCCATAGTCGAAGAATGCTCAGCGAGAGCGCAGATGGGTATTAGGCGCTCAGAAGCCACGGTAGGCGAAGTCCCAGTGGTTCCAAAATATCTGCCAATTAAAATCGTTGCAACTAAAGAGAGTGAAGTTGCGCCTTGCGGAATAAACTGTGGAAAATGCCCAAGATATGAACAGAAAAAGTGTCTGGCTTGTCCAGCAACAA
>ERZ1669248.913-NODE-913-length-12153-cov-23.634898_pt1 | contig 12153 bp, 11 predicted proteins | sample MGYA00579296_ERZ1669248 | MGnify/ENA primary metagenome ERZ1669248 (study PRJEB41166, sample SAMN08046057) | hot springs metagenome | biome: hot spring; feature: neutral hot spring; material: thermophilic sediment; isolation source: thermophilic sediment from...
TCCCACATCTGGAGCATCAATAAATGCCATTAAGTTCTATTTATCTATTCTTGAAACTGCTGGCAACGGCCAACAGGAAGTTAGATTTAAATAATGACTATAGCATTTAGCATCATGCCCCGGTAGCTCAGCGGTCAGAGCGGCCGCTTGGTAAGCGGCAGGTCGCGGGTTCAAATCCCGCCCGGGGCTTGAAGCTAATGGGCCGGTGGTCTAGCGGTATGACGCCGCCCTTACGAGGCGGAGGCCGTGGGTTCGAGTCCCACCCGGCCCATCATAGGAATGTTTTTTAATAAATCCCCAGCTGGTGGAGAAGGTGTCGTAATGCCGACCTATGTTTACTTAGTCTTCTATAAGTTGAAATATATGACTGAGGAAGAAGAGGAGAGAGCGAGAAAGCAGTGGACTGAGATAATAGAGAAGTGGCCTCCTAAGGTGAGGCTTCTTGGCGTCTTTGATCATGCATGGGGGACAAACTACAATGGATTTTTGATGCTCGAGTCAGATAGCATGGATGCCTTCACCGAGTTCTGGAAGTGGTTCAGAGATCAGATAAGATGGTATATAACTGAGACGTACACTATAATCTCCCTGAGGAGGTAGCTCACTCCTCCAACGTGACCAGAAGCACGTTATTCCCTCTTATGAAGAGCGTTCCAACATTCCTTATTATCTGTTTTGACTCAGGATCCCTCTCCCTTGCTGATGTGAGCACGAGGTTCATCATCTCATCGTACACCGTCAGCCTTCCGATTACCTCCACTCCGTTCTTCAACCTCACGGTTACCTCCCTTCCATGTGCATGCCTGAGAAAGGAAAGAGGTGATGCTATTTCCTCCTTCAAAAGAATCCCCCCATAAACAGACAACTTTTTTCATGCTCCCGGACAGAAATACAAGAAGGATGGAAGTAAGTGCTTTTAAAAGAGTTCGATGTATTGATGATCCCAAATCGCAATAATCTGAGATTTCTTGTGAATGTTAAATCCATCGATGTAGATATCCTCAGTTGTCCAGAGAGCATCCCGAAGATCCAGGGAGGAGTTGTATTTAAACATTATTTGTCCCCGCTCCTAAAATTCAGGTCTGTGATACTAGCCATGCAGAAGCTCATGAAAAGACCTCTCATCTGCTGCTCATTGCTATTCTCTCTATCTCCTCCTTTCTCCTTATTGCATAGCTTCTGTTTCTATCCTCCTCAGCAGCAGCTATTATCTCATCTGCAAGGGCTTCTGCTAGGCTTTTTGTGGTTCCAAAGGCCTTCATGGCAGCACCGCTTGCTATGAATCTTATGGCGAGATCCACCATTCTGGCCGGGGATGTGTCAACAGCATGGAAGTACCTTATTCCTCCGTAAACTATCGCTGTAACCTCCTCTCTGACTATCGAGTTCTCTATGGCATCGATGAACACCTGTATTGGATTTCTTCCAGTTCTAAGTTCGATCATCTCGAATGCCAACTTCACAGTTTTCATAGCCCTTAACTTTTTTCCCCCGTTCTTGCTGTTTGTCCTGTCCTTTTCTCTAACATAGTTCATAGCCTGTCCCATTAACCTGTTGACTAATCTCTCCACTATTGGAACATCCAGCTTCCAGAACCTCCTGTGCTCATGTCTTCCTCCTGTGTGAGGAAGGTAAACAGGCCTTAGGGATATAACTGATTTCAGAGCTTGATTCTTCACCTCAACTCCTTCAAAACTCCACTTTCCAAACAATTTTATGTCCAATTGATCACCTCGTTGGCTTCTCCTTCTTTCCTGAGAGGATAGCCTGAAGGCTCACCCCATTTACTTTTATAACCTTATATCTCACTCCAGGTATGTCCCCAGTGCTCCTCCCCTTGGATCCTCCAATTCCCTCTATTATCACCTCATCATGTTCATTTATCACGTTAAGAGCCCCATCTCCGGGTGCAAATGCGGTAACTATCACTCCATTCTTGGAGAGCTGTACTTTAACAGCCTTTCTCAGCCCGGAATGAGGCTGTCTTGCCTCGAGCCCAACTTTCTCCAGCACTATTCCTCTGGCCATTGGAGCTCCCTCAAGAGGATCGTATTTTCTCTTCAGATCCAGAATCCTCCTCTTATATCTCCACGAGTGCCATCTCTTCTCTTCATACTTCTCTCTAAGTACTCTAGCAGCATAGAGACCTACTGGAGATTTCTTGGCCAACTGACACTACCCCCACTGCTATACTGCATCCGTTCTGTCTGAGCGTTAACTAAAGCTCTTCATTCTTCCCTCCTCATTTCATGGGAGGGCCTTCGGGGTGAACGGATGAAGCCCCCACATCTCTCTTTTGGAGGAGGTTTAGCACTGCTATCTTATCCCTATCCTCCTCCAGCATTCTGGATTCATCAGCCTATGCCCACTTGGGCTTAGCTTGACCCTGCATCCTGGGCACAGGCCTGATGTGCCATTCGCTTTAACTACTATTGTAGGTATATTTAAACTTATCGGTAAAGCTTCTCTGGCATCAAGACTATCAAAATGCTAGTTAATAAACTTAACGCTAGCTAGAAGCAGTTCACGCATCCCCTATTTTAACGTTTTCTATTCCCAACCACCTCTTCGCAAGCAACCTAGCCCTTTTTATCCTCCTTCCATTCCTTCCTATCGCTATGCTTTTGTCCTCTTTCTTGACAAAAACGCTTGCTGTCTTGACTTTTCCGCTCTCATCTATGATAACTTTTACCACTCTAGCTGGGCTGAACATATTCCTCAGGAAGACCTCAGGATCATCGCTATACTCAACCACTTCAACGTTTTTTCCAATTTCCTTGAGCATCATATCCCTAAAAGCCCTTAGCTTTCTTCCTCCTTTTCCAACAGCTCTTCCGAGCATGTTCTTCCCGACTAAAAATATTAGCCTTTCATTCTCCTCATCATTTATTACATCCATCGCTGGAACTCCGAGCATGCTCTCAAAAAGAGCCATGTACCTCAGCTGCTCTTGATCTATTGTGACCTTCCTCTCGGGTATCAGGATCCCTCCTTCTTCTCGACAAGCTCCATTATCCTCGACTCCCCTGGATCTATTATCACTATTGTTGAGACAAAAAATGGCTTTCTGACAGCCCTTCCAAGGTCTATTGACTTGCCAGGATATTTTATCACGGGGACATTGCTCATCCTGGCTAAGTATAGTATCATGTCCCTCATGTGGCTCGGCATGTTCTCAGCTATTACTATCGCTTTCGGTTTCTCCTTTCCAGTCTTTAGGTATTTAACTGCCCTTCTGTACCCTATTATGACCTTTCCAGAGGAATACGCAAGTCTCACCTCATCCTCCATCTACAACACCTCTTACGAGCTTCTCGAGCCTCCACCTGAGAGGCACCTTACCTGTGCCTGTTGTCGGCAACTGCCCCATTATAAGGGCATCTAATGGGCTCTCTATCGGATTTCTATCCCCTCTTCTAGCTGCATTTAATGCAACATGATAAGTCCACTCAAAAGCCATCTTGCTAAGGGGGGTCTTCATCTCGCTGAAGAATCCGGATGGAATTCCCAAAGCTTGGAGCCTTATGGCCTCAAGGGAGCCCTGATATGTCATGGCATCTGCTATAAGCCTAACATATCTGTGATCCACCTCCAGTCCCTGCTCCTCTAGCACTTTCATAAGCTCCCTGAACAAACAAGCTCTTGCCGCCTCCACTCCAAGCACCCTTGCAACTTCTCTGCAATCGTTTGTCGTAGTTCTGCTTATGTCTACCTGCGGGATCCTCAGGACTGCCTCCAGGTTGGAGCCAGTTGTCCTTATCACGAACTCATCCCCTTCTCTCTCTATCCTCACCTTTCTTATCCCTCTTACCCCCTTTATCCTTCTCTCAAGAATTCTTATAGCCCATGTCCTTAGAGTTTGGTATGGTCTCTCCTTTGAGGCAGCCTCTATCAGGGAGACAGTTATGCTATCTCCCTTCACTGTTATATCCCCCTTCTTGGCCTTTATCATCTTGGATATAGCGTTCTCAAGATCCTCTTGTGTCATGTCGTTTGCCCTTAATGCATCCTTATCAACTCTCATCGTCAGGGAGAAGCTCACATTGTCCACTGAGAACTCGCTCAAAAGATCCCTTACTCTGACCTCCTTTATCTTGCTCGCTATCTTCCTTACTTTCTCCTCGTCCTTGGAGTATTCTGGTTTCAAGTATATCGTCATCGAGGGCCTGCTTGTGGATGCATAGAAGACAAGCTCCTTGAACCTCTCCACCCCATATGTGACGTCCATCTCCAGAACTCCTGGAGCATGGAATGTCCTGAGAACCATCTGAGTTGTTGGTTCAGCTATGCTTTGAGCTGATATTATTCCTATTGGGGTTAGAGGATCGATCTTTGCCCTATCAAATGCCTCCTTTATCTCCTTTATCGCTTCCTTTGCCACAGAAGCTGGTATTTTTCCAGCTATTCTATCTGCCACCCAGGATGGAAGGCCTGCATTGTTCACAAGCTTATGTGCTTCCTTCTCAGATAGCTTTGTCCCTTTTCCTGTGGAAAACCTGTCTATCAGTGAATCTATGTTGACAGGCTCCCCCTTGAACAACTTGACTGGGTCATATCCATCTCCTCCGAATGCCATCTGTATTATCCTTCCACTCCAATCCCTCACCGTTCCATCGTAGCTTACATACATGTCCTTTAGGGAGTTGGCAACTCTCCTGTAGAAGTATCCGCTATCCTCAGTTCTCCTTCCCTTGTCTATCAGGGACTCCCTGCTGCTCATCGCATGGAAGACGAACTCAGCTGGGTTTAAGCCATCATAATAGCTGCTCTTGACATATCCTCTTGCCTCAGCGCTTAAGTCCTCTCTCTTAAAATACGTTAAAACTCTACCTTTGAATCCCTTTCTAGGCCTTCCACTGGTCAGAACAAATCCCAATCTGCTCTTTACCATCTGCTGTCCAACAGTTCCTACGACCTGAGCCAGATTTGTCATGGATCCTCTAGCTCCAGTTCTAGCCATTATTATCACATTCGACCTGGGATCTACATACTTCTTTATTATCGGGCTTATCTGAGATCTTATTCCATCCAGTATCTGCACTATCTCGAACTCAAGCATTTGTTCCTCAAGCAAAGTACCTAAAAGCTCCTCCTTGGTCCTATGAACAGCTTTCCTCCTAGCTCCAGACCTCTCAAATTCCTTTATTCTCTTTGTAACTAGGCTGAAGGCCTTCTCAAACCTATCCTCCATCTCCTTCTTTGCCTCCGGTGGGAGGAGCATCTCTTTTATGGAGGAGGATATTCCGAGCAGAGTGACCTCCTTGGCAGCCATCTTGAGAATCCTGCTCAGAAAGTCAGCTGCTACATCTGGGCCATAATCTCTGATGATCACATCAGTTAATGTGAGCCCTCCTTTTACAAGAGTTCCCATTGAGTTATCATCCAACACACCTGAAAGGTGGTTTCCATTCAGTATAAGAACAAATGAATCCTCAGGACAGGTTGGATCCTTGCATTCCGACTTTGAGCTAGCCATCTTAGCTATGTTAGTGTAATTAAGGTCTTTCGGCAAAAGCTGGGACACTATCTGCTTCCCGGTCCAGAGCTCAATCGGATAAATGACTGCTGGTTCAGGCAGGACATCCACACCAGCTCTAGCCAGCATCCTAGCGGCCTCGTCCCTGGTGAACAAAGAGTCTTTCTTTGTTATATAATAAAGGCTTGTTATCATGTCCTGCCTAGCTCCAACTATGGCTCCTCCCGTCCTAGGAGATATCATGTTCTTGGTGACGCTCATCAGCTCCTTTGCCTCAACTCTTGCCTCAAGGAGCTGAAGAGCATGCAAGTTCATCTCATCTCCATCAAAATCAGCATTATAAGGCACACAAACAGCTGGATTTAACCTAAAAGTGGATCCTGGAAGGACCTTCACCCTATGTCCCAGAATTGACAGCTTGTGAAGGGATGGCTGCCTGTTGAATATAACATAATCGCCATCCATGAGGTGTCTCTCAACTATATCCCCTGGCTCCAGGCTTTCCGCCATCTGCTTCAGGTACTCCCTTCCCTTCCTGCTTATGGCCTTCAAGCTTATATGTTGTCCTCCTTTTCTCACGTAATTGGCCCCTGGGTATTGATCTGGTCCTCTCATGACGAGTTCCTTCATCCTCTCTATATTTTGCTCTGTCACAAACTCCGGAACTGTGAGGGTCATGGCAACCTCTATCGGAACTCCCACCTCATCTATATCTATCATTGGATCAGGGGATATCACAGTCCTGCTGCTGAAGTTCACTCTTTTTCCTATCAGATTCTTCCTGAATCTTCCCTCTTTCCCAGAAAGCCTCTGAAAAACGGATTTTAATGGTCTTCTTGTTCCTCTTTGTGTTGCAGTCGGCATCTGAGCTTTTGCATTGTAGAAGAAAACGCTGGTCCAGTACTGCAGGAACTCCCATTCTCCTTCTACAACACTATTTGGTGAGCCTCCAGCTATAGACTCCTTCAGCTTCTGATTTGCCTTCACAAGCTCAACCAATATGTGGGTTAGATCATCCTCAGATCTCTCTCCTGCTTCAAGGTATATAGAAGGCCTTATCGTTATGGGAGGAATTAGCATGACGGTCATAACAGCCCATTCAGGCCTGGCCCTCTCAGGATTGAATCCCAGGACCATAACATCCTCATCCGGTATCTTCTCCAGCCACTCTCTTATCTCAGTGGGCCAGAGCTTCCTGGGCTCGGGCTCCTTTATCATAAACTTATATACCTCGGTAAGAGCTACTTTCTGGACCGGAGCTCCGCAGTGAGGACATGTATCGTGCTTGCTCAGATAGCTCTTTACTGCTTTTCTAACCTTCCTATAAAGCTCATCATCTATTTTTTCAGCATCATTTTTCTCCCAGTATTCTCTTGCCTCTTGTATCAATGCCTGTCTTTTCTCCTCTGGAACCAATATCTTCCCGCAGCTTGAGCAGGTCATGTTTAGGATCTGATGCACATGCCTCACATATCCTATGTGTATAACAGGCTTGGCTAGCTCAAGCCTGCCGAAATGGCCTGGACATCTTTGTGCAATGTTTCCGCATACAGGGCATCTTTGCCTCGGGTTTATGGATCCAAGCCTTGGATCAAGAACTCCTCCCTGTATTGGGAGCCCTCCTTCATCGTAAACGCTGGGCTCTGTGATCTCTATCTCCCCTATCCTCCTTATATCGCTTGGGGATAGAAGGCCGAATATAACCTCCTTTATCCTGTAGGGAGCAGCCTCTTCAATTGTAATTGGCCCTGCTAGCGACATAATAATCCCCCTATATTTCCTCAACCCTCAGCCTTACATCTATCAGCCCTGACATCAACTCCTTTATCATCAAAGTCGTCGCATGCGTTGTCACAACAGGATAAACCTCTACATTGTCCTTGCATCTCGGGCAGTAAAATTGATTTGTTATAGCATTGAAGTAAGCCAGGGAGTTACATCTCCTGCATATATATGCTATCTCCTTGTCTGAGTTCTCCACATATCTATCATAGAGGACTGCAGCAGCCCCATGCGATATTAAGACTTCTCCCTCCATCTCCCCGAGCCTTAGGCCTCCACCTCTTGCCCTTCCCTCAACAGGCTGTCTGGTGAGAAGTTGCACCTGCCCTCTAGCTCTGGCATGTATCTTATCCCTCACTAAATGCTTCAGCCTCTGGTAGAACCCCACCCCTATGAATATCGGAGCTTTTATCATCCTTCCAGTCCTCCCATCATACATTATCTCCATTCCACTGTACTCAAATCCAAGCTTCTTCAGCCCCTCCATTATGTTGTCCACTTTCTCGTTCATGAATGGAGTTCCATCTATGAACTTGCCCTTTATAGCACCCAGCTTCCCAGCAAGTATCTCTATCAGCTGGCCTATTGTCATCCTAGATGGTATTGCATGAGGATCAAGTATTATATCGGGCACTATGCCGCTTGCTGTGAACGGCATATCCTCCTCCTTGAATATCATTCCAACAACTCCTTTCTGCCCATGTCTCGTGGCAAATTTATCCCCTATTATCGGAGGTCTTACCTCTCTCACCCTCACTTTAACAAGCCTCTCCCCGGACGGGGTTGTGACAAGCAGGACATCGTTTACAATTCCCTCCTCCCAGGTTCTCATGAGCACGGAGGTGTCCCTTCTTTCAAATGATAGGGCTGTTCCACCTGAAACCCCGATCAAGCTGTGAGCAAATCTTGGAGGGCTTGTCCTTCCTATGAGGACATCTCCTCCAACCACATAGGTCTCAAGATCCACTATTCCATCATCTCCAAGCTTCTGGTACTTCTGCTCCTCCAGTTTTCCAGTCACATTCTTCAGAGGAAGAGGATTCTCTATCTTATCCCCTTCTATTATAGCCTGTCTCTTTGCAATTGCCTCATATGTTCTGAAGGCAACTATTCTGGCCATCCCCCTGTCAACTGCCCCTTGGTTGAGGACAACTGCATCATCCATGTTGTAGCCATCCATCGGCATTAGCGCAACAACTAGGTTCTGGCCAGATGGCCTCAGGTGATATCCAACGATCTCAGCTCCTCTTGTGTACACTATCGGCTTCTGCGGATAGAATAAGATGTAGGATCTGCTGTCAGTCCTGAGCCTCCAGTTGGATGCGTAGACTCCAATTCCCTGTCTCACCATGTTGGATCCTATTATGTCCCTCGGTATGGCGTTGTGCTCCGCATATGGTATCTGATTGGCAGCAGCTCCAAGCATGGCATAAGGGGCGAAGTCAAGGTGGGTGTGCTCAGGTCCTATCTTCCTTATGTCATAGGCTACAACAGCATTTTCCTCCTCATCTGGATCAAGAAACTCTATTATCCCCATCCTGAACAGATCAGAGAACGTCAGCTCCCCTCTTTTCACTTTATCAAGGAGGGATATTGCATCTTTTATCCTGTTTACCGGTATAAGAGGCCTTTGGACCCTGCCGGAATCAGCATTTATGTGGACAGCATTTTCCTCGGCCATGTAGACTACATTTATCTCATGGCTTATCTCAAGCCTCTTCCTCTTCATGAAGCTCACAAGCTCCTCAGGATCATCAGTTAAGCCTACAAGCTTCCCATTGACATATACAGGCACCAATGATCCTACTTCTGCTGGGGTAGCCTCCTCTATCGGCTTCATTCCATGTTCCCTAAGGCTTCTTATTATGGGCTCAGGATCAATTCCATACGTTACGGAGGCCATTAAGGCCAGGCTTCTGACAAGACCGACATTTGTTCCCTCAGGAGTTTCAAGAGGGCAAAGCCTTCCCACAGATGTCCCATGTATCTGTCTTATCTCGTGAAGGGGCAGGCCTGGAGGGAGGCTTGAGCTCACCCTTCTAACATGATGAAGGGCAGCCATGTAGTTTGTTCTGTCAAGGTTCTGGCTTATTCCAAGCTCCCCTCTAGGCCAAGCTCCAGTTGCCATGGCTCTTAACATCCTCTTTGTTATGTAAAGCTCCCCCACTACTTTTCTCCTGAGCTCTATATCATATACTCCTTGAGATAACTGCTCCTCAGCCTTCTCCTTCAATCTAGTTATGTACTGATAGAACGCATCCCTGAAGAGCTCCTGCATCAAATTTCCAGCAAGTCTCAGCCTCTTATTTGAGAAGTGATCCTTGTCATCGGGTTCGCACATCCCTCTGACAACTCTTATCAGCTTCTCTATTGCCTTAGCTAGGAAGTAAGCCTTTGCCTTGAAGTCCTCCTCTCTAGTGCCCATATGGGGCAGAAATCTGTTCTTCAGGTAGTCCTTTGCTATCCTTATCCTATCCCTCTTCGGGGCGCTCTGGACAAGCCTTCTACCTATGAAATCTAGGGCATCCTCCTCTGAAATAGTTCCCTCTGACCTAAGAGCCCTCTGAGCATCCTCCAAACTGTATAAAAATTCATTCTGTATCTCTGGATCAGATGATATGCTTGCAAGTATGTCGGAGTCCTTCATCATGCCAAGTGCCTTGAAGAATATCGCAACTGGTATCTTCCTCAGGCCCCCAACAGATGCCTTTATCGTCCCATCGCCCAGATAATACTCCATGAATAGCCTGCTCCTGAATCCAGCAAGCTCTGAGACAACTTGAGCTGAGTGGGAGTACGGCTTGTTCTCAGCTCTCGTCTCCTCAACTATAACCTTGTTGGGTGCTACATCATCCCTTATTACTAACACCCTCTCAGATCCATTTATTATAAAATACCCGCCCGGATCGAGAGGATCCTCTCCAACCTCCTCAAGCTTCTCGTAATCCAATCCATAAAGCCTGCAGGCCTTTGATTTCACCATTATGGGAAGATGTCCTATCGGTATCTTCTCCGTCTTCAGCTCCATTCCCGATGAATAAACGGATATCTCAAGCTCCATGGGAGCTTGGTATGTCGCATTTCTGAGCCTAGCTTCGACAGGCAGTATTGGGAGCTTTGCACCATCATACTCATCTATCTCAGGCCTTCCAACTGTTATCCCCTTCAGCACGAGCTTATATCCCTCTATGAGCTCTATCTCCTTGAACGTCTCTATGACCTCCTGAAGTCCTCTCTCCAGGAACCTGTTGAAGCTCTCTATCTGGGGGTCAACAAGCCCTCTCTCCCTGAAGAAAGCTAAAACTAAGGGGTAAAAATCAACCTCCTCAACAACAGATCTCTCAACAGTTTTTCTCATATCTCTCCCTCAGGCAACAACTATCCTATAATACGGAACAGGCTCATCAGGTCTCAATATCTTTATCACATCCCCGGGCTTGGCCTTTAGCTTTGCTATAGCTGGATCATCAACCCTTATCTTCGGCAGAAGCTTGAGATCCCCTATCATTCTCTCAAGCTCCCTGGCCTCCTCCTCGCTCAGCTTTATGTGCTTTGGCACAAGGATGTGAGAGGATATATCTATCTCAACCTCAGCCTTCCCCTCAACTCCCTCAGCTGCAGCTTTTTCCTTTTTTAAGACCTTTTTCTCAGCTAAAACCTTCTTAGCCTCCCCTCTAGCCTTTTTCCTTCTGGATTTAGTTGATTTCTTGGCCAAGCCCGGGACACCCTCACCCACTCAATGGGAGTAGTTTTTCAGGGGCTATATAAATGTATGCCTTGCAGTTCAGATAAGTTTTCAAAAACAATTAAAGTAGTTTATGATCTTACTATATTTAAACAGAGTTAGTTCTCATTTATTGCCTGTATTTCATCAATGTTTTTAACTGAACCTGCTGAGATAGCAGGGTGCTATATTGATCGAAGTAAGGTGGCACGGGAGAGGAGGGCAGGGAGCTGTTGTTGCCTCCAGGATAGCAGCAAAGGCAGCATTTTACGAGGGATATTACTCTCAAGCATTTCCTTTCTTTGGTGCTGAGAGAAGAGGGGCTCCTGTGACGGCATTCACCAGGATTTCAAAGGAGGAGATAAAGCTGAGAAGCCAGATATATGAGCCGGATATAATTGTCATAATGGATCCAGCCCTTGTTGAGTCGAGGGATTCGTGGAAAGGGCTGAAAGATGGTGGCATCGTCGTGGCCAACTCGGAGAGGCTGGAGCCCATGGGCAAGCCTTCCAAGATAGCACTGGTGAATGCGACGAGGATAGCCCTGGACCTTGGCTTAGTTTCAGAAGGTCTTCCCAGGCCGAATACAGCCATAGTAGGGGCATTTTCTAAGGTAACAGGGTTAATAAGCCTTGAAAATGTGAAAAAAGCTATATCGGATGTGCTAGGTCCAAGAATAGCCAAGGTGAATATGGATGCAGCTGAAAGAGCTTATAATGAAACAAGAATAATTGAGCTCTAATTTTTAAATTATAAATTTATGCTCCTTCCGTGAAGGAATCATAGAACCTAGCATAGACATCAACTGGTTCTTCCTCCTCCCCCACCTCGATTGTCTTTTTCAAGCCGCAGCTTATGCAGCTTATCTTTGCAATGCCCGCTTTTCTATCTATGTCTATCACAATGGAGGTGTGCTGACATGATGGGCATCTGAACATAGAGGACTGTCTTTTAACCTTTTTTAGAGCAAAGGTCCTCCTCCTCTTCTTCCTCCCCAGGCTATCACCTCTTCACCAGGCTGGAGGATATTAAAAAGCTTCACCAATTATAAAAATAAAAAGTTGGGGGGCCTAGCTGGCAGCTGGGGTGCTTACAGCCTTCTTGTACTCAGAGTACGTCAACTGTAAGATGCTGGATAAGATCCGGGTATATTAAGGCTGTGAGGACCAGA
>ERZ1669248.914-NODE-914-length-12148-cov-4.505334_pt1 | contig 12148 bp, 11 predicted proteins | sample MGYA00579296_ERZ1669248 | MGnify/ENA primary metagenome ERZ1669248 (study PRJEB41166, sample SAMN08046057) | hot springs metagenome | biome: hot spring; feature: neutral hot spring; material: thermophilic sediment; isolation source: thermophilic sediment from...
GCCTTATTTATTCACTTATACAACGGCTTATATGTTGATCGCTGGGTTGAGCGGTTGTCTTATTGGTTATGGCCGGAAAAAGTTGGCCGCCTGACTCGGGTGCCAAATGCCGCGCCGCGTGCCAAGCCCCGGTCTGCCGAAGATACGCAAGCCTGAAACCCGTTCTTAAATCGCCTGAGGAACCCTGACATGATTCTTAAGATAACCCCCGCGAAGAACCAAGCGAGCCATCCCTTGTTGCAGGAAAAACCATCTGCTTTTTTGCCCTTGATTGAAGCGACTTGCCGCCGCATTGCCCCGGTGTGGCCACTCGATTCATTTGTGGCGGTTAACCCGTATCTTGGGCTGATAGACCGCCCTTTTAGAGCGGTGGGAAGTTATCTTGCACAAACCACGGGTGAAAAGCTGTACATGCAGCGCGCTTGGTTCGCCGCAAAAATCGAGGCGGGCACAATCACCGCGGCCGATTTGAATCAGGCCGCCGTCCAACTGAACAGCGATTGGTCGGTTGATGCAATCGGCCTTGCTGCACGGGTTGAGCCTGCTCAAAAGCCCCCGCTGCCGCTCTTGGCCTTGGAGTTGAATCGACGAGATGCTCCGCCATTTCTTGTTTTTGTGATTGACCAGATCAGCGGTTATCTTGCCGCGCATTACGACCGAGGCCAGGCACTTTGGCACATGCCCGCCGAGGCGCAATCCAGCCTGTTTTCGGCCTGGCGGGAATATACCCTGATCGACCGCTCAGCGCGCGTGGCCGGGCTTAAAGGGGTGCGCGAAAACCTTATTTGCGTGCCGGCTGATGCGCAAGCCGCGTTGAGCTGGGCGCTGGCCAAAATTGATTTGCCCGAGGCGCAACTGGCCGATTATTTATTTGCCACACTCAAATCGATCGGCGGCTGGGCAAGCTATTGCCGCTATTTGCTTTGGCAGGCGGAGCTTCAGGGGGAAACGCATCGCGATTTGCGCGATTTACTCGCTATCCGCTTAGTTTGGGATGCTTTAATTTTCATGGAGATGGACGAGTCGGCTCGTCAACACTGGCGCGTAAAAATGGCGCAATGGCATCAGCATCTGGGTACGAGCGAGGATGACATCGTTGATGAAATTTTACTTACTGCCGCCGAAATCGCCTTGCGGCGTCAAGTCGCGGACGGCTTAAAGTTAAATCCGCCTGATACGCCCAGCCCCAATCCGTTGGTACAGATGGCTTTTTGTATTGATGTGCGCTCGGAAGTGTTCCGCCGCCATCTGGAAGCCTGCCTGCCGAACTTGGAAACCATCGGCTTTGCTGGGTTCTTTGGGGTGCCTGTCGATTATTGCCGATTGGGCGAGCACGACGCCCGCGGCCACTTGCCCGTGCCGCTTAAGCCCGCCTATCGCGCCCAGCAAATCGGGGCTACCGCTATTGCTGAGCGGCAACACGCGCGCTTGAGCCGATCCGCCAGCTGGAAGCAATTTAAGCTGTCAGCGGCATCCTGCTTTACCTTTGTTGAATCCGCCGGTTTGAGTTATGTGCCCAGGCTTTTGGCCGATGCGTTTGGTTGGCATCGCTCATCAATTCCGCCCGATGAGGCGGGGCTCACCCCGGCGGAGCGCGTCCAGCTGCATCCGGTGTTGCTTAGTGCCGATGGCAGCGCTTTGAGCGAGGCAGACAAAATTACCCTAGCCGAGGGCATGCTGCGTGGACTGGGGTTGATTGATCGATTCGCGCCGATTGTATTGCTGGCAGGTCATGGCAGCTCAACCACCAATAATCCGCACCGCGCGGGGCTAGATTGCGGTGCGTGCGCCGGCCAAACAGGTGAAGTGAGCGCGCGGGTGGCCGCAACACTCTTAAATGAGCCTGCGGTACGCCTTGGGTTGGCTGCCAAGGGCATTCATGTGCCGAGCGATACCCGATTTATCGCCGCAATGCACGACACGACCACCGATCAAGTCGCCCTACTTGCGGTGCCGAATGCCGCGGTGGATTCGGTAAATCTAGCCGCCATCACAACCGCGCTCGGCCAAGCGGGCGAGCTCACCCGGCTTGAACGGCTGGTGGCTTTAGATAAACACGTCGAGCAAGCCGCCGCCGTTCGCCATGTCATTAAGCGCGGACGCGATTGGTCGCAGGTTCGACCCGAATGGGGCTTGGCGGGTAACGCGGCATTCATCGCCGCGCCACGCTGGCGCACTCGGGCGCTTGATTTGGGCGGTCGGGCATTCCTGCACGACTACGATTGGCATCAAGACCCAAGCTTTGGTGTGCTAACCCTCATCATGACCGCCCCGCTGGTGGTAGCCAGCTGGATTAACCTGCAATATTACGGCTCAACCGTTGACAACGAGCGGCTCGGCTGTGGCAATAAAGTGCTGCACAATGTGGTCGGGGGGTTAGTTGGCGTGCTCGAAGGCAACAGCGGCGATTTGCGCGTTGGCCTGTCTATGCAATCGCTGCATAACGGCGAGACTTGGCAGCACGAACCCCTGCGCTTGAGTGCATTCATCGAAGCGCCGTCTGATGCGATTGATCAAGTGATTCACGCGCACCCCATGTTGCAGCAATTGGTAGACAACCACTGGCTGGCTGTGTGCCAAATTGATGCGGCAGGCTGCGTTAAACGCCGGTTTGCCAATCGCGATTGGCGCGAAGAATAAGGCAGCGAACCCCGCCGGTTTTGGGGTGGCTGCCAGTGCGGGGATGAGCCGCTTTATTCACAACGCTTGAAATTGCGGGGCTATGCTTGCACCGGTTTCATTGCATGAAAACGCACTCAATGGCGTACCATTTGGCGTTTATTAAAAAACCGGCGCGCAATTTATAAAAACTTGAGTGAACGCGGAGCGTATCTGGTGTTTTGGGCGCGCACCCAGTCAAAGTCAAGTACGTACAAAACCTGCGTGAAGTTCAAATTTATTCTATTGCGGCGCCGGTCATCTTGAGAGCCTTTGATTCAATCCCCATCGCGGCGCACGCGGGATTGAATTATAGGGTCTTTGAATTGCCGAAACTTGTGGAGTCAGTATGCCGTTAACAGAATCACGATGGATTTGGACACTGCTCATCGGCCTTGCCCTGTGGATTGCCAGCCCGTTTGCCGTGCCGCTTTTGGCGGGGCTTGCTTTGGCCTTGGTCAGCCACCCGCTCCATCAGTGGCTTAGGCGGTATCGGGTGCCCGCGCTGGTGTCGGCAATTGGCTTAGGCGCGCTCTGGGCGGTGATCTTTGTGCTGCCGGCGCTCATTATTGTGCAATCGGTGCTCCCTGTCGCTGCACGGATTCAAGGCAGCGCGATTCCGGCGGATCGAATTTTTGAGGTGCTCACCCATCTGCCGGTACTCGGGGCTTTTGTTGTACAGCATGCCAATGCGGTAATGGATTGGCTTAATCAGCACCCCATTAATAAAATGATCAGCGACATTGAGCCGCTCATGCGGCATTTGGCTGGTCATACTCTGGTGCTGATTATTCACACCGCCTTGGCTTTAATGGTTGCGGTGTTGCTGCTGATTCACGGTGAAGCCATGGCCGAGCGCCTTCGTCCGCATTTTTTTGAGCTGGTGGGCAGAAAAACCGTGCTGCACCTCGAACAGGTGCTCGTATCCTCGGTGCGCGCGGTTGTTTTGGGCATGATCGCTTTAGTGGTATGGGAAGGGGTGCTGGGCGGCTTGATGTTTTGGCTGCTCGATTTACCCGCCAGCATGGTGTTTGCCATCGCGCTGGCCTTGTCGTCATTAATTCCCGGTGGCTCCGGTATTGTTTTGGCGCTTGCCGCCGTGGCCGCCTACACCGGGCAGCATATCGCTTATGCGGTCATCATTCTGAGTGTGGGACATGTCATCACCTTGTCGGGGGATTACCTTATCAAGCCCGCCGTGACTGGCGCTAAAAGCCACGCGCCGTTTTTAATCGTTTTGCTTTCAATCTTAGGCGGGGTTGAAGTGATGGGGTTGATCGGATTGATTGCAGGCCCTGTGATTGTTTTAATGCTGTATGGCATGGCCTCTGAACCTGCAGAACCCGCATTGTGCGAGGCACCCCCGGGCGAGCATGCTCAATAGCTCAACTCATGGGTCTGAGCAGGCTTATGAGCGCATCGAATCGCCTTGATTGTTGCCCAAGGTGGCTTGGGTTAATCCGCCGCCCGCCGATACCCGCCTGCGCCAGCGCAGCAAACCCACGGCATAGGTCATGTAATACCCGGCAAATCCGCCAAATACGGTCAGTAGCAGCGGGGTTTTCACCGATTCAGCCGGGGTGGGTAACACTTGGGTTTGGCTAAACAGCACCAGCCGGTAAATCACCAAGGCCATAAACGCCACAGATAACCCAATGCCAATCCAGGTATGCGGCGTGTAAAACAAGCCCTCGGGGCGCGCTTCAAATTGGGTGAGTTTCAGCCCGTGGCGACCCAGCAAAATACCCAATGCACCGCCGCCTAATAACAGCGCCAATAACCCAAGATGATCGTGCGCGGCGAGCAAAAAAAAGCCAAGCAACAGGCTGAAAATGCTTAAAGTAATCCACGGCCGGGCGGGTTTGAGTTGCTGGCGCCCCACCAACCTTCGAACCCGCACCACCATGCGCCAAGCCAGCAATACGGCAATGGCGAGTAAAATCAGGGTGTGATTGTGCATGCTTGCTCCTTAAAAGATACGAGATAACGTGTGCCCAAGTTTCGGCGGGGCAAGGCGCGCCGCTCCAATGTGCCTAAACAAAGGCGTACTATAGTCCTAAAGCGATCGCTCATTGTTGTCTTGTGGGTCGTGTCGGCCAAATTCCGATCAAGGGGGCGCACGCAAATGCACGCAAGGGCTTCGCTTAGTGCGCTCGTATTTTATCTTGGAGGAATCATTATGTTTTCCGCACTCATCGGCTCAATAAAAGCTGATCGCGCTGCCAAAACCGTCGGCAAAAGTATTCAAGCCAACATCATCGCGGGGATTACGGTCGGCGTGATTGCGCTGCCCTTGTCGATGGCATTGGCCATCGCGATTGATGTCGGCCCGCAATATGGCTTATACACTGCGATTGTGGCGGGCATTTTAATTGCGCTGTCTGGCGGCTCGCGGGTGAATATTTCAGGACCTACGGCGGCATTCGTGGTCGTGTTATTGCCGATTGTGCATCAGTATGGTTTGGGCGGGCTTTTGGTGGCCGGCATGATGGCGGGCGCCATTTTGGTGCTGATGGGCTTAGCGCGCATGGGGCGGTTGATTGAAATTGTGCCGTATCCTGTTGTGATTGGTTTTACGGCGGGCATTGGCGTGGTGATTGCCACCCTGCAAATCAAGGATTTTCTTGGGCTTAGCGGTGTGACAAGCTTTGGGGATTACTTTCACAAAGTGCAAAACATCATCTTGGCGCTGCCCAGCGTGAATGGATACGAGGCCTTGGTGGGCAGTGTCACCTTAGCCATCTTGGTGGTGTGGCCTAAGTTTAAAAGCCGCATTCCAGGGCATTTAATTGCCCTGTTGGTCGGCTCTACCTTGGCATGGCTTATTGCGCACATGGGGCCTCATGTGGCCGTGGAAACCATCGCCTCGCGGTTTCATTACGTTGTAAACGGAGTCGCAGGGCAAGGGATTCCACCGCTGATGCCCGCGTTTAATTGGCCGTGGGCGCTGCCGGGTAAAGAGGGCGCACCGCTATCGGTCTCGTTTGATCTCTTTCGTGCGCTCTTGCCTGCGGCGCTTACCATTGCGATGTTGGGCGCGCTGGAATCGTTGTTGTGTTCGGTGGTTGCCGATGGCATGTCCGGCCAAAAACACAATCCGAATGATGAGCTCATCGGCCAGGGCATTGGCAATATGGTGGCACCGTTTTTTGGCGGTATTCCGGCCACGGCTGCCATTGCCCGCACGGCCGCCAATATCCGCGCCGGCGGTACCACGCCCCTCTCGGCGGTGGTGCATGGCGTATTTATTTTGCTGTCCATCATGTTTTTAGCCCCGCTCTTGGGCTATATCCCCATGGCCTCTATGGCGGCACTATTGTTGATGGTGGCTTGGAATATGAGCGAGGCGCACCATTTTTTCCGCATTATCCGCATCGCCCCACGCAGCGATACGCTGGTGCTCATCACCTGTTTTTCATTGACCGTGTTATTTGATATGACGGTAGCCGTGGCGGTTGGTATGGGATTGGCCGCCATTTTGTTTATTCGGCGCAACATCCAGCTCACCGAAGGGCGCTTGCTCACCGAGCATGAGATCGCGGATCGTGCGTTGCGGGAGGATGTTGCGATTTATGACATCAATGGCCCCTTGTTTTTTGGCACCGCGCGTTTGGCACTCAAAAATCTGGCGGTTGTTAACCCGAATATCCGCATCGTAATTTTGGATATGACGGAAGTGACGATGATTGATGTGTCGGCCATGATTGCGATGGAGTCGATTGTGGCCGAGCTGGCGAAGAAAAATATCACGCTGATTATCAGCGGGTTGCAACCCCGCATGATCTTAAAATTACGCCGTGCCGGCGTGCATCACCAAGAAGGCCGCATCCAGTTTGCCCGCAATACCGATGAGGCGCTGGAACAAGCGGATGCGTTGCGAGCGACCCATGCCGCCACGCAAACTTAACGTGTCTGGGTTGCAACGTCAGATTTTGATTTATTGCCGCCTTTGCGCGAAATAGTCGGGTGGCAGCGGCGGCTAAAAGTCATCATCAATTTGATGTTTTATGCGCTGCGATTCGAGGAGATCATCCAGCCTTCGGCGGGCGTCTTTGAGATCGGCCGGTTTGGCTTTGGCGGTTGCACTTGGGATACGCAGGCTGCTTTCGTCGGTGTTATCTTCCGGGCCTTCTTCATACGGATCATCCAGATCGGAGAGTTCGGTGTTTTGGGTCATAGGGCGAAATCCTCAGATAGTGATTTTGAAATTTTCAGCCTTATACCGTGTTTTTCAGCATTTGAACAGGGGCGTTGGGTTAATTGCGGTGGTTTTTTATTAAGTTTTGACCGTGCCAATAGAAAACCCCCGCTGATCGCTTGGGTTTGAACCGATCAGCGGGGGTGTTTTCCGATCATTAAGCCAGATGGCAGCGGGTGTGTGCCCGCGTGCGGGGTAGGCTTATTGTTCTTCTTCGTCTAACGCAAGTTCGTCATCGCCGATTTCTTCGAGGCGCTCTAAATCCATAAAGCCTTCGATTTCATCTGCAAAGGTAACGGCCGTATCGGCCCAAATCATGGGGCGCACTTCGGTTGTGATTTCGCCATCTTCATCGGTTTGCACGAGGGCAAAGCAGGTTAAGGGCTCGTAGCCAATGCCTTCATCTTCATCAGAAATTAAGGCATACCAGTCATCGGCGGGCATGATGCTGAGGATTTTTGTGCTCATGGGGTGATCTCCAGTGGGGGTGGGTGGACGCAAAAATAGGGGGTGGATTATGACTTGGCGATATGACGCTTTGATGGCGCGTCTAAGCTTCGGTTAGGCGATGAAATACCCGCTTGCCATTAACCCAGGTCATGGTGGTTTGATGGCGGAAATCCCAGCCAAAAAACGGGGTGTCGCGCCCGGCTGATCGCAGGGTGGTTTCATCCAGCGTCCAAAAGGCGTCGGGGTTGATCAGCGCCAAATCTGCGCGGGCGCCGGGGGTGATGTGCCCTGCATCCGGCAAGCCAAAGAGCTGAGCGGGCTTAAAGGTTAGGGCATCGAGCGCACGCGCTAAGGTTATCACCCCGTCATCAACGAGTTTGAGCACCAGCGGGAGCAAGGTTTCAAGGCCGGAAATACCAGGCTCGGTCGCGGGGAAGGGGGCGAGTTTGGCATCCATCTCATGCGGTTGGTGATCGGAAATCACGCAATCGATGGTGCCCTCGGCCAGCCCTTGGCGCAGGGCATCTCGATCGCGCAGGCTGCGCAGCGGCGGCTGGACGTGGGCATTGCCGCACAGGGCATCGGTATCCATCTCCGAGAGCCACAAATGATGCGCGCTCACGGAGGCGGTGATGGGTAAGCCCTCGGCTTTGGCTTGTTCAATGAGCCGCACGCCCGCGCGCGAGGAGAGGTTGTTGATGTGCACCCGCGCGCCGGTTTCTCCGATGATGGCGAGTAACTGCGCGAGCGGCGCGGTTTCCGCCGAAACGGGAATGCCGGGCAGGCCTAAGCGGGTGGCAATGGTGCCTTCATGCGCGCAGCCGCGTTTAGCAAGCGATGGGTCTTGCGGCTGAATCACCACCAAAATATCAAAAGTGGCGGCATATTCAAGCGCGCGGCGCAGCAGGCGTAAATCGCGCACGGGGTAGTGGGCATTGGAGATGGCGACGCAGCCGCCTTCGGTGAGTTCGGCCATTTCGGCCAGAAGCTCGCCTTTTAAGCCTTGCGTGAGTGCGCCAATAGCAACAACGCGCGCGCGGCCGGCTAATTGCGCCCGGCGTTTAATAAAGCGGGCAACGGCGATCGAATCGAGCACAGGATCCGTATCGGGTGGCATGCACAGGGTGGTAATGCCGCCGGCAACGGCTGCGAGGCTTTCGGTGGCGATGGTGGCTTTATGCTCAAGCCCGGGTTCACGCAGGCGCGCCCAGGTGTCAATCACGCCGGGGATCAGCCAGTGGCCTTCGGCCTTGACGTGTTCGGCAGGCAGGCGGGCAAACTGCGCGGGCGCTGCGCCGAGGCCTACAATCCGCCCATCGGCGATATACACATCGGTGATGGCATCAAGGTGTGTGCTCGAATCGAGCACGCGCGCGCCGTGAATCACCCACGCATCGCAATCAATGCCGGGGCGGCAGCCTTCGGGGTGGCGAACGGGGTCGAGATCAATGCCAAGATTGGGCGGGTTTTGAATCATGATTCTGCACTCATACATAGCGCCATGACGGCCATGCGTACGCCAATGCCGTTAGAAACTTGCTCTAAAATGACCGATTGCGGCCCGTCGGCAACCCGCGATTCGATTTCAACCCCACGGTTGGCAGGGCCTGGGTGCATCACAATCGCATCGGGTTTGGCCCATTTGAGCTTTTCTTCGGTGAGGCCATAGAGCCGGTAAAATTCTTGTTCGGTGGGCAGCAGGCCGCCTTCCATGCGCTCGCGTTGCAAGCGCAGCATGATGATGACATCGACGTCTTTTAAGCCTTCGCGCATGTCGTGAAAAACCCGCACGCCCAAAGGTTCAATATCATTTGGGATGAGGGTGCGCGGGCCAATTACGCGCAGCTCACCGACATTCAGTGAGTTAAACGCATGAATTTGCGAGCGCGCCACGCGGGAGTGTTTGATGTCACCCACAATGGCGATGCGTAAGGGGGCAAAATCGCCCTTAATGCGACGAATGGTGAATGCATCGAGCAAGGCTTGCGTGGGGTGGGCGTGCCAACCATCGCCCGCGTTTAATACCGACACATGCGGTGCGACATGACGGGCAATGAAATGCGCGGCGCCCGATTGCTCATGGCGCACCACGAACATATCGGCTTGCATGGCTTCAATGTTGCGCAGGGTATCCAAGAGGCTTTCACCCTTGGTGGTGGCGGAGGTGGATAAATTGATATTGAGCACATCCGCAGACAATCGCTTGGCCGCCAGCTCAAAGGTGGTACGGGTGCGGGTGGAGGCTTCAAAAAACAGGTTCACCACGGTGCGACCGCGCAGCAAAGGCACCTTTTTTATATCGCGGTCGGATACCGACATAAACCCTTCGGCGGTATCTAAAATGCGGGTAATCCAAGTGGCGCCCAAGCCTTCGATGGTGAGCAAATGTTTTAAGTGTCCTGCCGCATCAAATTGTATCGCCCAAGGATCGGGGGAGAGCTTGGGGAGAATCGGGCGCACAAAATTGACAGCCATTAGGCAATTTCCTCACGGGTAACAAGGTGGGCGGTGAGTGGCGCAGGCCCATCGACATGAATTTGATGTCGTGGACTTAAAACAACCCGCTGGCCGACGGTTTGGGCAGAAATAGGCAATTCGCGGCCATCGCGCTCAAATAATACCGCAAGCCAGATGCGCGCGGGGCGGCCATAATCAAAGAGCTCATTCATGGCGGCGCGAATAGTGCGGCCGGTGTAGAGCACATCGTCCACCAAGATGATGTCGCGGCCATCAATATCGACCGGCAGCTGCGAAGGCGCCACGGTGGGATGCAGGCCTAGGGTATTAAAATCATCGCGGTAAAAGGTGATGTTGAGTTTGCCCAAAGGCTCGCTCAATGCCAGCCGCTCGTGCAGGGCTTCGGCCACCCAAACCCCGCCACTGTGAATCCCCACCATCAATGGGTTATTAAGCTCGCCTTGACTAATAGCTCTCGCGAGATTTTGCCAACAAGTAGCGAGTAATTGATCAATCGAGTTCAGTTCGGGGAGTGAGGTCATAAAGGGCTGCTCGGAGGATGGGCTTGGGCGGATAAATTGGCGTGATTCTGGCTGAAAAATGTTTCAAGAATAATGGCGGCCGCCATGGCATCAATTAATCCGGGCTTTTTATTTACCAAAATAGACCCATGTTCCGCTGTGACGCGGTTTTGCGCTAGGGCTGAGCTGCCGCGTTCATCGACAAAATACACGGGTAAATTGTAGCGGCCATGCAAACGTTGCCCAAAGCGGCGAATAAACGCGGCGACAGGATAGGTTTCGCCTGAATCCAAGATCGGCCAACCCAACACCAAACCCGTAGGCTGCCACGTGCTGATTAACTTGCTAATGCCCGCCCAATCGGTTTGATGGGCATTATGATTGTGCAAGGTGCACAGCGGGCGTGCCGATTCGAGTAAACGCTCACCCACCGCAACGCCGGTGCGCCATGCGCCGTAATCAAAAGCAAGCCAAGTGCCCACCTGAGACATCGGTTTTGCGGTACCGATGGGGGGCGTGGGCACAAAATCGCCTTGGGGCTGCATTAGGCGTGCCCGGCCTCGGTGGATAACAAATTCATGTCAATCCCAAGGCTGCGGGCAGCGGCCAACCATCGCGCTTCAACCGGGTAATCGAAAATTAATTCAGCCGTTGCATCCACGGTCAGCCAAGTATTCTCGCTTAATTCCGTATCGAGCTGCCCCGCTGACCAACCCGAGTAGCCTAAGGCAATAATGGCGCGGGTAGGGCCTGCACCGTCGGCCAGCGCCTGCAAAATATCTTTTGAGGTGGTGAGGCCAATATCGGGGGTGATTTCCAGTGTGGATTCCCAGCCGCCATGCGGGGTGTGCAGAATAAACCCGCGCTCCATCGCAACCGGACCGCCCATATAGACTGGACGGCTGCGAATACTGGGGTTAGAGCAGGAGATTTTCATGTGATCGAAAATATCGCCCAAATTCACCTGCGCTAAGGGATGGGTGATGGTGATGCCCATTGCGCCATCCGCCCCGTGTTCACAAACATAAGTCACGCTATGGCTGAAATTAGGATCATCCACATTGGGCATGGCCACCAAAAGGGTGTTTTTAAGGTTGATGGCCTCAGTTAAATTAATGGCAGAGCTGTGCGGCACCGCGCTTGAAGGCTGGGTTTCTGGGGCTTTATCGGTTAGGGCGTTAGGGAATTTAATCATAGTGAGATAATAAACCGAAGGCAGGTGTTTTGGGGTGAATGGGGCAAATTTTGTTTGAAGTCCGGTTAGGGCGGGGTGGCCGTAGCCTAGACCTTAAACAGCGGCAGCCGCTGGCTTGTGCCCCGCCCATGGCCTTTTAATTGCATAAAAGGCTTGCGCGCACAGGGATGGGGGGCTTGGCGGGTGGGTTTGCCGCAGCGAGCACCGGCGGTCGGGTAGGGCTAACCGCCTGCTTGGGCGGATATTTGAGCCTTCGCTTGCCCCTTCGCTTGCCTGGGAGCGGTTATGGCCTGACAAAATTACCGCCCACGGGATGGTTTTCGCCCCGGGTTTGCCGTGTGGCCGGTGCCTTGGCGGGTGGTGCGCATGGGCTTACCTGTTCGTTTATCGGTGCGATTATCCGCTCGTAGATTCGGGCGCGCTTGCGACTTGGCGGCAGGTTTGAACGGGCTGGCGGCATGGGCGCGGCCAAACCCAGCTTCGCGCTCTATTTCTCGCGCGGTTTCATTGGCGGCATTGCGCGTTGTGGTGCGCGATAATGTGCCGGTTCGCGGCACGCCCGCTTGCGTGGTGCTGGATCGTGGCGCGCTGGCTCGTGCGAACGCTGGGCGGGCACCCTCGGTTCTGGGGGCATCGGATGGGCGCGCATGGGTTCGATACGCGCCCGGC
>ERZ1669248.915-NODE-915-length-12145-cov-5.328288_pt1 | contig 12145 bp, 13 predicted proteins | sample MGYA00579296_ERZ1669248 | MGnify/ENA primary metagenome ERZ1669248 (study PRJEB41166, sample SAMN08046057) | hot springs metagenome | biome: hot spring; feature: neutral hot spring; material: thermophilic sediment; isolation source: thermophilic sediment from...
CCATCGACGCCGCCGAGTGGATCGGTCCGTACGACGACCTGAAGCTGGGCTTCTACAAGGTCGCCAAGAACTACCTGTATCCGGGCTGGTGGGAAGGCGGTCCGCAACTTGATCTGTTCGTCAACCAGAAGGCCTACAACGCGCTGTCGCCCGAATACAAATCGATCGTCGAGATCGCGGCGTCGCACGCGCACATCAACATGCAGGCCATGTATGACGCCAAGAACCCGCCGGCGCTCAAGGAACTGGTGGGCAAGGGCGCCAAGTTGCAGGGCTTCCCGAAAGATGTGATGGAGGCCGCGTTCAAGGCGTCCAACGATCTCTACAACGAGCTCTCCGCCAGCAACGCCAACTGGAAGAAGGTCTATACCGACTGGGCCAAGTTCCGCAACGACGACATTCTGTGGTTCCGCTTTGCGGACAACGAGTTCGACCGTTTCATGGCTACCCGCAAGTTCACCTGAATCTGCACTGCACGATTCTGAAAAACGCCCCGATATGCGGGGCGTTTTTCATGGAAAGTGACGTCTTGCGGTCTGCAGCGCTGCGAGGGCGTGCACGCCCACGGCGTCGCTCAGCCAGCGGAACTGGCCCTGACCCAGAGCTTCGCGAGCCAGTGCGCAGCCAGCGCGCAAACCAGGCCTACAAGGGCGCCGCCCAGGACGTCTGCCGGAAAATGCGCCCCCACCGCGATGCGCGACCAGCAGACCCACAGCACGAAGATCCACAGCAGCGCACCCCAACGCCGTGGCAGCGAAAAGGCGAAACTCGCCGCAAGAACTGCGGCGAACGCCGCGTGTCCGGACGGAAAGCTGTGGACGAACCTGGGCTCGCCCAGCACATGCACCGCCTGCGCACCGAGCACCGACAGCGGCCGGGGAAAGTTGGCCAAGGGTTTGAGCAGGCCATAGATCGCCAGATAAAGCAGCAGATTGGCCCAGGCATAGACCAGTACGCTGCGCACCGGCAGCACGCGCGGCCAGCGCATGGCAAGGGTCAGCGCCAGGCCCATATAGACCGGCAGCAGATGGTGATCAGCCAGCGCTGTCCCCAACCGTGCGGCGTTGTTCCACACTGCGTTGTCGCCCGCGTGGTTGATGGCGAGGAACAGCCGCGCGTTCCAGCCGTCCCAGGCGTACCAGGGAGACTGCGGGCTGAGGAGCATCACATCACCCCGAGCGCAAACAGCCAAAGCCCCACACCGGCCGCGGCGCTGACACCGGCCAGTGCGAACAGCCACTTGCGGCGGGTGAGAGCGGTGATCGAGGCCAGCGAGATCGCGATCTGCAGGAAGATCAGCGCACGCGCCATGTCGGTGTGTGGGCGGTTCATGCGCGCGGATTCGGCGTCGGCCTTTTTCGACTCGGCCTCGAGCGATTCGGCCAATGCGCGGATCGATTGTTTCTGTGCCTTGTATTTCGCGATGGATTTTTCGAACTCGGCATGCTTTTCTGCCGGAGTGAGCTGGATGGCAAGTTCCATCAGGTGTTGCTTGGTGCTGGCGGCCTGGTAGTAATTCCACTGATCGGTCGCCTGCGCCTTTTTCAGCACGGCTTCGTTCTTGTAGAGCACGACCTCATTCATCAAATGACTGCCCTGATAGCTGACGATGGCGCCCAGCGCCGCCAGCAGGGCGGTGAAGATGGCGACCCACTGACTCAGGCCGTGACCCTCGTGGTGCGCTGCCTCTTCAAGCTGTTCTTCGTGGGGCGCGTGGACATGCAGACCAGTTTCGCTCATGGTGTGTGGAGGATATGTCGTGGAACGTCAGCCAGATGCTGCCGACTCAGGAAGAAACAGAAATCAGGCGGGTGCCAGCCAGGGCATCATGCAGGTACTGCCGATCCCTGCGCAGCAGGCTTGTAGCGGCCCAGAGCAGTACACCGGCGCAAATCAGCAGGCTCATGTTCCGGGGGCCGAGGTGCAGCGCGGCGGAAAGCGCCAGTGCGGGCAATATCCACAGCCAGCACAGCAACGCGCGCCAGAGCGCCCGCCCCACGCTGAGGGTGGTGCCCGCGGTGGTGACCACCCGAATGCGCCAGGTCTTCATGGGCAGCGTCTGGCGGCCGGCGCTCCAGAACCACGTGCCATATGCCGTGAGCACGGTGAACTCGGACCACTGCATGATGGGGCGGAGCACATGCGGATCTTGTTCGGCACCGAGCAGATGCAGTACAAAAACGACCAGGGCTGCGGCAAACAACGCAATGCCGAGCAGCATCAGCCCCTCGTAAACCAGGCAAGCCAGACGCCGACGCAGCGGCGGGGCGATCAGCATGGGAACCCGGGTTGCTGCGGAGTCTGCAGAAGCCATTCCGTCAATCGCGGGCGCCATTCAATGCGCCGGGCAGCGCAGCGCATCGGCGCAGGGCACGGCAATGGAGGCCGCAGGCAACGGTCCAGAGGCCGACTTCACGGGCGGTGCCGCAGCGGCCGACTTTGCCGCAGGTGCGGGTGCATGCGCCTTGACCGGGGCAGGTGGCAAGTTGTTGTCGCGCTTTTGTTTTTCCTGCAAATACTTGCCGACCTGGCCAGGGTGTGGTTTGGGATGCCGCGCTTCTTCCTTGAGGCGTTCGCGCTCGGACTCTGGCAATTTTTTGTAGGCCTCCCAGGCTTCGCGTCGGCTTTGGACTGGCGCTTTTCCTGTGGAGAGAAAGGTTTCCCGGGCCAGACGCCGCTTTTCCGGGCTGAGATGCGCCCATTCATTCATCCGGCGCTGCAGGATTTGTTGCTGTTCCGGGCTCATTGCCGGATAGCGCGCGGCGATGTCCAGCCATTTTTTCTTGCGGTCGCGGTCGAACTCATGCCAGTCGGCTTGCAATGGCGACAGGATCTGCTGCTGCGCGGGGCTGAGCTGCTTCCAGGTCGGTCTGGCCTCGGCCGCATGCACCGCGTGGCTGCAGACCAATAGAACCAGGAAGCCGGAAAGGAACAGCAGGCGTGCAAGCAGCAGCCGCGTTCGCAAGGTGCGCGAGGAACTGAGCTGGAACGTCATCAGCGTTCCTGTTTGAGGAAACGGGCAAATCCGGGGTCGGCGTAGGCAGCGGGCGGAAGCTCTCCCAGCAGCAAGGCCGTGTCGATATCGGCCGTGACGCGGATGAATTTTTCCTGCTGATAGTCCTGCAGGGCCAGCAGGCCTGCAACCAGAACGAGCAAAGGCAACACCGCGCTGGTGCGGAACAGCCACGCCTTCCACTGGAACGGGCCGGTGAGCGTCAGGGTGTGACCCTGTTGGACTGCGGTCTGCGCCATTGTGGTGCGCGCCTGATGGAGCGCCATCAGCCGCAGGGCCTTGAGGCGCTCGGCTTGCTCGGGCGTGATCTGCTGCTCGGCCAGATGCAGACGGGCAGCAAGCTGCTGCGAAAGGCGGGCTTCCACTGTGGTGCGCAGCGTGTCGGGTGCGTCGGTTTTCATGCGTAGCCTTGTGCTTTCAGGGCGCGCGCCAGTGAGTGAATGGCGCGCGAGCAATGCGTTTTGACGCTGCCTTCGGAACAGCCCATGGCTTGGGCGGTTTCGGCAACGTCGAGTTCCTCCCAATAACGTAACAAAAACGCTTCCCGTTGACGCGCGGGCAAACGCGAGATTTCTGTTTCCAGATGTTTGAGGACTTGCATCCGCTGCAACTGGGTATCCGCCCCTTCGAGATGCTCGCTGACCTGTTCCAGATCCAGCGTCTCCAGCAAATCGAATTCCCCATCGCTGTCCTGGGTTTCGAAGTCCGACAGATTGCTGAACAGGGCGCTGCGCACCTTGCGCTTGCGGTGCCAGTCGAGAATGGCATTGGTCAGAATGCGCTGGAACAGCAGCGGCAGTTCGTTGCGTGGCTTGTCGGCGTATTTGGTCGCCAGGCTGATCATCGCCTCCTGCACCAGGTCCATGGCGGCATCGTCGTCACGCGTGGAGAACGCGGCGCGCAGATAGGCGCGTTTGTCGATGCTGGCGAGAAAATCGTTGAGTTCTTGTTCAGTGGCCATCGCGTCGGACGCAGTGCGGCCCGTATGGATGAGAAACAACTGATCATTATGCCGTGGTGCATGACGCACGCAAACAAGGCGCTCCAGCGCAATAGAGATGCATGCGTCTTGCCGCCAGCGCCTGCGCGTCGTGTGGCTGTTTGGCTGAAAAATCACATGCCACATTGTGAGCCATGCTGCGCTGCACTACACTACCGCGTTCCGTTCAGTCTGAACCTCCTTGCAGCAAAAGGGCGAAGCGCCATTGGCGTGGCCTGCTGCACCCACAACGTTCCTGATTGCACGCGTATCTCGAAGGCCTGCCACAAGCGGGTGCGGAGGGAGACCTGAAGTCTTTCGTCAGAGAAATTCACAAGGTGAACTCATGGAAATGAACCGCGCAGAACACAAGTCGGCCGCAACGGCTGCATCCAAGTCCAACGCGCCTGCCGCGCAGGAACTCACTGGGGCCGAAATCCTGGTGCGCTGCCTCCAGGAAGAGGGTGTCGAATTCATGTGGGGCTACCCCGGCGGGGCAGTGCTCTACATCTACGACGAGCTTTACAAGCAAACGACCATTCAGCATGTGCTGGTGCGGCAGGAAGCCGCTGCCGTGCACGCGGCCGATGCCTATGCGCGCGCCACCGGCAAGGTCGGCGTGGCGCTGGTCACCTCCGGCCCCGGAGCAACCAATGCCATCACGGGCATTGCCACCGCGTACATGGATTCGATTCCGATGGTCATCATCACCGGGCAGGTGCCGACCACGGCCATCGGCCTCGATGCCTTCCAGGAATGCGATACCGTGGGCATCACCCGCCCGGTGGTCAAGCACAACTTTCTGGTGAAGGACGTGCGCGACCTGGCCACGGTGATGAAAAAGGCGTTCCACATCGCCCGATCCGGCCGTCCCGGACCGGTGGTGGTGGATGTGCCCAAGGACGTGTCGCGCCACACCACGCACTTCGAGTATCCCAAGTCGGTGGAAATGCGCTCGTACAACCCGGTGCGCAAGGGCCACGGCGGACAGATCCGCAAGGCGGTGCAGCTGCTGCTTTCGGCCAAGCGCCCCTACATCTACACCGGCGGCGGGGTGGTGCTCGCCAATGCATCGCCCGAGTTGCGCAAGCTGGCCGATCTGTTGAAGTATCCCTGTACCAACACGCTGATGGGCCTGGGCGCGATGCCCGGCGAGGATCCGAAATTTCTCGGCATGCCGGGCATGCACGGCACCTATGAGGCCAATATGGCGATGCAGCACTGCGACGTGCTGCTTGCCGTGGGCGTGCGCTTCGATGACCGGGTGATCGGCAATCCAGGGCACTTTGCCCAGGTGCAGCGCAAGATCGTGCACATCGACATCGATCCGTCCTCCATTTCCAAGCGGGTGAAGGTCGACGTGCCCATCGTTGGCGATGTCGGTGAAGTGCTGCAGGAGCTCATCGACCAGCTCGAACAAGCCTTCAAGGCTGGCAACAAGAACGACGGCGGCGCTCTGGCGGCCTGGTGGGCGCAGATCGAGGAATGGCGCAAGCGCGATTGCCTGGCTTACGAGCATTCGACCGAGGTCATCAAGCCGCAGGCGGTGATCGAAACGCTCTACGAGCTGACCAAGGATCGCGAAACCTACATCTGCTCGGACGTGGGGCAGCACCAGATGTGGGCGGCGCAGCTCTACAAATTCCCAGAGCCGCGTCGCTGGATCAACTCCGGCGGCCTGGGGACGATGGGCGTGGGGCTGCCCTATGCCATGGGCATCAAGCTGGCCAAGCCAGAGGCCGAGGCGGTCTGTGTCACTGGCGACGGCTCGATCCAGATGAACATCCAGGAGCTGGCCACCTGCCTGCAATACGGCACGGCGGTGAAGATCATCCTGCTCAACAACCGCTATCTGGGCATGGTGCGGCAGTGGCAGGAGATCGAGTATGAGGGCCGCTATTCGCATTCCTACATGGACTCGCTGCCGGACTTTGTCAAACTCGCCGAGGCCTATGGGCATGTCGGCATCAAGGTGGACAAGCCCGAGGAACTGCGCCCTGCGCTGGAGAAGGCGTTTGCGCTGAAGGATCGCACGGTGTTTCTCGACATCGCGGTCGATCCGACCGAGAACGTCTGGCCGATGGTGCAGGCGGGCCGCGGCATCACCGACATGCTGCTCGGATCGGAGGATCTCTAAGGCAGTTCAGTCGCGCTGGACGGCCTGGAGCGCAGCGACCGTGTCTGACCGGATGCGGCCGTCTGCGGATCGGGCAGTGTGCGCATTTCGCCTTGCCCTGCGGCGTTGCAGCAGGGCGCTTTCCCATCAATCTCGCAGCAGCCAGGCGACGCTTACCGGCGCCGCACGAAGCCTGCGCAGAGGAGTGACACCATGAAACACATCATTGCAGTTCTGCTGGAAAACGAAGCGGGGGCCCTGTCTCGCGTGGTGGGCCTGTTTTCCGCCCGTGGCTACAACATCGAGTCTCTCGTGGTTGCGCCCACGGAAGACGCCTCGCTGTCGCGCATGACCATCGTCACCAGCGGCTCGGAGGATGTGATCGAGCAGATCACCAAGCACCTCAACCGCCTGATCGAAGTGGTCAAGGTGGTCGACCTCACCGAGGCCTCGTTCATCGAGCGCGAGCTCATGCTCATCAAGCTGCGCGCCGTGGGCAAGGAGCGCGAGGAGATCAAGCGCATGTCCGATATTTTTCGCGGCCACATCATCGACGTGACCGACAAGTCCTACACCATCGAACTCACGGGCGATGCCGCCAAGCTCGACGCCTTTATCCAGGCGGTCGATGCCACGGCCATCCTCGAAACCGTGCGAACCGGCAGTTGCGGGATTGGCCGCGCCGAACGTATCTTGCGCGCCTGAACGCCGGCCGCGCACTCTTTCCTTTTCCCCTTCGCATGCGGACGCGCCTTGGTGCGTGCAGTGCAAAAATCTCTTACAGCAGGAGCCAACATGAACGTGTATTACGACAAAGACGCCGATCTCTCCCTCATCAAGGGCAAGAAGGTCACCATCGTGGGGTATGGCTCGCAAGGCCATGCGCACGCCCAGAACCTGAATGACAGCGGCGTGAAAGTCACTGTCGGCCTGCGCAAGAACGGTGCGTCCTGGGACAAGGCCAAGAAGGCCGGCCTGAAGGTGGCCGAAGTGGAGAAGGCCGTTGAAGGCGCCGACGTGGTCATGATGCTCATGCCCGACGAAAACATCGCCGAGGTCTATCGCAACGCGGTTGAGCCGAACATGAAGAAGGGCGCCGCGCTGGCGTTCGCGCACGGCTTCAACGTGCACTATGGCCAGGTGCAACCCCGCGCCGATCTCGACGTCATCATGATCGCCCCCAAGGCGCCGGGTCACACCGTGCGCAGCACCTACACCCAGGGTGGCGGTGTGCCCCACCTGATCGCCGTGCATGCCGACAAGTCCGGCAAGGCGCGCGATCTGGCGCTGTCCTACGCCGTGGCCAACGGCGGTGGCAAGGCGGGCATCATCGAGACCAATTTCCGCGAAGAAACCGAGACCGATCTGTTCGGTGAGCAGGCCGTGCTGTGCGGCGGGACCGTGGAACTGATCAAGGCAGGTTTTGAAACCCTGGTCGAGGCGGGTTACGCGCCGGAAATGGCCTATTTCGAGTGCCTGCACGAACTCAAGCTCATCGTCGACCTGATCTACGAAGGCGGCATCGCCAACATGAACTACTCCATTTCGAATAATGCGGAGTACGGCGAGTACGTCACCGGGCCGAAGGTCGTGACCGAGGACACCAAGAACGCCATGCGTCAGTGCCTGAAAGATATCCAGACCGGTGAGTATGCCAAGAGCTTCATCCTGGAAAATCGCGCCGGCGCACCCACTCTGCTGTCACGCCGCCGCCTGACCGCCGATCACCAGATCGAACAGGTCGGCGAGAAGCTGCGGGCGATGATGCCCTGGATCAAGGCGAACAAGCTGGTTGACAAGTCGCGCAACTGAGCCATGCCCTGAACGGCGGCGCACGGCACGCAGGCCGGACGCCGCTTGCACTCTGCGCGACCTGCAGCGGTGCAGGTCGCGTGGTCTCGCGCACAGCCTTGGGTCAAGGCGAACAATCTGGTGGACAAGTCCAGGAATCGAACACCGCTTTTTTCAAGCACGACACCCGGCGGCAGCCGGGTGTCGTGCTTGAGGTCCCGGCTTCGTCGCCCGCTCGCCTGCTGGGCGACTAAACTCTCACCATGACTTATCCCCATCCCATTCTCGCCCGCGAAGGCTGGCCGTTCATTGCCAGCAGTGTCCTGCTCTCCGTCATCGTGTGGGCGCTGGCAGGGTTCTGGTGGTCCTTGCCACTGTGGTTGCTGAGCCTTTTTGTCATTCAGTTTTTCCGTGATCCGGCGCGCCCCATCCCGATGGATCCTCTCGCCGTGCTCAGCCCGGCGGACGGCCGCATCGTCGCCATCGAGCCTGCGTTCGACACCTACGCGCAGCGTGATGCGCTGAAAATCAGCGTGTTCATGAACGTGTTCAATGTGCATTCCAACCGTGCTCCGGTCGACGGAACGCTGCGTGCAGTGCAATACTTCCCGGGAAAATTTTTCAATGCTGATCTCGACAAGGCGTCCGAACAAAACGAACGCAACGCCTTGGTGATCGACAGCGCCGGGCGCGTGGTGACCGCAGTGCAGGTTGCAGGGCTGATTGCGCGGCGTATCCTTTGCTATGTGAAGGCGGGGGAGGGCTTGCAGCGTGGACAACGCTTTGGCTTCATCCGCTTCGGCTCGCGGGTGGATGTTTATCTGCCACTGGGCTCGCAGTCGCGCGTCTCGATTGGCGACAAGGTCTATGCAAGCAGCACCATTCTGGCCGACCTGGCAGCCTGAGATGGCGACCGCGCATCGGCCTGACTCCAGCGAGGCCCGCCATGTCGCGTAACGTGTCGCCTTTTCCGCAGCAAGATGCCCGCTCCGCGGTGACTGGGCAGGATCCGGATCCGGAGACGAGAGTCCCTGCCGAGCCGCACAACCAGTCCCCGTGTCCCGACGAGGATCCGACACATCGTCGCAGACGCGGTATCTATTTACTGCCCAATTCCTTCACTGCCGCGGCCCTGTTCTGCGGTTTCTATGCAATTGTCATGGCCATGAGCGGCCGCTACGACTCTGCCGCGACGGCAATCTTTGCGGCCATGGTGCTCGACAGCCTCGACGGGCGTGTGGCGCGCATGACCAACACCCAGAGCGAGTTCGGCGCGCAATTCGATTCGCTCGCCGACATGGTGTCGTTCGGCGCAGCACCTGCGCTGATCGTTTACGAGTGGTCCCTGCGCGGCCTGGGCAAACTGGGCTGGGTGGCTGCCTTTGTGTATTGTGCTGGCGCTGCCTTGCGTCTGGCGCGTTTCAACACCAACGTGGCCGTGATCGACAAGCGTTACTTCCAGGGTTTGCCCAGCCCTGCGGCTGCCGCATTGGTCGCCGGTTTTCTCTGGATCATGACAGACGCTGGCGTGCAGGGCGCCCATGTTTCGTGGTTCAGTTTTGTCATCACGCTGTTTGCAGGCATCACCATGGTGACCAATGTTCCGTTCTACAGTTTCAAGGACGTGAGTTTTCGTCGCAGTGTTCCGTTCATCAGCATCTTCCTGATCGTTTTGTTGATCGGCTTGATTGCCTATCAACCACCGCTGGTCTTGTTTGGTCTGTTCGTGCTGTATGGGATCTCGGGGTATGTGGTGTATGTCTGGCACCGCATCAAAGGCCGCCCAGTGAGTGTGATCGCCACCTCCGTGGACGAGCCTGACGAACGCGGTTTGCATTGAGCACGTGCAGGCTATTGACAAACAGTTCAATCCTCGCGACAATAACGGTTTTACGCGGGAATAGCTCAGTTGGTAGAGCGCAACCTTGCCAAGGTTGAGGTCGCGAGTTCGAGCCTCGTTTCCCGCTCCAGATTCTCGAAAAAAAGGGAAGCCAAGCTTCCCTTTTTTGTGCTCGGTGCGCGTGGACCTGGCCCAGCAAGATCGATGTGCAACAGATCCTGGTCCGGCGCAGCAAACCGGCACGTTTTTGCGTACGATCTCGCTCCTGTTGCGCAAAAGCCCATCACCCGGCGGGGTGGCAGAGTGGTTATGCAGCGGCCTGCAAAGCCGTCTATGCCGGTTCGATTCCGACCCCCGCCTCCATATCCAGCGCTACTGCTTGCCCGGATGGCGAAATTGGTAGACGCAGCGGACTTAAAATCCGCCGCCTTCCTGAAAAGGGGCGTGCGGGTTCGACCCCCGCTCCGGGCACCAGGGTTGACGCGCCGTTGCCAGATGGGCCCGCGGGTTCCCCGTTGATCCTCCTGCGAGACATCTGACCGATATGCCCTGCCGCGCACATTCGCGCAAACCATGGGGACGGCACGCTCTTGTCATTCCAACCCGATAAGATGCAGCCATGCGAATTCTCTTAGCCAATGATGATGGGTATCTAGCCCCCGGCCTGGCCGCGCTGTACGAGGGCCTGCGTGCGCGGTGGGATGTGACGGTGATCGCGCCTGAACAAAACGCCAGCGCGGCGTCCAATGCGCTGACGCTCAACAGGCCCCTGTCGGTCTATACCGCGCAAAACGGTTTTCTGTATGTGAATGGCACGCCGTCTGACTGTGTGCACATCGCGCTGACGGGTTTGCTGGATTTTCGTCCCGATCTAGTGGTCAGCGGGGTGAACAACGGGGCCAATCTGGGCGACGACACCATCTATTCCGGAACGGTTGCCGCAGCCACGGAGGGCTACCTGTTCGGCATTCCGGCGCTGGCCATTTCGCTTGTCGAAAAGGGCTGGAAGCATCTGGATACCGCGGTGGCGGTTGCGGTGGATGTTGTTGCGAAGCTTGAAGAGGATATGCCGCAGCAGGCGCAGTTGCTCAATCTGAACGTCCCCAATCGTGCGCTGAGTGCCTTGGGTGGCGTGCGCGTGACGCGCTTGGGCAAGCGGCATCCGAGTCAGCCGGTGGTCGTGCAGAAGAACCCGTATGGCGACACGATTTACTGGATCGGCGGGGCAGGTGCAGCGATGGACAAGCAGCAGGGGACGGACTTTGATGCCATTGCCCAGGGCTGTGCGTCACTGACTCCACTGCAGCTGGATCTGACGCACCACGCGCAACTCGAGCAATGTGCGGCGCGATTTGAAACGCGGGGACTTGCGTGAGTTCGAGTGGCAAGTCGTCGCGCTTTGTGCACTGGCCCGTGCGCACCACGCAGGGCGCTGATCGCGCCGGCACGACTCAAACGTCTGCCTCACCGCTGCGAATGCCGCTGACCGGCGGGGCGGGATTCCCTTCTCGAAACAGGCAGGACGTGACGCAAACCGCACTCACGCAGGGGCCGTCGCGTTGTTTGCCGCGACAGGTCGGCTTGGATTCGGACGCCGTTCGCAAAGGCATGGTGGACAAGCTCAGGCAGCTTGGCGAGTTTGACGAACGCGTGCTGCAGGCCCTGCAGGCAGTTCCGCGGCATCACTTCGTCGAGCCGGGGCTTGCGGCGCAGGCGTATCTCGACAACGCGCTGCCGATCGGCTTTGAACAGACCATTTCCAAGCCTTCGGTGGTGGCGCGCGGTCTGGATGCAGCTCTCAAGGCTCTGGCGCCGCGTGCCGATCTGGGCAAGGTGCTCGACATCGGCACCGGTTGCGGCTATGCCGCCGCAGTCACGGCGCGGCTGGCGGTGGAGGTCTACAGCGTCGAGCGCATTCGCGCCCTGCACGATCTGGCGCGCAACAATCTGCGCGCCCTTCGGGTGCCGAATCTGCGCCTGATTCTGAGCGATGGCATGCTCGGTTGTGAGCAGGGCGCCCCTTTCGATGTGATCCTGTCCGGAGCTGCTGCGCTGACCGTGCCACAGGCCTGGCTCGATCAACTCGCGGTAGGCGGTGTGCTGATCGCCCCCATTGGCGACCCGCAGCAACTGTTGCTCTACCGTAAGCGATCGGCGACGAGATTTGATGTCAAACCGCTCGAAGGCGCAAAGTTCGTCCCTCTAAAATCCGGCTTGACCTGAACCCAAGCCCCACACCATGCGCATCGCACTCTTCGCTCTCACTCTGTTTCTCGCTTCAGTCCTGGGCGCGTGCACCTCGGTTCCGCTGTCTCCCGTGCCTGTCGAGCAGAAGAGCTTCCAGCAACTCACTCCGAGCCAATCGGCGCCGCCAGCCACCGTTGCTGCTGCGCCTGCAGGCATAGC
>ERZ1669248.916-NODE-916-length-12141-cov-24.749048_pt1 | contig 12141 bp, 8 predicted proteins | sample MGYA00579296_ERZ1669248 | MGnify/ENA primary metagenome ERZ1669248 (study PRJEB41166, sample SAMN08046057) | hot springs metagenome | biome: hot spring; feature: neutral hot spring; material: thermophilic sediment; isolation source: thermophilic sediment from...
AATTATTTCATATGGTTAGAAAAAAAGGATACCCGTCAATTAATGAGTTAGTTGTAGCAAAAATTACTGAAACTTCACAATTTGCAGCTTGGTGTGATTTGTTAGAGTATAATTTGAAAGGAATAATTCCAATATCTGAGGCAATAGGAAAATGGATTTTTGATATTAGAGAAGTTGTTAAAGAGGGGCAAGTAATTGTTGGAAAAGTTTTAAAAGTAGAAGAAGATAAAAACCTCGTTCACTTAAGTCTAAAAAGAGTTTCTGAAGATGAAGAAAAAGAAAAAATGAATGAGTTTAGAAAGGAAGAAAGAGGAGAAAAGCTTTTAGAATTGGCAGCTAAGCAAATTGGAAAGACTTTAGATCAAGCTTATGAAGAAGTTGGATTTAAATTACAAGAAAAATTTGGCAGCTTGTATGATGCAATTGTAAACATAAAGAGAAATGTAAGTAAGTTAGAAAAAATGAAAATTAGCGAAGAGTGGATTAATGCTTTAATAAACATAGCAGAAAAAAGTTTGAAAGAAAAAGAAATAGAGATAAAGTTTGAGCTTGAAATAAGAAGTTTAGAGCCAAACGGAATAGAAATAATAAAGAATTTGCTTAAGGAGATTGAAGAAAAAAGCAATGCAAAGATTTATTATATTTCAGCTCCAATTTATAGGCTTGAGCTATCTTCTAAAGATCCAAAAAAAGATGAGAAAAAGATATTAAACATTTTGGAAAAAATAAAGCCAGATAAATTCACTTTCTCTTTTAAGAGGATAGAATGAAGCTGAGAAAATGTCCAAATTGTAAAAATTACACAATGATGGAAATTTGTCCATATTGTAAAACAAAGACTATAAACCCTTTACCACCTAAATATTCTCCAGAAGACAAATTTGGAAAATTGAGAAGAATGTTTATAAAAGAGCTAGAGTCTAAAAGTCAAAAAGAATAGTCTCTTTTTCCAATTCTACTTTCTTACCATCTTTTAAATCTTCTACTAATATGCTTTCAGCTCCAACTTCTTCCATAAGTTTTTCTCCAAATTTTTCTAAAATCTTTTCAGCATTTTCGCTTATTCTCAAATTTATTTTTTCCCAAACATTCATTTTTCTATTCTTTCTTTCCTCTTGAACAGCTCTGACAATTTCTCTGAAAATTCCCTCTTCGTAAAGCTCTTCATTTATTTCAGTATTCAAGAAAACCTTTCCATATTTTGTATCAATTTCTAACAAACCTTTAGCTTCCCCAACCTTAACCTCTTTAACATTACTTAAAATTTTAATAATTTCCTTAGCTTCCCCAATTTCAAAAGGAATAAAAGCTTCTTTAAGAGGTTGCCTTATCTTAATTCTAGCTTTTTCTCTAAGAGCTAAAATTGCTTCTGTAAATTCTTTTGCATAATCAAAGCTTTCTTCAAGTTTCTTATCAATGAGCTTTTCATCTTCTTTCGGCCATCCAGATTCATATACACTCTTTTCATAATTTCCTTCTAATTGCTGATATATTTCCTCTGAAATAAAAGGTGAAATCGGAGCCAAAAGTTTGCTTATTGTAGTCAGGCAAATCTTTAATACAGATAAAGGAGTATTTCTGTCTTTTGAAGTAATCCAAGCCCTATCTCTAATTATTTTTACATAAGTTCTGCTCAAGTCTTCAATCGCAAAATTCAAAATTTTTCTACCAACTTTTTCAAATTCAAAATTTTCAAAATGATTGGTAACTTCTTTTATTAAAGAATTAAGCTTTGATAAAATCCATCTATCTTCAACTTTCAAGTCTTCAATTTTAAATTCAAATTCTTTTTCTGAATAAGTTTTAAAGAATAGGAAAGTATTCCAAAGTATGTTCAAACTTCTTCTAACCTCTTCAGCAGATTTAAAACTAAAGTTTTGTTGTTCCCACGGAGAACTTTCCCAACAATAATAAAGTCTTAGAACATCTGCCCCCAATTTTTCTAAAGCATCTTTAGCCCAAACAACATTTCCTAAGCTTTTACTCATTTTTTCTCCTTTCTCATCTAAAACCCATCCATTCATTGCAACGCTTTTATAGGGAGATCTTCCAAAAATTGCAACGCTTGTAAACATTAAACTGTAAAACCAACCTCTTATTTGGTCTTGGCTTTCATCAACCAAATCAACAGGCCAAAGTCTCTCAAAAACTTCTTTATTTCTGAATGGATACCCTAAAGATGCCCATGGAGCAATTCCACTATCAAACCAAACATCAATTATATCAGGGACTCTTTTCATATCGCTGCCACACTTTTCGCACTTTAAAACAATTTTATCAACTTCATTTTTATGCAAATCTATACTATCTTCAATTTTTGTTTTTGAGTTTTCTTTAAGCTCTTTAAGGCTTCCTATAACTTTAACATTTTTACACTTTTCACAAACCCAAATTGGCAAAGGAATTCCCCAATACCTTTGTCTAGAAATGCACCAATCAACAGCATCTTTTAGCCAATTGTGGAATCTTTCTTTTCCAAATTCAGGAAGCCATTTAACCTTCTTATTTTCTTCTATCATCTTTTCCTTAATTTCATCTACACTAATGAACCATTGTTTAGTTAACCTAAATATTAGAGGAGATTTACATCTCCAACATAAAGGATAAGAATGTATAATCCAGCTAGAATGTAAAAGTAAATTTTTCTTCTTTAACTCTTCAATTATTATTTTGTCTGCATCTTTAACAAACATTCCTTTTAGAAAACCAGCATCTTCAGTAAATTTACCTTCATCGTCTATTGGAGAAAGAGCAGGCAAATTGTAATGCTGCCCCAAATAATAATCTTCTGGTCCATGACCTGGAGCAACATGAACACAACCAGAACCTTCTTCAACATTTACAAAATCGAAAAATTCTTCTTTCATTTTTTCAGCTTTTTCTAAAACACCATGTTTATAAGATTTTGATTTTAAAACTGGGATGGATAAATAAATCTTTCTTGCATTTTCATTATTATCTAAGTATCTTTGGGCAGGAACATCTAAAACTGGTTTGTATTTTAATCCTTTCAGCTTTTCTCCTAAAAACTTTTCTTCAATTTTTAGCTCTTTACCTAAAATTTCCTCTAATGCCTTAAGCCTTTTTTCGGCAAAAATTAGCTTTTCATCACCAAAAGAAACCTTAACATAATATTCATCTCCTTTTACAGCAATTGCTACATTGCTTACTAAAGTCCAAGGGGTTGTAGTGAAAATTACTATATATTCATTTTTTCTTCCTTCTATTGGAAATTTAACATAAATTGCAGGATCTTTAACTTCAGCATAACTATCAGTGACTTCATATCCGCTTAAAGATGTTTGGCAATGTGGACACCAATAAGTTGGTTTTTCACCTTGATAAATCATTCCTCTTTCTGCAATTTGTTTAATTGTCCACCAAGCAGACTCTATATAATAATTTTCTAAAGTCATGTATGGTTCTAAATATCCTCTCCAAGCACCCAGTTTTTTATACAATTCAAGCCATGCTTTTTCATTTCCACGCGCTTTTTCTCTACAAAGCTCAATAAATTTTTCAACTCCAATTTTTTCTTCAATTTCCTTTTTTGACTTTATTTTTAGCTCTTTTTCAACCATGTTTTCTATTGGCAAGCCATGGCAATCAAAACCTGGCTGAAACCAAGAAAAATATCCTTGCATTAACTTAAATTTAGACCAAACGTCTTTGAAAGTTGTTGTTTTTATGTGGCCAACATGAGGTTCAGCGTTTACATAAGGAGGTCCATCTAACAAATAAAACTTTGGTTTGTTTTTATTCAATTCAAAATCAGTAAGCTTTTTAATTATTTGTTTCTCTTCCCAAAATCTTCTAATTCTATCTTCTACTGTTTTAAAATCTAATTGCATAGAATCACATTAGAATTTTGAATAAATAAATGTTTAGAATTTTTATAGGCAAGTGTAAGGCACAATCCGACAATCCATTTTTTCTTTTGGTTTTAAGGCTTATAAATTTTAACAGTAAAAAAATTGATGAGAATTGAAAAAGATAGGTATTATTTAGAAATTGCAAAGGCAGTTGCTTTAAGGTCACCTTGTATAAGAAGAAAGTATGGTGCTATTGTAGTTAAGAATGATTCAATAGTTTCAACAGGATATAATGGTCCTGCTAGAGGAAGCACTAATTGTGAGATTGGCTGTGCTAAAGAAATACTTAATTTACCACATTATTCTGGATATGATTATTGTCCTGCTGTTCATGCAGAAGAAAATTGTATAGCTAATGCAGCAAGAAATGGCTCTTCTGTTTTAGGAGGAACTCTTTATCTTTATGGAATAGATGCTAAAAGTGGTAAACCTGTTGCAGGTATGCCATGTCCAAGATGCAAAAGATTATTAATAAACGCTGGAATAAAAGATGTTGTAACTATTAATGATAATGAAGATATTGTAAGATTTTATGTAGAAGAATGGTCTAAAGAAGACAAAGAAAATTATGAGAAAATAATTCAAGAATTAATGAAAAAGAAATAGATTTCTTTTTAATTTTTCTAATCAATATTGAGATTATTGAAAGCCCTGGTAGCTCAGCGGTAGAGCAACCGGCTGTTAACCGGGAGGTCGTGGGTTCAAATCCCACCCAGGGCGAATTTTAATTTATTTCTATTTTTAATTTTTATGACAAACCAGCTTATTAGAATTTTTTGGAAAATTGCTGTAAAAAATTTTTACTCAGATTTTCCAAAATTTCCTATTTCTCAAAAATGTCTTTTGGGCTTCCAATAAACTTTCAAAAAACTCATCTTCACTTCTAAAATATTTTGCTAAAATTCTTTTTGCTCCTTCTATACCAATTCCTCTAACAGAAAATGCAATTGCAGCCCTTTTACCATAAACCATAAAAAGTGTTGCTCTTGCCAACAGTTTTTTAAATTCTTTCTCTTCTTCTTTACTCATTTTTGATTTTCTCAAGTATTTACTTACAATTTTTTCTGCTTTTAAATTGGAAGGTTTAACAATTGTTAACAGTCTCGCCTTACATTTTTTACAATGAATATCTTCTGGCAATTCTTTCAAAGTATAAATTCCTTTCCATTCACCACAATTCAAACAAATTAACTTTACTCTAGTATCTAAAACTCTCTTCTTAAAAGCTTCTAAGACATCTTTAGATTTCTCTTCATAAAATTCAATAAAAACTTTTCTTAATCCAAGCTTTGCTAAAGGAGAAGGACCAGGAACAACAATAACTTCAATTTTTCCATTTTTCACATTTTCCAAAATGTTTTTAAGATTTTCAACATCAATTTTTTCAACTTTTAGCTCTTTTAGAACTTCCTTCCAAACTACTGTGCCAAAAAATTCAACAGCAAGCTTTTTTCCAATATTCTTTGTTATTTCTGCGCCTCTTTCAATTATTCCAAACCTTTTTGCAACATTTATGAATCTTAAATAGAATAAATCGCTTTTTGTGAGAAAATTATCTAAATCCTCTTCTAATTTATCTAAGTTAACATTTTCAATAATCTCTTTTATTTCGTTTGCTTGTTTTTCATTAGCAAAACTCTCTAAAACAAAAATTATTCTATAAGCATCGCATTTACTTCTTGCAAAAAAAGAAGATTTACCTAAAATTAGCTTTGATAAGGCTTCATTAACTTTATTTCCAAAAGAAGCATGAACAACAATTTTGTTTTCAAAAAATTCTATATAGATTTTATCATCAGTTGGCAAAAACATTTTTTTCTGTTTTTCAAAAAATTCTTTAGCAACTTTAAATGCATTATCATCAATCGGGTAATCTTTTCTTATATCCTCTTTTGTAATTCTTTCTCTCAATTTACCAACTTCTTGAGCAACTTCAAAAGGAACTGGTATTAGCTCGCCCTCCCAAGCAGGAACTGCAGCATCAAAATCTTTACTAGGCTCTACAAAAATTTTATCTTCTTCTATAGAAACAATTTTATACGGCTCTCCTTTTAAAATAAAGCTAGAGCCTTCTTCTCCATAAAGTGCTACAAATTCTTCGTCGAGATTTCCAATAAAAGCGTTTTCAACAATATTAAAAACTTTGTATTCTTTTACATCTGGAATTGTTGAAAGCTGAGAAAAGTAATATTCATAAGCTTTTCTCCTTTTTTTAATTTTATCCCCATCTATGACTAAAATTCCAATTTTCTTTAATACTTCTAACACATCTAAAAACTCTTTCAAGGTAAGATTGTTATAAGGCTTAGCCCTTTTAACAATTTCATAGGCTTTTTCTATTGTTAAAGATTCAAAATCAAAAGTTAATCCGACAATTTGATGAGCTAAAACATCATAAGCTTTTTCATGAAAATTAATTTTTTCTAGCTCGCTATTCAAAGCCCTTCTAGCTATTACACAACTTTCTAAAATATCATCTTCGTCTGTAGCAACAATATTTCCTATGCTTTTCATCCAGAATTTATGGCCACTTCTTCCAACTCTTTGCAATAACTGAGTAACTTCTCTTGGAGATTGATATTGTATTACTGCTTCTACATTTCCAATATCTACTCCTAGCTGCAAACTAGAAGTACAAATCAAAGCTTTTAGCTTACCTTCTTTAAATTCTTTTTCTGTTTTTATTCTAACATCTTTACTCAAGCTAGAATGATGAACAGATATTGGTAATTTTTCTATTAGCTTTATTCTGCTTGCTAAAATTTCAGCAAATTCTCTGGTATTTGTGAAAATAAGAGAAGATTTAAACTTTTTTATGTTTTCTATTATGAATCTAACTCTTGCTGCGCTTTCTTTTGAAGAAAATATTTTTTCTGCAATTTTTTCATCATTCTTTTCTGGTAAAGGATAGAAAACTTTTATTTCTGTAGTTTTCTCGGAAGAAACTTTTATTATTTCAACCTTTTTATTGGAGAAAAACTCTGCAACTTTTTCTTCTTCTCCTATAGTTGCAGAAATCATTATTGTTTGAAAGTCCTTAGAAATCTCTTTTAATCTTTCTAGAGCTAAAGTAAGTTGAACTCCTCTTTTAGAATCAACGATTTCATGAACCTCATCCAATATAACCCACTTAACATTTTTTAAAAATTCTCTAATTTTCTTTCCAACTAGAACAGACTGCAATGCTTCTACTGTTAATATTAGCATATCATTAGGAAATTCTGCTTGCATTTTTCTTTCATAGCTACTAGTATCTCCATGCCTAACAGAAACCTCTATTCCAATTTGCTCATTCCAAAAAAGTAAATGCTCTAATTGATCTCTGTTTAATGCTTTCATTGGAGTAATGTATAAAATACTAATTGGTTTTGGTCTTTCTTCTAACCATTTTTGGAAAATTGGTAGCAAAGCAGCTAATGTTTTTCCAGTTCCTGTTGGGGAAATTATTAATACATCTTTTCCTTCATAAATTGGTCTAAAAGCTAGCTTTTGAATTTCAGTTAACTCTTTAATTCCCATTCTTTCTAAACCAGCTTTAATTTTTTCATTTATGCTAAGCATATCCTAAATTGAAAGTTGAATTTAAGAAAAGCTTTAAATTTTAAAGTGGAATAAATTGAATGGCAGTTAAGCTTTTAATACCAAGGAAAGATTATTTGGTTACTGGTATTCATATAGGGGCTAAATCAAAAACGAAGGATATGAGAGAGTTTATTTATAAGGTTAGGCCAGATGGCCTTACTGTATTTAATTTGAAAAAAATAGATGAGAGAATAAGAGTTGCTTCTAAATTCTTGGCAAGAAGCGAGAAAATACTTGTTGCTAGTAGAAAGAAAATTGCTAAAGAAATTGTTGAGAGATTCGGAGAAGTTATCAATGCTAGAGTTTCAACTGGAAGATTTTTACCAGGAACTTTAACAAATCCTAACTGTGAATACTTTTTCGAGGCAGATGTAGTTTTGATAACAGATCCTCTTACAGATAAAAGAGCTTTGGAAGAAGCAGTAAAAGCAAGAATTCCAGTAGTTGCAATTTGCAATTCTTCTAATGAAACAAAAAATGTTGACCTAATTATTCCAGGAAATAACAGAGGGAAAAAATCTTTGGCTTTACTCTTCTATTTGTTGGCAAGAGAAATTTTGAGAGAAAGAGGAAAAATAAAAAGTCCAAATGAGTTTAAATTTGAAGACTTTTTACCTAATCAAAAAATTCAACAAGAAACGCAGGCTTCAAACAAATAAAATTTTCACATTTTAAATATTCTGTTTATTCTACTTCAAAAAATTCAAGAAAGTATGAAATGGATTAACTGTAGAAAGTTATTAATACTCATAAGTTAAATGAATTTATGACAACAAAAATTATTGTATTTGAAAAACCAAAACTTAGAAATCCAATTTTTATAGAAGGCTTACCAGGAGTAGGAAACGTTGGTAGAATAGCTGCTGGATATTTAATAGAAGAACTAAAAGCAAAAAAATTTGCAGAATTAATTTCTTCTCATTTTATGCCGATAGTTATAGTTCCTCAGGGTTCAACAGTAGAAATGATTAAGGCAGAGTTCTTCTATTGGAAGGCTAAAAACAGTAATCAAAATGATTTAATTATTATGATTGGTGATAGTCAAAGTGCTGATCCAGAAGGGCATTATGAAATTGTAGAAGAAACTATAAAATTCTTGAAAGAATTTAAAGTTAGAGAGATTTTTACTCTTGGTGGACTAAATATAGGGGTAGCTACTGAAAAGCCAAAAGTTGTGGGAGCAGTTAACGATCCATCTTTAGAAAAAAAATATAAAAAATATGAGATTGTTTTTGATACAAGTCAAAGAGTTGGAACTATTGTTGGAGCAGCAGGTTTATTCTTAGGTTTAGCAAAATATCATAATATTCCTGCTGTTTGCTTGCTAGGAGAAACTGTTGGAATGCCATTTATTCCTGACCATAAAAGCGCAGAAAGTGTATTAAAAGTTCTTTCTCAAATTTTAAACTTAAAGATAGATATAAGTAAGCTGCAGGAAAGAATTAAGGAAATGAAAGAATTTATGAAAAAAGTAGAGGCAATGCAAGCACAAATGCTTCAGCCACCTCTACCAACAGAAAAACTCGAAAAAGAGAAACTTACATACATAGGATAAATCTTACATTATTGGCTTTCTTTTTGGTCTTAAAGCTGTAGAACCACAATATCTACATTTAACCTTTCCACTCCTAACTTTAGCAGGATCTGCTCTCATTTTGTGCTTGCAAACTCTACAAACGAAAACCCTATCGTAAAGCCTATGTATAGCTTCTGGAAACAGTTTTCTTGCCATAGAAATTTAATTGTAGCTAAAGTTTATAAGAATTTCTAATCCGCTTTTTTCCAAATAGTTCCTTTATCTGTGTCTTCAAGAACAATTTTATATTTGTTTCTAAGCTCCTCTCTAATTTTATCCGCTTCTTCAAACCTTCCCTCTTTTCTCAATCTATCTCTTTCTTCTATCAGTTTTTTAGCTTCTTCCGGAAGTTCTTCTTCCTTTAAAAACTCATCTAGTTTCAATCCTAGAACTTTATCAAAGAAAAGAATAAGCTCTATCGCTTTTTTACCGTCTCTTTCACTAATTTTGTTTTCAGCTAAAAGTTTGTTAACTTCTGTTATAAAGTTGAATAAAGTTGCTAAAGCTTTAGGCATGTTAAAATCGTCTGCCAAATTTTTCAAAAATTCTTTTTTTGTTTTCTTAAGTATACTTGTAAATTCTTTTGAATGTTTGCCTTTAGCATTTTTTAAAGAATGTAAAAAGTTTCTTATTCTTTCTATGCTAGCTTTAGCAGCATTTAAAGCTTCAAACGTAAAGTTTTGTTCTTCTCTATAATGAGCTGAGATAAACAAAAATCTAATTTCTCTCCAAGAATAACCCTTTTCAAGCAAATCTCTTAGAGTATAATAATTTCCTAAGCTTTTTGACATCTTTTGATTGTTAACAAGCAAGAAATTGCAATGTATCCAATAATTTACAAATTTTTTACCAGTAGCTCCTTCACTTTGAGCAATTTCATTAGTATGATGTATTGGTATATGATCTATTCCTCCAGCATGAATGTCAAATGTTTCTCCAAGATATTTCATGCTCATTGCAGAACATTCAATATGCCATCCTGGAAAGCCGACAAAATTAAATTTCACTCTATAATATCCGTTTTCTTCTCTAACTTCTAAAATTTTAATGTTTGGATTCTCCTTAGAAAACTGTAATACTTTTTCATATTCTTCTTTAGAAAGTTTCCATTCAGTTATATAATCCCATTCCATTTGTCTTTTTTTATCCTTAGGAGAAAATTTCCATAAAGCAAAATCAGTTATGTTTCTCTTTCCTTCAACAGGTTCAACTCTTGCTCCTTCTATTAAATACTTATTCAGTTTTTTGAAGCTCATTCCAGATAATTTGCCATAATCTTTGAATTTTGAGGTATCGTAATAAATACCATCTTTAATTATATAAGCATAACCTTTTTCTTTCAACTTTTCAATCAATTCTTGCATTTCTTTTATATGCTGAGTAGCTTTAGGAATTATATGAGCTTTTTGAATGTTTAAAGTTTCTATATCTTTAAAAAATTCCTGAGTAAAATATTCTGCTATCTCCCAAGCAGTTTTTTGTTTTTCTTTTGCAGCCTTTTCGATTTTATCTTCTCCTGTATCTGCTTGACTTGTTAAGTGGCCAACATCAGTTATATTCATTACATGCAAAACTTTATAGCCAAAAATCTCAAAAGTCCTTCTTATAATATCTTCATTAACATAGGTTCTTAGGTTTCCTATGTGAGCATAATCATAAACTGTTGGGCCACAAGTATAAATTCTAACTTCATTATCATTTAAAGGTTTAAAAACTTGCTTTTTTCTTGTTAATGTGTTAAAAACTTTTATTCTCATGAATATCCCTCCCCTTTATTTTTAGAATTTTGAATTTTATGGGTAGAAAAAGATTAGAAATTTTTTTAGCAAAAACGACCAACCATTTTTCTTCTTGTTTTAAAGATTTAAATATTTTTACTCAAAAGAGCTTTAACAGGTTTTTGATAGAATTTATACTTTCAACTTTTTCTTCAACTTTTTTATCAATACCGCTTTTGATAAAAACTGGAAAGAATTTTGCCTTTTTTGCAACTTCTACATCAACTTTCTCATCTCCAAAATAAATAACCCTTCCTTTCACAATTTTCTTAACTTCTTTTAGCATGAATGAAGAAGGTTTGCCTAGCATTATTGGCTTTTTACCAGAGCAATATTCTAAACCAGCTGTTATTAAGCCTGTACCAGGAACAAACTCATTTTTAAAAATCCAAGTTCTTCCATAAGCAGTTGTATAAAATTTGCCTCCTTTTAAAAGAATTTTTAAAGCTATTTTACCCTTTTGATAATTGTAATTAATATCATGCCCAATTACTACACAATTAGCATTTTCGCTTTTTTCAATTTTTACTCCATTTTTCCTTAATTCGCTTTCCAACCCTTTTCCTATAGGATAAACTCTCTGATTTTTTAAAACTTTTGATGCAACATAGCTGCTTGTTATTATTTGTTCTTTTTTTACTTCGATGCCATTCTTTTTTAAAGTTTTAACTATTCCATCTCTATCCAGAAAAGTAAAATTGGAAACGAAGATTACATTTTTGTTTAAATCTAAAAGTCTCTCATAAACCTCTTTACCGCCATCTACAACCTTTGGATACCACCAAAATGTTCCATCTAAATCAAAAATGAAAGTATCAAAACTTTTTAACAAATTTTTTGTTAACATTTAAAGAATTGTTGTGTATTATAAAATTTTTAAATTGGTTAGACCCCACCCCGTTCTTCTGCTTCATAGTTGGCAAAAGCATCTCTGCAGAGGCTTTTTGAGGTGGGGATAATAATATTACTTTTTTTACAATAAGTTTTTTATGAGAGAAGCAGTTTTTGCTGGTTATTTTTACCCTTCAAAAAAGGAAGAATTAGAAAAAATGATAAGTAGCTTTTTTGAGAAATCTTTTAAAGAAGTTAAAGAAAGAAAAAATGCAATTGGAATTGTTTCACCTCATGCTGGATATATATATTCTGGATTAACTGCGTCTTATGCTTTTTCTTCTCTACCTAGAAACATTAATAAAACCTTTATAATAATTGGGCCAAATCATACTGGCTATGGAAAAGAAGTTTCAGTTTATCCAAAAGGAATTTGGAGAACTCCTTTAGGAGAAGTAGAAATAGATGAAGAATTAGCAAATGAAATAATAAAAAATTCTGA
>ERZ1669248.917-NODE-917-length-12140-cov-14.301696_pt1 | contig 12140 bp, 7 predicted proteins | sample MGYA00579296_ERZ1669248 | MGnify/ENA primary metagenome ERZ1669248 (study PRJEB41166, sample SAMN08046057) | hot springs metagenome | biome: hot spring; feature: neutral hot spring; material: thermophilic sediment; isolation source: thermophilic sediment from...
TGACGGTAAGGTCAGGCACATGTTTGCTTTCCCCGCTCTCCATCGCTTGTGAAGGGATAAGGGCACAAAATAGGGGCGGCGTGTGGGAAGACACGCGCCGCCCTCATAATTGCCAAATGGCTGGGTTGGTTTTCAAGGAACTCAAATACCGAGGTCTCGTCGTCCGCACCCTCATAGTCGTGCCAGGACACTTGCGTTATCAATGGCTCAGGGAGATGAAGGAACGGTTCGGCGAGGAGTTCGTCATCGTTGACCGACAAATTGTGAATGCGTATTCTGGGCGAAATGTTTGGCAGGAGTTGCCTCAAGTTATCACATCGCTGGATTTCGCCAAGCAGGAAGACATTTTAGCCTCGCTGAGGGAAGCGAAGTGGGATTTGGTCATAATTGACGAAGCCCACGATGTCACCGTTGAACCGAAGCGGGAGAAAGGCGGAATTTTCCAGATTGAATGGGTGCCAGCGCGCCTGAGGCATGTCTCAACAAATTTCAAAAACCGCTACGGCGAGGTCAAAACAACTTACCGCAATTTCACCTTCCGCAAGGAATTGGCGAAAGGGGGAACTGTTGAGTTCGTCGCCCCGAGACATCCGCTTCTTGAAAGCGTCAGGGCAAATTAGCGGTTGCGCCTTTAGTGCCTTTCAACTGCTAACCGAATTTGTCAGCGCAGTGTAAAACTTGATTTTGGACTCACCTAAAGGCTCGCCCTGCCAATCGGGGATTGATTTCCGAACATGCTCCAATGGGAGTTAACAAGTGATTTTTTGCCCTCGCAAGACATTTGAAAAGCGGGAGGTTGAATTTGATGCGGTCGCTTTGCTTTCGGATGGAGTTGCTCAATGCGTTTGCGCTCTTAGTGATTGGCTTGTTGGTTTTGTCGCCGATTTGGGCTTTTGGACAATTTGCTTCAGAGCGACCGAGTTTGGTCAATTTTTCTGAAGGTCTCATTTTCTACTTGCCTTTTGACGGCGGCGCCAACGCTTTCGTGGCAAAGGGCAACCCGATGGAAATGGCGGGAGGCGTTGAGGTTGCTTTTGTGGAGGGCAAAATCGGTCAAGGAGTTCATTTCGGTTCTCAAGGCAAACATCGCTTTTTGTCCTACTTAACCGCTTCGCCCAATTTTGAGCCCAACATTCTTGCCCAACGAGGCACTATCGCTTTCTGGGTTCGTCCCGATTGGAATGGCGACGAAACTTCAGTTCGTTACCGCCATTTCTTTTCCATCCGCAGCGGTCTTTTCTACCTTTACTGGCATCGTGGCAGCATCACCTTCTCGTCAACCATCCGCTCTCAAGCGAGACACCATTACGCACCCAGCGCTTTTGTCACTCATTGGAAAGCAGGGGAGTGGCATCATGTCGCTGTCACATGGGAACGCAACCCCGCGACACTGAGGGGCGTCAAGCGGATTTTTCTTGACGGAAAACTTGCAGGGGAAGCCAGAGATGTCTTGCTTGACTTTGACCTTAAAGGCTCAATCATCATTGGCGGGATTGACGGCTCGGAGTCTTTTGAGCGCCTTGCTGACGCTACCATTGACGAGTTTGCTGTTTGGGAAAGGGTTTTGAGGGCTGAAGAAATTGAGAGGCTGATGCGGATGGGAGAGGAAGGGAAAGCACTGGCAGATTTGCCGCAAGTTCGTCAGTTAGCCGAAGAAACGAAAAAGCGCCGCCCAAAACTTTTGCCACCGCAAAAAGGCAACTTGCTTCCCAACAGCAGTTTTGAAACAGGCACTCACCCTTACCGCGCCTCTAACATGAGCCTTCGGCTTGACGATACGACGAAAGTGCACGGAAACTTTTCCGCCTGTTTTGATGCTTTCTCGTGGACGGGCATGACAGTCCTGACCAGCGGTCTTTTCCTCGCCCGCCCTCAAATCACCCACACTTTTTCCCTTTGGCTCAAATCGGAGCGGCAAGGCGTTAATGTTCGGTTTGGGGTCTACAGCGCTTATGTGGGTGGAAGCCAACCTTATGAGCCCATCTTCTACGGGATTGAGAAAGAAGCACAACTCTCAACGGAATGGGAGCGATACCAGGTGACAGGGAAACTGCCACCATCGCCGAGCAATTTCTATTTCGTCCGCATCGCCATCAAGGCGTCACAGCCGACGAAAGTTTGGATTGACGCCATGCAACTTGAAGAAGGTGAAAAGGCGACTTCGTTTCGTTTGCATTCGCCCGTTGAAGTTGGCTTGACAACTGACAAGCCGTTTCACTTGTTCCGTCTCGGAGAGCCAGTTCAAGTTCGCCTTTCGGCATTTGCAGAAGACCAAACGATCCAAACCTTTCCGCTTACCGTAACGGTGACGGATGTCTGGGAAAAAGTTGTCTTCAAACGGCAGATAGTTTTGCCATCGCGTCAAACCCAACGCACTTTAACTTTCTCGTTGCCGTTGGGCTCTTATCGGGTGAGCGCTATTGACAGGAAAGGGAAAGTTTTAGACGAACAAGTCATCGCCGTTTTGCCGAAGTTTGAAGGCTCAGAGAGCATGGGAATTCATGTCGGCGCAAACGAAACAGGTGTTGCGTTGGCGAAAGCGTTGGGTTGCCGTTGGGTTCGGATTTTGGACGCTTGTGCTGTCACCCATTGGGACATCGTTGAGCCGAAACAAGGTCAATGGGCGTTTGAAAGGGAGAGATGGATTGACGATGCTATTGAAGTTTACCGTCAAGGGGGCTTGAAGGTTTTGGGCTTGCTCTTTCGCACTCCCCTTTGGGCGTCCAGTGGAGAAAGTGTCAACCATCCGCCGAAAGATTTGGAAGCGTGGCGAAGATATGTCCGCAAAGTAGCCGAGCATTTCAAGGGGCGAATTGACGCTTGGGAAGTTTGGAACGAACCTTACGGCTTGGGTTTGTTTGAGGGCAAGGAAGGGCTATACCTTCAAATGGTCGCCATCGCTGCCGAAGAGGTCAAAGCCGTTGACCCTCAAGCGAAAATTGTCGCACCCTGCACTTACTGGCAGTTGGACAATGTCATCGGCTGGACGAAACGGTTGATTGGAATGGGCTTTCTGAAGTTCGTTGACATCTTCTCCTTTCACGGTTACGATGGTTATCGCCCATCCGACTTTGAGCGAGTGAGGTCATGGAGTTGGGCTGACGGTAAGCGGCGACCTATCTGGAACACGGAACAAGGCGTCGTCTCGCAAAGTTTTTACCGCTTTTTGCCCGACGCTTACGATGACCCATACACCCGTTGGATTGCAGGAGGGCAAACACCGAGAGCGAGGGAAGCGGCGGCTCTTCTGGTGAAGGCTTATGTCTCCAGTTTGGCGGCTGGGTGTGAAAAGTTTTTCCAGTATTGGGCTGTGCCTGAAGACAGTATGTTGCCGAGGCTCAAAAGCATGTCCCTTTTGGAGTTTGACAATGCCTTGCGACCCAAAGCCGTAGCATGGGCAGTGGCTGGATGGATTTTGAACGGGAGCAAAGCGGTCAAAGTTGAGCGGGAAGGGAATTTGTGGCTGGTGGAATTTCAACGAGGCAATACAGCGGTAACGGTGATGTGGAGCGAAAACAGACCTGAAAGGAAGGTCGTTGAAGAGGGCACGAAGGTTTTGAACATGATGGGAGTCCAACTGCCGAAGGGCAAAATTGTAGTCAGCGACGAACCCGTTTACTTGGTGTGGTCAATGAAGGGCAGAAAGTGAGTTAAGGCGGTGCCTATGACGAGGTTTGCTTGCAAGTCTTTGTCAAGTTACAACTTAATCGGGATAGTGCCCTTGTTCGTTTCAACGCTTTCAATTGCTATGCTTATCGCCGATTAAACTTTGGCATGAAAGGAGGTGAGAGGGCGCATTTCTCTGTTGCTTGAAGGCGACAGCCATTGCGCCCGATTGGTGTGAAAACGCAAATGAGGATTTTTGCCCTTGCGATTTGCTTAATCGTTTTTGCCCTTGCTGGCTGCCAAATTCGGAGAGGGGCGTCGGCTCAGCAAACTTTCTCGGCTCCATCAAATGTGCAACTTTTTAGCGCAAGCAAAACTGACCGAACGCCAATTTTGGGCGTTTGCGTTTTGTTACCCAATGACGCAAACAAATTGCCTTCCTTCGCTGTTGCTATCAAGCAAGCAGGTTTCGGCTGGGTTCAAACTGACATCCCACTCAGCCGAATCAATCCTGCCGAAGGCGTTTACAACTTCAATTACGGCAATTTTGAGACAGCGCTTAAAATTCTCCGCCAATCGGGTTTGCACATCTTGCTCAAATTTCTCGGACAAGCCGATTGGATTTCCCGTGACCCAAAGGGTGCTCATGCCGATTGGGATGAAACTTTAAATTTGACGCCACCAAAGGACAAAGCCAAATGGCAAGAAGTAGTTAGGCAAGTTGTTCGTCGCTATGGGAACTATTGCCGAGCATGGCAAATTGGCAACGAACCCGACGGTGGAGGTTACTTTCGTGGTTCAGCCGACGACTACATGGCTTATCTTGAGTGGACAGCAATGGCTATCCGCTCAGTCCAACCTGATGCTATCATCGTTGCTGGCGAACTCTTTCGCGGCTTAGTTGAGCCCAACTCTTACGGCGATGTTTTGCGAAAACTCCTTCGTCGTCCTGACCTGTTTGATGTCCTGAGCGTCCATTACCCGTTAGCACCACCTGAACATGCGGGCGGGATGGAAGATTACTTGCGGGCAATGAGAGAGGCGAAAATCGTCAAGCCGATTTGGAACACTGAACAAAGTGCTGGGGTGACTTGCGAATACTTGCCCGATGGCGCTACTACTCACATCCGCACCGAAGGCGGTTTGCGCCTCTCGCCGCTGAAAGCCGTCGCCCACTCCTTGGCTTTGGGTTGCGAGAAGGTGTTTCTGTTTTCGTGGAATTACGACGCAAACAGTATTGGCTACCGCTCAGATGTCCAAGTGGAATGCCGCATCGCCGCTACCCAACTTGACGGCGCAAGTTTCGTCCAAAAAGTGAACTTGGGCGACAAGGACTTGACAGTTTACTTTTTCCGTCATCGCGACGGGGACTACATGATGACTGTTTGGACGGAAGTAAAAGGGAAGGTTGTGCTGTTGAAAGCGACATCGGAAAAGTCAGTGGTGGTTATCAATCACAAAGGCGAGGTCAAAACTTTAACGCCTCAAAATGGACAAGTGAGCATCGTCGCCGATTTTTGCCCAAAGGTTGTTCGCGGCTTTATGAAGATACCGAAAGTGACATCGCCTCGCAACAGAGGTTGACAATGAGTTTGCGCTCAGGTTGTAAATCAACAACGCTCAACCTGCAACTAAGAGTGCTCAACGCAGCCCCAAGTGCTTGAGGGCGTAGCCATATAACTCGTGCCAGATTGCGACGGCGTAGTTTTCGTCGTCCAACTTCTTTGCGACCATTAGGACGCCATCGCACTCCATCTTCTGTGCCCACTCTTTGAGGTTGCGGGCAAGCAGGAACAAAATCCCGTCATGCTCTGCAGCCAGCAAAACTTCAATCTCAGCGAGATATGAAGGCAAGTGCAAATTGACCTGCCTTCCCTTGACGGTGACGGGAATTGTCGTGCGAAACCGCTCGTAAGTCCAGCACTCGTGTTTTTCATGAAGGCAGTCAATCCAAAACTTCCTCTCTTCTTTCTCCATCGCTTTCACCATCCTTTTCGCTTGTGTAAATTGAGACCGAACATTTTGTCAACGAACACAGGCTCGCCTGTCTCAATGGAGCGGTAGGCGGCGAGTGCCAAGGCGACAGCGGCGCGACCGTCTTCGCCAGTGATCGCTGGCGGTCGCTGCTCAAGGATTGACCCAACGAACTCGCGCAATTCCCTTCGGACGGGGTCTTCCGTTGACAGTTCTTCAGCCTTGAAAACCTTTTGCCCTTTTTCGGTTTGGACGACCAACTCACCCTTCCAAAGTTGCGGGAAGAGCAAACTGGCTTTTTCACAATCGGCACGACCGCCGTAACTGCCTGCAACCGAAACTTGGCTTGCGTGAAGCATACCTAAAGCGCCGTTGCGAAAGCGGAGCGTGACCAGAACGCAGTCGGGATAATCGCAGTCGGGGTGAAGGAAATTGTCACCGACTGCGAACACGCTTTCAACTTCGCCTCCAACCCAAAGCAAGTAGTCCAACTCGTGGATGTTAACTTCCATCAGCATCCCACCGCTGAGCGCCTTGCTTTTGCGCCATTCTTTTGCCCACACGCCAGTGAAACCGCTTCCGAGCCGGTAAATCGTCAAACAGAGCAACCTGCCCAATTCACCGCTTTCAACCAATTCCTTCACCTTTGCGTGGATAGGGAAGTAGCGGAGCACCTGCCCAACCATGAGGTTGACATTGTTTTCGCGGCAAGCCTCAATCATTCGGTCGCATTCTTCAACAGTCAGCGCCATCGGTTTTTCACAGAAAACATGCTTGCCAGCCTTAGCCGCTGCTACGGTTTGTTCCGCATGCAAATAAGCGGGAGTGGCAATCAAAACTGCGTCAATGTCGTCTCGCCCTAAAAGTTCGTCTAAGTTCGTCGTCGCCCAGACACCAAACTCCTTGGCAAGCGCTTTCACGGCGCTTTCAACGGCATCGCACACAGCGACCAACTCCGCCTGCTCAATCGTTCTCAAGTGACTTGCCAAACTTTTGCCCATCACACCACAGCCGATAAGCCCAACCCTGACTTTTTCACTTGGCATTGCTCAGACCCTCCGTCGCCAAATAGGCATTAAGTTCAAGGCGTAGGGGCGGATGAAATCCGCCCGCAAAAGATTTTCGGGCAGGTTTCATCTGCCCATACAAGCACTGCCAATCGCTCAGTGAATTATCGGATAGTCCCTGAACGTGCTCCTAAAGGCTTCTAACGCCATTAACGACACTGCCTGTCTGACCAACCTGTCGGCGAGGGTTCGGTCTTTGTCCACATGCCAGCGGAGTTCGTTGACGCCAATTGGCGCTAAAACTCTCTTCAAGCCTTCGGTTAGCAACTTTTCCGCTTCGGTTCGGAGAGCGCCTTTTTGCGTCTTGGCGAAACGCTGCAGCATCTTCAAGATTTCGTAATCCTGCACGCCTTCTCGGATTGCTTCCATGTGTTTGGCTGCGGTGACGCTATCGGGTGCAAGGAACAAAGGCGTGTAGCAGTTTCGTGGGTCAAGATAAGCGTTCCAACAGGAGTTGCCTGCGTTGTCCCCAAAAGCCCAGAAGAACATTTCGTCAGCGCCGATGGCGAAGCAGTGCCAAGCCTGCAAGCGGTAGTAAGCGTAAGGGTCAAGGAGTTTGCTTGGACCGCTACAAGAGTAAAGTGCCAGCCTTTTGCCTTTGTTGCGCCAGCCGAGGTAGAACTCCTCATGGGCTTTCGGGTTTCGCAGCCAGATGGCGCGCTGCGGGCAAAGGACATCAACGACTTCGGGCAATTGCGTGCTCATCTTTTGCGGTTCACTCCAAGTTGGGTCAACCCAAATGACGACTTCGGGCGCTGCCTTTTTGATGGCTTTAGCCCAAGCAATTGTCAAGGCATCTTGTTCGGGCGTGTGGGGTTCGTCAACGAGCAAAACACCGAACTGCCCTTTCTTCAACCCTCGCTTTTGGGCATGTCGCCACCAGAAAGCAATCCACTCCCCGACCTTCCTCTCAAATTCAGGAGTTCCAACCTTTGAGCCCTCAAAAGTTTCGCCTGCGTTGACGAAGACATAAAATCGGCTTGCCCCTTCCCACCGATCAAGCCAGCGGTCAAAAGCGGTGGTGTCTGGTGGTTCAACCATCTTGCCCGTTTTGTCAAACTTGCCTGAAGGCAAAACGAACCTGCTCGCCCAAGGGATGTCAACGAACCGCTCGCGCAAGTGAGCGATGAAAGCGCCTCGGTTTTTAGGGTTGACACCGTAGCGCTCTTCAACATCCGTGTAATCCCAGCCACCCAAATGCAGCGACATTCGGTCGGGCAAGGTCAACGGCAAGACCTTCAAATCAAGCGGGATTGCAACTTTGTCGCCTGCGTCGGTTGCAATCACGATGCGGGCTTCGTAGTCGCCTTTCAGCGCCTTCCTTGTTGGCTTGACATTTATCCACACCTGCCCGACCATTCCTGCATTGACGGTGAATTGTTCGCCTTTTGGCAACGCTGCAGCGATTGGGACGCCTTCCTTCGTGTCCGTCCAAACCACATAATGCGGTTCAAAAACGATTGAGTTAGGCAACCCTTGAACTTGCACCTTCACTGTGACAGGGCGTTCGTGAGCGTTGATGATGTTGATGGCGATGGGGCGAACTTCGTTTCGGAGCAAAATCAACTCCGCCCTTTGGCTCAGCACTTTTGGCAGCGGGTTTTCTGTCAAGTAGGGAAGCAGGTCGTAGGGAGAAGAAGCGACGAATACAGCGAAAGGCTTAAGCCCTTTCGCCCGCCAAAGTTGAGCCTGCAACTGAAACAATTGAGCGTGCCATTCGTTCAATGGCAAAACAGTTTGGAACGATTGGGGGTCGTCAACTTTAAGGGCTTTGGGCATCTCGTCCGCAAGTTCGTTCAGGCGACGCCGCAACCGCTCTTTTGCTGCTTTCGCTATGCTCGCTTGCTCAACCAACTGGCGCAAAGTTTCAAAGTCTGAGTTCAATCGCCTCAGGGCACACCGTTCAACCTCTTTGCGCTGTGCAAAAACTTTCAAGTCGGTCACCTCGTAAGCCAAAGGCTGGGAAAGCCATGCTGCATCGCCCTCGTAAACTTCAATCTCATCCACGAAGCAAAAGGGACTTTGCGGGACTACGACAAAAGCGATAAAGCGCCCGTGTGTTTTCCATTGGTCAGTCCAAAAACGGTGGACGGCGTAGCCCTGCGATGGCGGTGGACCGTTTTGCTCGTTACTCGCTTTAACCAAGTCGCCAACTTCCTGCCATCGCTTGCCATCAAGGCTGACCAAGACCCAAATTGATGCTGGGAATTCAACGCCAGCGACTCCCGCAGCGGTGTTGAAAGATGCTCCTGCAATCGGGGCATCGCGCCCCAAATCAATGACGATGAAAACGGGGTTGACTTTCACCCACCCGACGGTGCTCTTTTGCGTCCAGAAGTAGCCTTGAGTGTATTGCCCGTCGGTGAGTTGCGTGCGGTCGTCAGGGTCAGTGCAGTAGCGATAGTTCGGGGCAGGTTGAAGGGTGTAGGGGCGATGGAGCGCAATGTTGGGGCGCTGCAAGTTACTGCAAAGCAAAGTTGCAATAAGCCAAATCAACATGACCTCTCACCGCCTTCAGTCAAACCGAGATTTGTCGGTGCAAGCGGTGCTTCAACCTACGCTTTCGTTACCCAAACCGTCATCGGTCCAGCATCCCTGTTCGCCCAAGCAAAGTATGGGATGGCTGTGAAGCGAACGGGCTTGACAAAGTTTCGCACCGACCTCAAGGGCAAATACAATTGCCCGTCCCAAACGCTTCGTTCAACCGCAAAACCTTTGCCTTGAACGGCAATCACGGGGAAGCCAGCAATTTGGGTTTCGGTCGTCGTCAACTCGCTGTCAACATCTGCTCCGATGAACCAGACATCGGCGTCGGGGTTGTCAACCTGTTCCAAGCAGTAGACAATCGGACCGCGCTGGATTGCCACGCGACCGCCGTTGGGTTCAACGAACGGGTGACAAGCAACAAACTGCGCTGTCATCGGCATTGACAAACTCACCACATCGCCCGCTTTCCATTCCCTTCGCAGCGTCAGGTAAGTTCCGCCTTCCGCTTCCACTCGCTCCAAGCCGTTGACTGCAACCACTGCCCTATCGCACCACGAAGGGATTCGCAAGTTCAACGCAAAAGTTGTCGGCTTTGAAGGGCGAATTTGCAAGCGAACTTCGCCATCCCAAGGGTAGTCGGTGTTTTGCGAAATCGTGAGCGTTGCGTCGCCGAACGAAAGTTGAGCCTCGCTTTCGGCGTAAAGGTTGACAAAAATGCCATCATTGCTAACGGCGTAGAGGAAACTTTGAACCATCGGCAGCAAACGGGCGATATTCGGCGGGCAGCAAGCGCATTCAAACCAAGGCTGTCGGCGATGGCGACCTCGGTCGGCAAGGGGGTTGACATAAAAGTAGGATTTGCCGTCCAAACCGAGCCCTGAAAGCGCACCGTTGTATAGCGAACGCTCAAGCACATCAATGAACCGAGCCTCTCCTGTCAGCAAGAACATCCGCCACTGCCAAAGGATGTTGGCAATGGCAGCGCAAGTTTCGGCGTAGGCACGCTCATTTGGCAACTCGTAATCTCTCCCAAAGGCTTCACCTTCATGACGGGCGCCACAACCGCCTGTCACATACATCCGCTTTTCTGTCAAGTTGCGCCACATGCGCTGCAACGCCGTCATCAGCGCCCCGTCACCTGTTTCGGCGTAAAGGTCAGCAGCGCCCGCATTGAGATAAAGGGCACGAACGGCGTGACCTGTAACTTCATCAAGTTCGCGGAAAGGTTTGTGGTCTTGGTGGTAGGGCGAACCGCCGATGCGTTTGTGTCCACGAACATCAACGAAGAACCGAGCCAGTTCCAAATAGCGCCTTTCGCCCGTCTCCCGGTAAAGTTCCACCAAAGCCATCTCAACTTCAGGGTGACCATCAGTCTCCTCCTTCTTGCCCCAGCCGAAAACTTTGTCAATCAAGTCAGCAAAGCGGGTGGCGACTTTGAGCAATCTGTCGTCGCCAGTCACACGATGGTGAGCGACAGCCGCTTGAAAGAGGTGACCGGCGCAATAAAGTTCGTGCATGTCCCGCAAGTTCGTCCAGCGTTGATTTTTGCGTTCAAGGGAAAAGAAAGTGTTCAAGTAGCCGTCAGCATCTTGAGCCGCTTCAATTTCTGAGATGACTTGGTCAGCCAAGTCCGCGATTTTCTCGTTGGGCTGGACAGCCAATGACCAAGCAGCCGCTTCAACCCACTTGTAGACATCGCTGTCGTTGAAGTAGAGACCGCGAAAATCGCCACCGACTTTTCCAGCGACCCTTCGGAAGTTGTCAATCCGTCCGGTCTGTTCCATCAACTCATACTGGGTCGGCAAAGTAACTTCTTGCAGGGTGACCAACCTCGGCTGCCAAAAACGGTCGCGCAACTTGACAGCACTGATAGGGATTGGGCGCAACTTTGCGTGAGGGCTTTTGCTTGTGTCAACAACGACACTGCGGTCAGGCATCTTTTTCCCACCTCCGCCAAAATTTTTCGCTGCAAACCACTTTGCGCTTGCCCCAATTGCTAAGACCTCCAGAAACTCCCTTCGGTTCATCCCTCATCACCCGTTCAATGAATTCTCGCTCTCCGTTCCACAGTGTAGCAATGCCTCGCAACTTTATGCCGCTGGCTTCACTTAGTGCCTTTCCAAAGTCTTGCCATCAACCATCCACCGGCGAATGCTCCCAACAAAGCCCCGACGGGGCTCAAAGTAACTCAAGTTGGGCACTCGCTTTTGACCCAGAGGGTTTGGTAGGCGATTGCGAGCGCAATTTCAACAAAAGTCCCGACCAACATCCCAAGAGCGATGCCAGTCAAAACCCTCACAACCCTCATGCCAACCGTTCACCTTACCTGTGCACTTCAATTGTGTTCACTTTTTCTGCCCATCGCTTAAGCAACTCAATTTCGGTTGGGTCAAAAGGCTTTCCGTCGGGATGGAGCAAATCATGCTGCCAAATTTTCGGCGGTGGGTCACCTCTTGTCCCGCTCATCCTTTTGTCGCTCCCTGCTTGCCCCATCAGTGTTTTGTGCCAAATCAAAGTCACGGCAATTGTTCCCCACAAGAACCTTCGTCGCTTCACTGCGACCACCAGAGTAGGAAAGATTGAAAGCCCCAGAAAAGTTTGCCAGTTTCGGCTTGTAGATGTTCGGAGAGTGTGTTCGGGAAGCCTTTCTGAGCGGCTCTTCCACGAGTGAATTCATTCTTTGGGAGGACGAGGCTCCTGCCGAACCGAAATTGTCGGCAAATCGTGAGGTGGGCAGGTAGGCAAGCAAAAGATTGCCCACCAATGAATTGGTGGGCTAAATCTACGAAGCCTGCTAAAGCAGGCTATTTTCAGTTGGCTTGAGCCGACTTCGTTGAAGAAGTAAAGCCGAAAATGCCGAACCGATGAAATTTAGGCTCACCAAAAGGTTCGTCCTCTCAATCGGAAATTGATTCCGAACGCACTTGCCGGCTGGAGAGCAATCCTGCGCTCAAGTGGGCGTTGAAGTTTTTTCCGCAAAGCCGTTCGGTCAGAACAATTCGCATC
>ERZ1669248.919-NODE-919-length-12093-cov-4.199452_pt1 | contig 12093 bp, 16 predicted proteins | sample MGYA00579296_ERZ1669248 | MGnify/ENA primary metagenome ERZ1669248 (study PRJEB41166, sample SAMN08046057) | hot springs metagenome | biome: hot spring; feature: neutral hot spring; material: thermophilic sediment; isolation source: thermophilic sediment from...
CTCCGCCGCCACCCACTCGCGCCGTTCCGCGTCGAAGAGGAGGTGGTCGGGCGTCACAGCCAGCCGCCTCCCGCCCTCCAGCTTGAGCTCGATGAGTGGTCCCTCCCACAGCTTCCTCCTGACCAGCGCGGCCTCGGCCTCGCTGAGGCGTGACCCCCGCATCGCAATGATCTCGACCCCGAGGGGCGCTACCTCCACGATCCCACCCTTCGAGAGGGCCTCCACCGCCCGCTCGCGCCGGAAGAGGCTCTCGATCTCCACGAGGTCTCCGCCTGCAATCTCCACCAGCGATGCCGGGTGGAGGCACGCGACCCCGCCGTCCGCCAGCACGAGGGCCCCGGCCTCGAGGAAGAAGTCGCCGGTCGACTTCTCCCTCACCACGGCCGCCGTGAGTCCGGCGGCGGTGGACCCCTTGCCGCTGGTGAAGATGCCACGGGGCGCTATCGAGGCGACGTACCTCAGGATCTGCGACTTCGCCGTGCCGGGGTCGCCTATCAGAAGGATGTGGATGTCGCCCCTCACCCTGACGCCGTCCGGGTGGACCTTGGGCACCCCCCCGAAGAGGAGGAGCGAGATCGCCCTCTTGATCTCCCTGTACCCGAAGATCGAGGGCGCTATCGAGTTGACTATGAGCTCCCTCACGTCGCTCCTCCTGGAAAGCTCGACAATCCTCTTCTCGTCCTCCGGCGTTATCTCCACGTCGAGCTCCTCCCTCGACGAGACCTCTATGTGGTTGGCCTCGAGGTACATCTGGAATATCGGTGGGTTCGCGCTCCTCAGGCTCTTCTCCGGCGAAACCAGCAGGATGCCCGTGATCGTGGCGCGGTCCCCCGGCCTGACCACGTCGACCAGGTCGTGCGTGGCGACGACCTCTATCGAGCGGGGCAGCTGACCCGAGGGGAGCTCCTCCGGCCTCTCCTGGAGCACGAACTTCTGCCAGTCGATGAAGGCGCTCTTCTCCAGGACCAGCTCGAACTCACTCCTCCTGCGCCCCTCCGCGGAGCAGCTCGGGCACTGCAGTGGCTTCTCGAGCTTGTCCCCAGCCTGCGGGACCACGACCTCCTGACCGCACTCCTTGCACCGGAACACGGCCTCCCTCAGGAGCTGCTTGACGGGTGAGATCTTCGTGACGATCCCCTCGACGGATATCAGCTTCCCCAGGTGCAGGGCCCTGAGCCTCCTGATCGGGACCCTCAGGTTCTCGGGCAGCTTCCTGACCCTGACGAAGAACTCCGGCACCTTAGCGGCGTACGCGGGGTTCTCCAACTTCATGATGCCCTTGACGGCCTCCCCAGCGGCCTTCAGCGCGGCCCTCGGATCCCCAACTAACCACTCCGCTAAGTTATGGTCAAACACCAGTATATCATCGAAATCGACCACCAGGGATATGCTCCCCTCAAGAACCATCCTAGCTATCTTGTTTCTGTACTTATACTCACCCTTTTCATCCTTGAATGACTTGAAGAGCGCTGTGAAGGCGTCCGCCAGCCAGGCGCCCTTCACCTCCTGAACAGCTTCCACCGGGCTAGCCAACCACGTCACCCCTCTCCAGGAACTCGATCATCGACGCGTACCAGTCCCTCACCACCCTGCACAGCAGCGCGTAGAGCGCTCGCTCCTCCGTCGTCAGCCTCTCGGCGAAGTCCCTGTTGTGTAGGGCCCTCGCGCGCGCCACGGCCTCGAGGATCTTCCTCAGCCTCCTGTCGAGGATGTCTATGGCGAGGGACCTCATGCTCTCGATCTTCTTGGGGTCCTCCCCCCTGCTCTCCAGGGCGCGCAAGGCCAGCCTCACCCTCACGTAGAAGTCCTTGGGCAGGGGCTGGGGGCTCTGCTCGTCCCTCCCCTCCATCCACGCGATCCTGTTGACCTCCTGGTGCGTGGGGAGCGCCTCGCTGTCGAGGGCGACGATGCCCTTCCGCAGCAGCGGTAGGGCGTCGTACAGCGGCAGCTCCAGCCGCGTGCCCTTGCGGAGCACGATCTCGCTCGCGCCGCCCCTAACCAGCGCCTTGGCGTCCTTCCGCACGACGACGGGGACGGCTACGTCCATTATGAGCAGCGTTTTAGAGAGGACGCTCAGCACCATGACCCCGCATCTCCCCTTGGCCAGTGCGTGCCGCGTAAAATGCTCACTCCGTTAGTAAGTTGAAAGTACTACGGTGGTATCACTGCGCTAGCGATGCTACGATGCGCTCCGCTAGCGGGCAGTGATCTTCCTCGCTTCGCGCTCAGTCTCCCTCAGCAGTACGATGTCGCCGAGCCTCACTGGGCCCCTCACGTTCCGGGTTAGGACCCTGCCCTTGTCAGGCCCCTCCAGAACCCTGACCCTTACCTGGGTAACCTCCCCCGTTACGCCCGTGCGGCCCACTATCTGTATGACCTCCGCGGGCGTCGCGTCGCTCCAGAGGTCCGCTGGCCGTGCGTACTTCTGCCTCGCGCTCATGGCTAGCCAGCCTTAGCCTTTATCTCGTTGACCGCCTTAACGATCTCCTCGACGAGCGGGGCCGCGCCGCCGGGCTCTATTATGCACGCGGAGGCGGCGGCCACCGGCAGCCCGCAGGCCTTGCCGAGCTCGGCCTTCGACGGCACGTAGACGTACGGCACGCCCTTCTCCTCGCAGAGGAGCGGGAGGTGCGCGACGATCTCGGGCGGGTCAACGTCCTCCGCTATCAGCACCAGCTTGGCGAGGCCCCTCTCAACGGCCTTCGTCGTCTCGTTGGTCCCCTTCCTTATCGAGCCCCCAGATTCCCTCGCCCTACGGATGGCCTCGTAGGCCTTCTCCGCCAGCTCGGGGGGGACGTTGAACCTGACGTAAAACGGCTTCTCCTTCGACATTGCTCTCGCCGCGCGCGGGGGGTTCCAACCTTTATAAACCTTCTCGCTGAACCGCTGCAGGCAAATACTATAACCCCCTCTTCGCCTGTGGGCGGCGACCGCGTCAAGGAGGGGGACGCGGTCCTCCTCTACGGGGGGAGGAGGACCTACCTGATTAGGGCTGTCGAGAGGGGGGGCAAGTACAGCTTCAACGAGGGGGTCGTCCGCGCTGACGACATAATCGGGAGGAGCTACGGTGAGGAGGTGGTCACCCACCTCGGCGTTCGGTTCAAGCTGGTCCGCCCGACGCTCCTCGACATAGTCTACCGCGCTTTCGCGCGCAGGACGCAGGTCATCTACCCCAAGGACGCGGCGTTCATAATCCTCAAGTGCGGGATAGGCCCCGGCTCGAGGGTCGTCGAGGCCGGGACCGGCTCGGGGTACCTCACGGCCCTCCTCGCCTACTTCGTGCGGCCCAGCGGCACCGTGTACACGTATGAGGTGCGGAGCGAGTTCGCAGAGGTCGCGCGCAGGAACCTCAGGCTGGCGGGCCTCCTCGACTACGTGGTGATCAAGGAGAAGGACGTTAGGGACGGCATCGAGGAGCGGGACGTGGACGCGGTCGTCCTCGACATGGCGGACGCCTGGCTAGTCGTGGGCCACGCGTTCGGCGCGCTGAGGAGCGGGGGGACGCTGGCGTGCTTCCTCCCCACCGTGAACCAGGTCGAGAAGGTCGTCATTGAGGCTGTTAGAGCGGGTTTCGTGGCGGTGGAGGCCGTCGAGCTGCTGCTCAGGAGCTACAAGGTCAAGGCGGGCGAAACCCGGCCGGAGCTCAGGATGGTCGGGCACACGGGCTACCTGGTCTTCGCCCGCAAGCCCTAGCGCCGCTCCAAGATGGCGCGAGGTCGGGCAGCATCGCCGGCACCTGAGGGCTGCGGCCCCCTGCCGGCGTGCCAGCCGATCCAGAAGCCCCGCTGGCATGGCGCCCCGGCCGGGATTTGAACCCGGGTTCTCCGTGCGGCCGCGCCGCACTCCGGCTCGACAGGCCGGCACTCCAGCCGGCTTGCGGCTACTAGGCCAGACTATACGACCGGGGCTCGCGAGGGTGAGGGGGGCGGGGCCCTTAATACTTTTCCTCAGCGGGCCGCGCTGGCCTTACGCAGCTCGCCGCCGCTGCCGTAGAAGCGGGTCCACTTCAGCTTCGCTGGGTCCCTGCTGTACTTGATGGCGCTCTTGAAGCACTTGCTGGAGCAGAAGCGCAGTATCGTCCCGTCGTTCCTCACGTACCATAGGCCGGTGCCCGGCTGTATCTCCCTGCCGCAGAAGCTGCAGCTGTAGACCCTCACCATGGCCTGTCGAGCACGCCCCCCGGGTCGGCTTTTAAGCCTGACTCAGCAGCTGCGCCAGGTTGACGACGCGGGCGGCGCCAGCCAGAGCCTCCGCCACCAGCTTGCTCTGCGTGGTGAGGACCACCTGCTCGCGCCCGCTCAGCTCTAGCAGGGCTCTCGCAATTGCGACCTTCGTGTCTTCGTCGACGTTGGGGACCGGGTCGTCGAGTATCAGCAGCTCGAATCTCCGGGGCTTGAGCCTGCGGGCGGCCAGGATGATCGAGAGGGCGAGGATCGCCCTCTGCCCGTCGCTGAGCCTGCTGAGGGCCGGCAAGAGCCCACCGCCCCGCCTCCTGACTAACAAAGCGTACCTGCTCCTGCCGTCCTCCGCGACCTCACCCCTCACCTCCACCGCGACGGCCTCGTACTCGCCCCTGGGGTTGAGGGCCGCGAAGGCTCTGGAGGCCTCATCAGACAGCGCGCCGGCCAGGCGGAGCCTCAGCCTGGCGTGAGCAGCGGCCAGCGCCTTCCGTATGCTCCCCAGGGCCTCGATTAAGTCCTTCAGCCGCTCCTCCTTCTCCCTGATGCTCCTCAGCTGCGATGCCTTCGCCTCGAGGTCGCTGATCCTCCTCGAGACCTCCTCCTCCTGCCTCTCCACGAAGCTCAGCCTCTCCCTCCTCCTGGAGATCTCCGCCTCCAGCTCCTTCAGCTGGCCCTCCAGCTTCCCGACCTCGCTCTCATCGTACCCTATCTTCGACATCCTGCCCTCCACCTCCTCGAGCTGGGCCCTCAGCTCGGAGTACTTCAGCCGCTTGACGTTGGCCTCCAGTCTCCTGAGCTCCGCCGATATCCTAGCCAGCCTCTCCCTCAACGTGGACAGCTTCTCCTCGAGCTCCCCCAAGGTGCTCTGCAGCTCCTCGGCCTCCCCGTAGACTTCGTCGAGCTCGCCCTCCAGCCTCTCCCTCTCCCGCTCGTACGCCTCCAGATCCCTCAGCTCGAGGCTGAGCTCCCTCAGCCTCCGCTCCGCGCTCCTCACCTCCTCCAGCTCGCGCTCGAGCCGCTCCAGCCTCAGCCTCACCCCCTCAAGGGCAGCGGGCCTAGGCAGGCCCTCCGCGCTGCCAACCTCACTACCGCACACGGGGCACCTAGCAGCGCCGTGGAGCTTCAGCGCCTCCACGACCTCCCTCTGGAGGACGTGGGCGCACCGCTGCCTGTCCTCATTGAGGCGGAGGGACTTGAGCTCCACCTCCAGCTGAGCGATCCTCCTGGACACCGCGGCAGGGTCGCCGTACGTCCCTATCAGGCGCTCGTACTCGGCCCGCAACCTCGACCTCTTTTCGATCTCGTGCTCCACCCGCGCCAGCTCGTCCTCGATCCTTTTCGCGTGGGACTGGAGGTACGCTAGCTTGCCCTTAACCTCCTGGCTCTCGCCCATCAGCCTCTGGACGCACTCGAGCTCAATCTTGCTCGCGACCCTCCTTGCCTCGCTCACGAAGGCCTCCAAGCTGTCGCGCGACACCTTAGCGGAGCTGAGCTCTTCGGCCTCCCGGCCCATGAAGCACTCGGCCAGCAGCTCGCTCAGCTCCTCCCTGATGCCCTCCGCCTGCTGCACGAGCTCCTCCCAGTCCACCGCCGCGGGCAGCCTGGCGGCCCCCTCGCTCTCGAGGAGCCTCAGCTGCTCCCTGAGCAGCGCCGCCCTCTCGCGAAGCTCCCTGACCTCCTCGCCCCTAGCTCGCAGGGCGGCGAGCCTCTCCTCCAGCACCCTCTTCCGCGCCTCGAGCCTCTCGAGGTCCCTCTGCAGCTCGTCGCGCTGCCTCACCAGGCCCCCGTAGGCGCCCCGCAGCCTCTCGAGCTCCTCCAGGAGCGAGGGGCCCCCTAGCTCCCTCTCCTCCTCCCTCAGGGCCTCGAGGGCGCTGCGGCACTCCCTAGCGCTGAGGGCCCTCTGGAACTCCTCCACGTCGCTCAGGCCTAGCAGGGAGTCGAGGAGCCTGCTCTGCTCGGCGGGGGGCGAGAAGAGGAGCGCGTAGAGCTCCCGGTAGCCCAGCGAGTGCTCGCGCGCGAAGTCCTCGAGCCCGCACTTGAGCTTGGAGGCGAGGTAGTGCTCCGCTAGCTCGTCCCGGAACTCGTTGCCGCCCGAGGTCACAATGAGCGTCATCCTGCCCCGCCTGTCGAGGGTCCTCGCTACGGTGATCTCGTCCCTCCCGTCACTCAGCGTGAGCACGACCCTAGCCTCCTCGCAGTCGTCGTTGATCAGGTCCTCCCTCCTGAAGAGCCTGGACGGGAGCTCCCTAGTCGCCCCGAACAGCGCGAACTCCACGGCCCTCGCCAGCGAGGTCTTGCCGGCGCCCGGCGGGCCGTACACGACCGTGAGTCGCTCGTCGAACTCTACCGCCACCTTCCTCCCGAACGCCCTGAAGCCGGAGACCTCAAGCCTCTTCAGCCTCCACGGCACCCTCGATCACCCGCCTCACCATCCTTCGTATCTCCTTCCTGACCCCCCTCGGCCCCCCGACCCTGTAGGCCTCGAGGAGCACCTTAGCCAGCTCAAGGGCGCGCGGCTGGTCCCTCAGGGCCTCGCTCAGCATGCGGAGGAGCTCCTCGTAGAGGAGGCCCTCCGAGGAGCCCAAGGCGCCCACCCGCAGGTGCGCTAGTCAGAGGAGGCCCTCTCGCCGGCCCTGCTCGCCAGGCTGCGGATCCACGGGTTGTCCCTGATGAAGGGGAGGTCGAGCACCGCCAGCTCGCCGCCGACCCCGACGGGTGCCGGTGGAGCTTGCGCCTGGGGCGCGGCCCTCCCACCTCCACCCGTGACCGCACCGCCGCCGGCCGTAGGCTCGAGGGGTGGGGCGCGCTCAGGAGACAGCTTCTGGAGGGCGCTCTCCAGCCTCTGGAGGAGGGCCTCGAGCGCCTCGATCCTCCTCTCCAGCGCCTCGATCCGAGCTCCCTCCAGCGGCACTGCGCTGGCGCCCGCCGCCGGAGCCTCGAGCGCCCGCCCAGCGCCCCTGAGGGGCTTGGCCCGCACCGCTACCTCCACGCCCCCCTCGCCCACCTTGAGGAGTCCCACGCAGCTCTCCTCGAACTCGGCGCTGGAGGGCAGGTGGCTGTAGCGTACCTCGTCGACTACCACGTAGGCTAGGTCGCAGGCCCTCTCCCTCAGGATCCTGTACAGCAGGCTCCGGAGGGCCCTCCTGTCCCTCACCGGGTTGCTGGAGAAGGTGAACACCTTGACCCCCACCAGCTCGCCGCCCTTACGGAAGGCCGCGTCGAAGCCGGCGGGGGGCTCCTCCTCGCTGTACCCCTCCCCCAGGAAGTGCCTCCTCACGGCCTCTATCAGTAGTGAACTCCTCTCTTGAACCATCCCTCACCCCTGTTCTCGTCCCAGAGGTAGCTGTCGGGTAGCGCCAGGCTCCACACCACACACCCCTTCCACACCGAGGACTGGGGGTCCTCGGTCATCCTGACCTCGACGCTCAAGCCGCGCGCCCTCAGCATGTGCTCGACCTTCTCCCGCGCGGAGACGGCGACCCCCTTCAGCTCCTCCGGCACCCTCCACTGGAAGTTGCCGCCGCTGAGTATGACCTTCTTCAGCAGGAGCTCGTGGATCCCCACGGGGGTCTCGCTGATGGACTGGAGGATGGCGTCGCTGAGCGGCACATCCCCCTCGATGGTCCTGTCGCCCACCACCGTCGGCCTTATGTTCAGGACCCCCCTCTTCTTGTAGCTCTCGTAGATCTCGTGGCGCGGGTTGAAGACCACCTCGCCGATCAGGAACCTGTACCAGCCCCTATCCTCCAGGTCGATCTCCAGCAGCGGCGACAGCTTGACCCTGCAGCTGAACTTCTGTGGGTTCTCCCTCGCCGCTCTCACGGCGCGGTCCAGGTCTAGGGGGACTAGGCCGGCCTCCTCCTTGAACCGCCTGACGGCCTTCTCGTCGCTCGCCAGATCCCCGTAGCCCAGGTCCTTCAGCACCTCCGCTGCCACGGCGTCGGCTTCCGCCCCTCCCCTGTACAGGGATATTATCGCCTCCCTGATAGGGTAGGAGTTTATGGGGGTGATCTGCGTGTTGCCGTGCCCCGACTCCACGACGACGCAGGTCAGCTCCTTCTCCGCTATGGCGACGGCCAGCGGCTGAGCTATGACGGTGAACGCCTTGACCAGCCCCGTCTCCCTGTCTATCTTCGCGTGCACCTCCAGGAGCTTCTCCACCATGTACTCCGGAGCCCTAGCCGCGATGGCGGCCGTCACGTAGAACCCTTCGAACCCCTCCTTCTTCTTGTAGTCCTCGAACTGCTTCAAGCCCTTCCTCGTCAACTCGGTCACCACCATCCAGCTCCTCTCGTCCTCCCTCTTGATCTCCCCGTCCTTCAGCGGGTAGATCAGGTTCCTGACGAGCATCTCCTTGGCGCCCAGGTACCTCATCACCTCGCTGTAGTCCACCACTAGCTTCTTGTCGATCCCGTACACTTCCCTCAGCAGAGGGCTGTCCTCGAGGAACAGGCCCACGCTCTCCATTATGCGCGGCTTCCGCTCCATCAGGGGGCCGTACTTGAAGTACCTAGTACCGTAGTCTTCTCCGTACGCTGCGACAACGCGCCTGGCGTCTAGCGCTGCCGCCATATCTGCTCACTGCTCGGGCGTGGATATTTAAACCGGACTGCCTGAGTGGGGCGAAAGTATTGCCTCAGACGCCGCCGCTGACGATGAAGCGCAGCTGAGCGAGCCTGTCCATCACCTCGATGAACTCCCTCTCCAGCCTGAGCTTCGCCTCCTGGAACTCCTCCTCCCCGATCTCGCCCCTCTCGCGCCTCCTCACCAGCTCCATCAACTCGTTCTCGAGCTCCTTGCGGCGCTTCTCCAGCGCTCTTAGCGCCTCACGCGGGTCCTTGAAGCCCGCTAGGGAGACGCCCACGCAGTTCCCCCGGGCGCCCGAAGATAAAGCTTGCCGCCGCTAACGAACCGTTTTTTTAACCCTTTACCACCCACTACCCGTGTCGACTTCCAGCCTCCGGATCGCCGTAAAGCGGCTGGACGGGTCCACGCTCGTCGAGGCAGAGATTTACCGCGATTGGGGCCCCCTGAACTACGAGATCATATCAGCGATCCTGCCGGCGAGGGCCAGGGCCTACACCCTCGACTCCTATGCCGTGTACTTCACCCTCGGCGTCCGGGTCCTGCTGGAGGACCTCTACGTCTCAGCGAAGCGGGGGGACGTCCTGGTCATCCCCTACACGAACAGCATCGCGGTCGTGCTGTCCGACGTCGAGAAAGTGCGCTTCAAGTCGTCGCTGATAGGTAAGGTCGTGGGGCCCATGGACAACCTCAAGAGCCTGCGGAAGGGGGAGCCTGTGGTAATAGACAGGGTGCAGGCGCACGCGAGGGGTAGGTAGATGGACGGGGAGAGGGTAGTCTGCGTGAAGCTCGAGAGCCTGGCCGACTTGGCCAGGCTTGCGTCGAGCATGGTCACCATGACCAGCTCCGTGTACATCGTGCACTTCGCCCACGGCGGCAAGCACTACTACGGGGTCTTCGCGACGTTCCGCGACTTCTACAAGTACTACGGCGTCCCCATCTTCTACTTCGTCGAGCAGGACGAGCCCCTGAAGGGCAAGTACCTGGCCGTGAAGGTCGATGAGACGGGGGAGAGGGTCGAGGTTTTGAACGGCGTGCGAACAGGCTGGATCTGCCTCCCGATCGTCTCGCTGGTGAGCAAGCCAGCCATCATAGAGTTCAGCGGGGGGTAGACATGCTCCTCGAGCACGCGGCGCTCCTGAACTCCATGGCCTGCCTCGCCGCTACGGTCGCGGTGACAGCGGCTCTGAGGGGCAGGTCCCTTCAGCAGCAGTTGAGGGGTCTCAGGCTGCTCGTGGGCTACGTCTCAGCCACGCTGCTGCTCAACGTCTACCTGATGGGGATCCTCGGCGGTACAGCCTCCACTCAGGCGGCGCTGGGGCTCTCCGCGGTCACGGTCGTGGTCCTGTGGGTTGCGGTCTACAAGCTGTGGGCAAGGGGGGAATGAGACAAAAAGGAACGCTCGCGCGAAGCGCTGCCTAGACCTTCTTTTCGAGGATGATCTCGATCGTCGATACCAGCCTCTCCTTCCCTGGCTCGCCCACCTTCTCGCTGCCTATCTTCACCGCTGAAATGGCGACTTGGTCCTGCAGGAAGCGGGTTCTCACGATCTCCGCCGCGTCGACGGCCTTCGATATCGCGCGGCCCCTGGCCTTGAGGGCGACGCGCTTCGCGCCCTGGTTGAACTGTATCACGGTCGCCAGCACGTAGCTCATCACCGGCTTCTGCCCCACTAGTATGCTCGCCTCCTCCGCCATCTCCCGACGCACCTCGCTTGGATGAGCGCCCCCCTCGCCCCCCCTTTTATCCTTTTCCCGCCGCACGGGCGGCGCCTTGGTGCGGCACGCGAATGCATTTAAAGCGCAGCGGGCCGGCTGACTGTGACGGAGCTCTCGGCCGTCCGCTTCAAGGCCATGGTCACCAACATCTCGATAATCGACACGCCGTGGGGCGAGCGGGTCGTGAAGGTCGATCTGACGGAGGAGCGCGAGACCCCCAGCGCGATCGTGCTCCCCGCCGAGCAGTCCGAGGTCGCCAGGGAGATAATGCCGGTGGTATCGCAGATACTGCGCAGCATGCCCTTCTTCGGGGCTGCTGGCAAGGCGCGGCTGCCGCGCCTCTCCCTCTACCTCACGGAGGAGGAATGGGAGAGCCTGCTCGAGAAGCCGACCATCGGCGACCTGATGGAGGTGGAGGTGGCTAGGGGCAGCCTGAAGGTCAGAAAGGCCTAGCTACCTGATCTCGAGGACGCGTAGGGGGATGTCCTGGTAGTCCCCGCTGAGGGTCCACCTCCTGATAACCATCGGCAAGAGCTTCAGCTTGAGCTCTGCCGCGGCGATCTCCACTGGATCCCTGAGCCCGAGCTCCTTGACGGGGACCAGGGGTGGGGCTCCCAGCGCTAACTGCAGAGCACGCGCCCCTATGATCCTGGCCTTTTCATACTTTGTGAGCCAGGGAGGCCCTATCCTGATTACAAAGCCCTCAGAGTGCACGAAGGCGGTCGCGAGAAAAAGCGCTAAAAACTTTCCTTTTTCAGGGTGCGCGCCCGGATTGACGTCGTGCTAATCGAAGCTGGTGGAGGTCTCCTCCTTCTTCTCCTCTTCTTCCTCCTTCTTCTCCCCTCCCTCCTTCTTCTCCTTCGGCGGCGCCGCCGCTATGATGTCGTCGATCCTGAGTATCATTATCGCGGCCTCGGTTGCCGACTTGATCACCTGCTTCTTCACGAGGGCTGGCTCTATCACGTTGAGCTTGAGCATATCCTCGATCTTCGCGTTGAGCACGTCGACGCCGACCCACTTCTCCCCAGCGGCGTGCCTCTTCCTCAGCTCGGCGAGGACGTCGACGGGCTCCATCCCCGCGGTCTGGGCTAGGATCGTCGGTATCACCTCGAGGGCCTCAGCGTACTTCATGACCGCCAGCTGCTCCTTGCTGGGCAGCTTGCGGGCGAAGTCCCTGAGCCTCAGCGACAGCTCGATCTCTACCGCTCCGCCACCCGCCACGATCTTGGGCTCCCTGATCACGTTTCTCGCAACGCTGAGGGCGTCGTGCACCGCGCGCTCAGCCTCGTCAACTATGTGCTCGGCCCCGCCCCTCACCAGGATGCTGACCGCCTTGGGGTTGGGGCAGCCCTCGACGAAGACCATCTTCTCGTCGGCGACCTTCCTCTCCTCGACGAGCTCGGCGTAGCCGAGGACCTCGGGGCTGATCTCCTCGATCTTAGTGACGATCTTGCCGCCCGTCGCCCTGGCGAGCTTCTCCATGTCGCTCTTCTTCACCCTGCGGACCGCCAGGATCCCCGCCTTCGCCAGGTAGTACTGGGCCAGGTCGTCGATCCCCTTCTGGCAGAAGACCACGTTCGCCCCCGCCGCCTTGATCTTCTCGACCATGT
>ERZ1669248.920-NODE-920-length-12072-cov-6.982358_pt1 | contig 12072 bp, 10 predicted proteins | sample MGYA00579296_ERZ1669248 | MGnify/ENA primary metagenome ERZ1669248 (study PRJEB41166, sample SAMN08046057) | hot springs metagenome | biome: hot spring; feature: neutral hot spring; material: thermophilic sediment; isolation source: thermophilic sediment from...
CCTCTTTGCCCAAATACTTATACCGTTCTTCTTTCTCGCTCTCCGAGAACTCTTTGGTCTTTTCCTTTATGTACTGGTGGACCAAAATTACACCAAGAAGCATAAGGGTATCTTGTCGTAATAAGTTTTTCTAGCAAGACTCTCCGGAAGGAGGATTAACGGTGTGTGGTAGCAAACCGTTTTAAACGACTACCGTGATTAAGGAGAGCTGGATGATGAGAAGAGGGTCTCATGAACCGTGATGTGAGCCGGAAATGCTGATCATAGCTCTCCTTTAAGGACGTTTGAGATGAGGTTAGACGCCTCCTCCAAGTCTTTGTGCGTGTCTATAGCCCTCCAAAACACGTTGTCATACCTTACAACGCCTAGAACGCCCTCCTCAGCCATCTTGGGGAACGCGGTTTTCTCTAGATCCCCCTTCTCGGGGAAGTACCTTAAACTCTCGGGTCTCAACGCGTAGATGCCGGCGTTAATCCAGTAGTCGGATATAATAGGCTTCTCCACGAAACCCACCACCCTATCACCCTCAATCCTTAACACTCCGTAGGGGCTGGGCAACGGTATCGACGCGATGACTCCGAGAAGCTTCCTGTCTTCCTCGAGTTTGACTACGAGCTTCTTGGGGTCTAGGTTTGTGAGTATATCACCGTTTACCACTATGAAGACGTCGTTTTTAGACAAGACATGCTCGGCGTTCTTTATAGCCCCGCCTGTGCCTAGAGGCTCGTCCTCGATAACGTAGGTTATCTTGACGCCATGCCTACTCCCGCTACCCAGGTGCTCGATGAGTTTCTCCTTCTTGTAGCCGGCAAGTATCACGAGCTCCCTAACTCCATGCTTCTTCAACCACTTGATCTGCCAGTCTATGATGGCCTCCCCCGCTACTTGGACTAGGGGTTTGGGGACGTCTTCTGTGAAGGGTCTCAACCTCTTCCCGAAACCGCCCGCCAATATGGCCGCGATCAAGGTCTTACCCCACGCAACCAGAAAGCTGTGCAAATCTATTTATGTGCGGTATAAAGTATTAAAATCCCCCATGCGAGATTCAGAATATGCAGAGGCCGCCGTAGCTCAGCTGGGAGAGCGCCCGGCTGAAGACCGGGATGTCCGGGGTTCAAGTCCCCGCGGCGGCATTTCAACTCCTAGGGTGGTTGTTTGCCCAAGCTCTACATTATCCCTTTAACTCAAGTAGGCATCGTCGAGTACCTCGACACCATAATTGGCATGGTTCGCGAGAGTTACAACAGGGCTGGTGTGGACCTGGAGGTATACAGTTGGCCGGAGGTCCTCAAGCCGAGTTTGAAGTGCTACGACTGGGACAGGATGCAGTACCGGGCTGGTTGTATAGTTGAGGACTTGTACAGGGGGGTCTCGAGTCTAGACGAAGGGGGTTATTTCGTCGGGGTGGGAATGATCGACGGTTACGAGCCTGGCTTAAACTTTGTGTTCGGACTCGCGGAGCCTCGCAAGAGGACGGGAGTAGTCTTCACTAAGAGGCTGAGGGAGGAGTTCTACGGGAGGTCGGCTAAGTTCGACCTCTACGTAGAGCGGGTAGCGAAGGAGGTGGTGCACGAGTTGGGACACCTACTCGGCCTACCCCACTGCCACAATAGGAGGTGTGTAATGAGCTTCAGTAACAGTATAGTCGATGTCGACTCCAAGGAGAGGTTCTTCTGCGACGAGTGCTCGCTTACTCTTAAAAAGCTGGTTTTAACCTAGATGTCGAGAACGAAGTAAGCGGTCCATTTGTCGTCTTTCAAGATCCTCATCAGACTGTATGTGACGGCCTTGACCTCAACACGGCCCTCGTGTAGCGAGGGTTCGAAGACTTCCCCAACGCACCTACCGCTAACTCTGTAGTTGAGCTCGTTGCCCCTCCTCTCAATCTCTAACTTGTGTACCTCGAGGTCTCTACACATAATCCTCTCAGAGTAGTACACTGTGAGGAGGGCCTCGAGCCACCTGTACAGCAAGTTCTCAAGGTCGAACCCTTCGGCGCTAACACTTCTCTCCAATACCGGTCTAACGCTCTTAGTGTCCACCATGCTCTCGAAGAGCGCTAGCCCCGCGTTCTCGAGAAGCTCCAGTATGTCGCTCCCCACCGCCTTAACGTATATGTCACCCGTGTGTTCCAGGTAGTAGAACCTCCCCTCCGGGTCCTCGTATACAATTTTTTCCTCAACCAATTTGGGCACCCTCAAACTTATTGGTCTCCCCAAGGTCGGAGATTTAATCGTGAATTAACCCAAAATATTCTTTGAGTGAGGGATCGTATTGCCTAAGGAGGGTTTTGAACCATACCCCGAGTACGTCGACAAAACCTACCAGCCAGACCCTGATACTCATGTGATAGTCACGTTCAGAGTCAAGCCGGCCCCCGGGTTCACTGTAGAGGACGCGGCCGGCGGGGTAGCGGCGGAGAGTAGCACTGGCACTTGGACCACGCTGTTCAGCTGGTACGACGTCTCGAGGGTTAAGAGGTTAAGTGGTAGGGCCTACTACTTCAAGGACTTGAAGGACGGGTCTTACATTGTTAGAGTAGCCTACCCCGTCGAGCTGTTCGAAGAGGGGAACATGCCGGTATTCCTGGCTAGTATAGCTGGCAACGTCTTCGGCATGAGGAGAGTTGAGGGTCTAAGAGTAGAAGATATTTACCTGCCGAAGCAGTTCCTCCAGTACTTCAAAGGCCCCTTCAAGGGCGTTAAAGGGGTAAGAGAGATATTTGAAGTCCACGACAGACCCATTGTGGGGACTGTGCCTAAGCCCAAAGTGGGCTATACTCCAGAGGAGGTCGAGAAGCTAGCGCTCGAGCTTCTAATGGGAGGAATGGACTACATAAAAGACGACGAGAACCTGGCCAGCCCTAGCTTCTGCCGGTTCGAGGCCAGGGCAAAGTCGATCATGAAGATCATCGACAAAGTGGAGAAAGAGACTGGTGAGAGGAAGGCTTGGTTCGCCAACATAACTGCAGACGTAAGAGAGATGGAGAAGAGGCTTAAGCTGGTGGCAGACTACGGCAACCCCTACATAATGGTCGACGTCGTCATCACGGGCTGGTCGGCCCTGACCTACATTAGAGACCTCGCGGAGGAGTACAAGCTAGCGATACACGCTCACAGAGCGATGCACGCTGCTATTACGAGGAACCCCTACCACGGTATCTCGATGTTCGTGCTCGCCAAGCTGTACAGGATCTTAGGGGTGGACCAGCTACACATAGGTACGGCAGGCGCGGGCAAGCTCGAGGGCGCCAAGTTAGACGTGGTCAGGATAGCCAAGATGCTCAGGGCGGAGGACTACCAGCCCGACCCCGACGACGACTTCCACCTACCTCAGAAGATGTACCACATCAAGCCAATGATGCCCGTGTCGTCTGGCGGCCTACACCCCGGCAATCTACCAATAGTGGTCGAAGCCCTTGGGACGGACCTCGTCATGCAGATAGGTGGAGGTACAATAGGCCACCCAGACGGCCCCAGAGCGGGAGCTACAGCAGTTAGGCAGGCTCTCGACGCTATAATAAAGGGGATACCCCTAGACGAGTACGCGAAGGACCACAAGGAACTCGCGAGAGCCTTGGAGAAGTGGGGCTTCGCCAAGCCTATATAGCCCGCACTTCTAGCCTCCGTAGGTCACATACTCTTTTTTTACCTTACCCAGGCATGCTTAACTACAAGACTTATCACAGCTAAGGGGTTGGTGTTGGTTATGGTTAAGACTTGGCTCAAACTAGCCTACTCGCTAGTGCTCTTTGGAGCGTTGTCCGCGGCAGTCTTGTCAGGGCTCCTGAGGGGTCTAGACTACTATGTTTACGAGCAACTAAGGTTTGACAACGTCGTGGTTGTAGGGATCACGAGTACGGCGAGCGTGGTTTTCCTCGGCGTAGTCTGGGTCGTAATGGCTGTTGTAGACCTTGTCCGCTCAAGGGGGCTTAGAGAGCATACTTACGACGTGGCGGTTCTACTGGTGTTATCCGTCTTGTTCGACGCGGCCTTCAAGCTGGTTTTCAGAGTACCGCGGCCGGGCTTGAGCGGCCCTCTTCAACCAGTGTCGGCGTTGATGTCCTTGGAATACTACAGTTACCCGTCCGGTCACGCCACGAGAGCAGTAGCGCTAGCGCTGTACGCAGGTAGGAGATCGAGTAGCGCGTGGAGCCTGGCTATATACACCTGGGCGCTCGCAGTCTGCCTATCAAGGATACTCCTGGGCGTCCACTGGACATCTGACGTCTTAGGGGGGTTTGCGGCAGGTCTTATCACATTTTATGCCTCGGAACTACTGAAAGGCCCCTTTAAGAGAGTTCTCGAGGCCCTACGGCTAGGGTTCATTTTGAAGCAGTGAGCACGGTTTAAAGACCTTGAAAAAGGATAGAGATATGTAGAGCCGGGGTGCCCGAGCGGCCTAAGGGGCTGGCCTTGAGAGCCAGTGGGCTTACGCCCGCGCGGGTTCGAATCCCGCCCCCGGCGTTCACGAGAAGTTACCGTACATCGCCAAGTAGGTTCAGCCGCGGTTTTTGCTTTTGACGTGTTCCTAGTGTTGTCTCCGTAGACAATGTAGAAGATAGACCCCCGCTTCTCCGACCTTTTCGGTTCATCGTAGAGCACAAGACCCCTGGTTCATAGCTTCGACTATAAGTGTTGGAACTCGTAGTAGACTTGTCCAAGGGTTACCGGTGTTTCCAATACCTTGCTTGAACCCCAACGACCTAACCGGAATCGGGTCTACACACTCCCCCTACTCCCACGAAGTAGAGCAAGCTTCAATGTAAAAGAATCGGGTCCTCGGTCGCCCTTAATCCTGGTGGTCGAGGTGTCTCTCGTAACCTCTCGTCATAACCGGCAAGACTTACTGGGCCAAAACCTCCTCCCCAAAGCGCCGGTAGGCCCGCCTATCGAGGTACCCCGGATAAATGAGCCGGAGCATAAAGATCACTATACCTCCTAGTACTGGTGCCGTGCGGGTTTGGGTCTCTCGATGTAATGGGAGGGGATTTCGCGCCTTTAGGCTAGTGACGTATTTTAGAACCTCTGCGTTAGAGGTTTGTTAGAGACGGTGTTTAAATGAGGATAGACCGCAAGAGAGCAGGATACCTAGAGGGCGTAGTCTCAATAGTAGTCAACACCGCTCTCTTCGTGGTTAAATACTACTATGGTGTACTCTTCAACTCGATCGCAGTCATAGCAGACTCTGTTCACACGCTCTCCGACAGCTTGACCTCTGCGGTCGTAGTCGTGGGGTTCAGGGTAGCATACACAAAGCCGGACGAGGAGCACCCCTTCGGCCATGGAAGAGCCGAGGAAGTGGCCGCCATCATAATAGGTGTACTGCTCTGTGTGGTGGGGTACGACTTCGCTGTATCGAGCTACAACAAGCTCGTCTCTAGAGAGACACTAGTATACTCGCTCACACTAGTCTTGGTTCTACTGGTCTCCGCCGCTATCAAGGAAGCCCTGGCCATGTGGGCTTTCAGGCTGGGGGAAAAGTTTAACTCTGAGTCTATAAGGGGTGATGCGTGGCACCACAGGAGCGACGCAATAGCGACTGGTCTACTAGCTCTCGCTATATTGACAGCCGGTGGCACGTACTGGTGGGTCGACGGCGTAATGGGGTTGGTTGTCTCGGCCTTCATAGTGGTGACAGGGGGCAAGATCGTCCTCGACGCCTCGAGCGTCTTACTTGGTAGAGCCCCATCGAGGGAAGAAGTAGAGGAGATAGTAAGCGTGGTCAAGAAAGTGAGCCCGAAAGTCCAGAGCGTACACCACATACACGTACACAAGTACGGCGAACACACAGAGGTGACCCTCCACGTGCACTTACCGGACGACATGTCTCTCTCGGAGGCGCACGAGATAGCTACTTTAATAGAAGACGTTTTGAGGAAAGAGCTCGGGTATGAGGCGACAGTACACGTAGAGCCGGCTAGTGCTAAAAGACTCAAAAACCATGCCGACTAAATCCCGGTTTACAACCCGAGTATTAGTCTGACGAGTATACTCAACCCTGCCGAGGCGAGGATCACGTATATCGGATGCAGCCTCGCCAAGTACAGTAGCGCGAAGGCTATCACGAATATGACCGCCGAGATCACGTCGATAAAGGGAGGTCTCTCGACGACGAGGACGCTCCTGCCGACGGTTATTAGCGCGTAGAGTATGAGCGCTACCACGGCGGAGTTTATGCCCCTGAACACGATCCTAGCCGCCTCTGTGTACATGTAGCGTGTAAGGAACATCGCTATTACTAGTATCACCAGATAGGGGGGCACTACCACGCCCATAGTGGCAAGTATCGAGCCCGGTACGCCCCCTAGCTTGTAGCCTATGTAAGTGGCGGAGTTGATCGCTATAGGACCCGGGGTGCTCTCTGCGATACCTAGTATTTTGACGAACTCGTCCTCGCTGACCCACTTGTTGATCTCCACCAGCTCCTTGTACATTAGTGCTATCCCTCCGTACCCTCCGCCGAACATGAAGAACCCTATCTTCATGAACTCCAGGAGCAGCTGGAGTAGACTAACACTCATCCCCACAAGTCACCTAAACATAAAGACTTGGGGTCATCTATTAAACTAGAGCCCACAGCCTAAGCGGATACCAGTTGAACAGGCCCGTGTAGATTAAGCAGGGTAGAGCGAGGCGGCTGGAAACAGGTGTAGGAGTGGTAAATTAGGGCTTCCCCCCATTTGATTAATTGGTTGTCAGGAGTACAGAGTATGAGAGTCGATACAAGGGCTCTGCTAGAAAGGCTGGGCTACAACTACTACTACGAGGTAGAAGAGGCCTCTAGCCCGGACTACGCGGATGCGAAGTTCTCGGACTTGGTGCCCGAGTTTAGCGGGCTAAGCATAGGGGGTAAGAGGCTCTACAGGCACCAGCTCGAGGCCTTCGAAGCCCTGAAGAACGGCGAGAACGTCATACTGATCTCCGGCACTGGTAGCGGTAAAACAGAGGCGTGGGTCCTATACGTCTTGGACCAGGCTAGAAGGGGCACACCCCTCAAGGTAATAGCCGTCTACCCGACACTAGCGCTCGCGAACGACCAAGTCAAGAGGATAGCAAAGTACTCGGGTCTGCTGAAAATCGGGTTCACCCAGCTTGACAGCATACGAGTCAAGCGCCTGTCCGCGGCGGGGAGGAGAAAGCTGGTCGAAGAGATGGGGAAGGTTAAAATCGTAGTTACAAACCCCGCTTTCCTCTTAAACGACTTGAAGAAGTTCCTCATAACCCAGAGCTCGGCGCTCTTACACAACTTCTACAAGGGTCTGGACTTGCTTGTTATCGACGAGATAGACTTCTACAGTCCCCGCAGCCTAGCCCTCCTACTGGCTATGCTCAAAATTTTAAGCGATGTGTCGGACAAGAAGCTCCAAGTCGCTGTGCTGGGGGCGACCATATCCAACCCGGACGATCTCGGCGTCTTCCTGGAGGAGGTCACTGGCAGGAAGTACCGTGTAATCAGGGGTAAGCCGTTCAGGGTCGAAAACAGGACTTACATCGTCCTCGGTAAAAACCTCAGGGAGATATGGGAGAGAGTTAGGCGTGAAGTAGAGAGGCCCGAGTTGAGGGGCAAAATCCCAGAAGAAGTAAGGGTGGCTATGGAAAAATTCGATGTTTTCGCAGAGAGGCCGTACTTCTACCTCCAGTACCTCGAGTCGCTAGGATTAGAGGTCCCCCCGATCCACCCAGACTACATTGGAATACTGTCGGGCTACCTCGCCGACGACTACGTCACAATCGTTTTCACCAGGGGCATAAGCCAAGCAGAGGAGGTTTTGAGGGACCTCAAAAACAGGTTGGGAGAAGGGGTCCCTGCTGCCACGCATCATCACCTAGTGCCGAAGGAGAGACGAGAGGAAATTGAGGAGAAAACAAGAACGGGGCTTATCAAGCTACTGATATCCCCCAGAACTCTCTCCCAGGGGATAGACATTGGCGACGTAGCCAGGGTGGTTCACCTAGGCCTGCCGGACGACGTGAGAGAGTACTACCAGCGAGAGGGGAGGAAAGGGAGGAGAGCCGAGCTAGGCTACTCGGAGACTGTGATAATACCTACCGGCCGGTGGGACAGAGAACTGCTCGCCAACGGTTTCGACGCGCTCAAAGAGTGGCTCAACCTCGGAGCAGAGAAGACGATAATCAACCCGGGGAACCTGTACCTCCACCTGTTCCTCGGCCTCTCGAAGCTCTTGTCACCGTGGTTTAAAGGCGAGCTGAGCGAGCTGGAGAAAGAGGCCTTGGAGAAAGCAGGCCTGCTCTCTAGCGGCAAGGTTAGCTTAGACTACCTGAGGAGAGTATACGAAAGGATCAACTTCTACGAGTACGCTCCACCGTACGGTATCAAGAGGTACCTGGTGAAGGGCGACAGAGAGCTGGCTTTAGAGCCGATAGGGCACTGCGACCTCGTAGAGAGGTTTCAGCCGGGCTGCATCGACTACGGGGAGGAGGCAATAGTTGTTTCCCTAGAGAAAGGTAGGAGTACGAGACACGTCGCCCGGGTGGTAGAGAAAGGTTTCAGGGAGATAGACTTCTACCAGGACGACGCGTTCAGGCTCGCCTTGGAGGAGTACAGGTACATAAAGGACGGGTGGGGCGAGAAGCCGAACATACTGAGGGACATCCTAGCTGGAAGAATATCGTCTTACGAGCTCTGCGTGGTCTACGTGCCCTCGAGGGGGTTCGGGGTCTACAAGAAAGTCCCAAACCGCTGTATATGGACAGTGAGATCCGAGAAACCCAAGTCGATAAGAGTCGGAGGAGAGACCATCGTCTTCTACGATAGGAGGAACATATACATCCCAACCCCCACAGGAGGCGAGTACAGGGACTTCACCTACGGATACAAGTTTGACGTAGACCCCGCGGAGAACGCTGAGCTCCTCAGGCTGGCCCTTGCCAGCCTGATGATAATTCTCAGGAAGAGGCTCGGTATAGCCTTCGAGACCATAATGTACGATGTCGTCAAAGTCGGTGAGACGAAGTACTTCAACCTCCACGAACCCGAGTCAGCGGGTCTAATAGACAGCATAGACTGGGACACCGTTAGGAGGGCTGTTGAAGATTACACATTCACACCGCTCGACAGAATACTGCTATCCCAGATAGACGAACTAGCGTACTCTACACTAGTCTCGTACGAGTTTAACTGGGAGGTCGTCAGGCAGGAGGTCCTTAGGGTCATTGATTACATTGTTGCCAAAAAGAAGCTCCCGCTTCTCGTGAGGGGGGTCAGGGTGAAAATCCCGAAACCTAGCAAGGCTTTGAAGATAGGCGCCCTCTACGCGTTTACGGAGGTATCAGGCGAGGACTCACCCAGACCGGTGATGATCGCGGGGCTCGGCTTCTTCGACGGCGAAGACGCATACAACGTCGTGGAGTCCTACCCGCCAATACCCTACATTAAGCCGCCGGAGTCGTTAAGGTCTCTCGAGGCACTCATAGCCGAGAGGGTTGACTACGAGGATTACAAGCTCGTGGTCGAGTCCAAAGATAAGACACTAGAGCAGCTAAAGAAGGCTAACCTCAGAACGCTGGTCAGAGTACTCGAAAACGCCGAGCCTGGTAAGCTGGTCGATATAAGGGAGGCCGGTAGACCGGAATGGCTCAGGGGCCTGAGCTTGAGAGACGTCCTTGTCGAGACGGGGTTGCTCACGCCGGGTGTCAGTATTGAGAGCGTGTCCTTGTCGATTACACGCGTTTTCGAGAAGGGCAAAATATATCCAGAGACCAAGAACGTCATGGAGGCGTTCCTAGCGGAGCAGTCTAGGTCCTTGTACTTAAGCTACCTGCTCCTCACCTCGTCGGAAGTAGAGAACTTGGGAACCGGGTAGGGGATGGGCCCTCATGTTGTTTTGGCTAGGGTGAGACGGCCCCTCCGTTACTGTGCTGCTCGCGCTTCTTCAACGCACCGGCTATCTTGTCCCACCAGAGGAATAGAATGCCCAAGACTATTATTTGTCCGATGTCAGGGTAGAGCGTCGAGCCCTTGGTAGTCGACTCTACGATGAGTAGTGGTAGCACTGTCAGCTGGACGTCAGTAGAGGTAACGACGAGATAGACCACAGTGTAATGTAGGAGTACTACCACTAGGCCAAGTATGGTAACGGCGGCTCTGAGTAGAGGTCCTCTAAGTAGGGACGAGAGGATTATTAGCGCGACCACGAGGGCTCCGACGATCGCTGAAAGCTCGTATACAAAGCCGGGCGAGAACACGCTCAACACCGTGTCTAGCCGTCGAGCTGGGGACCACTGTTAAATACGGGAGGAGTTGAAATTTAAAACTCCTCTACTTATAGAATTAGAAGGAGCCGCCGTAGTATAGCCCGGTCAAGTATGCGGGCCTCTCGAGCCCGTGACACCCTAGGCCCGTGAGGGTGCGGGACACCCGGGTTCAAATCCCGGCGGCGGCACTAGGAATAACGCCTCCTCTAGCTCCCGTCCCTCAGCGCTGGTGTTACACCACGTTGGCCCTGGTACTTGCCGCTGTAGGGCTTATAGACCGGGCTACTCGTCCTGAGGAAAACTACGTGGAGGAAACGCTGGCCAGGGTATACCCTAACAGAGTTGGGCCCCCCAACGATTTCAATAGTTACCTCCCCTTTGAACCCGGCATCTATTACTGTAGGGGGTATGTAGATCCCGGCTCTAGCGAAGGTACTCCTCAGATTGACCAGGCCGACGAGGTCGGCGGGTAGCTCCACCCATTCCAAAGTCGTCGTCAAGACGTGTTCGTACGGTTTTATTAGGAAGCCCCCTCCGCCGACCCTTTCGCACTCAAGGAAGTCCGTTACGTTCATCTCTCTCGTGTCTATTACCCCACCTGTCTTGAACCTGCAGAACTCGCCTCCAAACCTTAGGTCAACGCCGTTCTCCCTCACGGTGTCCTCGTGAAGAGGGTTTATCACGAGGAGTTTCTTCTCGAGGTAGACCTTGATATCCCAGTCGCTCAGGATCATAGTATCACCACGTACCACTACCTATTACTACCTACCGTTACTCATTAAAGGGGTAGGCTGGGCGAGAGGCAGCTCTCCACGGTTTAGGAAGACACTAGGACCACCCTCAGGTAGAAGTTCTCGTATATGGTCTCTGACCTGAAGTTTGCGGGAACAACGGCTTGGTCGTTCGTCGACAGGACCACTACTACGTGCCCGTTTTCTCTTACAGCGAGCTCTATAGCACTGGTACTCAGGATAGGGTAGGAGGTGAGCATTCTGGGATCAGGGTTTCTCACAAAGAGGTGGATGAACCTAGCAACCCACTCGGGTGCTAGAATGGGCATTTTACCGTAGAAGTCCGCGACTCTCGCGGACACGTCTACGGCAGCGTTGTAAAGGAGCAGGTCGGGTGGCATTGGTCTCAACAGAGTTGGGGTCCTGTACAAGGCGCTGTAAATCACAGTGTTATAGAAGTATCCTCCCGGTAGTACAGCGTAGAGTCCCGGCAGGGTGATCAGTACGGTTATGACAGCCAGCGAGTTTCTGAGACCCGTTTCAGAAGCCTTCTTGAAACTGGAGGCCAGGATTAAAGGAGCTATCGTCATCAGGATCCTGTCCCACTCACTCCCGCTAATATTTAAGGTAGGTGCTACCAGCGGGGTAAGAGAAATCATGAGTAGGGCTAGCGAGATAGCAGCAGAATACCTGGGCTTGCCTAGGTCTTCGCTTAGCTGGGCGACGTAGAAGGGTAGTAGAGGACCTAGTGTTACGATTAGGTATGCCGTTACGTAGGGTGCCTGTACTGCCAGGCTATCATATGAAACCACTGGCGGGGATACTACTGAGACAGGGTTCCCGACCAGAGCCGGCAGTCTCATCATGAAATGAACGGTCACGTAGTAGAAGACCAGGGAAGACGCTAGGTAAGTAAGACCTGTTAGGGCCCTCCTCCTTTTCAGTATTTCAAGCAACCCTATCATAAGAGCTGAGACGCTCGAGGTGAACCCACCGAACTCGCTGGCGAGAGTGGATAAGGCGAAGAACAACAAGGGTGTTAGGCGCCGATCTTCATCGACGAAGATGACTGCTGTCAGAAAGAAGAGCTCGGCGAGGAGTTGCTTCATCAAGTCCCAGGAGAG
>ERZ1669248.921-NODE-921-length-12060-cov-45.019492_pt1 | contig 12060 bp, 15 predicted proteins | sample MGYA00579296_ERZ1669248 | MGnify/ENA primary metagenome ERZ1669248 (study PRJEB41166, sample SAMN08046057) | hot springs metagenome | biome: hot spring; feature: neutral hot spring; material: thermophilic sediment; isolation source: thermophilic sediment from...
AGTTTGTATGCTTTACTAAACACAAAGTCTTCAAGCAATTTATAGGCATCTTTTTCTGAAGAGAGTTTTCTTTTTGTATCAATCTTGTCTTCAAGGATTAAGACAAAGTCAATCATCAAAACCTCTACAATCTAAATAACATTCTATAAACTTTCTTGCTTCTTTACCATACTCTTTTTCAATAAACTCTGCCATACTTTCTTTATCGGGGTCGTATCCTTTTTTGATTAAATCATTTTCAAGTCTAAAAATATCAATAACAATATCCTTAAACATAAATGAAAGGAAGTTATCTACTGGCGGTTTAATGTCTGGAAAATGTTTTGACCACTCTACATTAAACTTAATTAAATCTACTACCATCACTACCTCCTTAGCTTTTTAAATTAGTATAAAACATTTTAAGTGAAAAGTCAAACATCTTCTTCACTGTTATTGTTAATCTCGTTTTTCATCATATCGTTTAAAATTTCTTCTACGCTACGACCACTTTGTAGTTTTCTTGAATTTTGTTTATAAGTAAATGAAAAAATTTTGCTAAAACATCTTTGGCAAATGTGCATATCATAGTAAAAAACTGTTATCGGCTCATCTGTAGAAGCAAGAAATGAAAGATTATCATCGTGTTCTTGGCTTGTTTTTCTAATTCTTATCTCATAAAAATATGAAGAATATAGTATTTCTTCACCGCAAACATCACAAACAATCAATCTCATATCTGCCCTCCAATCAAGACTTCTCTAATGATTTTGTAATATCTGGCATTTCTACCTCTATGTCAAACTTTGCTAAAGGTATTTTAGCATAATTTATACATTCTTGCCAACTCTCTTCCATCACTTGCTTTAACATCTCTGCTATATCATATGCCTTGTCCTTAGTCGTTTCAATCACAATCTCATCGTGTATAAGATTAGCTATTTCAAAGTCTGATGTTTTGTGTTTGAGGTAAATGTTTTTCACCGTTGTCTTAAGAAGTTCTGCACCTGAACCTTGTATTTGAATATTCAATGCTTCTGTGTATGAAGAAGTAGAATATTTCCTACCAAGCCAAGTAGTGCCTTCGTAGTAAGTAGTTTGTGAAAGAATGCTACCTACTTCCCAATGCTTTCTGCGGATTGCGGGGAAGAGTTCAAGCCATTTCATTCTGATTGTTCTCGCTTCTTCAATCGATAAATCTATGCCTGTATTAATGAAAACATAATCCTTAAACTTCTCTGCACCCATACCGTAAAGCAATCCGAAGTTTGCAGATTTCGATATTTGTCTCTCTTGCTTATCTACTTCTTCAATTGATTTGTTATAGATTACTGAAGCAGTGTATTTATGCAAATCTATTCCTTCTTTGAAGCGAGATATCATATTATCTTCACTCCAGATGGCGGCGGCAAGTCTTAATTCTATCTGCGGAAAGTCTGCTATAACATAAACTTTATCACTGTCTTCTGTAAATCCAAACACTTGTCTAAGATGTCTTGGGATTTGTTGTAAGTTTTCATTACTGCAAGACATTCTGCCTGACTTTGCACCAACAACATTAAACTTTCCAAACACTCTTTCACTTCTTGAATACTTCTCAAGGAATGATTTTGTCTTCTCAAGACTTCTAACTTCAAGCACAAGCTCTGCAAGTTTATTTCCTGTTGAAGCAAGATAGGTAAGTGTTTTTTCATTTGCGTTTTCTGTTTTGAAGTAGTTTGCTACTTGCTTTGGAGACAAAGGATTGAAAGGAAGTTGTGATTTTATCTCATACAATCTTGCGGAGTTTTCAATCTGCATTCTTTGTAGCTTTTCTTTGTTTATAGCAAGTCCTACTCTGTGAATATCAAGCAGTGTTTTAGCAGTGAAAAGGTCAAGTCTATATACTCTGTTATGTGTCCAAACTTTATTAAGTTTTTCTTCAATTGCTTTTTTCAATAAAGGTAGATAATAAACATCGTAAGCGGCATACTTTATTTGCATATCAGTAAGTAGCATTGCAGAGAAGTCAGATTTTTGAAGGAGTTTTTTATCAATGTCAATTTTTATCTTTAACACATCTTCAATCACTGCGTATAAATTCCATTCTGCATTAGTTGTGTATCTTTCATAAAAAGCAAGTTTTGAAGCAAGGTAAAGGTCATTGAAATTGGGCACATCTGAAAAAGAATATTCAAGCACTTCAAAATCGTATAAAAGGTTGTATCCGAAGATGTTTTTAAACTGTGAAAGATAACTTCTAAGAAAGTGTTTCGGATATCCTGACACATCGACGACATATACAGTCTCATCTTTGTCTGGTTGATAGAGTTGTAGCAGTCTAATCTTTGTGTGGTTGTCGTATGTTTCTGTGTCAATATATAAAGGAAGTGAAAAATCAAAGTGTGTAGGGAGTTCTGTTGTGTATCTGTATTTCATTTTTACATACCTCCTTACATTTTATTTAAAATTCTACTGCTTCATCTTCTTCTGTTAGTGTCACGTTTTGGTTTTTCACTATAACATCTTCTACACTCATATCAGAAAGCAATGCCTTCACATCGGCTTCAGTCAAAAGCCCGAGGCTACTTAAAGACATTGTATAATTTTCTATTTTGTCACGCTGATTTGGATAAAGTGACATTACATCTAAAAGCATAGACATATACATTTTCACAAACCTGTCTTTGAGTGAAGCGATTTGTTTGTTGTGTTGCATTGCTTTGTATATTGCTTTTATTCTCTCATATTCTTTCGGAATTATGAAGTCAGGACTATAAGCAGGATTTTGTGTGTAGAATATACTGTCAAAGAGATTAGTTGAGTAAGTTGTGATAACGTATGTGTCTCTGTTTTTGTAATAGTAAGCTCTACCAACCAGTAGTGACCATAAAGTTTTCAAATCTTTGTCTGAAGCAGAGAAAGAAATATTTGCTTCTTTGATTAAATCATTGAGGTATTTAGATGTAGGGATTTTATCGTTGTATTTAGTAGCAATATACGACCTGACTTTGTCTTGGATAGCTTTGACTTTTTCATATTCAGAGTTGTAAAGCAATTCTTCATCAATAAACGTAATAAACGACGATATCCTGTCAATCAAAAATTTAATGAGTTCATCTTCAAACGATTGAAAATCAATGCCGAGAAGTTTTTCTGTGAAGAGTTTGATATTGACAAGGATTGTGGCGGCGGCATCAAAAAGCTCAACATCAAACTCGGCAGTTTTAGTAAGTTTATCTCTGTAGTATTCAAACAATCTTTCAAGCTCTTGTGTGTTTTGAAAAAGCGTTATGTATTTATAAATGTATCCGTAGTTTCGTCTAAGATATCTTTTGAAGACATCTACTATCTTTCTTGTGTTCTCTTGATAGACTGACTTGTCAATATCTACTACTATTGCCCTTCTTGTTATACCACCTGTCAATAACGGTTCTACTGGGAAGTTTTGTATCTCACCTGAAAACACTGTTGGAGATGTTATAGGAGTAGCAGTTTTGTAAGCGTCAGATTTAATATCGGCGTTTGCTATGGCATAGATTAACTGCTTTACTTCATCTGTGTTTTTACTTCCTTTGTCAAGCACTACTTCATCGAAATATATAGGAAATTTGTAAAGTCCGAAATAGTTCTGAATTTTAGCTTTCGTAGTTGATGTGAAGTGGAATACTGCAGGATAACCAAATAAAGAGTAAGTAGTAAGCAATCTAATAGTCTTACCACTACCTTTCACTGCCCGAACAAAAAGCACGGGAGTGAAGGGAGTAAATGATTTAAAAAATGTATGATTAAGTTGTAAGAGTGAAAAACCTACAAGCACTAACAAAAGCGGGTCTTTTGTTAGTGTAAGTTTTTTCCAAGCTTCAATCCACAAACTCTCATTCCCAGACACTTCTGGGAATGGGATATCAACATCAGTGTGGTTTATATTATAAAATATCTTCAACAAATCTTTTCTATCAAACTTTGATATCTCGGAGTTTGCGACTATAATTGAATTTTCAAAAATCTCAAGCCGTTGATTGAAAAAACAATGGTAGCCAAGATACTTAACTTTTTTTATTGTTCTAAATGTTTGTTTGTAGGTTGCGACCATACCTTGAATAAGCTCTGCTACTTCTCTCGGCGGGGTTTGTGGGATAATGTTTATGAAGTGCATAAGGTTTGATATATCAAGGTTTCCTGTTGTAGTATAAGCAAGTTCAAACAATCCTGTCTCTCCTAAGAAATTCACAAGCTTGATGAAGTAAGTTTGTTGAGAACCTCTTACACTTTCTATTATGTCTGTAATTGTGATATCATAGCAAATCGGCTTTCTGATGTAAGCTTCATCTTCTTTTTTAGGCGGGACTACCTTATAGATAATGTTGTCTTCTAAAACATATCCTTCTGGCAACAATGAGAACTTCTGTTTTGCAAATATAAAAGGGTGGGGGAAAGCTTTGCAAAGCTTACAGGTTTCATTTATATCAATGTTTTGACATCTCTCTTGGATTGAATTACAAGAGAATAGATAGTTTGATTTTGTTTCTGTTTGATTTTGTATCCATTTAAGAGTGTTAAAGAATTGTTCTTCTGCTTCTTTTATGTTAAATCCTTCATACTGGCTTGACTTTTGTATGAAGGATTGGTAAGCAAACTCATCTCCTTTGATATAACGGAGTGCGTAGTAATAACTCATCAAATACCATTCATTATAAGTATGATACTTCCAAATCACATCAAGCTTTTGTAAAACATAGCAGATGTTATATACAGTTTCAATGTCTTTTAGTGTAATTTGCGATATGTCAATATACTGGTCTTGCCTACTCACTGTGTCTTTAAGTGAAAGAAGTTCATCTTTATCATAAAAATCTCTGATTTTGTAAGCGGGGAGTGAAGGGAGTGTTATTCTTGTTTCGGCAAGCATTGGGTTTTTCTTTTCAATCTTCTTCACATCTTTGAACATTTCTCTGACTTGTGAAAAGACAAAGCTTGACAATGCTTCAAGCAAAGAAGCTTCGTCCTTTGTAAAATAGTCATTCGACACGTAAATCAAATGCCAACCTTTAAATGTTTTCTTGATATAAACAGGCGGCATTTTTAAATTAAAAGCTCTTTCAAAAACAATTGCTTCGGGTATATCCTCATCTATATCAACCAATGCGAATATCTTTGTCTTAGTGAAGGTAGTAAGTGAGAGTGTTCGCAAGTTTGGTTGATGATGAGATAAGCCGTATCTTACTTTTTTAAAGATTTGTGGTAGTGTTTCAACATTGTCTTTTACAAACTCTTTAACTTTCTCAACAGTGTCTCCAAGGAATTCTGCACTGAAAGGTTTCCTTGTGTAAGAGTTGCCGTCGTCAGTGCTTGTATAAACATCGTCAGGAACTATTACTTTATCATCAACAACTTCTATAATTCCTAAATCAATTAAAAAATCAACTATATTGTCAAACTTTGCAAAGCTCATTTTACCCCTCCTTTATAAATTTCTGAAAGAAAACACATCTGTGTTTATATGCACAAGACTGGCAAGCGTAGGGGTGTGTTATTCCCGATGGAGTAAAACCTCCACCGAGATAAACATTTTTAAACTGATTTAGTATTTGAAGGAGTAGAGTTTGTTTCATCGGTTTGACTTGGATTTCTTGTGTTTTTATCGGTGTAATATAATGTAGATAATAAGAGTTGCCCTGATTAGTCAGGGCATAGATTGATAGTTGTAGTTTGTATTCTGTTGATACTTTTATGTTTGTTGAGTTTGTGGTTTTAAAATCAATCACTTTTCTGTCTTTAGTTATCAAGTCTATGTATCCTGTTATTCTAATATCGTCAATCTCTAATTCAAACTCTTTTTCTGTCTCAAGCGGTTGCAGTGTTCTGGCAGTTGCTTCATATTGTTTCAACATTTCTACGGCGTCATCTTTGAAGTTTAATGTTTGGATTGAGTTTGAGAGATTGTCTCTCAACTCTTTGTATGCGTCATCAAGGAAATCAAGCAGTGAAGGATTTTCATCGGGGTTGTCTTTTCTGAATGTGAAGTAGTTTTCAAGTGTCTTATGGACAAGCTTGCCTGTGAAAACTCTATCCTCTGTAAATTCAGGCTGCACTTTTTCAATCTCCTTTAAGTAATACGCGTATGGACATTTTAAAAACAGATTTAAGCTTGAAGCTGATAATTTCATAACACTCACCTCTCTTATTCATCATCTTTTCTTAAAAATTTATACACGTCTTCTTTATTTCTCAAAATATTATACACCTGCCAATCAATTTTGTTTTGAAGAAGATAATAAGCAGTAGTTTTTTGAGTTTGCCCTGCTCTATATATACGAGATATACTTTGTTCTAAGTCTCTGTAAGCTAAAGGTAGTGAAAGGTAAATAACGTTTTTATACTTCTGTAAGTTAGCTCCTTCCTTCAATGAATAAGTAGCTACGATAGGCTTGTCTCCAAGCTTGATAGCTTTTTCTAAATCTTGTTTGTCGTCTCCTGTAATAACGTAAAACTTGTCTTTAAACTTCTCTCTAAAATACTTAGGCACTGCTTTAAACAGTGAAAAAGCTATTGTTTGTGGGTTGTCTTCTACAAAGTCTAAAAGCCAGTCAATCTTATCTGTTCTGTAAATCTTGTCGTTCAAGTCTATACCTTGTGCTAATCTATACTCTCTTATGAAATTACTGACTGTGTATTCACTTAAATCTTCTAACTCGTTTTTCAATCTAAATTTAGGCAGTTGCACCTTTGTGTGAAGGATAGGCGGTAGCTCAAGGACATCTTCCTTTTTTACTTTGTGCATTACCATACCAAACATTGCTTTTAACTCATCGGCGTATTTAGGTAGTTTCAATTGTTCAGGTTGCCAATATCTGTTTAAGTAGTAGTAAGTATTGATAAAGTGTGAGTAGCTTTTGTAAGGTATTATGTGAGGGTCAAGGATTTTAATCTGCATATACAACTCGTAAAATCTATCCGCAGGTGTTCCAGACAACATCAATCGCGGCACATCTTCATAAGCTATGAGTTTAAAAGCTTTTTTACTTACTTGTGCTTTTGGATTTTTTAATCTGTGTGCTTCATCAAAGATGATTAAATCGTATGAAGAGATATCATCTACTTTACTGCGGAAGCTTTCGTAAGAGTATATATCAAGTGTAAGATTGAAATGTTTGTTGTCTTCAATCCAAGATAGATGAGATGATTTTGGGGCTACTACTAAAACTTTTTTGTATCCGTAAGTTTTTGCTATTGCTAAAGCTCCGATTGTTTTTCCTGTCCCTGTATCCCAATTTAGATACAGGCGATAACCTTTATCTTTGAAAAGTTTTATAGCTTCTTCCTGATGTTTCCAGAGTTTTATCATAGCTTACACCTCCTTTTAATTTTTAGATTAGACTTGACAAAGTTGAAGAATGTGATATAATGTTAGGAGGTTGCAACCTTACTCCTCCTACGTTGCATACCTCCTTGCAGTTAATCCCAGACCTTTGATAGGTCTGGGCTTTTTGTTTTTGTTTATTCGTATCGTAAAGCGTTTCTAACTCTTGATATCTCTTTCCTGATGTTGAAAAGCTCTTCTAAAATCCTGTCTGCGGCTTTCCCTAAAACGTCATCTTCTTTCTTCAATCTCTGTATCTCACTTTTTAGCTCTTCATTCTCTTTTCTAAGTGTTTCTACTTCTAATGTAAGACTATCAATCAATCTGTTAAGTTTTGCAATTTCTACTTCTACGTTGAAATTTTCTCTTTCCATAGTGCATACCTCCTTTATTTATCAATTTTTGCAAGAAATACTGCAGTCAAAAATATGACTGCAGTTAAGATAAAAGCCATACATAAACTTCTTAAAAATAAGTCTATGAACTCTGTAAAAGTTATCCCTAACACTTCAAACATAGTAGCTACCTCAAAATTCTACTGGTATATCGTTAGGGGAAGTAGTTTCTTCATTGAAGGAAGAAGTTTCGGTTGAGTTGTAGTAAGATACTTCTTTGACAAAATTTTCGTATAGTTCGTCTAAATTCGGTAGTGTTTTCATAATACTGTCAGACAACTCTGACAGATTTTTTGCTTGTTTTAACACAGGTGTGGCATAAATAACACCACCGCTTTTATTAACCTTTAATCCGAGATTGAGATAATACCCTGAAAGAGTTTTCACTCCAAGCTCTTTCTGTATCTCAACTAAAGCTTGAAGTGAAGAAGCTTTAACATACCATATAACATCTTTCCACTGGTTATTTATTTTGACTACGCCGTATATAATCAAAACAAATTTAAACTCAATCTTAAATTTTTCTTTGAATTCATTTTTAAGTTGCTCTATGGTTTTATTGGTTTTCAAACATTTTGCAGAGTTGATTGCATATGACGGTTTAATCTCGCTCAGGTGTGTCGTTCTCTGTAGTTGTGTGTCATAACGGAAGTATTGTCCTCTTACTGCAATAATTATTATCTCCACTTCTTTACCAAGCTCTACCACATCACCATTTACATCTTCAATAATCCAAGCTTCACTTATTTTCGCGGCAACAACTGGATGTCTAATTTTCAACTTAGTGAACTGCAACTCTCTTTTAACTGGAGACTTAATTTCTTCCTGTAGAAACTTAAAGTTTGCCATAGCTTTTTACCTCCTTTTAAAAAATTAGTTTAAACAATAACATAACTTTCTAAAAAATCTTTTGCATTCTCAAAGTTATGAAAAATTAGCAACAATAGTGCATTTCCCTTGCTCACACCATAAGTGGCTGCTACTCTATCAATCACTTCGGCGTCGGTTTTTCTGATATTCACTTGCACAATCGGGTACTTCATCTGGAACTTATTCACCTCTACAAGTAATGAAAGGGGGATGTCGGTCTTTAATTCTGACATTCTCCCTTTCAAGTATCTTTTGTAAAACTCCTTTATAGACAGTGGTGACTTTACACCAATCGATGTGTAGCTGTTCATTTTATTCACCTCCTTTTAATTAGTATTAATTAGTATGATAAAATTATAACATACTACTTTAGCTTTGTCAATAGCTACGCTACAAAAAATCTAAACGTTTCATAACTAACACCTCCTTGCAAGATTTCTGTGAATGGCATAAGCTCGGATTAAAGCCTATACCATTCACAGAAATCCCAAGCTACTGTTTAAACAGTAGCTTGGAAGGTTTGATTAAAATTTATAACCTTTTTCATACTCTTCCAGAAGAACTTTTGAAAGTTCTTCTGGAATTTTAGTTAAATCAAATTCAGCATAGCAAACGTATCTGTTATCTACATTATAATTATCTTCGACACTGTAAAAAGTCGCGTATCTTTCTGCTATATTGATGAAAGGTTCGATGATTTCCTCATCGTAATATAAATCAGACTGTATAACAACTTTCAATAAATTGTTATCAAGTCTGAAGCTACTTATAGCAAATTTATATTTCTCTCTGACAAAATCGAATATTCTTTTAAAATCTTTTATCTCTGTAGCTTCTACAAATTCTTTAACTTCAGAAGTCGATAATTGATTTTTAGACTTGTTTTTTAGTGTTTTAAGATATTTTTTGATTTTGCTTACATATTCCTCAGCTTCTTTTTTACTTTTGAAGTAGTATCCTATCTCAAGCTTATACATATAAAAATATTGTTTATCATCTCTTCCATACTCTTCATATTTTATCATTGGAAAATCAACGAATTTGAAAAAATCACGGGCAGCTTTTACGGTTTCAGGTTTGCTTAGACTCCTGAACTCTACATCAATTAACACATTAAATTTGTTTTCTTCATACAATTCCTTTTTAACTGTTGCATTAAAAATTACTTTTAATTTTAACATAACACTTTACCTCCTGCAGTTAGTAGTTTTTCTATGAAGGACACGAACTCTAAGCCCGTATCCTTCATAGAAAACCAAGCTACAGGTTTAAACCTGTAGCTTGGAAAGTGTTTAATTACTCTTCAAATTTTAAATTAATTAACTTTTTTAAGATTTTTAAAACTTTGTTATGGTATATTTCTATTATGTTATTTTCTTCTACATTATCATCGTAATCGTAAAATATGAAGTCAATCATTAAATCGTTAAAAGATTTTTCCAAAACTTCATACTCTATTGTGCAATCAAATGAAGAATTTACATAATTTCTTATAACTCCAATCCACCACCAGTTGTCTCCGTCTTTATTTTCTACTCTATATCTTACTAAAACAACCTTTTTTAAAGGTAAGGTATAAACAACAGGTTCTAAGGTGTTTAACTCTTTGATTAACCATTTAACGTGACCTTTCATAACATCATACCTCCAAGTAGTGATTTTTATGAAGTGCTTGGGGTCTAACTCAAACACTTCACAAAAATCCCAAGCTACAGGCTTAAACCTGTAGCTTGGTAAAAACTAACTGTTATTTATATATTCTTACTCTACTATCTACAAACTCTTTTAACTTCTTGACGGCTTCTTTTAATTTTTTTAATGCTTCTTCTTTGTTTCCTGTCACTATGAACTCAACTCTTACATCGCCCCAATCGTCCACGGAAGTATACATTGTAAATCCTAAATCCAGCTCATCGTTTATAATGTCTTCGAACTTTCTTCTGTATGAAGTCCAATCGTCAGAACCGTCTTCAGAAATATAAATAATACTGTAAAATAGCGTAGTGATTGGTTTGTCAATTCTTTCAATTTCTAAAATTTTGTAGAACTTTTCGTTAGAGACAACATAGAACAGGTCGTCCGTAAAATTTTTGAAATCGATCCACTGGTAAAGTGTTAAGTTCTTTAGCTTTTCCATAGCAATACCTCCTTTTCTAAATTTGTGTAGGTATTTCTACCCCGCCCCTACACTGGCGGCAGTTTTCTATGAAGGACTTGAGTTAGACCCCAAGTCCTTCATAGAAAGCCCCGAGTAGACCTCGGGACAGTTGTATTAGATATATTTAACAGTCTAATATAAAGTAGTAAGCTCTAAGAAAATCTTTTAAGTTGTAAATATCAATGATGTAGTAATCAAAACCATCGTCCAGTAAAATTAAATCTATAACAGGTAAAGTCATATCTTTAAACACATCGTTTAAAACTTTATCTAAATCTTTTTCAACGTATTCTTTATATTCTTTTAACATTTTTACTAACTCACAAATATCTTTAAACCTGACATAATAACAACTTAAATAAAAGTCATTTTCAACTTCATCATTGAAAAATCCAGAGTCTTTTAATTCTTCAAGTTTGAAATCGTATAAATCGTAAATGAAACCATCTTTTCCAAAGTAGAATACTTTACTACTTTCCAGTAAAGTTTCTACAGTGTAGATGTTTGTAGATGGTTCTACTACATAGACAATATCACAATTCTTGTCTATGTAGTCTCTGACTTCTTCTTGAAGAAGATTTGTTAAGTTTTTTGTTAATACCATAATACATACCTCCTGCAGTGTAGTGATTTTCTATAGAACCCTCAGTATATTACTGAAGGCTCTATAGAAAGCCCCAGTCATAACTGGGGCGGTTGTTATTATGGCTTATTGTTTAAGGTAATCAAGCATCATATAAGCTAACCCTGAAGGGTCTAAGTCATAAACACTATTGTTGATAAACAGTATAAAACTATCAGCTTCGTAGCTCTCAAGAAGATTTTCTAATTCAGTTTTAAGATAGTCTTCAAGTGTTATCTCATCAGTGTTAAAATCAGTACTGTAAACTTCCAAAAGGTCGTTTAACAGAATTCTAAAGTCTGTGTGGCTTAAAACCAAACTTTTTTGAAACATAGCATACCTCCTTAAAGTTAGTAGTTAATCTATGAAAGGCTCGAGTTATAGACCCAAACCTTTCATAGATTAACTAGTAAGATAATATATTATCTTACTAAGATATTTTGTCAAGTGTTTTAACTTATTCTTTTTACACTTAATATTATATCACATTTTTTGTTTTTGTCAAGCGGTTCTTTTAAACTTATTCTTTTTACATTAACTATTTTATCACAAACTCTTACTTTGTCAAGTGTTTTGTTTTACACTTAACACTTTCAACTTATTCAATTCTTACACTATTTAATATAACACGCTTTTAAGTTTTTGTCAAGTGTTTTATCACTTTCTTAAAACACTTGACTACTTAAACTTACTT
>ERZ1669248.925-NODE-925-length-12048-cov-12.695322_pt1 | contig 12048 bp, 4 predicted proteins | sample MGYA00579296_ERZ1669248 | MGnify/ENA primary metagenome ERZ1669248 (study PRJEB41166, sample SAMN08046057) | hot springs metagenome | biome: hot spring; feature: neutral hot spring; material: thermophilic sediment; isolation source: thermophilic sediment from...
TCATTCGCGGTGCTCGTCAGCACAATTTGAAAAACATTGACCTTGTGCTGCCCAAGGAGAAACTCATCGTCATCACGGGCATTTCGGGGTCGGGCAAAAGTTCTTTGGCGTTTGACACGCTTTACGCCGAAGGGCAGCGGCGCTATGTGGAGAGCCTTTCTGCTTACGCAAGGCAGTTTCTGGGACGATTGGACAAGCCCGATGTTGACTTCATTGAGGGGCTTTCCCCTGCCATCAGCATTGACCAAAAAGCGATGCACCATAACCCACGCTCAACGGTTGCGACGGTGACGGAGATTTACGACTACCTGCGCCTACTTTTTGCCCGCGTCGGAACGCCTCATTGCCACAAATGCGGTCGCCCCATCGTCCGCCAAACACCAGAGCAAATCGTTGACCAAATTTTGAATTTCCCTGAAGGGACGCGGTTGCATATCCTTGCCCCTATCGTGCGAGGGCGCAAGGGCACTTACGGACACCTGTTTGAGGAAATTCGCCGCCAAGGGTTCGTCCGCGTCCGAGTGGACGGGCAAGTGATGACCGTTGATGAGGCGTTGCAATTGCAACTTGACCGATACAAGCAACACTGGATTGACATCGTCGTTGACCGCATAGTTGTCAAGCCCGAAGTTCGGTCGCGCTTGCACGACTCTGTTGAAACCGCCCTGAAAGCGGGGCAAGGCATCGTTGTAGTTCAGTTAGTTGACGGGACGGGAGACGAGGGACGAGTAGTGGAAAAAACAGCAATAAAAACCTCGTCCCGCGTCCCTCGTCCCGCGTCCCAAAACGGCGAATTGGTTTTCAGCGAACACTTTGCTTGCCCAGAATGCGGCATTAACATCCCTGAGTTGCAGCCGCGCAACTTCAGTTTCAACAGCCCTTACGGCGCTTGCCCTGAGTGCGACGGTTTGGGCACGAAAGCGGAATTTGACCCTGACCTCATCATCCCCAACAAAAACCTGTCCATCGCCGACGGGGCAATCGCGCCGTGGAAACTTTACACGAGCAACTACAAGAAGGAAATCTTGAAGGCGGTCGCCGAGGCTTATGGCTTCAGCATCCACACGCCTATCAAAGACCTGACGAAAGAGCAACTGCGGGTGTTGCTGTATGGCACTGACCGACCCGTTCGGGTCAGTTATGTCAACCGCTACGGTCGCTATCGGACAATCACGACTTTCTTTGAAGGCATCATCCCGATTTTGCAGGAAGACTACCAAAACGGCGACGACGAATGGCGCGAAGAATTGCGAAAGTTCATGGCTTTGAGACCTTGCCCAGCGTGTAAAGGGACGAGGTTGAAGCCAGAAAGCCTCGCAGTGACCGTCCGAGCGGCAATGCAGCCCAAAACACCTCTGCCTTTCCCAGCCGACGACCCGCAGGAGTGGGACGGGGGACGAGGGACAAGGGACGAGGAAACTGCAGAAACTGCGTCCCGCGCCCCTCGCCCCTCGTCCCGTGAATTGGTTTGGCGTTGGAACATCGCTCAAGTCTGTCAATTGTCGGTCAAAGAAGCATTGCAATGGCTTGACGCTTTGAGACTCACGGAGAAAGAACGAACCATCGCCCACCAAATCCTGAAGGAAATCCGCAACCGCCTTCAGTTCCTCGTTGATGTCGGGCTTGATTACCTCACCCTTGATAGGGAAGCATCAACCCTTGCTGGCGGTGAGGCTCAGCGAATTCGGTTGGCGACGCAGGTCGGTTCGGGGTTGACGGGTGTGCTTTACATCCTTGATGAGCCATCCATCGGTTTGCATCCCCGCGACAACAAACGGCTCATTGAGACCCTCAAGAAGTTGCGAGACATGGGCAACACGGTTATCGTGGTGGAGCACGATGAAGAGACAATTCGCAGCGCTGATTTCATCGTTGACCTCGGTCCTGGTGCTGGCGAACATGGTGGTCATGTTGTGGCGACGGGAACGGTTGAGGACATTGAGCGGTGCGAGCAGTCCATCACGGGGCAATATCTATCAGGCAAGCGCAAAATACCCGTGCCCGAAATGAGGCGCAAGCCAAAAGGGCGATGGCTCGTTGTCAAGGGTGCTCGCCAGCACAACCTCAAAAATATCACCGTCCGTTTCCCACTGGGCTTGTTCATTTGCGTGACGGGCGTTTCAGGTTCAGGCAAAAGCAGCCTTGTCGTTGACATTCTTTACAAGGCTCTTGCCCGAAGGTTGCACGGTGCGATGGAGTTGCCCGGCGACCATGACGAAATTTTCATCTGGGACGAGGGACGGGGGACGCGGGACGAAGTGACGAAGTGGATTGACAAAGTGATTGACATTGACCAGTCGCCAATCGGTCGGACACCACGAAGTAACCCAGCAACCTATACGGGCGTTTTCACCTACATCCGTGAGTTGTTTGCGTCTACGAGGGAAGCGAAAGCGAGAGGCTACAAGCCCGGTCGGTTCAGTTTCAATGTCAAAGGCGGTCGCTGTGAAGCATGTCAAGGCGACGGCTACATCAAGGTTGAGATGCACTTTTTGCCCGATGTGTTCGTCCCTTGTGAGGTTTGCAAGGGCAAGCGCTACAACCGCGAGACGCTGGAAGTGACTTACCGAGGTAAAAACATCGCCGATGTTTTGGACATGAGCGTTGACGAAGCCCTTGAGTTCTTTGAGCATGTCCCGCCTATCAAGCGAATTTTGCAAACGCTGCACGATGTCGGCTTGGGCTACATCAAACTCGGTCAACCAGCGACGACCCTTAGCGGTGGCGAAGCGCAACGGGTGAAGTTGGCGAGCGAATTGTGTCGGCGAGCGACTGGCAGAACGCTTTACATCTTGGACGAACCGACGGTTGGCTTGCACTTTTACGATGTGGAACGGTTGCTGAATGTTTTGCATCGCCTCGTGGACATGGGCAACACCGTCATCGTCATTGAGCACAACTTGGAAGTCATCAAGACAGCCGATTGGGTCATTGACCTTGGACCTGAAGGCGGCGAACAAGGCGGAGAAGTCATCGCCGAAGGACCACCAGAAGTTATCGCCGAAGCACCGCAAAGTTACACGGGTCAGTTCCTTAGAGAAATCTTGAAGCGGGCGAGAACATCTCAACTTCAGGAAGTGGCGTCGGCTTCCGCTTCATAGTTTGCCCGCAGCCTTAAGCCGCTTGTGCTCAACCATCATGCACTTGTTTTGAACGACCGTTAAGCCGGCGTCTCTCGCCTTTTGGGCGGCTTCGTTGTTGACGATGCCAACCTGCATCCAGATCGCCTTTGCTCCAATTTCAATGGCTTCGTCAACGATTGGCGGGACTTTGCTTGGTGCTCTGAAGATGTCAACGATGTCAGGCACCTCAGGCAAGTCCTTCAGTGACGGATAAGCCTTGTGACCGTCAATTTCGTCAGCGTGGGGGTTGATGAAGTAGGTTCGGTAGTGCTGGCTCAGGTATTTTGCGACGATGTGGCTGTCTTTTGTTGGGTCACGCGAGACACCAACAACGGCGACGACTTTCGCCTCCTTCAGCAGCCGTTCAATTTCCTCATCGTCGGCGTTGACCATCGGGACTTCGCAGAACTCTTGAGTTTCACTCATCTTCAATCACCTCGGCAGTTTTGATTCAGCAAAGTGCCATCAACATTGATGCACTTGCCTTGGTCTTCGTTTCACTTTGGTCTGTCGGCAAATTTGTTTACCTTCAGCCGCTAAGGCTGGAACTTAAACTTGGCTTTGATTGCTTCGTAACCTTTAGCCTCAAGTTCGCCGAGCCACCGTTCAGCCATAATGGCTGCGGCGCAACCAAAGCCGGCAGCAGTGACGGCTTGGCGGAAGGTGTGGTCGTGGCAGTCACCGGCTGCGAAGACCCCCGGCACGCTTGTCCTTTGGAACTTGTCAACGACGATGTAACCCTGCTCGTCTAACATCAGTTGCCCTCTGAAAAGTTGGGTGTTCGGTTCATGACCGATGGCGAGGAACAAACCGTCAAGGGGCAAGATGCTCTCCTCTCCCGTCTTGACATTTTTCAGCCTAACGCCTGTGACTTTCTCGTCGCCGAGAATCTCGGTAACGATACTGTTCCAAACGAACTCAATTTTGGGGTTGCTGAATGCTCGCTGTTGCAAAATTTTGCTGGCTCTGAGTTGGTCTCGCCTGTGGATGACATAGACCTTGTTTGCGTGGTGGGTCAAGTAAAGCGATTCTTCCATTGCGCTATCGCCGCCTCCCACGACGCCGACAACTTTCCCCCTGAAAAACCAACCGTCGCAGGTGGCGCAAGTTGAAACGCCTCGTCCGAAAAACTTCGCTTCGCTCTCCAATCCTAAACGGCGAGGCGACGCCCCAGTCGCAATTATGAGAGCCAAGCAGTTTAATGTCGTGCCCATGCTCGTTTCAACGATGAACGGGTGTTGGGTCAGGTCAACCCGAACGGCATCCTCGTAAAGCAACCTCGCCCCAAACTTTTCAGCCTGCTGCATCATGTTTTGCATGAGTTCAGGACCGAGGATGCCTTCGGGAAAGCCGGGGAAGTTTTCAACCTCTGTTGTGGTCATCAGTTGACCACCGGCAACACTGCCAGCAACAACGACAGGGTTAAGCGCTGCCCTGGCAGCGTAGATTGCAGCGGTCAATCCCGCCGGTCCTGAGCCGATTATGACGACCTTCTCAACATTCACCGACATCACCGTCACTCCTTTGCCTCAGTTCTTCAACGGGCAAGCGAATCTCTCGCACAGATAAATTTTGGGGCGTAATCCTACAAACTTCACATGCGCTGGTGCAGAGAGTTGGCAAAAATTTACCGCAAGCCACACTTGCGGGCAAGGGTTAGGAAACCGAACACGCTTGCGCATCCTTCAAAAATTCGCCACTCACCGAACCCGTTCCTCCACTGCCACGAACTTGCGGTAGCGATAGGTGAGGGTTTTTGCTCCCGGTGGCATGGTCAATTGCCAGCGGATTTGACTCGTCGGGTTGCGGTCGGCAGCGCGCAAGGGCGGTGTGATTTTGACTTCGCCTTTGTCGCTTACTGTCAACACTTCCCCTGTTACCGTCCTACGAACGACGACGGTGACGGGTTCCTCGCGGGTGTTGCGGATGTTGACCATCCCTTCTATCGTGACCGTCCAACCGATTTGCACTGCTTCCTCACCCTTGTCGGTGCGCCGCTTTTCCGTCACAGGCGTGCGGGTCACTTCTTGTTCTTCGTGTTCGCCGACAACCTCTGTCGCAGGGCTCAACCGAAGGATGGCTTCCTCGCCGACAGCAGTGAAGGTCAGCAACCCTTGACCGATGGGACGCCACTCTTGATATGCTGTCGCTATGCCTGTCGTTAAGGGCACTTTCAAAGTGTTGCGGAGCGCCAAGGCATACCAAAAGCCTGTTGCCAGTGGTCGGACAGGCATCCTTCCTTCACCACCTGCGGGTCTTGGTGGCGGGATGGGAGTTTCGTCAATCGTCCACTCAAATACCTCGCGGCAAGGAAGCGTTTGGGAAAACAGAACCAAACTGGCACGCTCACCGACTTTCAAATCCAAAGGAGGCGTCTCGTAGAAGACAAGTTGTGCCGCTTCCAATGACGGCAATTCCTCTTCGGCAGGGAGGCGTGGACTCGCTTGAAAGCCATCGCCTGGCACTGCAGTAGGTCCACGCAGTTGGGGTGGCGCTCCCAAAAATCCCATTTCAGGGACGGCGCCCTCTCGTCGGAAGGCAAAGGCTGGTGGTGCAATCAAACTCGCCAACTGGAAGCGGTAAGGGAAGTTGGGGACACCGATGGCGAGCAAAAGGGTCGTCTCTTTCAGTGGTGCTAACTGGTTCTCAACAGTCGCCACTAATTCCAGCCGCGCTGTTTTAGCAGGGCGTTCATTAATGACGACTCGGTAGGTCGCATCCCATCGCAATCCTGCCTCTAATGCCGCAATGCCTAAGCGAATAGGTTTGCCGTCCTCCACTCCGTCCAAGAGCACCGCCAGCCTCTGCATCATCAAGGGCATGGATGTTTCCTTCACTTCCTTCAGGATGGCTGGTTCAAGGAATTGCAGCCGCTCAATTTGGTCGGTGCGCACCAACGCTGTCGTTTCTCCCTCTAAAGCGATGTAGGCGATGCGGGTCGGTGACCTTTGCGGGTCACGGGGGACGGATGGGTCTTCATGCAAGGGGGTGACGACGCGCAGGATGCCTTCTAACCGCTCTCCGTCCTTTGTGATGATGCGGACTTTTTTGCCCTCGTTTTGGCGGAGCAACTCATAAAGGTCGTTGAACATCCGTTCTATCCGTTCCTTTCGCTCGCCAGTGATAACCTGTCGCAACTCCAATCGCTTTACCGTTCCTTTGCCTTCGGGCAGGTAAGCGTAAAGGGTGCCCTCCCGCGCTTGCGGGACGACGCTCAAAAGCACCTCGCCGTTTTGGGGCGTGGCGGAACCTTCGCGGAAGGTGTAGGCAAATCCGTCTTTGAAGACAATGGCGCGGACGATGGGCAACATGGTACCTTCCTCTTTCGCCACCTGCGCCGTCACAAAAGCAGCGGACAAAATGGACAATGCAGTGAGGGTCAGTGGACGCATCGCTCCTCCCTCCTTCACCTTGTGCTTTTAAGCGTCACATCATTGCGCCATTAAAGTGACAGGCTTAGCGACGCCACCTTCCTGAGGGGCATAGTATTCGTAAGCCGTCGTCCGACCCGTTTTTGCTTTCACGGGCATTTTTGCCCGCAAGCGGAACCGCCATTCCAAAGTCGCACCGCCATCAATCCGCTCAAGGTAGCAGATGACTTGGCGAGGTGTCAGGTCAAACTTTTGCAGCACTTTCCGCTCCACCAAAGTTGTCAAGTCATCCGTCAGCACCTCAAAGCCCGGCGGGATGCCAATGTCCACGATGACCATTTGCGCCGCCATCGGTCGTCGGTTCGTCACCCGAACTTGGCAAGTCACGGTTTCGTTCGTTTGAAGTTCGGTGCGGTCGTAACTGACTTTAACTTGCAACGGCTCTTCAGGAGCAGGCGGGACGAGTTCCCAAGGCAGATAGAAGCGGGTGCTAATTTGATAGAGCAACGAACCCTCTCCGTCAAACTCAAGCACAACTTCGTTGTTGCCTTTGCGGGCAAACTTTGAGGCATCAGCCATCCGAACGATGTCGGCGTTTTCGGGCGTGATGCGCCATTCGGCAACTTTCTCGCCGTTGACCCGAACGATGAGCGTGCCGTTGATTTTGCCAGCACCTTGCTCCATCGCTGCGATGAAGGCTTTCAGCGACCAAATGGTCGCTTGCGTCGTCTGCCAAGTTCCGAACTCATCTTTGTTGCGCACCAAGTAAGTGAGCGCTTTGTTGACGAGCATCGGGTAACCGCCGTGACGGATGAGCGCGTAGGTCGCCAATGCTGTCGTCTCCAAATCGCCACTTCGCCCGCGCCCAAAGAAAGGCGTCGGCTCTTTGCTTTCCCAGTAGGCGATTTCTTCGCTCTCTTTCGCCATGCTCGCAAGTCGGCGGGCAATTTGGTCAATGAACTCACGGGACGCGCCAACTTTTGTTTCCCTGTCCCTCGTCCCCCGTCCCTCGTCCCAGTCCGTTGCACTTAGGCAGGCGTTAAGCATCAAAGCGAGGGCATAAGCGTCGTCGGCTCCATGAGCGCGTTCGCTCAAGTATCCGATTGCCTTCTTCAAAGCCGTTGCCACTTGTCCCGTGTCCCCTGTCCCCTGCCCCGCTTCACCGATTGCCCAAGCGATGTAGGCGGTCGTGCGAAGCAAGTCAGTTTGGCGGTTGACGGCGCCTTCCCGAATGCCGAACTGGTCGGGCGTCCAAGAGCCATCGGGATTTTGTTTGCTGATGAGCCAGTTGATGGTGCGGGCAATCAAGTTGGGGTCAACATCGTGGACTTGGCTCATGTCGGCGAACTCCAACAACCCGTAAGCCGTCAAGACTTTGTGGGCAGGTGGGTCGCCAAACCAACTGAAGCCGCCACCTTGCACCTCAAAGGTGAGCAATCGTTGGTAGCCAATCGTGATGAAGTGACGAGCCTTCATTTCCACCTCAGGTTGCGCCTTGCCCGTCCGTTTCAAGTAGCGAAGCACAAGGACATTCGGATAGGTGATGCTGGAGGTTTGCTCAAAGCAGCCGAAAGGCATCCGCAGCAAGTTTTCCAAACCGTCAAGCACTTGCGAGAATGCACCGCCGTAAACCTTGACAAACAAGTTGCTCGCTCCATCAATTGCCTCGTTCGGAATTTTCACCGCCACCTTCCGTTTCACATGTCCCATGTCCCCTGTCCCTCGTTCCTTTCCTCGTCCCTCGTCCCTCGCCCCGCGCCCCGTTAGTTGGTCGCTGATTGTTTGCCAAACCTCTTTGCCATCGGGCAGCACAGTGACGGTGCGTTTGATGGCATCACTCATCGCATCGCCGTAGGCGTAAACGGTGATTGGGTGCGTTCCGAGTTTCGTTGCTTTCAATCGGAAGCGGACGGAGGTGACTTCGTTGGGCTGGAGCGTGATGCGCCTCTCTCGTTCGCTCAAAACTTCAAAGCCGTCGGCTTCCAAACGCAACCGCACCGATTGCGCTTTCGCAAGGTAGTTGTAGATAGCGACGGGGACGGCAACTTCATCGCCTTGCGTAAAAGCGACGGGTAAATCAATGTCCACGAAGAAGTCTTGGAACACTCGGATGGGCAAAGTCGTTGAGCCGAGTTGTCCATTTGCCGAGTTGCCCAAAACGGTCAAGCGCCAAGTCGTGATGCTGTCGGCAAGCGGAAGTTGCAACTTCGCCTCGCCTCGTTCGTTGGTGACGATTTGCGGGTTGACAAAAAGCGTTTCAGGAAAGAATTGGCGGACACGAACTTCTTCTGGGACGGGGGACGCGGGACGGGGGGCGGCTGCTGTAACGGCTTCTTTGGACATTGCGAGAACGGGCATTCGCCGTAGGGCAATACCGTCGGTAAAAATCAGTTCGTTTTTGGCAACGATGCGGATTTCGCGTTGGCGACCTTCACCTGTCGCAAGGGCGATGATGTCGTCGTCAGTGTCAAACTTGCCGTCCAAGCCCGCGCATTCAAGGCGGAAGCCGTAGCGGAAATTGCCCAACGCTTGCAACCGCAGCAAGTTACCCAATGGGTCGCGGATGTCTTGTTCCGTCAGCAACCTCGCCGCCACCAACTCCCAAAGCGCTCCGTTAGGTTGCGGGTAAGTGCCTTTTGCATGCCTGTAAGCCTCAAGGGCTTTTCGGATTTTGACTGCAGCGTTTTGCACAAACTCCTTCCAGCGTTCTTGCACCTTTTGAGCCTTTTGCTCGTAAGTGCTCACGCGCAAAGTGTGCAACGGTGGTGGCGTCGCCGCCGCAAACAAAATTTGCGCAATCCTCTGCACCCTTGACTCGTCCCTCGTCCCGCGTCCCTCGTCCCGCCTTAGCAAAATTGGTCGCAGTTCCCAACCGTGAACTTCGTAGCGGGGCGTGAGCAACTCTTGCTCAAGGGCGAAATAAAGTCGCTCCAAGCCCGGTTGCATTTCGGCGAGGGCGAAAACGCTTTCATCAACGACGGTAATGCCCAACGCTGCAACTTTGGGTTTGCCGTCTCGGTCGGTGACCGCAAACCGAATTTGCGCCGTTTCGCCGGGTCGGTAAGTTTCCTTATCGCTGGCGACTTTGATGCGCAATTCGTCGGCAGGTTCAACAAAAACGACTTTCGTGTCCCGAACAATGTCGCCGCCAGCGGTGATGCGGTAAGCATGCAAGACGAGCGTGCCAGCAAGTTCGGGCGTCAGTGGTAAAGTGAGCGAGCCGCGACCGTTTTGCAGGTCAACAGTTTTCGTCAAGACCGTTTGGCGGTTGACGATGGCGTCAAGGAAGACGGGGGACGGGGGACGAGGGACGGGGGACGCGGTGAAGATGTCAAGGCGTAAAGTGTCACCGACTTCGGCGATGGCTTTGTCAACCCGCAACAAAACGGCTTCCTCCGACGCCGAAAGCGCTAATGGGCGTTGAACTTCTGCTCGGTTGCCTTTTTCGTCGGTTGCCGTCACTGTCACGGTGATGGGCAAACTTGGCTCATCAGTCGGGGCGAATTCGGGGGCGATGCCGACGGGGCGGCGACGCACAAAAGGTTGTGGCGCACCAAACCCGATTGCTTGCTTTCCGCCTTTCGGCAACGCCGTTGCTTTCAAGTTGACCGTCACTTCTCCGATGCCCATCGCATCCGTCTCCCCGCTCCCCGTCCAAACTCGTCCCTCGTCCCCCGTCCCGCGTCCCGTGATGTTGAATTTGCATTTTGCCGGCGTCCCATCGGGGTAAGTCGTCACGACGAACAGGCGCATCGGTAGGTTGGGTTTGAGCGTGACGCTTTCGGGCACGACGGCAATTTTGATGGGCTCGCTGCTGACGGGCAAAGTGATGCTGGTTCGTTCGCTGTGTTCGGCTTTGTCGGTGACAGTCGCTTCAATGCGCAAAAGTGCGTTGCCGCCTTCCAACGGCAACCCGACAAACTTTTCGGGCAACTTCGTTTCAAACTGCCAAACGCCCTTTTCGTCCAGCGTCCCTTTCATTTCAGCGATATCGTGCCAGCCAGCGGCGAAAGTGCTCAATCGCACGATAACTTCGCCGTTGGCGACGGGTTTGCCGAAGAAGTAAGCGGCGCTGACCGTCCCTCGGAGCGTCTCGGCAGGTAGGTAAAACCGCTTTTCCGTTTCCACAGTGACTTTGAACTTCGGCAACACATAGCGTTCCACACGAACTGTCTTCTCCGCCACTGCCAACGGGCGGGACGGGGGACGCGGGGCGCGGGACGGGTCATTAACGGCGATGAACCTCAACGATTGCGGGCTTCCAGCGTTTGAATCATGCGGGACAACTTGGCGATGATTTTGTCCAGCAACTCCAACCTTTCCGCCACGATTTGGTTTGGAAGCAGGTGTTTTGACCGTTGATACCAACCCTTGCTCTCCCGCGCCGAGCCGCGTGAAGTTCGCAGAAATTGCGGATACTCTTTGCCAAAGCCGCGCCCATAGCCCTCTTCTATGTTGGCTGCTATGCTCCCGATAGACCACACCATCTGCCGAACCAACTCTCGCCCTCTCGGGTCTCTCATCAAGGTTTCGCTGTCCTGCCAAAACAACTCCCACAACTCCATCGCCAACCGATGCACTTCCAACTCTTCCACCCTGTCCCGCTAACTTTTCGCCATTTTCTATCCCTCCACCTGTTTGCGAATTTTCCCCCAAATTTTGCCCCGTCCCTCGTCCCTCGTCCCGCGTCCCGTTTAAGATTGCGATGATGCGATATTCGCCCAGAGTCACTTCGTCGGCGATGGGGAATTCGGTGGCGGCGATGCCGAATTTAGAGGTGCGTTCGGTGGCGCGGAAAACGAGGTTGCCTTTCGGGTCGCGGACTTCAAAGGTGCAGGGCAAATTGGCGGCGGGTTTCAAATCGGGCTTGCGAAGGCACAAGGCGCGGATGTGAACGGTTTGGTTCGGTTGGTAAATGGGCTTGTCGGTCGTCAGCAAAATTTGTGCTGCTTCTTCCACCGTGACCGTTTGCTCTATGCGGTCGTCGCCGATGGGCGACTTGACAGTTATCGTCAAATTGTAAGTGCCCGCTTGAGAGGGTGCGCGAAATTGAGCGTCAACGACGCCCTCTTGGTCGGTTGTGCCTGAAAACACTGTTTTCTGTCCGACAGAGACTGACACCTGTGCCCTAACGGGTTTTTGCCTTTGCCTGTCCAGCGTCACGATTTTCAGTGCGACAGGAGAATCGGCAAGCCACCGCGTTTGACCGAAAATTTGAGTGTCAAGGGGTTGCGGAAGGTAAGGGGAGGGGGTTTGAGGTTTCTGCAGCCCGAAAGCAGCGACGAGAGAAACTGCAATTCCCGCAAGCGGCGCAAACAAAGCCCAAAATCGCATTTTCAATCCGCCTCCTTGAAAATTTGGCTTCAGCCGATAATTGGACGGACAACCAGCCACAGTTGTTCCCGCCCCGCGAAAGAAAGGTTGACGGGTAGGCTCAAGGAACGCAAGGAATCAGCGACGGCACAGCAACGGAAGCCCATAGCGGGCGCATTTGGAAAGATTGCCCAGCATTGGAATGCTGGGCTACATTTACAAAGTCGGCTGAAGCCGAATAA
>ERZ1669248.927-NODE-927-length-12031-cov-5.510187_pt1 | contig 12031 bp, 12 predicted proteins | sample MGYA00579296_ERZ1669248 | MGnify/ENA primary metagenome ERZ1669248 (study PRJEB41166, sample SAMN08046057) | hot springs metagenome | biome: hot spring; feature: neutral hot spring; material: thermophilic sediment; isolation source: thermophilic sediment from...
GAGGTGTGGATAAATAACCTTAAAAGGGATATTTGTCCATGCTAAGGGATACTCCGGATGAGGTTTAGACATGTTAAGGTACTCAAAAATCAAAGCACTCACAAATATAGCCAGCATAACACCGTACAGCACAAGACCCAACCTGCGCCTACCTGTTAGCTTTCCAAAGGTATAGGTCAGGGATGCAGGTATCATCAGCATAAGAAGACACTCAAAGAAGTTAGAAAGAGGCGTAGGATTTTCAAAGGGATGGGCACCAAAGAAACCACCTCCGTTGGTACCCAAAAGCTTTATAACCTCTTGACTTGCCACAGGACCCATAGGTATGCTCTGTTCTTTGCCACCGAAAGCAGGGTCCAAGAGCTTTACCTTTACATAAGGGTCAAAGTTCTGTATCACTCCTTGGCTCACCAAAAATATAGCACCAAAGACCCATATGGGAAGCAGTACATACAGAGTGGCTCTTGTGATATCCACCCAGAAGTTGCCTATGTAGGGAGTTTCCGCTCTGGTTATACCCCTCAAAAGTGCCACGACCACCACTATACCCGTAGATGCAGAAAGAAAGTTTTGGACTGCAAGGCCCATCATCTGGGAAAGGTAAGAGATAGTGTTTTCACCTGAGTAAGCTTGCCAATTTGTGTTAGTAGTGAAACTCACCGCGGTGTTGAGCGCAAGGTCCCAAGAAAAGCCCCAAAGCCCTGTGGATTCAAAGGCAAGTATCCTTGAAAGACAAGTAAGAGAAAAAGCACTACCATACCCAAAATATTGAAGAAAAGCAGGTGCAGAGCGTACTCCTTCCAGTTCATCTCCACATGTGGGTCTATACCCAAAACCCTGTAGAGAATTGCCTCCCCTGGCAGAAGCTTAGCGCTAAAGACCCTTGCCATATACTCCCCTAAAAGGGGTCTTATTAAGCTCAAGAGGACCAAAAAGACAGCAAAGTTTAAAACATCAGTAAAGAGTGTATGCATGATAATTAATTATTAATTATAAGTTTTATCTTATCCACCACATCCCTTATTATCCAATCTGGAGTAGAAGCTCCTGCAGTTATACCAACTTTTTTTGCGCCCACGAACCACTCCCCATTTATCTCGTCCGCAGTTTCTATATGATATGTGTTTGGATTTAAGCTTTTAGATATCTGATAGAGTCTTCTGGTGTTTCCACTGTTTTTACCCCCTATTATGATCATCACATCAACTTCAGGTGCAAGCTTGTAAACATCTTCTTGTCTTTCTGAAGTAGCGTTGCATATGGTGTTTATTATCTTCACCTCTTTTGCCCAAAGAGCTATCTCACCTACCACTTCCTTAAAAAATCTTTCGTCTTGAGTTGTTTGCGCCACAATGCCCACTTTATCTTTGCCAAGAACAGAAAGAAGGTCCTCTTTACTTTCAACAACGATGCCTTCCCCACCGACCTCCTGAAGGTAACCCAGTGTCCCTATGACCTCGGGATGATTTTTCTCACCCACAAGAACAACAAAGTACCCTTCCTTAGAGAGTTGCACCACAGCATCGTGAACCGCCTTTACATAAGGACATGTGGCATCAACTATATTCAAACCCATAGCTCTAAGCTGTCTTTCTTTGTAAGGTGGTATGCCGTGAGACCTTATAATGACCGTATCTCCTTCTCTTAAGTCCTCCTCCTGTTTTAGAAGTTCAACTCCTTCTTTTCTTAGTCTTTCTACCTCCTGTGGATTATGTATGAGTGGTCCCATGGTGAAAACCCTTTTACCTTCCTTGGCAAGCTGTGAAGCTTTTTCAGCCATCTGTATAGCTCTTTTTACTCCAAAACAAAACCCTGCGTGGGGTGCTATTAATATCTCAACCATAAAATAAAAATATAGTCCGTTGTATTGTACTGTATAATTAGGGATATAAACTGAGTGAGAAATTTCCTTTTGTTTTTTCTATGTGTTGCATTGTTTTAAAAGCAACTATTTGACGGTCTGGAGTGTCTCACTCTGTGTATAAACTACTATAAAATTATATGTCAAATATGACTTCCGCAAGATATCCATCTGGTAGTTTTTCCACCTTGAGCCGGTGGTATGTGGCAGCTTTTATAACAAGCTTGGATTCATTCTTCTCTGGATCAAACTTGTCTCCATATAGCTTTAGTTTTACATGGTTGTCTGAGAGCTCTATAACCTCACAGCGGGAAGCCACAAAACCCTTTGATTCGTGCAACACTATGGCGTGATTTATGACATCTGCAAGCAGATAAGGCAGATGGGAATAGACTTCTATCACATGGCTTTCCTTGTCTTGGATTGCCTCTATGTTCGTAATTTCGTTAAAGGTAGCGAGGATGGCTTTGCATATTAGCTCTTCAAGGGTTTTCGCCTTTACGCGCACACCCGCATCAGCAGTTATGTCCTCTATGACCTCGTAAAAACTCATAGCCCCAACACATCAAGCATGGAGTAAAAACCCGCTGGCTTATCCTTTATCCACCTACTTGCCTCTATAGCACCTTTTGCAAAAATATCCCGAGAGGTTGCCCTGTGAGTGAGCTCTATCCTTTCACCAAAGCCCAAGAAGTAAACGGTATGGTCTCCTACCACATCTCCACCTCTTAGAGCAAGCACACCTATTTGGTTTGTGTTTCTTTGGTGAATACCTTCTCTACCAAAAACCGCAGAATCCTTAAGGGTGGTGTTTAGAGCATCTGCTATTATGCTTGCCAACTTTAGAGCGGTACCACTGGGAGCATCCTTCTTAAACCTATGGTGTATCTCGGTTATCTCCACATCAAAGTTCTTGTCTTTAAGTGCTTTTGCAGAGAGCTCCACAAGCTTAAAAAGAAGGTTCACACCAAGACTCATGTTTGGTGAGAGAAGGACAGGGGCATACTTGGAACATTCCTTTACCTCTTGCACTTCTTCTTCTGAAAAACCTGTAGTGCCTATGACTACACCTTTGCCACTCAAAGAGGCTATCTTTGCATGAGAAACTGCAGCAGAAGGATTGCCCGAAAATTCTATAACTACATGGCACTCAGAAATAACGTCCTCAAGCCTTGAAGTCAGAGGTCTGCCTTTAAGCTCCTGTATGCCTGATGCCTCTCCCAAGTCTGCTCCCCTTATACAGTCTGGATGTTCCACGCCTGCGATCACTTCAAAGTCCGAGTATTCAAGAGATAGCCTCAGGATGCTTCTTCCCATCCTCCCAAGAGCACCGCAGACTACCGCTTTAGTCATTCTTCCTCACCCTCTCCAAACATCATGTCTTCAAGTTCTTCAAGGGCTTCTTCCGCTTGATCTGGTGGCACTACAGATGGGTAAAGGGCTACCTTTATGTCCTCTGTGAAGAGAAAGCGAGCCAGAATTTCCTGAAGCTTTTCCATTTCTTCGGGAGTAAGATCGTTTCTGATACTCTCTTCAATGGGTTTGTTGGTAAAGAAAAATCCTACTAAACTAAAGGGAACTGCATACATTTGTTGATCTTCCATGATACTCTCCTTTACAAGTTCTTCTTAAAAATATAACATATTTCTCTTTTTCATAAAGTCCGTGATCTTATCTTTCCACTTTCTTGCTACATATCTGACCTCATCTGCATCTATGGTCTTTAGCTCTCGCTTCTCCATAAGGACCCTGCCTTTGCAGATGACGGTATCTATATCTGAGGATTTTGCACAATATACTATCTGAACAAGGGGATCATAAAGGGGTTGCAGGTGAGGTTTGTCTGGGTCTATGAGTATAAGGTCTGCTTCGTAGCCTTCTTCCAGCTTTCCTGCCTTTATACCACACGCACTAAAGCCGTTTAGCGTGGCGATCTTTAGTGCGGTTTTGGCGTCTATAGCTTTTGCGGACAGGCTATAACCCTTTTGGAGTTTTGCCATTGTGGAGAGCTCTTCAAGCATATCCAGGTTGTCGTTAGATGCAGGACCATCAGTTCCCAAGCATACATGTATGCCCATCTTTACATACTCCCAAATGGGAGCTATACCCGAGGCTAGCTTTAGGTTGCTTTCTGGACAGTGAAGCACCTTTGCGTTTCTTTCCTTAACTATGGCTTTTTCTTCTTCATCCAGCCAAACCATGTGAGCCATGAGCACCCTTTCTGAGAGAAAACCCAAAGAGTCCAAGTGCTTCACAGGAGGTTTTCCATACTTTTCCTTTACACTTTCCACCTCCCATTTGGTCTCCGCTACGTGTGTGTGGATGAGGACATTTTCTCTCTCTGCGAGTTCCTTTACTTTCATAAGGGTAGATGGTGAGCATGTGTAGGTGGCATGAGGGCACAAAACGGGAAAGACAAGATCCTGACCTTTGAAGGTCCTTATAAACTGCTCCGCTCTTTTTAGGTACTCATCGGGAGTGTTTGCCACCTTTGTGGGAAAGTCCAGTATGCCAAAACCCAAACCCACCCTTACACCTGCTAACGTGGCTACCTCCGCCACCGCTTCCTCAAAAAAGTACATGTCCATAAGTAGTGTGGTGCCTGACATGATGCTCTCTGCTATGCCAAGCAGTGCGCCATCTCTTACAAACTCGTATGAGACAAACTCACCTTCGAGCACCCATATGACCTTCTGAAGCCAGTCATTAAGAGGTAGGTCAGAACCTATACCCCTTAAGAGGCTCATGGAGATGTGGGTGTGCATGTTGGCAAAAGATGGCAAAGCGATCTTTCCTTCTCCTTTTATTATGTACCTTGCCTCTTCTTGCAAGTTGACACCAATAGATGCGATCTTTCCGTCTTTTATGCCTATGTCAAAAGTGCCTTTTTCTGGTATAAAGACGGACTTTATGAGTACGTCCCACATGAAAAATATATTAACACCTTGATAGTTTTTTAATCTCCTCCATTATCATCTCTGAAGCTTTCCTGTAGCCTTTTGGGTTGTCCTCCAAAAAGTCGTATCTTTGGGGTTTTCCTATAAAAACTCTTATGGTGTGTCCCAAGGAAGGTATCTTTTTACCTCTTGGTAGGACTTTGTCCGTGCCTTCTATATAAACGGGTATAACGGGTTTTCCACTTTTAACCGCAAGTAATCCTATACCTAATTTGGGCTTTAAAAACTCACCGGGATTAGCTCTTGTGCCTTCTGGAAATACACATAACCTACATCCCGCATGTAGAAGTTCAAGGGCAAGTTCAAGAACCTGCACATCTCCTGAACCTCTCCTTATGGGTATGGCAGACATATGGGGCAAAAGCATTCCCAAAATGGGTGCGCGAAAAAGCTCTTCTTTGGCGATAAAGGTGAGGTGTTTAGGAAAAACTGCATTAAGCACTGGAGGATCAAGATAACTTCTATGATTGGGTGCTACCAAATAGCTACCCTCTGGGATATTCTCCAAACCGTAAGCCCTGATCCTAAAAAAACTTCTAAATAGAGGTTTTACCAGCGGACACAGTGGTGCCAAAAAGAACTTAGAAAACCTACTTGGATAACAATCATTACGCATATCCTTTATGGCGCTTTATTTTTTATCTTCTCCTTGATGTGCTTTATAAAATCTTCAAGTTCCATACTACCTAAGTCCCCTTCTTTCTTGCTTCTTACAGAGACCTTACCCTCTTGAACTTCTCTGTCTCCTACAACCAGCACATAGGGTATCTTTTGAAGTTCTGCGTCCCTTATTTTGGCACCCAGGCGCTCCTGCCTATCATCTGTTTCTACTCTTAGTCCTTCTGATCTTAGTCTCATTTCAAGCTCTTTTGAATAAGGTAGGTGTTTTTCAGATACAGGTATGATCCTCACCTGCACTGGAGAGAGCCACACAGGAAGCGCACCTGCGTAGTGTTCCAAAAGCACACCTGTGAATCTCTCAATGGACCCAAGAAGGGCTCTGTGTATCATGTAAGGTCTGTGCCTTTTGTTATCTGGACCTACATAAGTCATATCAAAGCGCTCAGGAAGGTTAAAGTCAAACTGTATGGTGGAACACTGCCAGAGCCTCCCTATAGCGTCCTTTATCTTAACATCTATCTTGGGTCCGTAAAAGGCTCCACCTCCTTCATCTATCTCGTAATTGAGGTTCATAGATTCCACTGCCCTTTTAAGGGAGTTTTCTGCAATCTCCCACTGTTCCTGTGAGCCTATGGCATCTGGAGGTTTTGTAGATATATAAACCTTGAACTCCCTAAAGCCAAAGTCCCTGAGCATAGAAATAGCAAATTCCAAGGTTTCGTGTATCACATCTTCCACCTGCTCAGCGGTGCATATTATGTGAGCATCATCCTGAGTAAAGCCCCTTACTCTCATAAGTCCATGCAAAACTCCAGACATCTCATACCTATAGACAGTTCCAAGCTCCGCAAGTTTAATAGGCAGTTCCTTATAACTTCTGACTTTGCTCTTATAAATGGCTATGTGGAAAGGACAGTTCATAGGCTTTACAAAGTACTCCTCTTGTTCTACCTGCATGGGTGGAAACATATTTGGTTTGTAGTAGTCAAGATGACCGCTTATTTCCCAAAGCCTTGCGTTTCCTATATGAGGAGTGTAAACAAACTGATAGCCTCTCTTTTCGTGCTCTTCTCTCCAATAATCTTCCAGCACCTTCCTGTAAGTACCTCCTTTGGGAAGCCACAGCACAAGTCCGGGACCTACAGTCTCGTCTATAAGAAACATCTCAAGCTCCCTACCTAACCTCCTGTGATCCCTCTTCTTTGCCTCTTCGTAGAACTTCAGGCGCTCTTCTAAATCTTTATGATCCCAAAAGGCTATACCGTGTATTCTTTGTAGCATGGGTCTTTTTGCATCTCCCATCCAATAAGCACCACTTATGTGGGTGAGTTTAAAGGCACCTGCCATACCCGTAGAGGGTATGTGAGGACCTCTGCATAAATCTACAAAGTCATTCTGTTCGTACACAGATATGACATCATCTGGGCTTATGCGCTCTATTATCTCCAGTTTGTACTTCTCTTTGAGGTTTTCAAAGAGCCTTTTAGCTTCTTCTCTGCTTATCTCCCTTCTGAGTATGGGGTAATTTTTCTGTATTATCTCTCTCATTTTCTCTTCTATCTTTGGAAGATCATCTTCGCTTAGTCTCACACCCTCTATTTCCACATCGTAATAAAAGCCTTCTTCTGTGGTGGGTCCCACACCCAAATGCACCTTGTCCTTTCCGTAAATTTCCTTGAGAGCCTGAGCCATAATGTGTGCCAGAGAGTGTCTCATGATCTCTAAGCTTTCTGGTTGGTTCTTATAAATGGGGATTATCTGGGCGGAGCTTCTTACAGGTGTTTGAAGGTCATATATCTTACCATTTACCTTACCACCTATAGCACCCTCTATACCTGCCATCTTAAGTATATCACCTAAGGTTGTTCCTTCCTCAACTTGGAAAACTCTACCTTCTACTTCTACAGTGATCATGCTAAATAGTATAATCTACAAAGGGTATGAGCAAAAGGAAGTTGGTAATCTACATTTTTCTGATCTCTTTAAGCCTTTTGATCTACTTCTCCAACTTATCCTCAAGTAGATACTTCTCCTTTCTTTACAACGTTATATACAGCCTACTTATGCCCATGATAGAATTAAAAACCCACATAGCCAATGCGGTAAGCAATAGCGTAAACAGATATATATACCTCGTAGATGTGGAAAAAAGAAACAGAGAGTTATCAAAACAGGTACAGGAATTATATCTATACAAAAGTCAGCTAAAGACTTGCGAAATGTCTCTGAAAAACCTTTCTGAACTTATGGGTGTTCAAGCACAGAACTACACTAAAGATATAGTATTTGCGGGGATTATAGGATATGATCCCTCAGGTATGGACACCTTTGTGATTATAGATAAAGGCAGGGACCAAGGAATAGAGGAAGGTTTTGTGGTATTTTATAAGGATAAGTTTGTGGGTATAGTAGATAAGGTGTTTGGAAGCTCATCAAGGATTAGAACCGTTTATTCCCAAGATCTTACCATCTCATCAACTACGGAATCTACCGGAAAGAGCTACATATACAAGGGTGGATGGCGGTATGGACAACTTCTTTATGTAAATGTAGAAGATCCAGTAGAAAAGAGCGATGTGGTGCTTTTAAGAGATAACAAGAAGGTTATCCCAGCTTTTATAATAGGAACTGTGCTAAAATCAGAGCAAGGAAGCGACCAGTTTTTTAAAAAGGTGTTGGTTTTACCTTCCGTGGACATAAGAAAGCTTGAGTATGTGGTAGTCATAAAGGCAAGGTTATGAAGTTTTATGTGATCTCCTTGCTTTTGGCTTTCATACAAGCTTCTGTGATAACTGGGCTATTTGTGTCAAACCTCTATGTACCTGACTTGGTCCTTCTTTATCTCTTTTTACATATAAGCAGGCAGAAGAAGATGGATATTAAAAAGCCACTTGTATCAGGGTTTTACCTTGATATTATGTATGACACCTTTGGTTGGAACATATCTGGAAAACTCCTTATGAGTCTTTTACTTGAAATTTTCAAAAGCAGGTGGGAGTTTGCTACACGCCTGTCTTTGATGATCTTTTATTGTCTTGTAGCGCTTTTGGAGCATATTTTTAGGTATGTCCTGTTTAGGCTCAAGTATTACTATCCCTTTGAGTTGCGCGCTTTCTTTTTAGGTTTTTCCATTGAACTGTTCCTTTTATATCTTTTGAGCTTATTTATAATCAAAAAGCATGCACAGACGTAGGTTCATCTTTCTTGCAATACTTAGCGCAATCCTTTATCTTGTGGTAGTTTTAAGACTCATCTACATGCAGATCTTTAAAGGTTCTTACTTTTCAGAGCTTTCTAAGAAAAACTATTTACGGCTAAAGGTACTTTACCCACAAAGAGGGGACATACTTGACAGAAATGGTGAAAAGTTGGCTTACGATATTCCTAAGTATGTGCTATTTCTTGACCCTCAAAAACTTGAAGATAAGACGGTTCTTAACGATATACTCAAAGAATTGAAAAACCTTTTCCAGGTGGATTTAGACGAAAACACCTTAAAACAGAGAGTAAAGGGCTTTGATCCCATACCCATAAAAAACTTGGAAACACAAGAGGAAATAGATAAGTTTTACAACAACAGCTACAAACTACCTGGTGTATTTATAAACATGATTCCACAAAGGTATTATCCATACGGTGAGATGGTTTCCCATGTGATTGGATACACAGGCTATCCTGATCAAGAGGACCTAAGAAAGTATAAGGATAGAATTTCTACCCAAAGCCTTATAGGTAAGTACGGTATAGAAAAGACGTTAGATGAGTTTATTTTGGGATACAAAGGTGGACAGGAAATTATGATAAATGCTGCAGGAAAACCCATAAAGGTTTTAAGGGAAATACCACCCAGGAAAGGCAATACGGTAGTGCTCACTATAGACTATAGAATTCAAAGGATAATTTACGATGTATTTAGAGAGTCTGGGCACAAGGCGGGTGGAGTAATTCTCCTTCATGCAAAAACGGGTGAAGTGCTCGGTTTGCTAAGTTATCCATGCTTTGATCCCAATGTAATACCTGACAAGTGGCAGGAGTACCTATCAGACCCTTTTAAGCCATTGCTCAACAGGTGTTTATCTGCCAAGTACCCTCCTGCCTCCGTTATAAAACCCGCTTTAGCAATCGCGCTCCTTAGAAAAGGTATCTCCTTAAAAGACGGTGTGGTTTGTAGAGGTAAGTTTGAGTTAGGTGATAGGACCTTCTACTGCTGGAACAGGTACGGTCATGGGTGGGAGAATGTGAAAACTGCCATAAGAGACTCCTGCGATATTTTCTTTTACTACTACGGATATTACAAACTTGGACCCAAAGGCATAGAAGAAACCCTCAGAGAGTTTTCTTATGCGGAGGGTATTCCTTTTGAACTACCCTGTGGCAAAGGTTTTATACCCACACCTTCTTGGAAAAGAAAAAGATTTAGAGAAGCTTGGTATGGAGGTGATACGGTAAATCTCTCTATAGGTCAGGGTTATATAACTGCTACTTTGCTTGAGCAGGTGCTTATGATGTGCGGTATAGTTAATGATGGGGTAATATACAAGCCCACATTAGTTAGAGAGATAAGAGACCCATACGGGAAGGTAGTTTGGAAAAACAAAAAGACAGTTTATAAGGTAGTAAAAGCTTCTCCTGAACACTTTGGCATTGTAAAAGAAGCTCTAAGAGATGTGGTAAGAAGTGGAACCGCTCACTCTGCCAACTCACACATAGCAGAGATTGCAGGAAAGACGGGAACCGCCCAGGTATCTCCTCTGAGTGCAAAGAGAAAGTATTTGCCTTATCACCTTAGGGATCACGCTTGGTTTGTAGGTTTTGCACCCTACAGAGACCCTATATTTGTGATAGGTGTGTTGGTAGAGCACGGGGGGTCTGGTGGTGCGGTTGCAGCACCCATAGCAAGGACCATAATAGAGCGCATATACATGCAAGGTATAAACAAAGAGTTTACGTGATTATCCTTGATACTTTCTTAAAAGTATTGCAGATGAATAAACGCTTTCGTACTGTTTTGCACTTTTTTCCCAAGAAAAATCTACAGACATGCATCTCTTTATAAGCTCTGACCATCTTTTTGATCCATTACACCTTTCCATTTCGTAAAAAACCGCAGCTTTTAGCATAGCGTGAAAAAGCTCTTTAGGTTTATACTCTTCAAAGGTAAAGCCTGTGCCTGCTTGGGGATTTTCTATTACATCTATAACTGTATCTTTTAGTCCTCCCGTCTTTCTAACTATGGGAACCGTTCCATACCTCATGGCTATCATTTGGGATATACCACAAGGTTCAAAAAGAGAAGGCATAAGGAACATGTCGCTTCCAGCAAAAACTTTGTGAGCCAACTCTTCATTGTACTCTATTCTTACCCTAACACTGTTGGGATACTTCTTCATAAAATCTATTAGCATGCTTTGGTAAAACTCTTCACCAGAACCCAAAAAGACAAACTCAAAACCCTCTACAACCGCTTGAGGGATCACATCCTTTATGATGTCAAATCCCTTCTGAGCGGTAAGTCTTGATACCATACCCACAAGGGGTCTGTCCTCCTTGCCCGTTAAACCGAAAATTTCTCGCAAATGCTTTTTATTGATATACTTCTTTTTTTTAAAATTCTTTACGTTATAGTGCACCTTTATGTAATCATCTCTTTCTGGATTCCATATATCGTAGTCTATACCGTTGAGTATGCCAAAAAAGTACTTTTTCTCCCTTATTACACCCTCAAGACCATAAGCGTACTCCTTTAGCTCCTCCGCATAAGAAGGACTAACGGTAGTTAAAGCATCACAGAACAAGATGCCAGCTTTAAGGAAGTTTATCTTTCCGTAGAACTCAATACCTCCAAAGGGATGAAATACTTCCCATGGAAGGTTGAGTCTGGGTAAAAAATGACTGTCAAATATACCTTGGTGCATGGCATTATGTATGGTAAATACTACAGCTGTGTGGTTCATGTTTTGATAGTAGAGACGTTTATAAAGAGCCAACATGGCGGTGTGCCAATCGTGAATGTGCACTACATCTGGGGGTGGTTCCATACGCTTTATAACCTCAAGACCCGCAAGGCACAAAAACCCGGCTCTCAGAGGGTTATCCTCATAAGTCCCTTTAGGAGGAGAGTAAGGATAGTCCCTATGGTAGTAAGGAGGGTAATCTATAAAAAAAAATCTGATACCGTCCAGCCTATCTTCGTAAAGGTCAAAGTTTTTCCATTCGTAGTCCATGTAAATTCTTATGTTCTCCGCAGTTTTTGTGAGATTTGCCTTTATACCCTTGTGAAGAGGAAGGATAACAGATACCTCATGTCCCAATTTAACTAGGGTTTTTGAAAGGGAATGTATCACATCCCCCAAACCACCCACCTTTATGTAAGGTGCGCTCTCAAAAGCGACCATAACCACCCTCATGCCGAGTAAAATTTTATCATGGAAGACCTGCTCAAAACCTTCCTCAAAGAAGACATAGGAATAGGAGATATAACCACTGAAGGTGTGTGCAGAGGCGAAATAGTCAGAGGGATCATAAAAACTAAAGAGCCCGGCGTGCTTGCAGGCATACCCTTTGCTGTAAAAGTCTTTGAACTTTTAGGAGA
>ERZ1669248.929-NODE-929-length-12018-cov-38.398729_pt1 | contig 12018 bp, 11 predicted proteins | sample MGYA00579296_ERZ1669248 | MGnify/ENA primary metagenome ERZ1669248 (study PRJEB41166, sample SAMN08046057) | hot springs metagenome | biome: hot spring; feature: neutral hot spring; material: thermophilic sediment; isolation source: thermophilic sediment from...
GAAATGCTTGCCAAAACATCAATAGCAGGATAATGACCCTCTTGAGCAAGCTCTCGGGATAAAACTATATGACCGTCAACTATACTTCTTACTGCATCAGCTATAGGGTCATTCACATCGTCACCTTCAACAAGAACAGTATAGATTCCTGTTATAGAGCCACTATTTACTCGGGCTCCAGCTCTCTCAAGAAGTCTTGGAAGCATTGCAAAGACTGAAGGAGTATAACCCCTTGCTGTGGGAGGTTCTCCGTTAGCAAGGCCAATCTCTCTTCCTGCCATACAGAACCTTGTTAAACTATCCATAAGAAGAAGAACCTTAAATCCCTTGTCTCTAAAATATTCAGCCAAAGCAGTGGCATAAAAGGCTGCTCGCACCCTCAGGGCAGGGCTCTCATCAGAGGTTGCTACCACCAAAACACTTCTTTTAAGGCCCTCTTCTCCAAGATCCTTTTCAAGAAAATCCCTTACCTCTCTGCCTCTCTCACCAATAAGGGCTACTACATTGATATCTGCTTTAGTATACCGTGCTATCATTCCAAGAAGAGTGCTTTTTCCAACACCAGAGCCTGCCATAATTGCCACTCTTTGGCCAGATCCAATAGTGAGGAAAGCATTAATAGCCTTTACTCCCACGTCTAAAATTTCTTTAATCCTCTCTCTTTCAAGAGGCTTTAAAGGGTCTCCATAAAGAGGATAAAAATCCTCAGGCTTAGGTTTTTTCTTATTATCTAGAGGCTCACCAAGAGCATTTACTACTCTTCCAATAAAACTCTCCCCTACCGGCGCATTAGAAACACCTAAGGGAATAACTCTTGCACCAATCTCTAAACCACGAATTTCATTGAGAGCTGTAAGAAGTAATTTTTCCTCTTTAAAACCTACCACTTCTGCCAATATTTCTATTTCTCTTCCTACTACCTTACAAAGCTCTCCCACCTTTAGTAAAGGACCAGAACTCTCAATGGTTAACCCTAAAACTTTAGTAACAAAACCATAGACCTCAAAAGGAGGAATATCCCTAATTTTTCTGATAAAGGGTAAAAGGGGATTAATCTTCATTTTTTAAAGCCTCTAAAAGCTTTTCAAACCTCTTCTCAAAGGTTGCATCAATTACACCTAACTTTGTCTCAATAAAAAGCCCCCCTTTACTTATGCCTGAATCAGGTACTATCTTTATACGATAATTTTTGGGAAAGGAATCTCCCCTTTCATAAAGATAGGTAGCCTCTTCAGGATTAACTTTAACGATGACTTCTGTTCCTTCGGCAATGTATTTTAAAGCCTCTCTTAAAATTCTCGAAAGAAAATCCCTGTCAGTTTCAATGGTTTTTAAAACTAATTTTTGAGCAAGCTCTAAGGAGAGATCAAGTATCTCTTGGTCAAGATTTAAAATTAGCCCTTCAAGCTCATCATCAAGCCTCTTTAAAAATTCCTCAATTTTTTTTCTCTCTCTCTCCTTAAGTTGTTCCAATTCTTTATGAAGTCTTTTCTTTTCCTCCTCTAATTCAAGTTTTGCCTGCTCTAATCCCTTTTGAAAACCTTCCTCTTCAGCCTTTTTAAAACCCTCTTCATATCCCTTTTTAAATCCCTCTTCATATCCTTCTTCATAGGCCCTTTGAAAAATTTCCTCTAAATTAGGTTGATCAGAGCCTTCCTTCTCCTGTGGATCCTTATCGAATCGATTTTCTTCTTTTTTTAGATGATCTTCCTCCTTTATTAATTCCTCCCTTATTAGCGGAAAAAATTTCTCCTCCTCGAAATTTTCTTGCACAGGTTTTATAATTCTTAGATGCAAAGTTTTTTCAGCTTTTATAATCTTAGACAAATTCCTCTTCTCCTCTGGTTAGAACAATTTTTCCTTCCTGTTCTAGTTTTTTAGCTACTCTGATAATATTCATCTGAGCCTTCTCTACCTCCGTAATTCTCACAGGCCCCATCATTTCAAGCTCTTCTTTAAGAAGATCTGCAGCACGCTTACTCATATTTCTGAAGAACTTTTCTCTCAACTCAGGGGATGCTCCCTTTAAGGCCAATTTGAGATCGTCTGTAGAAATTTCCCGCAATAGAGTCTGAATAGCAAAGTCGTCCACTTTAAGAAAGTCTTCAAAAGTAAATAGATATTTTCTGATCTCCTCTGCAAGAGCAGGATTTTCATCCTCTATTTCAGTAAGAATTTCATCTTCAAGGTCTCTTCCTGCATGAGATAAAATCTCTGCAGCCTTTTCAGCTCCTCCAATTTTTTTCCCAAGAGCTCCACCTACGGCCTTAAGCTCTTCTTCAAGGGCATCACTAATTTCTTTAACAATTTCTGGATCCACCTTATCTAACAAGGCAATTCTTAAAAGCACCTCACTTCTTATCTTTTCTGGTAAAAGTTGAAGTACCTGGCCTGAAAGATCTGGCTCAAGATGAACAAGGATGATAGCAATAGTTTGAGGATGTTCGTTAGCAAGAAAGTTAGCAATAGTTTTCGGATCAAGTTTTTTAAGCTTTTTAAAGGTTTCTGGCCCAACCTCCCTTTTGATTTCCTCATATAATTGTTTACCCTTCTCTCCATAAGCCTCAATTAAACTTCTCTTTAAAAATTCATCGGGCGAAAGATTAATGTTAGCAAGGAGATCTTTAGCCTCAACATTGGCTTCTTCAAGCACTTTTTTGGCAACCTCTGCAGGAATATAATCAATTTTAGCCATCTCAACACCAATTCTTTTTATATCCTCTTCATCAAGATATTTATAAACTTGGGAGGTAAATTCCTCTCCCATTAACATAAGAAAAATAGCTGCCTTTTGAGGCCCTGTAAGTTTTTCAGGATCTAACTTAGCCATATTATTTAGCTTCAGCTAAGGCTTTTTTACGCTCTTCAAGACTTTCTTCCAACAACCACTTTTTAACAAGAGCTGCTGCTCGTTCTGGTTGACTTCTTATTATTCCTAAAGCAATCTCCTTGGGAAGGACTTCTTCCTCCTCAACCACAGCTTCTAATTTTTCAGCAGGTGGAACCTCTGGGACTGTAACTGCTTCTGGTTGGGCTGGTTTTAAACTCTTAAGGAGCGGTCTAATCACCAAAAAGTATAAGAGCGCTAGAGCCACTAGAATAATAAGAGGTTTATAAATCATGCCAATATAATCCACAATCCCTGGTTTGGGTGTAGGAGTCTCTATAAAAGTTTTAGCTTCAACCTTAACCTCATCCCCTCTCTCAGGATTGTATCCAATAGCACCCTTTACAAGATTCTCTACCCATTCAATCTTGGCTGTATCATTCTCAGAAAGCACTCTCTTATCCACAAGAACAGCTACACTAATTCTTTTAATACTGCCAGGGGAAATTTCAAGATTTCTAATTTTCTTTGACACCTCGTAATTTCTAACCACCCTTTTTTTAGAATAGCTTTCTCCCTGAGGTTGTGCTTGCCCTGTAGCCTCAAATTTCTCTGTAAGAGCTCCTTTTACTCCTGCAACTCCTCCCTCTTGAGGACTTATAGTCTGTCTATTTTCCTCCTCAAGATCCTCTGAAATAACTGCACTTTGCTCAGGATTTACAACCTCCTCCTTTATGCTCTCATTGTCAAAGGACATCTCTACCGTCACCTGAGCAATGGCCTTTCCATAACCCAGGGCTTGAGAAAGCATCTCTTCAATTTTATTTTTAAGATTTTCTTCAACTTTTCTTTTGTAAGCCAATTGATTTAGAGAAAGTCCCTCTTCATCGTTTATTGGGTTTAATCTTTTCCCAGTCTGAGCATCAATTACTGAAACATTCTTAGGTTCTAGCTTAGCAACTGCCCCACTCACAAGATTGACAATTCCTTTTACCTGGTCTTGAGTCAAAGTATAACCTGGTTTTAATTCAAGCAAAACTGAGGCCTTGGGTGGCTTTTCCTCCTCAAGAAAGAGGCTCTCCTTTGGAAGGGCTAAATGAACCCTTACAGACTTTACACCTTTAATACCCTTTATAGTTCTTGCAAGCTCGCCCTCTAGAGCCCTTTGATAATTAACCTTCTCTTGAAACTCTGTGAGTCCCAACTTTTCTTTATCAAAAAGTTCAAAGCCAGGCCCTGTTCCCCCAAGAAGTCCTCTGCTCGCAATCTCCATTCTAATTTCTGGAACCTTTTCTTCAGGTACATAAATACTTCCATCTTTGCCCACTTTGTAGGGAAGCTTCTGTTCCTTTAAGTATTGTATAATCTGGCCAGAAGTAGTTTCATCTAAGCCAGAGTAAAGAAGCCCATAAGAAACCCTCTGGGTATACCATATAAGTGAGACGATCAAAAGAGTTACACCTAAGGCTCCGCCAAGATAAATAGCCTTTTGCCTGGGAGTTAACTTATTCCAGATCTCTCTAAGCTGCTCTAAAAGATTTCTAAAATTAAGAGAAGGCATAGTTTAGTTCTTCCCTTTAGATTTGCATTCTCATAATCTCTTGATAAGCCTCTAAAACCTTATTTCTTATGCGAAGAAGGAGTTTCATACTTGCATCTGCAGTAGAAATTTTAAGAGCCATCTCTGCTGGATCAATATCTTCCCCTCTGGCAAACTTCTCAAGAATAGCTTGAGCCTCTTTTTCCTTGCTATCGATTTCTTTCAATTTTTCAAATAAAATTCTTCCAAAATCTAAATTTTTATTAACTTTTTCCATTTCTTGATATAAATTCAATTTACTGAGGCCTTTAATTTTCATAGTTATCCTCCTAAATTTTATTTAAGGAGATCAAGGGTTCTTAAATACATACTTTTAGTGGTTGAGAGCACAGCTAAATTGGCTTCATAAGCCCTGCTTGCAGAGAGGAGCTCAACCATTTCAGTTATTACGTCTACATTGGGATACTTAACTATGCCTCTTTCATCGGCATCAGGATGCCCTGGATCGTAAACCTCTTTAAAAGGAGAGGGATCGTCTCTAATAGCAACTACCTCAACCTTTTGAAGGAAGGGAGTAGCTGGGTCAAGGGGAACGGCTTTTAGAACTACATTTTTGGCTCTATAGGGTCCCCCTTCCAGTGACCTCGTAACTTGTGCATTTGCAAGGTTAGTAGCTGTTACATTAAGTCTTACTCTCTGAGCAAGAAGACCACTCTGAGCAATTCTTCCAGCCTTAAGTAGATTCATCTCTATCTACCTCCTTCTGTAATTATCTCTTTAAGCCTCTCCAACTCTTTAGATAAGGCCTGAAGAGTACTCTCATAAAGAAGCTGATTCTCCATAAGATTTGCCATCTCTTCTTCCAAACTAACATTATTAGGTGTCCCAAGAGTTTGAGGGAAAAACTCCTTAGTCCAATCAACTAAGGTCTGTTCTTTTTTAATAAAATGCTTAGGATGATTTATTCTTAAAAATCGTTCCTTTTCTAAATATGTCTGCATAATCTTTTCAAAGGGAAGATCCTTTCTTCGGTAACCAGGAGTATCCACATTGGCAATATTTGAAGAAATAAATTCATGTCTTTTTGCTCTGAGCTTAAGAGATAGCTTTACTACATCCAGTAATTTTTGAAAATTTCCCCACATCTCAAAAACCTCCTGGGGTAAGAAGCCCCTTCTCTTCATATTCCTTAAGTTTGTTTCTCAAAGTTCTAACGGTAATTCCAAGAAGTTCAGCAGCCTTAGTCTTATTTCCTTTTGTAAGTCTCAAGGCCTTCAAAATGACCTCCCTTTCCATCTCTTCCAAAGGTTTTATTTCTGATAAAACATTTTCAAATTTCATGCCATTTTGAGAAATCATCCCCCCTCCATAAGACTCTGTAGCCCCCTCAGAAAGAACTTCCTCAAAAGGATCTGTCAAATAGTTGACATCAATATAATCTTCAGGACAGGTTATGACTGCTCTTTCAATCATATTCTTCAATTCTCTAACATTTCCAGGAAAGGGATAGTTTTTCAGGAATTTGAGGGTCCTTTCTGTAAAGCCTTTAAATTTCTTTTGATAGATAAGGGAAAATTTTTCCATAAAATAATTAGCCAAAAGTAAAATATCTTCCCTTCTTTCCCTAAGAGGCGGTATTTTGACAGTAATGACATTAATTCGGTAATAGAGATCTGCCCTAAATCGGCCTTCTGAGACTTCCTTCTCTATGTCCCGATTAGTTGTTGAGATAAGTCTAAAATCTACTTTAATAGGTTCATATCCTCCTAAGCGATCTACCTCTCCTTCTTGAAGAACTCTTAAGAGCTTACTTTGAAGATTGGGACTCATTTCTGTAATTTCATCAAGTAAGAGGGTTCCTCTATCCGCTAGCTCAATTTTTCCTTTTTTACGATAATTAGCCCCTGAAAAGGCTCCTTTTTCAAAACCAAACAATTCCGATTCAAGAAGGGTTTCTGGAAGGGCAGCACAATTTATAGCGATAAAGGGACCATCCTTTCTTGGGCTGTGAGAGTGAATAAACCTGGCAAGAAGTTCCTTCCCAGTTCCAGATTCCCCAACCAAAAGTACTGGAGCCCTGGTCTTAGCAACCTCTTTTAAGGCTGAGAGAATCTTTAGGAGTTTAGGACTTTGGGTTACAAAAAGTTCCTCCCCTCTTAAGATTTTCCCCATCTCAAAGGCATATAAAAGGCTCTTCTCAATAAGCTCAAAAGGCGTATTAAGAAGTTTAACATCCTTTGCTCCTTGACGTATAAGCTCTACAGCCTCTTCAAGGGATATACTCTCTACAAGAAAAATCACTGGAATAGTTAATTTTCTTAAAAGCTCAATTAAATGAGGTTTTCCTCTTTCAGCAGGATCAATTTCATAAAGAAGGACTTGAATATCCTTAGGAAGGTTTTCTATATCAAAGACTTTCCCCTGCCAAAAAACTACTTCAAAGCCCTTCTCAATAAGCTCTTCTTTTAAGAGTTTAACCTCCGTTGAGTCTCCTTTTATCCCAACCTTTCCTTTCATTAATAGACAATCTCCTGAACCCTTTGAGTAAGGTTTTGAATCTTTTGTTGTTGCTTAGCATAGAAAGAGAAATAATCCTTTTCCTTTAAGAGAGTTTCCATAATCTCTTTTGATTTCTTAAGATCTCCCTTTTTAGTCAAATAATAAACCTCAAGAAATTTTATTTCTCGATTTTGAGGAAACTTCTCAAGAGCCTCTTTAAGAATCTTTTCAAAGAAATCGGGAGCCCTATCTAAGGTCTCAGAAAGAATTAAGATATACCCATTGGGGTCATTTCCAAAAGAAGAATCTCTTAATATTTCATAAGCTAAAGCATAATTTCTATCCTCAAGGGCCTTAGTATAGGCTTTATAATAAAGTTCTTTCCGTAATAGGATAAAGTCCTTTTCATAAGGTAAATTTTTAATAATGGCAAGAGCCTCTTTCAGATTCTTATCCATAATACTCTTGGCTTTTAGATAAAGAAAAAGGGGGGAACTCCTTAGGTCCTCCCTTAAATTTTGATTAACCTTTTCCCAGAGTAGTTTGAAAATCTCCGTTTCTCCATATAAATCAGCTAAATAGGCAAGTTTAAGATATAGATCAGGGATGTTATTCTTAGATAAATTATAGGTGTAAGCCGTAAGAAAATAATCTAAACTTACCCCATATATTCTATACGTAAAAAATTCTTTTCCTAAGGCATAGTAAAAATCGCCACAGGCAGATTCTCTTAAATATTCATCTTCATTTTCTGCTATCTCCCTCAAAGTTTTAATCTTTCCACTTAAAAAATATTGAGAAACTATTAAAACCGAGGCCTCACAATAGAGTTTTTTAACCTCACTAAGATATTTGCTTTGAGAGTAGCCTTTAATAAACTCCTTAGATAGTTCCCTTACTCTTTCTAAGTTTTTTCTATCGAAATTAACCTTTATTTCCAAAAAAGAGGCCTCTTCCACAAGATCCTTATCCTCAGTGTATTTAGTCTTTATTTGGGTAATAAACATAAGAAGATCCTCTAAGGTTTTAGGAGGTAATAACTCTTTTATTTTAGCTTTTTCATAAGTTATCTGATAAAGTCTAAATTTAGAAATTGTGGCCTCTTTAGTTAAATCCCATTCAGTAATAATTAACTGATAATACTTTTTAGCCTCATCAATTTTCCCAGATTTAAAATAGGTTTCTGCAAGCTTAAAGAAAAAGTCCTTTCCTCGTCTATAATCTCCAGTAAGATTTATAAATTCAAAGGCGAGTTTTTCTGCCTCTTTAGTTTTACCCTTTAAGATTAGATAATTAAAGCGGTCCTCATAAAGTTCCTTTAAATATTCCTTGAGGAGCTTACTGAAGAGATCTTCTTCCCAAATCTTATTTTTAGCTATACTTTCAAGGATGTTTATTTTTTCCTTAAATTCTTCCACACAAAAGGAACCTTTAAGTTCCCTTAAGACCTTTTCAGCCTCTGGCTTTTTATCAAGAATCAAAAGGGCTTTGACTTTTAAAAGGCCTGCCTCACAATAAAGGGAAGTCCCCCTTTTTAAACTCTGAGTCCTTTCGGCCAAATCAATTGCTTTCTCAGGATCTCCCGTATATAAATAAGCCTGCGAAAGGAGAAACATATCTTCTGCACTAACCCTTAAAAAGGGACCAATTTTTTCAAATTCTTCAATAACCTTCTTATATTCTTTATTTACAAAGGCTTTTCTAATCTCCTTTAAAATCTTTTCTTGATCGGAAGTTCCAAACTTTTTCAAATCTAAATATTTATCTAAGGGAATGGAGGTTTGAGAATAGACCAAAAGGGCCTTAATAAAAGACAAAACCAATATTAAACTAATTAGCCTTTTTAAAAACATCAAAGTAAGTTTAACAACTTCTATGCCAGCTTATATCTCTTCAATTTCTCAATAAGAGTCGTACGATTAAGTCCAAGCAGTTTGGCTGCTTGGCTTTTAACACCACCTGTTAGTTCTAAAGCCTTTTTTAAATAATAAATTTCAATTTCCTGAAGAAGATCATTAAGGGATATCTCGCCTTTTTTAAGATCTGGAAGTTCAAGGAAGCCTTTGGTAAAAAAACACCTTTCTTCCAAGAGATTGTCCTTTTTTTCTACTTTAGGTTCTTCAAAATTTTTTAAATGGGGAGGTAGATCCTCTACATCAAGCTCCTCGCCTTCAGATAAAATAACCATCCTTTCAAGCAGATTCTCTAATTCTCTAATATTTCCAGGCCAGTGATATTTCATAAAAATTTTCATAACCCTATCGGAGATAGACTTTTCTCTAATATTTTCTCTTTCACAAATTTTTTTTAGCAGAAACTTGCAAAGAAGGGGAATGTCCTCCTTTCTTTCTCTAAGGGGTGGAATCACAACGGATATAACATTGAGCCGAAAATAAAGATCCTCTCTAAAACGCTTTTCCTTGACCAAAGCTTCAAGGTTCTGGTTTGTAGCCGCAACAATTCTTGTATTTACCTTTATAGGCTTCTCTCCACCCAGTCTCTCTATCTGCTTTTCTTGTATAGCCCTTAAGAGCTTTGCTTGAAGTTTTAAAGGAAGGTCTCCAATTTCATCCAGGAAAAGGGTTCCCCCTTCTGCTTGCTCAAATTTTCCTGGCTTTGATTTTATAGCCCCGGTAAAAGCCCCTTTCTCATAACCAAAAAGTTCTGCCTCAAGAAGCTCCTCAGGAATGGCTGCACAATTTACAGCTATAAAAGGCCCTTTTCTTTGACTACAAAAATGGAGATATCTTGCCAAAACCTCTTTTCCTGTCCCAGACTCTCCAAGAATAAGAACAGTGCTTGAAGAGGGCGCAACCCTCTTAATAATCTTAATAACTTCAGCCATTTGAGAATTTTTCGTCTCAAGAAGATAACTCATTAAAGGAAATTATATAATTTTTTTGACAAGTGTCAAAAGATTGACTAAATGATAAGGGAGAGGTTTATTTCATAGCAGCTCCAGCTACCGTGCCAAGAACTGAAATTGGTACCTGTTCTTCTACTCCTTTAGCTGCCCTGTTCACACTCTTTAAAGTCTTCTTAACCTCAGTGTAGAGAGTTTCATCTTTTAAAAGTTTCCCGAGGGTACCCTCTCCTTTTTCAATACGGGCAACAATTTTATCTAAATTAGCTGCAGCATTTTTAAGATCCTTAGAGAGACTTTTTAAATCTTTGTAAAGTTCATCGTCATTGATAAGTTTTCCTAAAGTTCCTTCGCCTCTCTCAAGCCTCTTGGAGACCCTTTCAAGATTTGAGGCTGTATTTTTTAAATTATTATAAAGAGTTTCATCCTTCACAAGTTTTCCAAGGGTTCCTTCTCCCTTTTCTACTTTTTCAGCAATTAGTCTTAAATTCTTAGCAATCTCCATTAAATCTTTATAAAGCCTATCATCAGTTATAAGCTTTCCAAGCGTTCCTTGGCCTTTTTCTACTTTTTCCGCAATTTTTTTGAAACTTTCTGAGGCATCTTTAATGTTGGCCACAAGAATTTTTAAATTTTCCTTTCCTTCCTGTGTTCCAAGGACTTCTTTTAATCCTTCCACAGTAGGACCAATACTTGCAAGAATCTGATCTAAATCTACCGGACTTTCTGTTTTAGCAATAAGCCCTCCCTCAGAAAGAAAGGCCTGAGAGGTCCCTGGACGGATCTCTATATACTTATCTCCAAGAACTCCAAAGGTTCTAACCACAGCAGTTGCATCCTGTTGAATTTTATATTTCTTATAAATTAAGAGCTCAACCTTGGCCTTACCCTCAGGAGTGAGGCTTATCTCTCCAACCTTTCCAATAGGAACTCCTGCCATCTCAATTTTGGCTCCTCTAATCAAGCCTGAGACACTATCAAAAACCGCATAAAGTTTATAACTGTCCTTAGGAGTAAAAGCCTCCTGAGCAAGCCTAACTGTTAAAGCAAGCAAGGCCAAAATACCTAAGAAGACAAAAATACCCACCTTTATCTCTGTTGCCCCTTTGTTGCCCATTTTACACCTCCTTTTTTTCTAACTCTAATAAGGCACTCTCTCTAAATTTTACTACAAAAGGATGGGTTGAGGCCTTTATCTTTTCCACATCTCCTTCTTCAATAATAAAACCTTGATCAAGAAAGGCAATATAATCAGCATATTTATAAGCAAGTAAGAGATCATGACTTATAATCACACAGGTGAGATGAAAGGTCTCCTTTATTTTCTTGATCAAATCCATAATGGTGATTTGAAGAATTGGGTCAAGCCCTGTGGTGGGTTCATCAAAAAGAATGACCTGAGGATTTAAGGCAAGCGTTCTCGCTAAGGCCGCTCTTTTCCTCATTCCTCCAGAGAGTTCGGAAGGATATTTGTCTTGGGCCTCAAAAAGCTCAACAGCGGATAACAACTCCTCAACCTTTTTCTCAATTTCCTTTTTGGAAAGGTTTGTGTGTTCCTTAAGAGGAAAGGCTACATTTTCAGCCACCGTCATGGAATCAAAGAGTGCCCCCTCTTGAAAGAGAAATCCAATTTTCTTTCTTATAGCCTGAAGTTGCCTCTCAGAGAGTTTGGTTATATCCTGATTTTCAAACCAAATTTCTCCCTCATCAGGTTTAAGAAGCCCTACAATGTGCTTTAGGAGGACACTCTTTCCCGTTCCACTCCTTCCCATAATAAACGTAATCTTATCACCAGGAATGACTAAATTAACCCCTTTTAGGACTTCATGGGAATTAAAGCTTTTTTTTAGGTTTACTATTTTTATCATAAACTCCTTTAGAAAAAGAGAGTTGTTAAAATGTAGTCGGACACAAGGATGCCCACAGAGGAGATAACCACAGCCTCTGTGGTAGCTCTTCCTACTCCTTCAGCCCCACCTGAGGCATAATAACCTTTGTATCCACAGACAGCCACCATAAAGGCTCCAAAAAAGATGGACTTATAAATTCCACTCATAATATCTATGAGCTCAACCATATCTTCCATTCTTGCCATAAAAATACCATGATCAATTCCTAGAACCAAAACCCCAATTAAATAGCCACCGGCAATTCCAATAATATCTGCTATAGCCGTAAGTAAGGGTAGTACTATCATAGCAGCCCAAATTCTTGGAGTGATAAGATACTGAATGGGATTTACAGCCATAATTTTTAAGGCATCTATCTGTTCAGTTATGCGCATACTTC
>ERZ1669248.933-NODE-933-length-11957-cov-17.377752_pt1 | contig 11957 bp, 12 predicted proteins | sample MGYA00579296_ERZ1669248 | MGnify/ENA primary metagenome ERZ1669248 (study PRJEB41166, sample SAMN08046057) | hot springs metagenome | biome: hot spring; feature: neutral hot spring; material: thermophilic sediment; isolation source: thermophilic sediment from...
GCTCAGCAACAAATTGCTCAATCAAACTGCAGATGAACTTGATCGCTTCCGGTATTGCTTTTCGGACAGGCGGTGAAAGGTGCTCTTGATATCCAAACTCGGCGCCGTTAACCGACACTAAGTATGTCCGAGGGGCTTTACCGAAAAAGTGATGGGCATAGGACAAAAGGGCGGCAGGAGCGAAGTGATGTGAGGAAGACGGCAAGGCTGGCAAGGGTTCAACTTGTTCGCAAAAAACTGCTCCTGCCGGTTCCCCTGCTCGTGCATCTATCAAAATGGCAATTTCCGCATCGCATAAATCAGCAGCCAACTCAGGTGTCAGTTGGATGCAAGTTTTGATAGTGATGGCGTCCGAAATCAAAAGTTCCTGCAACTCCTTTGCAACAACCCAACCGACCCCGTCGTCGCCCCGCAACGGGTTGCCGTAGCCGATGATAACGACCTTCGGCATCAATCTCGCCTCAGTTCGTCAAGCAATGTCCCGTCAGGACCGATGAGTTGGATGTGGATAGGCATATGTCCGACCGCATGGGTTGAACAACTCAAGCACGGGTCAAAGGCTCGGATGACAGCCTCGACCCTGTTAAGCATTCCTTCGTTCAAACGCTTACCGTCAACATAGTGTTTTGCAACTTGCAAGATGCCCTTGCTCATTGCGAGGTTGTTGTGACCGGTAGCGATGATCAGGTTCGCCCATTCCACTAACCCGTCTTCGTTGACTTTGTAGTGGTGGATGAGAGTCCCGCGAGGTGCTTCGGCAACCCCAATGCCTTCAAGGTTGTTTAAACCAGCGATGGCGCGAACATGCTTGCTCAGGATTTCAGGCTCGTTGAGCGTTTCTTCCATTTTCTCAATTGCGTGCAGGATTTCAATTAGGCGAGCGTAGTGGTAATAGAAGGAACTGAGCACAGCACCCCTTTCAAGTTCTCGGAACTCAACCCACTCCTGATTGGCGAGAGGGGTATCAAACCCGTCAATTATGTTGAGCCGAGCCAAAGGTCCGACGCGATACATCCCATCAGGGTAACCCATCGGCTTGTAGTAGGGGAACTTCAGGTAACTCCAAGGTTCAACTGCTTCACCAATATAGCCCTGATATTCAACGGGGTCAAGTTGGTCAGCGATGATGCTTCCATTTTCGTCAACAACTCTAATGCGACCGTGATAGCACTCCCATTTACCTTCGGGCGTTACCAGACCGAGGAAAAGCGATGGGAAGTTGGCGAAAGTGCGTATTTCGTCGCGGAAATTTTCCAACGACCGCTTGAACCATTGCAAGGTTCTCAAAGCGATTTCCTTCGCTTCAGGCAGCATTGACAAAATCTTATCCCGTTTTTCAACCGTCAACGGTTCGCTCACGCCCCCGGGCACGACCCACGCTGGGTGAATTCTCCTGCCGGCGATCAATTCTATGATGGTCTGCCCGATTTTGCGGAGTTGGATGCCATCTTTCGCCATTTGAGGGTTTGCCTCAATCAGCCCAAACAAGTTTCGTTTTTGGGGATCAGAATCAAAGCCGATTAACAAATCAGGAGCGGAAAGGTGGAAGAAACTGAGGGCATGGGATTGGACGATTTGAGCCAAGTTGAGCAAGCGGCGAAGTTTAATTGCTGGTTCAGGTATCCTGACCGCCAAAAGTTGGTCGCAGGCTTTGCCTGAGGCGAGCAAGTGGCTGACGGGGCAAATCCCGCAAATGCGAGCCATCAAAGAAGGCATTTCACTGAAAGGACGACCCTCGCAGAGTTTTTCAAACCCGCGCAACTGGGTCACATGGAACCACGCATCGGCGACATTACCCTCGTCGTCAAGTTGGATGGTGATTTTCGCGTGCCCTTCAATTCTCGTGACTGGCTCTATTGTGATTCGTTGCGCCATATTCATCCCTCCTGACAAACTTTTTTCCACTCACGCCCCGAAGCGGGTGACGGCGCTCGTGTCCGGAATGCGACCTTCAAGCAGTTCCGACAAGACGAAGTAAATTGCATCTGGTTTTGGTGGGCATCCCGGCAGGTAGACATCAACCTTGACAACCTCGTGAACTGGTCGGACTTTGGGCAACAAGGCGGGGACTCCGTCTAAAGGTGGTTTTTGATTTTGCGTTGCGTTTTGTTCGTAAATCCGCTCCATCACTTCCCTAATGTGGAAGCGGTTTCGCATTGCCGGGACATTACCAGTGACAGCACAATCTCCAAAGGCGACTAAGATTTTCGTCCGCTGACGGATGAGTTGGATTTTGTGCAAATCGTCTTCGGTGCTGACTGCGCCTTCAACGAGGGTGATGTCAACATCCTCAGGGAACTCTTTGGCGTCAACGAGCGGGCTATAGACAACTTCAACCTTTTCGGCGAGTTCAAGCAGCCTTTCATCCAAGTCAAGGAAGGACATATGGCAACCGGAGCAACCGTCAAGCCAGACCGTTGCGAGTTTTACCTTGCGCTCGGTCATTGCCTACCACCTCGCATAACCGTCAAGTAAGGAAGGAACTGGCGTCGCTTCTCCATTTCCGCCACAGCCTTTCCCTTTTCAAAGAGCGCTCCTGTTGGGCAAACATGGACGCACTTTCCGCAACTGGTGCAAGTGTCTGAAGTGCCCCAAGGCTGGTTCAGGTCAGAGATGATCCTTGAATTGATGCCTCGCCCCATGACATCCCAGACATGAGCGCCTTCAATTTCGTCACAAACGCGAACGCACCTTGTGCATAGGACACACCTGTTGTGGTCAACAGCGAACCTTTCGTGAGATGCATCAACAGGCAAGTTGGGGTAGCGGTATGGGAATCGGACACTTACTACCCCAAGGCGTTGGGCGAGCCTTTGAAGTTCGCAGTGTCCGTTGACGACGCATACAGAACAAGTGTGGTTTCGCTCAGAAAACAGCAGTTCCAAGATCATGCGCCGATACTTGATAAGCCTCTCCGAGTTGGTGATGACTTCCATCCCTTCCTCCGCTTGGGTCACACATGCAGGGAGAAGGCGATTGACGCCTTTGACCTCAACCAAGCAAAGCCTGCAAGCGCCGACAGGGGACAAACCTTCCAAGTAGCAAAGGGTCGGAATGTCAATTCCGTTCTGGTGGGCGACTTGCAAAATGGTCTCCCCTTCTCGGGCGCTCACCTCTTTGCCGTCAATCGTCAAAGTTTTGATGCGGATGGGAGTAACCCTCATGCTGGCACCTCCTCAACCTGCCGAACGGGACAGACCCCGGCAGGACATGTTTTGTCAAGGATGTGAGCCTCATATTCGTGACGAAAGTAACGAAGCGTGCTCAAGACGGGGTTCGGCGCTGTTTGACCTAAACCGCAAAGGCTCGTGTTCTTGACCAAATCACAAAGTTCCTCAAGCAACTCAAGGTCTAACATGGTTGCTGAACCATTCGTGATTCGGTGCAAAAGTTCATACATGTGGGCGGTTCCAACTCGGCAGGGGACGCACTTGCCACACGATTCAGACATGCAGAACTCAACAAAGAACTTGGCGACATCAACCATGCATGAAGTTTCGTCCATCACAATCATCCCGCCTGAGCCCATGATAGAGCCGACTTTCGTTAGCGACTCATAGTCAACGGGCAAGTCTATGAACTGCTCTGGGATGCAACCTCCTGACGGACCGCCTGTTTGAACGGCTTTGAACTTCTTGCCTTCTGGAATTCCTCCGCCGATGTCAAAGACGATTTCGCGAAGGGTTATGCCCATTGGAACTTCAATTAAACCTGTGTTGACGACGCGACCGGCAAGGGCAAAGACTTTCGTGCCTTTGCTCTTTTCTGTCCCAATTTTGGCGAACCATTCACCACCGTTTCGGATGATCGCAGGGATATTTGCGAAGGTTTCAACATTGTTGATAAGCGTTGGATAGCCCCACAAGCCGTATTCTGCAGGATATGGTGGTCTTGGGCGAGGTGTTCCTCTCTTGCCCTCAATTGAAGCGATAAGAGCCGTTTCCTCACCGCAGACGAAAGCGCCAGCGCCAATTCGCAACTCAATGTGGAAACTGAAAGTCGTCCCCAAAATGTTGTTGCCCAGCAGGTTCAACCTTTCGGCTTGGCGAATTGCAGTTCGCAGTCGTTTGATCGCTAACGGATACTCGGCTCTGACATAGATGTAACCCTGTTGAGCCCCGACCGCATAAGCAGCAATTATCATGCCCTCAATAACTCGGTGAGGGTCACTTTCAAGAATTGTCCTGTCCATATAGGCGCCGGGGTCTCCTTCATCGGCATTGCAAACAACAAATTTTCTTGTGCCGTTTGCCTTTGCGACGGTGCTCCACTTCAGCCCGGTCGGGTAACCGGCACCACCTCGCCCCCTGAGCCCACTTTTTGTCACTTCCTCAATGACTTCGGACGGCGACATTTCTGTCAAGACTTTGACCAAAGCCTGGTAACCGCCGACAGCGATATAGTCCTCAATTCGTTCAGGGTCAATGATGCCTGAATTTTCCATGACGATTTTCATTTGGCGCTTAAAGAAGGGCAAGTTCGGCGGACAAATCAACCGTTCAACCGGTGTTGAAACCAGCCCCTGAACAATAGCGGGTGCGTCTTCAGGGGTAACTTTGCGATAGATAATGCCGTCGGGCTCAATGTAAATCATCGGACCTGCCGAACAAAGCCCGAGACAACCGACACCTTTGACGAGAACTTCCTTGTCCAGCCCTTTCGCCTTAACGGCTTCTTCAACGGCTTCCTTCACCCGCTCGCTCCCACACATGATGCAACCGGTTGCGACACAGACATTTATGCAGAACTTGTAACGCTGTTTCGCTTCCTGCTCGGTTGCCGCTAACTGCTGGAGTTCATCTACTGTCATCTTGCTCCCACCTCCGGATTTGCTTCAAGGCTTCTTCAGGCGTCAATTTTCCGACCACTTGACCGTCAAAGACAGCGACTGGCGCCAAACCGCATGCGCCCAAGCACCTGGCAGCAAGCAAGGACAATTTTCCGTCTTTGGTCGTCTCCCCTGGCTTGATCCCGTATGTCCGTTCAATGGCATCAAGGATTTGAGGTGAACCTTTGATGTAACAGGCAGTCCCGAGACAGACAACACAGATGTGTTCGCCTTGGGGCTTGAGGGTGAAAAAGTGATAGAAAGTCACGACCCCGTAGACTTGGCTAAAAGGAACTCGCAGCGATTGGGCAACAAACTTCATTGCATCTTCGTCAATGTAGCCGAAAGTTTCCTGAACGGTGTGAAGCGTTTCAATGAGGGCATGAGGTTGGTATCCGTGACGCCTCATTGTCCCCTCCACTATTCGCCATCTTTTGTCGTCCGAAGGTGGCGCAACTTTCGGTCGTTCCATTAACGCCGGAGGCATCTGTTATCCCTCCTTATCGGGCAATGTCCTGTCCCTATAGTAACTGCGACCGTGCCTGTTGTTAGCGACAAAAACCGAACTTTAGGGATTTGCACTTACGAAATTTTTCCCCATCTGTGAGAAGGGATTTGCATCAAGGCGTTGTGAGGGAAAATCACCGGGGGTGCCATGAATTCCCGCTCAATAAAGCGGGAAATACCTCACAAGTTCATCCTCGTTCACCTCTAAGAGGATTGCGAGTGAATTTTGCCATTCGCTTCAAACCGTCAGCGGATTTTTTGCGTTGTCATCCTCTGTTCGGTTTTGCTCTCAGGTAACGAGTTCCCATTACCGCTACGAAAGCGGCGAAAACCAGACGCAATTGGTGCTCTGGGAGCAAATGCGCAAACTTAGCACCCAACAAAGCCCCCATCGTTGCCCCCAAAATCAATCCCGGCGCAAGTTCCCACTTGACATGCCCCAACTTCCAATGCGTCCATGCCCCAACAGCGCCTGCTGAAACCATGACCAGAAGGGATGTCCCCTGTGCTGTGTGTTGCTTCAATCCGACAATCAAGACCATGACTGGCACCATGATCAGACCACCGCCGACCCCCATCATGCCCGAAAGGAAACCGGTGAACGCTCCTGTAACCGAGAGGACAATTGCTTTTCCCACTGAAGTGGCAGCGAAGGAGGTGTGAGGCAAATATGGCTTGGACAACAACAATGCGGCGACGAACAAAAGGAAGACTCCGAATGAGCGCTTGAGTTTCCACTCCGACAAAACGGAAGTGAACTTTGCTCCCAATTGCGCTGTGAGAACTGCAGTGCAAGTTAGCAGCAGTGCTGCAAGGATGTCCACAGAGCCTTCCAAGCCGTAAGCGATAGCGCCCATGAGACCGGTGAACACGATGGCGACCAAACTCGTCCCATGGGCTTGGTGCTGCCGAACTTTCAGCAACTCAACCATCAGCGGCACCATCAAAACCCCACCGCCGACCCCAACAAGTCCGCCCAGCAATCCTGCCAACAAACCGATAACCGAACTCGCAAGAAACCGAATATCGCCTCACTCCTTTCCGGCGTTTCCGCATTACGCTCCCAAAGGATTTTGCAACAGTAAACCCTTGTTTGACCACTACAGCGGAAACAGGGTGAATTGCAAGTTTGTCTTTGAAAAAACTGTCCTGCACGCAAGTTTGGGTGGGCACCTAAACTATTGACGCCACTTTTTTTTTTGCGCTATAATACTGCTCGGCTCAAGCCTTTGAAGCAAAAACCAAAAAGGAGGGATTGAAGATGTTGAGAGCAGAGAAGCAAAAGCGAGATGGCGTTGCCCTTTCAAGGGATGTTCGCGTAGGCTTTACCCTCATTGAGTTGCTGGTGGTGATTGCGATTATTGCCATTCTGGCAGCCATTCTCTTCCCCGTGTTCAGCCAAGCGCGGGAGAAGGCACGGCAAACTCAATGCCTCAGCAACATGAAGAACCTTGGGATGGCAACTCAACAGTATGCTCAGGACTATGATGAGCGGTTTGGCTTCTACCGCACACCCTGCTGGGGAGACGGTTGGGCACGCCTCAGTCCTAACTCGCTGGGTTGGTATGAGCAGTATGACCCTTACTTGCGCAACCTTGAGGTCTTCCGCTGCCCTTCATCCAGATGGGAATGGCAGTGGAATGCGAGTTGCTATCCCAACCACGGCAACCACACACTCTTCAGACGACCTAACCGAAGAGTTAACTATGGCTTCAACGAGTCAATCTTCAACGATATCAGGGGTTACACACGCATTGCGGTCATGCAAGAGCCAGCAAACATCGTTGTCTTGGCTGACAACTGGAACACCTTCTTGACACCATGGGCACGAGATGTTGATGGCGTCAATGTGAGAATTGCCTACGCTAACGGCAACCCTTGGGACTTTGGTATGTGCGGTTGCCCTTCAAATGTGACTGGGAGGGCTAACGAGACTCAGAAAAACAACTGGCCTCGCCACTTGGGTGGAGCGATCCTGACCTTTGCGGATGGACATGCTAAGTGGTTCCGCTCCATGAACATTCGCTCCAAGCATCGTGGTGGGACTTTGGCTTTTGTGTGGGACCGAGGTGATTGCCCGTATAGGGTGGACGATGGTGCTCCCGTTCACAACGATTCACCATAAGATGGAGGCGATGGGAAAATGAAGCGTGAAGTGCCAATGTGGTTGGCAGTTTTGGTCATCGTCGCAGTAGTTGTTATCGTTGCCGTCGCTTACATTTGGTTCAGCAGCCCCGGAAGGCAAGAGGGTGGAATGGTCACGAAACCAACCGCAACGGTAATTCCTGGAGGTCCTCAGCCAGCCGAGCAAGGTAAATAGCGCACAAAATGGAGCACCACGACGCTTCAAGATAGAACTTGAGAGGGGTATTGATGGGCATTTATGTCTCCCTTCGGGCGTCGTGGTGCTCTTGTTCCTCTTTAAGGCAACCTCAAAGGCAGGCGGATGAAAAAGGTTGAGCCTTTCCCGAGTTCGCTTTCAACCCAAATTTTGCCCCCGTGAGCGTCAACAACATTTTTGACGATGCGAGTTCCAAGCCCCGTCCCGCCAGGCTTTGTGGAAATCGCTTTATCGGTGAACATCCAACGCAAAACTTCTTCGGGTATGCCTCGTCCAGTATCAGCCACCTCAATTCCCAAGTAGTTCCCCTCTGGGAACTCCCCTTCACGGCGAACATACAAGCGAACAGTGACCGAACCACCTGAAGGAGTCTCAGGGATTGCGTTGTTGACGAGGTTGTAAAGGGCGTTGTAAATTCGCTTCGGGTCAAGGAGAACTAACGGGATTTCACCCTCTGCTTCCAGCCTTAACTCCACGCCTTGACGCTGAGCAATCGGTTTGAGCACAAACAAAACCTTTTCGGCGACTTCCCTCACATCCGTCGGCACAAATTGAGGTTCGGAAACCACACCTTTGACCGCATCGGAAATCTCCCTCACCCGTTCCTGAATTTGAACCGAACTTTCCTCAATCATCTGGATTGCCTCGTTGAAGAAAGCGTCAAAATCGTGAAACGCTTCATTCAACCTCTGCCACGCTTCTTCCGCAACTTGTGAGCGGAGTTGTTCCAACTCAGCCTTGTAAGTTTGGTAAAAGACCATCAAGGTTTGGGCTGTAGTCAGGATTGGGGTGAGCATGTTTTTGATGTCGTGGCTAATGTTCCCCAAAAGCCTTGCAATTATGGCGAGCCTTCTTTCCTCTTGGATTCTCGCTGTTTCAATGGCTGTGCCTGCCAAGGTTGCGACGACACTTAGGGTTTCCAAATCAAACTCGTCAAAATCACTGTCTCGCTTGTTGAGGGCTTGGAGCACCCCTATAGGCTTTCCTTCAATGTCCCTCAAGGGGACGGTTATCATGTTGCGAGTTCGGTAACCCGTCCTTTGGTCAACATCTCGCAAATGCTTCTCTTCTGTTGAAACATCTTCCGTGATTTTCGCCTGCCCAGTTTGAAAGACTTCACCTGCGATCCCTTTGTCAGCAGGAATCTCCAAACCGGTCAACTCCTCCGCCTTCTCCCCAATGACATAGCGAAAAACCAAAGTGTCCCGCTCAGGGTTGTAAAGGTAGAGCGTTCCAGCATCGGCGTTAACTACATCCAAAGAAATTTTCAGCACTTCTTGCATTAACTCGTCTAAACGGGCAGGAGTCATGCCTGCCTTAGCGATATTGTAAAGGGCGGATGCTATGCGGAAGACGGCGTTAAGTTGGCGATTGCGTTCCTCTAATTGTCTTGCCAATTCCTCACTCATTTCCTTTCACCACACTGGTGCGTTGGATGCTCGTTGCTTATTTCGCTTGCCCCTTTCATCAAAGTGTGTCAGTTCACGGCAGAATAAGCCGCTATCTTGAACTGAGAAGAGCCATTCATCAGTCTTCGCAGCCGCATTGAACTGAGCCACCTTCTCCCTGAATCATTATCCGCCCACATTGAAAGCATCTGGCTAACCCTTTTCTCCCGCCGACATCAACCGTGACCGCTTTCCCGGTCAGAACCGCTTCTGTCTCTTGGCGAAATTGTTGCCATGACGAATTTTGCCACCGATATGCTTCAACGATAAGGGGAAAATCAGCCTGCTGCAGTATCGGTGCAAGTAAGTCCCAAGGGACTGTCCCGTAACCCGGTGGCAAGTGCAAGTCACGGGATTTGTCATTATCGGCAATGTGGTATGTCGCTACGGAAGGAACGACGCTCTCAAGCCAAAGGTAAACATTGCCTGCAATGTGGGCGTGCCCTGTGTCAAAGCAGAGGCGCAAATATGGCGAGAAATAAGCGGCAAGGAAGCGGCTCAACTCCGCTGGGTCAGAACCGATTGCCGCTTCAGGCAGCATGTTTTCAACTGCCAAGACAATCCCTAAGTCTTCAGCAAAGGGTAAAAGTTCGTCAAGGCTCTCCCGAAACCAATCCCACGCCTTTGCCTTTTCGCCTTCACTGCGGGGCGCACCAGATGGGTGAATGATAAGCAAACTTGCCCCAACCGCTCGGGTTCGCTCCAAGATGAACTTGTGGAATTCAACGGCTCTCCTTCGTGTTTTCCCTTCGGGGTGAGCCAAGTTGTATTGACCACCGAAAGGGGCATGGACGGACCAGAATTTGACGCCGGCATCGCTAAACATTTGAGCCCAACTTTCAAGGACGCGAATTGGATTTTCAACCAAAGGTGGGTAGTCACATTCAATGGCGACGATACCTGCTTGTTTCCAAGCCTTCAAATCGTCCTCCAAAGTCTCAGCCTCTATCCTTCCAACGGCAACGCCGATCTCCATAACCATCACCTCATGCCGAAGAGGTTAACGCCAGCAATTCAAAGTTTGGCATAGGAAAGGCTCTCCTCACACCCCTTTGCCAATGACCTTTGCTACAATAGTGTCTTGGAGGCGAGAGGCGATGAAAGGAATAGTTTTGGCAGGAGGTTTAGGGACGAGGTTGTATCCGCTCACGAAAGTGACAAACAAACACTTGCTGCCCGTTTATAACAAGCCGATGGTGCTTTACCCGATAGAGGCGCTTGTGCTTGCTGGAATCACTGACATCCTCATCGTCACGGGCGGTGAGTGGGCAACGGACTTTGCGCGGCTGCTTGCCGATTTCAAAAACTTCGGAATCCGCAACCTTTACTTCGCCTATCAGGAAAAGCCCTTGGGAATTGCCCATGCTCTGGGCTTGGCTGAATCGTTCGTCAATGGTGACAAGTGCGTGGTCTTTCTGGGCGATAATGTCATTGAGGGTAACATCATCAAAGCGAAGGAACGATTTGAGCGGATGGAGAAAGGTGCGTTGGTTTTGTTGAAAGAAGTTCCAGACCCGCAAAACTACGGCTGTCCAATTTTGGACGAGACGGGGAGAATTGTCCGAATAATTGAGAAGCCGAAAGAACCACCAAGCCCTTATGCCGTAATCGGCATCTACTTCTACGACGCAGAAGTCTTCTCAATTGTCAAGACCCTCAAGCCGAGCGAACGAGGTGAACTGGAAATCACCGATGTCAATAACGCTTACGCGGAACGGGGTTTGTTGGAATACGAGATTCTTGAAGGTTGGTGGGGAGATGCAGGGGCAAGCATTGATGCTTGGCTAAGGGTAAACAATCTTGTCGCTCAAACCGGCGCAAATAAATTGAACCTGTGAGCGGGTGGTGAGAGATGGCAGGACAAGGGAAGCAAGAAAAACGAACCGAACAAATTTGGTCTTCCGTTTTGCCTCAGTTGTTGAGGGCGGGGCAAGGTGAGACCATACTCAACTTGCTTCCGAGTGCAATTCACGAACTCAACAACGCCCTTAACACTGTTTTGGGATTTGCTGACTTGCTCCAGAGCGAAACCTCAATCCCCAAAACCCTCAAGGAAGACCTGAAAACGATAGAACGGGCTGGGATGAGGGTGAGGGAACTTCTTGGGGTTCTGAGAACTTTGGCAAGCGGAGTTCCGCCTCAAGTTCAAATCATGCCCGTTGACTTGCCTGAAATTTGCGAGCAGGTGTGCAACTTGATGGCTGCAGCGTTCAGGCGCAACTATGTCCGCCTCGTTACCGATTACAGCCATCAGCCTCTCGTCATCCTTTCGGACGCTTCAAGGATTAGGTTCGTGCTTTTAGCCCTGCTTCAAAACGCTTGCGATGCCATTGCCTCCTCTGGAGAAGGGGGAAAAATTCTGGTGAGGATGAGACGGGATGAAGTTGGTCGCGCCATCATAGAGATTGAGAACGATGGGCAAATTTTGCCAACAGAAGTTCGCTCCAAACTTTTTGAACCTTTCGTCACCACTAAGCCTGCAGGGAAAGGTGCAGGATTGGGGCTGTTCCTCGTCCAACATTTTGTCAGCGAGTTGCAAGGGGAAGTGGAAATTTGCGGCACCGAAACCGGCACAAAAGTTAGCCTCACCTTGCCATCACTTGCACTTCAAAGTTGAGCCTGAAAGCATTTGACGAGCCTTCGCTTTTTGCCCTTCAACCCCTCTGAGTATGTTCGGAAATCAACCCCGATTGGAGAGGACAATCCTTTAGGCAAGCCCATTCTGTCGGCACGGCAATTTTGTCGGCACAGCATAAAGCCGTGCCCTACAAAAATTGGGAATGTAGGGACAGGCAAAGCCTGTCCGAAAATTTTTTGCGGACGAATTTCATCC
>ERZ1669248.935-NODE-935-length-11940-cov-3.528986_pt1 | contig 11940 bp, 12 predicted proteins | sample MGYA00579296_ERZ1669248 | MGnify/ENA primary metagenome ERZ1669248 (study PRJEB41166, sample SAMN08046057) | hot springs metagenome | biome: hot spring; feature: neutral hot spring; material: thermophilic sediment; isolation source: thermophilic sediment from...
CAGCACGCGGCGCGGCACCAGTTCCACCGACCCCACACCCAGGCTCTCCAGCGCCGGATCGGCCACCCATGGGATCAGGCCGTGCGCGGCGATTTTTTGCGCAGTCTGCCGTGCCAGCGCGCGATCAGCCGACGCGCAGTAGTCGATCGCGACGCACGGCAGCTTGAACCGGGTGCGCATGTCGTCAAACCGCGCGAGCAGCCAGTCGCGATCGGCGGCGCCGACCTCGACATACTGCGTCTCGCGCTGGTTCCAGCCGCTGTAAAGCGACTCCGCTGCGACCGCGAGGATGTTCGGCGCCAGTGTGGCATCCACCAGCTCGAAGCCGCGATTGAGCATCAGGCGGATGCCGGGGAACGCCGCGACCAGACCGCGCAGGGTTTCCGTCAGTGCCTTGGCCTGCTGCGCCTGCGCCGCAGGGGTCTTGGCCAGCAGTTGATACGAATCCAGCGTATCGAGGAAAAAGGCGCGAAACCCCGCGTCCCACAGCGGCTTGACGATGCGCTCGCGCAGAAACTGCGGCCAGCCCGCGGCGGTTTGATCGACCACGCGCGATCCCCAGGCCGCGTTCGACGCCGGCAGCCAGGCCTTGGGCATGTCCGCGACATACGGACGCTCAGGCGTGACCTCGCCGACCGAGACATACGCCAGCGCCAGCGTGTCTGGGCTCAGAGCGGAAACGATGCGCGGGTCTTGCGCCAGCGCATGCTGCGGCTCCAGCACCACCCAGTCGAATGCGCGCAGGTCGTCCACCGGAATGCGCGCGCCGTAGTAAAAAGCGACGGCGGGCGTGGTTTCAGGGCTTGCGGAGCCTCGCATGCAGTCGGGGCATTGTCCGCATGCACAGGCGGCAGCCTGCGCGGCGTTTTTTGCGGCACCCGCCCCGAGCAGTCCCAGCCCAAGCAGACTCTTGCGCCCCAGGGGGTTGGCGAACAGGCGACTCTGGGCGAGGGATTGCAGAAAATGACGGCGTTGCATGGGCGGCTTGATTGTTTGGATTCAACTTCAGAGCCTCTCCTGACCGGAGCGGGTCCGTGAATCAATACGTGTAAGCCCCAGATTTTCCAGGTTTTTCACGCTGTTTGCCCAAGCGATTCCCTCGTTTTTCCCAGAATTGTGATTTTTTACATTGATTGCAAGATGTGGACTCCCCAAGAAGGCTGACTGCATGCGTACCCACCCGATCTGGCTCGACACCCACGCCCATCTGGATGCGGCCGAATTTGGCGGCCACGCACTGGAGGTGGCTGCGCGCGCGCGCCTGGCCGGGGTGGCGAGCGGCGTGATTCCAGCGGTGGAGCGCAGCCATTTCGCCACGGTGCAGACCCTGGCCCGGCAGTGCGGCTGGGCCTATGCGCTGGGCATTCATCCGCTCTACGTCGAACGGGCGCACGACGCCGATCTGAGCGCGCTGCGGCAGCAGGTGGAACAGGCGCTGGCCGACCCCTTGTTCGTTGGCATCGGCGAGATCGGGCTGGACTTCTTTGTTCCCGGACTGGACCGGGATCGGCAACAGCATTTCTACGCCGCGCAGTTGCGCATTGCCCGCGACCTCGACCTGCCGGTGATCCTGCATGTGCGCAAATCGCAGGACGCTCTGCTTGCCGGATTGCGCCGCACCGGGTTTGCTGCCGGACGACCTGCGGGCATCGCCCATGCGTTCAACGGCAGCATGCAGCAGGCGCATGGCTTCATCGATCTGGGCTTTGCGCTGGGCTTTGGCGGCGCGATGACCTTTGAGCGCGCGCTCAACATCCGCCGCTTGCTGGCGGAGGTGCCAGACACCGTGCCCGTGCTCGAAACCGACGCTCCCGATATTCCGCCGCTCTGGCTCTACCGCCCGCGCAACGCGCCGCCGCAGGCGCCGCCTGCGCCCAATTCGCCGGAGCAGTTGCCTCGCATTGCGCAAACCATGGCGGCGCTGCGCGGCTGGTCGCTGGAGCAGACCGCGGCGCAGACCACATCGAATGCCCTGCGCGCCTTGCCGCGTCTGGCGGGCATGCCTTCCCTGGCGGCAGGTCTTCCGCCCGTTGCGACGGCGGCGTCTTGATTTTTGCGTGTTTGACCGCATGTGCCAGCGCAGGTTTTTTTCTCTTCGTTTCCCTCACACACCATGAGCACAGAACAAACCACCGAAACGTCTGCCCCCGCGCATACCCATGCTTTCCAGGCCGAGGTGCGCCAGCTATTGCATCTCGTGACCCACTCGCTGTATTCGAATCGCGACATCTTTCTGCGCGAACTCATCTCCAACGCCTCGGATGCCTGCGACAAGCTGCGTTTCCAGGCCATTGATGATGCCGCGCTGATGGAGGGCGATGCCGATCTGCGCATCCGCATTGCGGTCGACGCGGACGCCCGCACGCTGACCATCAGTGACAACGGCATCGGCCTGAGTCTGGACGATGCGGTGGAACACTTGGGCACCATCGCCAAGTCCGGCACGCGCGAATTCATGCAGAAGCTTGGCGACAAGCAAAAGCCCGATGCCGCGCTGATCGGCCAGTTTGGCGTGGGCTTCTACTCGGGGTTCATGGTGGCCGATCGCATCACCGTGGAGTCGCGCAAGGCTGGCATGGCCGAGAGCGAAGGCGTGCGCTGGGTGTCCGACGGCACGGGTGAGTTCACCGTGGAAACCATCCACCGCGCCAAACGCGGCACCGACGTCATCCTGCACCTGCGGCTCGACGCCGAAGACACGCCGCATGAGGACAAGATCGACAAATACCTGCGGGTCTGGACCCTCAAAGACCTGATCGGCAAATACTCCGACCACATCTCCCTGCCCATCGAGATGCGCAAGGAGCGCTGGGACGCCGAGCAGAGCAAATACGTCGCCACGGACGAGTGGGAGCAGATCAACAGCGCGGCCGCACTGTGGACGCGCAGCAAATCCGACATCACCGAAGCGCAGTATCTGGAGTTCTACAAGCAGCTCAGCGGCGACAGCAACCCGCCGCTTCGCTGGACGCACAACCGCGTCGAGGGCCGCAGCGAATACACCCAACTGCTCTACATCCCGTCCAAGGCGCCGATGGACCTGTGGGACCGGCAGCAGAAGGCCGGGGTCAAGCTGTATGTCAAGCGCGTGTTCATCACCGACGATGCCGAAAGCCTGATGCCGACCTACCTGCGCTTCGTGCGTGGGGTGATCGACAGCGCCGATCTGCCGCTCAACGTCTCGCGTGAAATGCTGCAGGAAAGCCGCGATGTGCGCGCCATCCGCGAAGGTTCGGTCAAGCGTGTGCTGGCCATGCTCGAAGACCTGGCGGGCAGCGAAGACCAGGCCGAGCGCGACAAGTACGCCGCGTTCTGGAAGGAATTCGGCGCGGTCCTCAAGGAAGGCTTCGGCGAAGACTTCGCCAATCGCGACCGCTTGGCCAAGCTGCTGCGCGCCGCCTCCACCCACAACGAGGATGATGCGCAAAGCGTGTCGCTGGCCGACTATGTCGCGCGGATGAAGGAGGGCCAGAAGGCCATCTACTACATCACTGCCGAGACGCCGAAAATCGCCCGCTCCAGCCCGCAGCTCGAAATCTTCCGCAAGAAGGGCATCGAGGTGCTGCTGCTCACCGATCGGGTGGACGAATGGATGCTGGGCTTTCTCAACGATTTCGAGGGCAAGCCCTTGCAGTCGGTGGCGCGCGGTGCGGTCGATCTCAGCGCGGTGAAGGGCGAGCAGGACAAGCCAGAGGAGGCCAAGGACGACTCGAAGCAGTCCGCCGATCACCAGGCGCTGATCGCGCGCTTCAAGGAGGCGCTGGGCGAGCGGGTGCAGGATGTGCGCGTGTCCGAGCGTCTGGTGGACTCTCCCGCCTGTCTGGTGGCAACCGAAGACGGCATGAGCGCCCATCTGGCGCGCCTGCTCAAGCAGGCCGGGCGCAATGAAATGCCCACCAAGCCCGTGCTGGAGATCAACCCCGGCCATGCGCTGGTCCAGCGCGTGGCACAGGACGAAACCCATGCCGGCGATCTGGCGCAGGTGGTGTTCGATCAGGCGCTGCTGGCCGAAGGCGGTCAGCTCGACGATCCGGCGGCCTATGTGCGCCGGGTCAATGCATTGCTCGTCGGTTGATCCAGGGCGTGCAGCGCGACTGCACCGAGCGGCAATCGCTGGGTGCGGTGCGCTGGAGGTGGTCAGTTCACCCAGCTCACCACGCTGAGCATGGCCAGCAGCAGCATCCACAGCAACACCGAGCGCCACACCAGCCCCACCACATTGCGCAAGTGGGCGGGCTGGGGAATGGCGCCGGGCATCTCAGCGGTGCTGCCCGCCGGATCGTTTTCGCCCTCCTGCGTCCAGCCCGGCTCCGTGGGGGGGGCGGGGGGCAAACCTGCGGTGGCGCCCAGCCGAATGCCGACCGCACCAGCGGCTGAGGCCAGCATCACGCCTGTGTTGCGGTTGGGCCAGAGCTGCGCATAGCCGCGCCAGACGTCCACCGCATCCTCGAAGTTGCCCACGATGGCATAGCCGCTGGCAGTCAGGCGGGCCGGAATCCAGTCGAGCAGGTCGAAGGCCTTTTGCGCAAAGCTGCGCAGGGCCGGGCTGGCCTCGCTGTCGGCCTGGTTCCATTTGCCCGCAACATAGTCGCTGAGGCGATACAGCACGGCACCCGCCGGACCGATCGGCAGGATGAACCAGAAAAACACCCCCAGCACATAGCGCTGCACCGACACCAGTGCATGCTCGATGGTCTGCTGGGTGATGTCGCTGGTGCTCATGTCCACCGTGTCCAGCGCCTTCCACTGCTTGAGCAGGCTGCGTGCAGCCGAGGCATCGTTGTGATTGAGCGCATCCTGGATGTCGGTGAAGTAGTGGCTGAACTGACGAAAACCGAGGGTGAAATACAGCACCGCAATATTCCATGCCAAGGCCAGCAGCAGGCTGTAGTGCAAGGCGAGAAGGTAGATGGCCAGCGTGATGAGGCTGGGCAGCAGGACGGCGATGAACCAGGCGGCGACGCCGTGCCGCGATTGTCCCGCATCGAAATTGCGCGAGGCCAGATCCGCCAGATGCTGCCGAAGCCGATAGACGGCGCTGCCACGACCCAGGGGCTTGAGCTGCTCGATCAGCAGGGCGATCAGGACGGAGAGAAAAGCCATGCGTCTATCCTACGCAATCAGCAGCCGATACAAGTTGCGCAGCATCGCCGCCGTGGCGCCCCAGATGACATAGCGCCGGTCGCCCTCGACATACGGCATCACCAGAAACCGGCGGCGCAGCGCCGCAGACTGCAGGGTGGCTTCGCCTGCGGGCGTCCACTCCCGGTGCTCGTGGTGGCGCGGGTCCATGAGAAAGCGCAGGGGCACTTCGAACACTTCACTGACCTCGTCCGGTTGGGCCTGCATGCCCTCGGTGTGCTCCAGCAAGGCAACGACTGGCGTCACCGCATAGCGCGAAGCGGTGCAATACAGGGGCAGGGTGCCCAGCACTTCCGTTCCTGCCGGATGCAGGCCGATTTCCTCGTGCGCTTCGCGCAGGGCCGTGGCGGCAGGGTGGAGATCCTGGCGATCGCAACGACCACCGGGAAAGCTGATCTGACCGGCATGCTCGTGCAGCGCAAGGGTGCGACGGGTGAGCAGCACCTGCACGCCGTGCGGGCGTGACACCAGCGCAACCAGCACCGCTGCGCCGCGCAGAGGCAGGCTGTTCAGGCGCAGCGCATCTTCAAACAGCTCGGGTTGCCAGGCGGGCGGGCGGGCAAAGCGTTGCCGCAGTCGCTCCGGGGTGAGATCGACGTCCGGCACGGCGGGCAAGGTGTCGTCGCATCCGAGGAAACGTGCGTCCTCGGGGTCGATGGTCTTGGCGCGGGATTCAGACAAGGTGAGTGGGGCGGGACAACAAAAAAGCCGACATGCGGCGCAAGTCGGCTTTTTTGGCAAGCCACGCTGGAACGTGGCGCTGCTTCAAAAGATCAGGCTTCTGCCGTCGCGGTCTGTTGGGTTGCAGCAGAGCGAAGCACCAGCTTTTCCTTGATGCGGGCCGACTTGCCCGAACGGTCGCGCAGGTAATACAGCTTGGCACGGCGCACATCGCCACGGCGCTTGACTTCGATCGAGGCGATCTGCGGGGAGTAGAGCTGGAAGGTGCGTTCCACGCCTTCGCCAGCGGAAATCTTGCGCACGATGAAGCTGGAGTTCAGGCCACGGTTGCGCTTGGCAATCACCACGCCTTCATACGCCTGGTTCCGTTTGCGGTTGCCTTCAACCACCTTGACCGACACGACCACGGTGTCGCCGGGATTGAATTGGGGAAAGTTCTTGCCAGCGCTGACGCGGGCGATTTCTTCCTGTTCGAGGGTTGCGATCAGATTCATGTTGGGGCTCCAATGATCTTGCTGTCTGGATTTATCAAAGGTGTTGGCCGTTGCTCGCAAGCGCGTCATACGCAAGAGATGTCGTGCAACGAAAACAGCAGAGGATCAAACCTGCAGAGTATAGCCCAGAGCGCTCAGGAGCTTGAGGTCGCTTTTGGTGAGGGACTGAGTCTTGGTCAATTGTGCGATCAGGTCCGGGCGGCGTTGGAGGGTCAGCCGCAGGGATTGCTCGCGTCGCCACTGCGCGATGCGCGCATGGTCGCCGCTGAGCAATGCCTCGGGAACTGCCTGGCCGTCATAGACCTCCGGGCGGGTGTAATGCGGGCAGTCGAGCAGGCCGTCGGAGAAACTGTCCTGCTGTGCAGATTGCGCGCTGCCCAGCACGCCAGGCAGCAGGCGGCTGACGGCATCGAGCAGCGCCAGTGCCGGGATTTCTCCGCCCGACAGCACAAAGTCCCCGAGACTGATTTCGGCGTCCACCCGCCGATCGATCAGGCGCTGATCGACGCCCTCATAGCGGGCACACAGCAGCGTCACTCCGTCCGATTGCGCCAGGTCGTCCACCAGCTTCTGGTCGATGCGCCGTCCTGTGGGAGAGAACAGCCAGCCCGGCGCAGCGGGCTGTGCCGCTCGCTGCCTCGCCGTGGCAATGGCGTCGAGCGTGCGTTCCAGCGGTTCGGCCAGCATCACCATGCCGGGGCCGCCACCATAGGGGCGGTCGTCGATGGTGCGGTGGGCGTCGGTGGTGAAATCGCGCGGATTCCAGCATTCCAGTTGCATCTGCCCCGAGTCGAATGCCCGGCGCGAGACGCCATGGTGCTTCAGCGGCTCGAAGTAGGCGGGAAACAGGCTGATGACATCGAAACGCGGCATGGCGTCAGTCGTAACTGGCGTCCCACTGCGCGACGATGGTTCTGGAGGGCAGATCAACCGAGTCGATGTAGGCATCGACAAAGGGAATGAGCCGCTCGCGCGTCTTGGCATCTGGGCTCACGCCCGGGATCTGCAGGCGCAGGACTGCGTGGGCAGCGCTGTCGAGCAAGCCGATGACCGTGCCCAGATCGTCGCCATGCGGGTTCTGCACCTTGCAGCCGATCAGGTCGGCCCAGTAGAACTCGCCCGCCTCTGCCGGAGGGAAGTCGGCGCGGCGGACGGCGATCTGATGGCCGCGCAGGGCTTCGGCCGCGCTGCGGTCTTCCGAGCCATCGAGAAGGGCGACGATCGCGCTGCCGTGACGACGCGCCAGACGCACCTGATAGGGCTTTTCCGCTCCGTCGAAGCCCGGTCGGCTCAGCCACCAGGTCTTGGCCTTGAGCAGCGCAGCAGCCTGCGGATCGTCGGGTGCGACTTTCACCCAGCCACGCACGCCCCAGGCATCGAGCACATGGCCGACTTGGTAGAGATCGTCCGGCGCAGTCACGGCGGCTAGTTTGTCAGAGAAGCAGAAAGCAAAAAGCGGCGTGAAGACACACTGTCTGCCCGCCGCTCTCAGGCAAGAATCTTGCAGTTCAGGCTGCAGCCGGAGCCGACTTTTTCGCGGTTTTCACCAGACGCTGCACAGTGGGCGAGACTTGCGCACCAACACTGGTCCAGTGGTTCAGGCGGTCTGCAGCGATGTGCAGGGGCACTTCGGCACCACGCGCAACCGGGTTGTAATAGCCCAGACGCTCGATGTAGCGGCCGTCGCGGCGGCTGCGGGAATCGGTGGCCACGATGTGGTAGAAGGGGTGCGACTTGGCGCCAGCACGGGTCAAACGGATCACAACCATTTTGCTTCCTTGTCAAAAAAACGGGGCCTGCGGGGTTGACCGTGGCCGGTGATGAGGGCGTCTGTTCTGCCCGCCGTCAACCGCCAATGTGCGGGCCTTGGGCGCCACCACACGGCGATGCTTCGCGGTGTGGTGCGCTTGGGACAAGCTTTGGACGGTCTGTTGGTGCGGGCATTTCAGCCGCTTCAGTGTCGATTCAGCGCTTCCCCTTTTTCTCGGCATCGCTTCAGGGCAAGGCGCGTGCGGATGAGGAAAAGCAACACTCGGATAAACTCGCCATTATAAACACGACCAATGCGCGCACAGCACCCCATGCCGGAATTTTCGATACGCCCCGCCACTGCAGCCGATCTCGCATCCATCACGGCAATCTACCGTCACCACGTCCTGCATGGCACGGGCACTTTCGAGACGCAGCCTCCAGACGAACCGGAGATGCAGCGCCGCATGCAGGAGGTCGCGTCCCGCGGTCTGCCCTGGCTGGTCGCCACACGCGCTGAGGGCGGTCTGGTGATGGGCTTTGCCTACGCCAACTGGTTTCGTCCAAGGGAGGCGTTCCGGTTCACTGTGGAGGATTCCATCTACATCGCACCGCAAGCGCAGCGCCAGGGACTGGGCGGGCGCCTGCTCGATGCGCTGATCGACGCCTGCACGGCATGCGGCGCGCGGCAGATGCTTGCGGTCATCGGAGACGCGGCCAATGCCGGTTCCATCGGCGTGCATGGTGCCAAGGGATTCACCGAAATGGGGCGCTTGCCCGCAGTGGGGTGGAAATTCGAGCGCTGGCTCGATGTGGTGCTGATGCAACGTGCGCTTGGCGCGGGCGCCGAGACAACCCCTGCCTGAGTGCCGACCATGACCAACCAAACGGGTTTCAGGAACAAATTCATGGCCTCTTTGCTGGCCCTGCTGACCGGCGTCTTCGGCGGGCATCGCTTCTACCTGCATGGCTGGCGCGATTCCTGGGCCTGGGTGCATGGCCCTTTGTTCGTCCTCGGGCTGTATGGCCTGTACCGCTTCGTGCAGAAGGGTCAGGATGACATGCTGACCTGGGTGCTGCTCGGGGTGTTTGTCGCCGTGGTGATTGCGGTCGTGGTGCAGACCCTGGTCATCGGCCTGACCTCGGATGAGAAATGGGATGCGCGCTGGAACGCCGCCCAGAGCCGCCGCAGCGCGAACGGCTGGGGGCCGGTTCTGGTGGTGATCTTCGCGCTGTTCATGGGCGTGGGCTCGCTGACCGGCGGGCTCGCCTATGTCCTGCAGCGGTTTTTTGGCGGCAATTGATCACAGCGGGCCGAGCCGCTCGATGCGCTGGCCCTCGGCAATGCGTCGGGCAGCCAGTTCGGCAGCAGCAACGCCTTCCAGTGTGCCCTCCGGCCAGACCTCGGCCAGCGGGGCCAGCACAAAGGCGCGCTGCACCATGCGAGGGTGCGGCAATGTCAGCACCGGGGTCTGGCGGCGCAGGGTGCCGTACATCAGCAAGTCCAGGTCGAGAGTGCGTGGGGCATTGATGGCGCCGCTGGGGCGCTCGCGACCCATGCTGGATTCGATGCGCAGCAGGGCGTCGAGCAGCGCGTCCGGCGACTGCGCGGTCTGCAGCTTGATGACCGCATTCCAGTAGTCCGGCCCGCTGGATTGTTGCGGCGCGGTGCGATAGAGGCTGGAGCGGGCCACAACCCGCACCAGCGGCAAGGCATCGATGGCCTGCACTGCAGCCCGCAGCGCGGCAGCGCCGTCGCCCAGATTGGCGCCCAAGGCGACGAAGGTCACGACATCATCGGCGCAGGACATCGGGATTCAGTTGTTCTGTGGTGCGTCGGAGCCGTTGCCGGACTCGGGGGCAGCAGCCGGTTTTTTGCGCCGCCGCCGCCGTTTGGCCTTGGTCGCTGCGCTGGGTTGCGGGGCGGAGGCCAGCATCTCGGCGCGAACGTCGGCGTCGGCGAATTGAAAGTCGTCCCACCATTGCACCAGTTCCTGCTCGGCCTGGCCGCTGCGGGCGCGCAGGCTGAGAAAGTCGAAGGCGGCGCGAAACCTGGGATGCTCGACCAGGCTGTTGGCGTAACGCGGCGTGCGGCGCTCGAAGCGCGATTGCAGCGACCAGATTTCCCGCATGTCGGTGGCAATGCGCCGCTGAATGGCCAGCCGCTCGGCCTGTGCCGCAAGCACTTCGTCCGCGGCCTGGTCGAGGGCCATCAGGGGGGTGATGCCCTCTGCCAGCAGGGTGTTCCAGCGTTGCTCCACGTCGTGCCAGAGCAGACAGGCAAACAGGAAGCTCGGGCTGGCGGTCTTGCCCTGGGCGATGCGCGCGTCGGTGTCTTCCAGCGCCGAGGTGATGAAGCGCTCTCCTTCGGGCTTTTCGAGCACCGGATCGAGCAGCGGCAGCAGGCCGTGGTGCAGCCCCAGGCGGCGCAGTTGCTGCAGCGAGGCGACGGCGTGACCGGTCTGCAGCAGCTTGATGGTTTCGTCGAACAGGCGCGCGGCGGGGACGTTGGCCAGCAGGTCGGCGCTGGTGGCGATCGGCGCGAGCGTGGCGGGGTCGATGTCGAAGCCCAGCTTGGCGGCGAAGCGGGCGATGCGCAGCATGCGCACCGGGTCTTCGCGGTAGCGTGCAGCGGGGTCGCCGATCATGCGCAGGCGGCGCTTTTTCAGGTCGTCCATGCCTTGGTGGTAGTCGACCACCACGTCGCGGATCGGGTCGTAATACAGGGCGTTGATGGTGAAGTCGCGGCGCTCTGCATCGTCGTCCAGGGTGCCCCAGACGTTGTCGCGCAGCACGCGGCCGCTGCTGTCCACGGCCAGGGTCTTGTCGGCCAGCGCCTTGCGTGAGGTGCGCTCGTTGCCGCTGACCGACTCGGCCGCCTGCGCGTCGTGCAGTGCGCGGTAGGTGGAGACCTCGATGATGTCGCGCCCGTACATGACATGCACGATGCGAAAGCGTCGGCCGATGATGAAGGCGCGCTTGAACAACGGCTTGACCTGCTCGGGCGTGGCGTTGGTGGCGACGTCGAAATCTTTCGGCTTGTGGCCCAGCAGCAGGTCGCGCACGGCGCCACCCACGATATAGGCCTCATAGCCGGCTTGCTGCAGGGTCTGCACCGTGTTGCGGGCGTTGGCTGGAATGCGGCTGGCGTCGATCTGGTGCTCGCTGCGCGGCAGTTCGCGGCGGCGGCCACGACGTGGCGCTGCGCCCTGCGCCTTGTCGGGGTTGAACAGGCGGGAGATGAATTTTCTGATCATGGATGGTGCAACTGCAATGTGGGCCAGCCCTTTTCGCGGGCAAGCTGGGCCAGCAGCGGGTCGGGGTGGACAACCACGGGATGGGTGGCGTGTTCGAGGAGGGGGCGGTCGTTGATCGAGTCGCTGTAGAACCAGATCTGGTCGAAGTCGCCCCAGCCCAGCCCCAGCGAGGCCAGCCACTGTTCGGTACGGACGATCTTGCCTTCGCGGAACGACGGGGTGCCCACCCAGTTGCCGGTGTAGCGGCCCTGGGCGTCACGTTCGAGTTCCACACCGATGAGATGCTCCACGCCGAAGGCATCGGAAATCGGCCGGGTGACGAAGGTATTGGTGGCGGTGACGATGCAGCACAGATCGCCCGCCTCCTTGTGGCTGTCGACCAGTTGCTGCGCGGCGGGCTGCATTTGCGGCAGCACCACGTCGCGCATGAACGCCGCGTGGGCCGCGCGCAGTTCGGCAAGGTCGCGCCCCGCAATGGGTTGCAGGGCGAAGCGCAGGTAGGCGGCGAGATCGAGCGTGCCGGCCTTGTACTGGCGATAGAACGCTTCGTTCTGCTGGCGGTGCTGCTCGGCGTCGACCCAGCCGAGGTCGGCCACGTACTGCCCGAAGGCGTGGTC
>ERZ1669248.939-NODE-939-length-11911-cov-16.074646_pt1 | contig 11911 bp, 12 predicted proteins | sample MGYA00579296_ERZ1669248 | MGnify/ENA primary metagenome ERZ1669248 (study PRJEB41166, sample SAMN08046057) | hot springs metagenome | biome: hot spring; feature: neutral hot spring; material: thermophilic sediment; isolation source: thermophilic sediment from...
AGAAGACTTCGCCTTGTTGCCTTGACTAAATCGCACACTCAAAGGCGAGCGAAAGTTCGCCGGCTTACGCCGCTCCTACAGTCTTCAAAACCATTTGCTCGGTAGGAGCGCCGTAAGGCGCAAATAACCCGTCAACGGGATTGTGAGCCGAAACGAACCTAAAGGCAAAAATGCTTGCTCCGTGTTCGCACTGCCACAATTAATGTGCGGAGGTGCTCATATGAGGGAGCGAATTTTGGTCACCGGTCCTTGCGGTCGCGTTGGGACTCAAATTGTCCCTTTGCTTCGGGAACATTTCGCCCTTCGCTTGCTTGACATCAGACCGATAGAGCCTGAGGGAGATGACGAGGTCATTCAAGGTGACATCCGCGATTTTGAGACAGTTTTGAGGGCTTGCGATGGGGTGAAAGCGGTGCTTCACCTCGCTGCGGTTTCCGACGAAGATGACTTTTACACCCGCTTGCTGCCGATGAATTTGCTCGGAACTTACAATGTCTTTGAGGCGGCTTTGAGGGCAGGGGTTCGGAAAGTTTTGTTCGCAAGTTCAGGTCAGACCATCTTGGGTTACCTTGGCAACGATTGGATGAAACCGCAAACTTGGGTGACACCCGATATGCCAGTCCGCCCAATCACCGTTTACGCATGCACCAAAGTTTTCGGAGAAGCCCTCGCCCGCTACTACTCGGACAGGTTCGGCATGTCAATGATTTGCATCCGAATAGGTTGGTTTCAGCCTTACGACAGCGAGTTGCTTAGAAGGCATCCAGCCATGTTGTCAATGTGGTGCAGTCCCCGTGACTTGACTCAGTTGATTGTCAAGAGCATCCAAAGCGATGTTCGGTTTGCCATCTTCTTTGCTGTCTCCAATAACCCGAAGCGTTTTTGGGACATAAGCAATGCACAGCAACTTGTGGGTTATGAGCCGCAAGATAGCGCTGCAGATTACTTCATCGGGGAAGGAGCGTGATGCTGATGCCGGAACTGAGGCAAGATTACGCTACGAAGGAGTGGGTCATCATTGCGACTGAGCGGGCAAAGCGTCCCCACGATTTCCTAAAAGGTCGCTCAGAGCCGCAGCCTCTTCCTCCCCATGACCCCAATTGCCCGTTTTGCCCTGGCAACGAACACATGACTCCACCCGAAACTTTCGCCATTCGCGACGGGACGCCACCTAACACTCCCGGATGGCGTGTGAGGGCTGTTCCCAACAAGTTCCCCGCTCTTGTTCCAAACGGTCGCCCACAAAGGGTCAGGTTGGGGCTATACCTCAGGATGGACGGAGTTGGTCACCATGAAGTTGTGATAGAATCGCCAGAGCACGATAAAACTTTGGCGCTTCTGCCTCAATGGCAGGTTGAAGATGTCGTTCGCGTTTACCGCGCTCGCTATCAAACTTTGAACGCCAATCCCGCCAATGAACTCGTCTTGATTTTCCGAAATCAAGGTGAGCGCGCTGGGACTTCCCTTGTCCATCCGCACTCGCAAATTGTCGCCACCCCAATTGTGCCCGTGCCAATTCGCCGCGTCCTATACGAAGCGGAGCGACATTACGATGCTCTGGGGCGGTGCGTGTTTTGCGACATTTTGGAGCACGAACTTGAAATCAGGGAGAGAATCGTTGCCGAGAACAAAGACTTCGTTGCACTTGTCCCATACGCTGCCCGCGTTCCCTTTGAAGTCCACATTTTGCCTCGCCAGCACCAAGCGACTTTCGGTGAATTGCCAGATGACCAATTGAGCGCCTTTGCTGCGATGCTTCGGTTGGTGCTGCGGAAACTTTACTTCGGCTTGAAAAATCCAGACTACAATTTCGTCATCAGCACGGCTCCGCATTACTCTCAAGGTGAACCTCACTTTCACTGGCACTTGAAAATCCTGCCCCGCTTGACGACCCCCGCTGGCTTTGAAATTGGCTCAGGCATGTATATCAATGTCGCTTTGCCTGAGGAGAACGCCCAATTTTTGAGGGAGTTGGAAATCCCTGAGGGATGAGGGTGAGATGAGACGCTGGTTCGCAGCCTTTCTGGGTTTGGCATTCCTGTTGATGGCTCAAACTATGCTGCTGCCCCGATGGATACCCCTCGGCTTCGTCCCTGACCTGTTTCTGTTGACGGTCATACTGGTCGGTTTTTGGAAGCCGAAAGGTCAAGCGTTTTGGCTGGGGCTGTGCCTCGGCTTGTTGCAAGGTTGGATTCACGGGGCAGGTTGGTGGGCTTTCGCTTCATCGCGAGCGTTTGCTGGAATTTTCGCAACTTGGATGAGAAATCAATGGCTGTGGCAAAGCCCTCCAGCAGCGGGCTTCTGCGCCGCTGTTAGCACCATCGCATCGGAAGTTTTGTTAGCGTTCCTGCTGACTTTATCGGAACGAAATTTGGCTCCGCTCACGCTGCTTTTCACCGTTGGCTCGTTTGAAGCGATTTTCAACGCAGTGACAGGCTTCGCCGTTTCAAGGCTGATTCTCTCAGGGGAGGTGCCAGCGGGAAGGTGAAAGCGAAGGTCTTAATCTCACTCCTTGCCCTGATTTCATCGTTTGCGAATTCGCAGGAACAGTGGTCGCTAAGGTTTTCCATCCGCGAGGGTGTGCCTTTGGATTGGCACATTCGCATGGTGACGAGAAGGGTTGTGAACAAACAATCTGAAACGGAAGTCACCGAACTTTGGATACGCGAGCAAGTTGAACAAATCCGCCCTAACGGGAATTTGGTTTGGTCATCACAGATAAACCGATGTGTCGTTAACGGCGAGGTCGTTCCAGTTGACAAGGGCGAAAAAACTGTCTACGAGTTAACACCGCTGGGCTATCCTGCCCAATCGGGGACGCTGCCACCGCCATCGCTGCACCAACTTGACGATTGGCTTCTTGATTTGTTCGGTGGGGTGAGCCTTGTCTTCCCAGCAACTGAGGTTAAAATCGGTGACAAGTGGCACCATCAACTTTCGGTCGGCTTGAAGCCACCTAACGAACCGAGACGGTTGACAGTCTACTACCGCCTTGAGGGGCAGGAGAAAGTCGGGGAAAGGGACTGCTTGAAAATTTCCGTGAAATTGAGTTCGCCGGTGAAGTTAGCGTGGGAGTGGAAAGACGCTTCGGTCATCGTGACTGGCGGAGCGAGCCTTGAAGGCACATTCTGGTTTGACCCCTCCTTGGGTTCAATCCGCCAAAAGCGCATGAAACTTTCCATAGGCTACACAGTTGAGTCGGAAAGGTGGGATGGCTTTCAGTTCGTCCAGACGACAAAATATGTCAATCAGGCGACAGAAGTTGAAGCCCGTTTGTTGTCGCCGAAGTGACCGAGAGGGGTGAACTTGCATGTGCTTGGCTGTGCCTGCACGCGTTGTTGAACTTGTGGACGAAACCAACCAAATCGCAAAGGTTGATATAGGCGGGGTCAGGCGGAACATAAGCGTGGCTCTGCTTGAAGATGTCAAGGTCGGGGATTGGGTCCTCGTCCATGTCGGGTTCGCAATCCAGAAAATTGACGAAGAGGAAGCCGAACAAACCTTAGCCCTGCTTCGCCAACTGGGGGAAGGTGAAGGGGAAGAATTCGCAACGATGCTTGAAAGCAGTGACGGGGAAGAAAAATCCGCTCCAAGTTGATTGTCGCTGCTCGCCACTGAATTGAAGTTCTGTCAAGGGGGCAAATTCAATGAGGTTCATAGACGAGTTCCGGGATTCTGAACTGGCGAAAGTCGTTGTGCGTGAGATAGAGCGTCTATCTCAAGGTCGGCGTTTCCGAATCATGGAAATTTGTGGCGGTCACACCCACACGATTTACCGCTACGGGTTGCACGATGTCTTGCCCACGAACATTGAACTCGTTCACGGTCCGGGCTGCCCCGTTTGCGTTTTGCCAATGGGAAAGATTGACGACGCAATTTCAATCGCCAAACACGAGGGAGTAATCTTGGCAACTTTCGGCGACATGATGAGAGTGCCCGGTTCAGAGGGTTCGTTGATTGACGCCCAAGCCGAAGGCGCTGACATCCGAATGGTCTATTCACCCCTTGACGCTTTAAAACTTGCTCAACAAAACCCCGACCGAAAGGTCGTCTTTTTCGCCATTGGTTTTGAGACCACAGCCCCGAGCACCGCTGTGACTTTGCTTCAAGCGAAAAAGTTGGGCATCAAAAACTTCTTCGTCTTCTGCAACCATGTGCTCGTTGTCCCAGCCATCAAAGCCTTGCTTGATGCCCCCGAAACCCAACTTGACGGCTTCATTGGTCCTGGGCATGTGACGACGGTGATTGGGAGCAGGGCTTGGGAATTCATCCCCAGAGATTACGGGAAAGGGATGGTAGTGAGCGGCTTTGAGCCCCTTGACATGCTTCAAGCAATCTACTTGCTCGTTAAGCAACTCATTGAGGGAAAGCCGAGGGTTGATGTCCAATACACCCGCGCTGTCCGACCTGAAGGTAACCTGAAAGCGAAAGAGGTGATGGAGCGAGTTTTTGAGTTGCGAGAAACTTTTGAGTGGCGTGGTTTGGGTTGGATTGAGAGGAGTGCCTTCAAGTTACGCCCCGAATTTGCTGAATTTGACGCCGAGTTGCATTTTGAAATCCCAAACCGACAAGTTTCCGACCCGAAAGTTTGTCAATGCGGTGCAGTTTTGAGAGGGGCAATTTTGCCTTGGGAGTGCAAAGTTTTCGGGACCGCTTGCACCCCTGAGCACCCAATAGGGGCTTGTATGGTTTCGTCGGAAGGAGCGTGCGCTGCCGTTTACCAATACGGTCGCTTCTCGCGAAAGGTGCGTGAACTGCTTCACCGTTAGCGCTTCCGACCCGTTTCCTGCCAAAGCGGGTTAAGGCACAATTTCACCGCACCTTTCGCAGAGGACTTTTCAGGGAAGGTGATGGGAGCGTGAGTGAAGTTCGCGTCCGAATTGCGCCTTCACCAACAGGTTACTTGCATGTCGGAACTGCCCGAACAGCGCTGTTCAATTGGCTTTTCGCTCGCAAAAACGGTGGTAAATTCTTGCTCCGAATTGAGGACACAGACAGAGAAAGGAGCAAGCCCGAATTTGAGCAGGACATCATTGAAGGCTTGAAATGGCTCGGTCTTGATTGGGATGAGCCCATCGTTTACCAATCGCAGCGGCTGGATTTGTATCGCAAAGAGGCTCAGAGGTTGCTTGAGATGGGCAAAGCCTACCCTTGCTTTTGCACTCCAGAAGAGTTAGAGGAACGAAGGCAAGCGATGTTGGCGAAAGGGGCGGCGCCAAAGTATGACCGAAAATGCAGGCGGCTGACACAAGCGGAAAGGGAAAGGTTGATAAGAGAGGGGCGACCATATGTTCTGCGGTTCGCAATGCCCTTGGAAGGCGAAGTCTCCTTCCACGACATCGTTCGCGGCGAAATCAGGTTCGCCAACCGAGAACTTGACGATTTCGTTATCGTCAAGAGCGATGGCTTCCCGACCTACAATTTCGCTTGCGTGGTTGACGACCACGATATGGGGATCACTCATGTCATTCGCGGTGAGGACCACATTTCCAACACCCCGCGCCAATTGCACCTTTACATTGCCCTCGGCTATGAGCCCCCTCAGTTCGCTCACTTGCCTTTGCTTTTGGGTCCTGACAGGAGCAAGTTGAGCAAAAGGCACGGTGCGGTTTCCTTGAACGAGTATCGCAGGATGGGGATTTTGCCTGAGGCGATGGTCAACTTCTTGGCTTTACTTGGCTGGTATCCGCGTGACCAGAAGGAAATCAAGACCAGAGAGCAACTCATTGCCGAGTTTGAACTTTCAGAGGTCAAACCGTCTGGAGCGATTTTTGACTTGGAGAAGTTGCTCTGGATGAACGGGCATTACATCCGCCAAAAACCTGTTGAGGAACTTGCACGGATGCTTGTCCCCTATTTCGCCGAAAGAGGCTGGATCAGCAACCCACCAACCGAAGATGAGTGGCGATATTTGCTGGAAGTCACGCCTTTGGTTCAGGAGCGGATGAGGACGCTGAGTGAGGCTGTTGAGTTGGCTGAGTTCTTCTACCGCGAGCCAGAGCATTATGACGAAAAGGCTCGCTCCCGATTGAGCAAAGATGGCGTCGCCGAATTGCTTTCAGAGTTGTCTAACCGATTGGAAGCGTTGGCAGAATTCAGTGCAGAACAGGTTGAGGTCACTGTGCGCCAGTTGGCAGCGGAAAGAGGTTTGAAAGCGGCTGAAGTCATCCACCCAACAAGAGCCGCTGTGACTGGTCGCATGGAAGGACCAAGCCTGTTCCACTTAATGGCAGTTTTGGGGAAAGAACGGTGCGTGGGACGGCTCAGGAGAGCCGTGCAAATCTTAAACAGCGGCTTGTTGACAGCCGCTGAAAAATGAGGAAGGGGGTTGAAACTATGGTGCGAAGGTTGTTTGGAGTTGCGGTTCTGTTGGCAGCAATGGTTTTGCCGGCGGTGGCTCAAGTTGAAGAGCCAACGCAAAAGTGGGCAGTCAGGTTGGGCGTGCTTTACCCGACAGCAAGTGATGTCCGCTCAAAGACAGACACCTTCTGGGTCTACTTGGGCGTTGAGCGAAACTTCCCCGGAACTGGCATCGTCAGTTTGGACTACACCGAAGGTTCGGGTCAAGGCTACAAGTTCTCCCACTTTGCCCTGTTCCTCAACCAGCGACAAAACTACGCCCCAAGGTTGGATTTGCTTGCTGGTCTTGGCGTTGTTTACGCAAAGTATGATGTGGGCGGCGACACAGACTACAAGACCCGACTTGGCGGGACTGTCGGAGTCGCCTACTACCTTAACCCTCGCACGGAATTGCAATTGCGCTACCACACCGGAAGCGCAAAGGAAACAAACGGCATCGTATTGACGATAAGCCTTCGCTTCTAAACGCTCTTGAACTCAGCCGTCCCACGCACTTTTTTCACTTGCCAGTTAACGGGGCGTGAGGTCAGAATTGTGAGGCTTCGCTCTTTACAACAAACATTGTCAGTGTGCATACAACTGTAGGGGCAGGTGAAACCTGCCCGAAAACTTGCAGGCAGATTTCATCCGCAATGTAGAGGCAGGCAAAGCCTGCCCGAAAAATTCTGCGGGCGGATTTCATCCGCCCCTACAGTTGCTTAAGGCAAGGTTAACAGCCACCAACAATCCCTTGAGTAAAGAGCGGAGGCATTCAAGATGAGGGAGTGACCGTTCGCAATGGGTTAGTTTAGAGGCAAGAAACTCATCGCCTTCAAGAAACCTTCATCTTGCTCAATCTCAACTCGTGACTTCCGTCGGGGCGGCAGAACTCGTAATAACAAAGCCACTCAGTGCCTACTGGCACGACAGCCATGTAGCGCAGCGAGCCAGTTCCGTAAGGCGATGTCAATGCGGGTTTTTTCAGGCTAACCCGTTCCCATCGGTGTAAATCAAAACTGAAAGCGATGCCCGTTTTCTCCTCGTAATTTTCCTCAACGGTTCTGCTGCCATCGTAAAAAGCAATGAAGACAGGGTTGCGGTAAACGACGCTGCAAATTCGCCCCGCATAACCGTCCCATTTGTTTGGTCTGTTGCTGAAAATTTCCCCTCGCCATTCCCAGCAAGTTGCATCCTCGCTTACTGCCAAGCCGGTTGCGCTGCGCGATAAACCTGTGGCGAAAACATCGCCCGTTGCGTGCATTTTCTCCCTCAACTCTTCGGTCAATTGAGGCGGCGTAGGGGAGAAACTGACGAACATCAGCCAGAGCCCTGCCAGTCGGCAAATCACTGGGTCTTTTACGCCTTCGGCTTTCACATCCGACGCGGTCAAAATTTTCTTGCGGTTAGCCGGGTCAAACTTCTCTGGCGAGGTAGCATCCATAGCGTCAATTCTCCACCTACGGTCAGATGGGTCAACAAAACAGACGAAGAGCCTCCAAAGATTTTTGTCAAGGCGAACCAACGCGCACCGTTCCACGCTTTCAGTCCCTAACTGCTCCTTAGTCATCTCCCAAACGGTTGTGAAGCGGACTCCGTCGTCGCTTCTGGCGATTCGGAGCAGATACCCGCGATGCGGGTGGGGCTTGCGGAGCCTGTAAACGAGCCAGAAATCACCGGTCTCATCCAGCCAAACGCTTGGTGCACCTGCCCAATGACCTCGCCCTGAGGCAGGTGGTTCTGCGATTGTCACACCTTCCATCGGGTCAAAAAGCCTCAAGGAAGCCCACTCACACCACATTGCCGATTGCCCCTCCTTTCACAACGAAGGAAAACCGATGAATTGCATGAGCGCTTCCTCATAAGCGGGGTTGCCTGTCATTGGGACATGGGTCATTTTGCGAGCCAGTTCTGTTGCACGCTTTCGTTCAATGACCGACTTCAGAGCCAACTTAGCGCCTGCCCCCGCAGCATTGCCGACGACGGCAAAGCGTTCAAGAGGCAGTAAAGGTAGCAATCCTGTTTTTTGGGCTGACTTCAAGTTGGCGAAGAACCCAAATGCACCAGCAATGAGCACTTGCGACACTTCCTCCCACTTAAGCCCGGCAACCTGCAATAAAACTTCCGTGACGGCACGGATTGAGCCTTTCGCCAGTTGCAGTTCGCGGACATCTCGCTGAGAAATCACGATGCCCTCATCTCTCTCGCTAAGTTGTGGCGATACCAACTGAAAAGCCTTTTGACCGTTGACGGACAGAAATCGTTCACGCCATTCGGGCAAATAGTCGTTCATCCTTCCCGTTTCGTCAATGATTCCGAGTTCAATCAAAGCGGCGACGGCGTCAATGAGCCCTGAACCGCAAAGACCTCTGGGTTGGTTTCCACCTAAGGTTTGAACCCTCAACCAAACCTTCCCGTCGGTTCGTTCAAGGGACACTTGGGAGATAGCGCCTCTCTCCGCTCTCATCCCTTGATAAATTCGCCCGCCTTCAAAAGCGGGACCTGCGGCGGCGGAGGCGCACCAATATTGACCTTTGTGGCGCACCACGATTTCACCGTTTGTCCCAATGTCAAGGGCGACAACCGGTTCGCCATCAGGTTCGTGTAAATGCGCCAGGACAACAGCGACTGTGTCGGCTCCAATGTAACCTGCAACGCACGGTAGGGTCGTCAAAACCCCATTGGGATGAACCCTCAAACCAAGCCTCCACGCTTCAGTTGTAACGGGTTCGTTGAACACAGGGACATAAGGGGCAAGAGCAATCGGCTCTGGGTCAACCCCCAAAAGCAAATGCAGCATCGCAGTGTTGCCAACGCAAACGATTTCGTAAATGTCAGTTGGGGACACATTCGCAACTTGACAACATTCCGCAATTATCTCGTTCATTCCTTTGACGACCGCTTGCTGCAATTGTCGCAAGCCGCTGGGTTGCTGCAAAACATAGCACAATCGGGAAACAACATCGTCGCCAAATTGCACTTGCGGGTTGAGCCGAGCAGCATAAGCGATTTCTTCACCCGTTTCCAAATCAACCAAGTAACCGACGAGTGTCGTCGTCCCGATGTCAAAGGCTATTCCAAGAAGAGGACGAACCAAATCGCCTTTCGGCTCAACTGCGAGAACGGATGACCGATGAGGTTCAGCGGAGTGAAGGATGAGGGTGACCTGTTGGCTTTTGCGGAGTGTAGCGGGCAGAGCGCGAAGGACAGACAAAGGCAGAGAATCGCTTGTGAGAGTTAGTCCATGTTGCTGTCGCAAAGCATCCAGCAACCTTTGAACATCGCTCCGTTCATCCGCTGTGGAAGGGGGCGGGACAGAAACGGTGAAGCGTTTGACCGCAGGGTTCAAATCCGTCATCCGTTCAATGGCGGTTGTCAAAATCTGGGCTATTGAGGGTTTGGATTCTTCGGGGATGAAAATCGTCGCATCGCCTTCAACCTTGTGTTGGCATGTTAAACGCCACCCGCTCCCCAATTCAAAATCTGTCAAGCGCTTTCGCTCTTCTGCAGTTGGTTCTGGGATGTCACCTTTCAGGAAACGAATTTTGCACTTGCCGCAAATTCCGAAGCCCCCGCAAGGCGTTTCAACGGAGACACCTGCTTGCCAAAGCGCCCTGACCAAAGGCGTGTCCTCCGAGACGGAGATTTCTAATCCGTCAGGTTCAATTCTCAAACTCGCCATTTCGCTTTCCCTCCTGATTCAACGGCTGCACCAAAAAGTTTGACACTTGATTTCGCCTTTTCAGTCAGACTGACAGAGAGCCCTTGCATTTTGCGGACAATTCAGGCAACCTTATAGCGGAACTTTGTCAAAGCCGGCGGCTTTGCAGGTTTCGCTCTAAGCGCAAGTGATGCTTTCATCGGAAAACTTCCCCGCGAATACCGTTGGCAAAGGGGTGACCTGAAAGTGCGGCGAAAAAAATCGCAACCGTCAACTGAACAGCGGTTTTACTCCATAAGCGTCGTCTCAAGGATGCTGAACACTCACCCTCAAACGCTGCGGATGTATGAGCGGTTAGGCTTGATCAAACCTCGCCGCAACGAACGGGGCAATAGGCTCTTTTCGGAAGCCGACATAGAGCGGGTGAGAAAAATTCAGGAATTGACGCAAGGCATGGGCGTTAATTTGGCTGGCGTTGAAGTTGCGTTTAAACTCATGGCTCGGATTGAAGAACTTGAGGCTGAATTGAACCAACTGCGCAAGCGCTTCTGGCAAGCAGTTCAAGAGCAGGCTGAGCAGTTGGCAGCGAAGTTGGTAGCGGAACGGTGGGAGGAGTTCATAAAGCAGCGCTCTTTCCCAGTCCAAGTTTGGCGACGAGCCCCTATCGCAAAGCGCGTCAAAATTTCCATCACACCTCAAAACCGAGAGGAAAAATAAAGTCGGAGGGAGCGATCAACCTATGCGGGAAAGGTCCGCATGGCGCGAGATACTGATCTGGCTTGTCGGAGTTTTAATTGGCGCAGGTTTGGTCAATCTGGGTCGGTGGATGGGAAGGCAAGAAGTTCAACTGCAGGGAATTCAAAACCAGCCAGTGGAGTTCCAACCCGTTTCAGCACCGAAGGTGGAGCGTGTCACTGAAATCCTGCCATCGCCACCTTCGCCAGTTGACTTCTGGGTCCCCATCGTGGAAAAGGTCGGGAAAGCCGTCGTCTCAATAGAGAGCGAGGAGACTTTGCCGGGTGGACAAAACGCTGGGTCGGGAATCATTTTTGACGGCAAGCGGGGTTTGATCGTCACGAACCACCATGTAACCGAAGATGCCCAAGACTTGACGGTCATCTTGAAAGACGGACGGCGCTTCAGGGCTAAAGTTATTGGCAGCGAGCCTCATGTTGACATTGCAGTCCTCCAAATTCCCGCAAACGATTTGCCAGAAGCCAAATTCGGCTCTTCCGAGGAACTCAAGGAAGGTGCTTGGGTCATCGCAATTGGCAACCCCTTCGGTTTTTCAAATTCTGTCACTGTCGGCGTCGTCAGCGCTAAAGGTCGCAGCCTTCGTGACGAAGGCATCCTGCTTGATGATCTTATCCAAACCGACGCCGCAATTAACCCAGGCAACAGCGGCGGCGCTTTGGTCAACAGTAAAGGTGAAGTCGTTGGAATCAATGTAGCCATGCGACCGGGCGCTCAAGGCATTGCATTCGCCATCCCGATTGAAACGGTAAGGGATGTCGTTGAACAAATTCTTCAGCACAAAGAAGTGCGGATTCCAATGCTCGGCGTCAGTTACGAGATGTTGCCCGAGGACGAGAAACGGGGGATGGGTGTTCCTTCCGAGCGGGCTTTGATAATTCGCAGCGTTACTAAAGGTTTGCCTGCAGAGAAGGCTGGCATCAGGGCAGGGGATGTGATTATCGCCCTCAACGGGAAGCCAATTCGCGATACAAACCACTTGCGCTACGAAGTTAGGAAGGCAGCGAGGCTAAACCAATCCGTCAAACTTCGCCTGTTCCGCAAAGGCAGCGTTTTTGAGGTTCTCGTCAAACCCGAATGGGTTCCAATTCGGCAGTTGTTGCAAAGGCAGTGAATGGGAAGTTTCGCTCTCCTAAACTGTAGGGGCGGATGAAATCCGCC
>ERZ1669248.941-NODE-941-length-11890-cov-5.184453_pt1 | contig 11890 bp, 16 predicted proteins | sample MGYA00579296_ERZ1669248 | MGnify/ENA primary metagenome ERZ1669248 (study PRJEB41166, sample SAMN08046057) | hot springs metagenome | biome: hot spring; feature: neutral hot spring; material: thermophilic sediment; isolation source: thermophilic sediment from...
CCAGGGACCTCACGCTTATCAGGCGTGCGCTCTAACCACCTGAGCTACGGACCCGCGCGGATTGATCAGAAACACTGTTCAGATCGCATTTTACTGGACTCCTCGCCCTTCCGAGGAGCCGCGCTTTTCCCTGCCAAAATCAGGGAGGCGTGCGAACATGGAAATTCTGACGTTCGGCCAGGCAGTCGAGGCGTTCCAGGTATATTGTCGCAGTAAGGGCTTAGCCCGAAGAACTTTGGAGATTTACGGTGAGGCACTCGCCCAGCTCCAAGCTTTCTTGGGAGGGCCAACGGCACCCTTGCCCTCGAGCCAAAAGCTCCGTACGTTCACCGTTCAATTGCTCGACCGAGGCCTAGCAGTAACCACTGTTAACATCCGCCTGAGAGCTATCCGAGCCTTTTTCAACTTCCTCGTACGGGACGGCCTCCTTGAGGAAAGTCCGATGAAGAATGTCCCTATTCCCAAAGTTCCAGGCCAGTTCCCTCGGGTTCTAACGCCGGAGCGAGTTGTGGCCCTCTTAAGAGCCTGCGATCACTCTACTTGGACTGGGATTAGAAATCGGGCCATCGTCCTCTCTTTTGTAGACACGGGCCTGCGGTTAGAAGAGCTGATCGGCCTGGATGTTGGGGATGTGGATCTCATTGGCCATCGTATTCGGGTCCGACATGCAAAGGGCGGGAAAGAGCGCTTTGTATACTTCGGTTCGACAACTGCCCGGGCCTTGCGTAAGTGGACAAAAGTCCGGGGATACGCTCCTGCCCATGCGCCGTTCTTTGTGACCCGTGACGGAGCCAGGTTAACCCGTAGAAACGTTCAGCGCATCTTGGAAAGGCTTGCTAAAAAGGCAGGACTAGATGGGGTTAAGGTGAGTCCGCACCGCCTCCGCCACACCGCAGCCACACTGTTCGTCGCCTTCGGAGGACCACTACCAGCCCTAAAAGAACTCCTCGGCCATAGCAGCCTCCGGACCACAGAGATTTATCTTCACATGGCCGGAAGTCTTCGGGAAATCCAAGCGATGGCAAGTCCAGCAGATAGATTGCTAGGAGGATAGCCGTCAATGAAGGCAGCAATGCCGCACGTCATGGTTCGAGAATCCCCCGCCCAGAGCTGCTTCAGGGTCCCCGGATCGGCCTTGGGGAACTTCATGAGGGCTGCGTTTACGAGCCCCTGAATCGTGAGGCGCAGCCGCTCGCATTCCTCGGGGTCATTGGCAGTCGAGGACTAATAATAGCGGCATTCCCCAACCAAAACCTCAACCCGGGCGATCTCGACCGGCCACTCTATGAGGTGGGGGACTTGGATAACGAATCGCCACACCTCCCGGGATTCGAGATTATCAGTCCACGCACTCGCCTTCCCTATCAATGCGCCGTCAGCGTCGTAGACTTTTACCCAGACCGAAGCGCGGGTAAGTCTGCGAGGACTTATGTTCTGCGCCCGCCCTTCCACCTGCAGGCGTCCCGTCGGTTCCAGCCAATAGCGATACTCAAGAATCTGCAGGGCAGGTGGGTCGACTCTGATGGTTTTTGTCCCCGAGGCCGTTGCCCCGCTATCGTGAGTGACCGTGAGTGTGGCTACGTAGGTGCCCGGCGTCTCGTAGATGTGAAGGACAGAAGGTCCTATGGCATCATTCCCATCTCCAAAGTCCCATTCGAACCGGATGATCTCGCCCCCCGCAAAGCCTACACCGGCCCGGAACTGCACCCAAAGCGGGGCGGGTCCCTCTGGAGGCTCGGCGATGATCCAAACTCGAAGGTTTGGGTATGGGGCGCACCCAGACAAGAGAAGCCCTAACCACACCAGGACCATCACCGGCACAGCCTTTCGGAACATCCTGGCCTCCTTGTGTCAGGAAGCGCCCTCATTGTAGCGCCCGGAGGGGCAGGTATCTTGGGGTGGCCAGGCTGCGGAGGGCAACCGTGGCCCCTGAGCCGGCTCACTCGCCCGGTTCGGGACCTTCCCCGCCGGTTCCCACGTCCGCAAGGTCCGCCCCACAACCGGGGCAAGCCCACGGGCCAACGCTGGCCGCGCTGGAGCGGCACCGCAGTTCGAGCGCGTCTTTTCAGGGCACCTCCTCTTTGCAACTTCGTCACGGTGGTGGGGAGCGCGAAACCCCCGGACGTTCACGGCTTGCGGGCCCTTCTCGCCCCAGGCCACCTCGAACTCCACCCTCTGTCCCGCGGTAAGGGCCTTCTTTCCCTGGACCTCGTCATACTAGAACGGTAATGGCTGGGCGGTGACCAGCCTTGGTTTTGACACGGTGGAGCAATCCGCATATGCTGCAAGTTAGGTGAGTTGCTATGGTTAAGAGAGTCTTGCGGATAGCCGGATTGGTAAGCGGTCTTGGAGTATTACTCATGGGCCTCGTAAGCTGTCAAACTCAAGTGCCTCACACGGTATCAACACCCGACACACCTTCCGGACCATCCACCGGCCAAGTAGGTGAGATCCTCTCTTTTACGACGGGAGGGGCTAGCTGTAGCCAAGGCCACCCGCTAGAGTATCGATTTGATTGGGGGGATGGAACTTATTCCTCCTGGAGCTCCACTCCTACGGCCAGTCACTCCTGGACCGCAGCGGGCACTTATCAGGTTAAGGCCCAGGCGCGCTGTTCCTTGGACCGCTCGGTTGTCAGCTCCTGGTCGTCTGGCAAGTCTGTAACCATAGCCGCGGCCTCAAAGCTCCAAATCCTGAACTACCAACTATTGCCCTACGATAATCCGTTCATGCCCTGGGTCATTCGGGGATATGCTAAAAACGTGAGCGGTAAAACACTGCGCTATGCAGAAGTCCGAGGACAGTTCTACGATGCCAACAACGTGCTCCTGTGTACGTGGCTTGACAATGTTACCGACCTTGCTCCAGATATCGTTTGGGAGTTCAATATTTACTGCATATGCACTGATGTTTGCAACCGAGTCCATCACGCTACAGTGACTGTAGGCTTTTGCTGGTGAAGCAGGGGAGTTTTGCAAGGTGGTGATAGATAAGGTAGGGCAAGCACAGGTGGGGCCTGCGCCTCAGGGGCGCACCCCCCGCCTGATCCCAGAAGTCATACTCACGGCTTGACCGGCAACAGCAGGCCACTCTTTCGCCCGCGTCAGAACCCCAGTGCGAATACGGCCCCCACCAATCCAAGGAAGACTAGCAGCCATAAGGGGATAATCCACAGCCCCAAGGGCGTACCTTGTCTCTCCAAGTAGACTTTTTGCTCGCCGGTCTTTGTGATCTCCTGGCTCCAGGAGTTTGCCCTGTAGCCGCTTCCGGAGACCGTGAATTGCCAAGTGCCGGCCGCGCCCTGGATTATCACAAATCCGTTCGCGCCGGTGGTGTCGCGGAAGGTGTTGCCGGCGGCTTCTTTGCACTCTACCTTCGCATCAGAAATCACTTGCCCTTGAGGACTGTACACGTAGAGAAACACGGTCACCGTTTTCGGGCCACTTATACGCCAGGACCAGGAAGCACTCCGTTGTCGTCCTTCTTGAGTTCTCCAAGTCAGGTGAAGCCGAATCCTTGAGCCGTCATCGACTGGTATAGGCCATTTGATCCATTCATCGACGATCCACTCGATTCTCTCGGCTGGCCAGACTACTTCATCTAGCCAACTTTGTGGAGCGATTAGAGTGGGAGCCTGTGGAGCCGCTTTGTCCTCAAACCGAACTCCTTTGTGTATTATTCGCTCACTTACACCATAAGGAGTCACCAAGGAACATTCATCCCATAGTATTGTGATGGATTCGTTGGATTTGTTGCGTATCGTGATCTTAAGCGGATAGGTGATCACGTAGCCGAAAATCTTGTCCCAAGAAAAAGAGAAATCGGCTTCAACTTGAAACGGGACATCAACTGGAACCTCTTCGGGCACTGCCCTCCAAGGAGGCAGCTCATTCGAGCCAAGAGATAAGAGACTCCCTGCGGCAATAAGTGCAATCAAGACTATACGCCGCATGTTGACCACCATCTCTGCCCACCCCTTCCCTGCTTTTCTGAGCCACCTTTAGGCGGGGTCCTGCGGTTTAAGCGAAGGGATTTGAGCGCGGCCTCCAGGTCCGCGTCCACGAGGTGGACGTACACCTGAGTCGTGGACAAGTTCGCATGGCCAAGGGCTCGCCGGACTATTTCCACATTCCCTACTTGGCGGAGGAGGTCCGTGGCGAAAGAATGCCGAAGCGTGTGGGGATGTACCCGCTTTTCGATCCCCGCCTTCGCCGCGTACCTGGCCACCATGGCCTGAACGTACCGAGGTTGAAGGGACTTTCCGACAAGGGTGGTGAACACAAGGGGCGGGGCTTGGCCAACTGCTTGGGCTTGCCGCTCTCGCCAGTGGCGGAGGGCTTCCAGGTTCTCCTCCGAAAGCCACAAGATCCGATCTTTCCCGCCTTGCCCCTTTACGTGGAGACGCCCAGTGTTGAGATCCACGTCCGACCAGCGAAAGGAAATCGCCTCCGAAAGCCTGAGTCCTGCGTTCAGCATCACTCGGAGGAGGAGGTGGTCCCTCTCCCCGGTGGGGTAGCGCGGGTTTGGGATGGAAAGGAGAGCCGCCTGCTCCGTCTCTGTTAGAACTTCCGGGATTCTGCGCCTCGCCAAGGTCCGCCTCCCTAGTACGTATAAGCACCCTTAAACGTACTGTATAACGGGGAGGGGAAGTCGGTCAAACCCGGGAAAAAACGTACTCATTCACACCCGGCCACAAAATTGGGAGGCCGCGGCCACCGAGTTCCCATCCCCCAAACCTCCGAAAGTGCCCCAGGAAAGAGGTGTGGAAAACCAGCAAAAAAGCCGGTTGGGATCTCATTCTCTTGTGCGCCCCGATTATTTGGCGTTTAAAGCGCCTCCGGAGGCTGGACCTATTCCCCACGTCCCCCCTCCCTCCGCGGCCATTTACGCCCGCTTTAGACGGATCCACGGATAGCCTCCTTCGGCCAGCCTTAGCCAAAAGACCTGACCCTCCGCACTGAGGTCCCGGGGGAGGAGTCCGTAGAAGACCACGCCAAAGCTCTGTCCCAGTGGTCACTGACAAGCCGGCGATCTCCTCCAAAAAAGCTTGAAAGCCTCCCGGACCAAGAAGAGCATAAACTAGGGAGGTGAACGATGATCAACCACTTTGAGGATCGGGAAGCTAGGCAGCTCCTCAGGAAAAAGCTTCGTCTCAGTCTTCGCGCGCTGGACCTCCTCGAAAAGTACTTGGACCTCGTTGATGAAGCTTTGGATGACCTCCCCAAACAGAAAAAAGTCCTACGGCTTCAATACCTTGGCGCACTAGGAGGTCGCTTGATAGAGATTGCTAAACTCACCTCAAGGGACGACGCCGAAAAGCTAGAACCCCAGATCGAAGAAATTTTCGAGAGAGTACGGCGAAGAATGGAAGAAGAAGAGCAAAGTTTGCCAGAACCCGAAAGGTAAAAAAGAGTACCCGATCCTCCCACGCCTTGCGGCCAAAAGCCACCTTTTCGGCCAAAGATCAAAGTACCCAGAGGTCCTTTTGACCGCCTCATCCATTTGCATGAAAAAGAGTGTGGAGAAACCACCCAAAAAGTCAGGCAGGGACTTGCTTCCAGGCCTCTTCATGAAACGTGAAAAAGCAAGAAAAGTCAAAAGGGAAAAGTGCGGTTGGAGAAGCCCCCGCGGAATCTTTGACCGGTCCCGGCCGGGGGGTCTTTAGCCATCCGGCCTCTTTGCGGGTCCCGATCGCGAAAATTCTGCCTTCCGCGGCTTTCGGCTGGGCTACCCGGACGCTCTTTGCCTCTGTTTTCGTTCGAGGCGTTCTGACCTCTTCTCCTCCCGTGCGTTGACTAGTTCAGCAAGCGGGATCCTCAGGACCCACTGGAGCTTTGGCCAGTACTTGAAGCTGGGAAGGAAGCGGTCAGTTTCCCAGTTGGCCAGCGTAGCTCTTGAAACCCCAAGCTTTCTAGCCAGTTCCTCTTGGGAGAGGCCGCGGCTATATCTTGCACGCCGGATGAAGAAGGCCAGGCACATCTTAGACGAAACTTAGACAATTTTCGGAGGTTCTACAAGGGCCAGATCGGAGGAACTCCTCCATGCGTAGCTAATCGCGGTTCTAGGCCGGATCCACAAGGAGGGTGGTGGGGGATCACAAGCATGGTTGGTCAGCGTTCCTCCGGGTGTAAAGCCAGCTTATTTCTTGCAGCCTCTTTTCTTCCTTTCGACCACGTAGAGAGTGATTTCTGGATTACACCGGCAGAACCCGCCAGAGAGTGCGGGACAATCGTCATCGTGGAGGATTCCGGCGAGATACTTGGCTCCCTTCTTAAGCGGCAGTTTTCTGGCCAGCTTGAGGATCTTCCGCATGGAAAGGTTGCCGGAGGTAGAGAGGGTGATCCACCACGCCGGGGTAGCCAAGGACCAGGATCGTCTTGTGGTCACTCTTCTCCGGGGATCCGCGCCACATCCTCTCACTTCCTTTCGGCGATCCTCCGAAGGAGATCACTCCATGAACAGGATCGCGTGCTTCGGCACAAGGAGCTTCTTTCCGTTGAGCTCAAGGATTAGGTGATAGCGATCAACTCCAAGAAGCACGCCAGTGAGGGTTGTGTGATCTAAGAGGTGGACGGTGACAGTTTTGTGCAAGAGATCCGCAAGGTATGCGTTTGCAGTGACCCCGAACTCCTCCGGCTTCCTCTCCTTGGCCGGTGCTTTAGGCTTCCCGGCCGGAGGCTTCTCCGGGGTCCACTCCTGCACGGTTCCTTCTTTTGCCATTCTCCCCTCCTCCTTCAGCTTTGAGCCTCCGGTTATGAGGCGTTTGAAATGTCTCCGGAGGCTGGCCTCGGAAGCCTCCCGCCTTCGCGGCAAAAGGAGGCCTCTGGGGCTCCGCACATCAGTCTCACCTCTACAACCAGGAGCCGCTCCCATGAGGAATCCTTTTCAGTTGTGACAGTTCTCCCTTCTGTCCCTCTTGCGGCAAAAGTCCGATGCCAACGTAAAAGCGCGTCTCTCCTCCGCTGGCGGTAGCGGAGCGGCCACCTTGGCGTCTTGGCCGGTTCACTGGCCGTTTTGGCCGGTGGGAATTTCTGACCGTCCACTAAATCCTCGTCTGAAACCCTCGACCTCTACGGCATTTCCGCGGGGAGGTGGCCGCTTTGGACGTTTTGGACGTTTCTACGACATAAGACCACTTAAGTTTTTTTGAACTGTCGCCGCGGTGTGCGGCGTCCGAGTTTTCTCTCTAGAGGGTCTCTTATGCTGTGAAAAACGGCCAAAACGGCCACAACGGCCAAGGGTACGTTGGGATCGCGATTTTCGGCCCGTTTTTTGGTGGCCGGTTTTCTCCTGGGAGCCAAAAAACGGCCACCAAAACCGGCCACCTGCCGCCTTCACGGCGCCTGGGCCAGTTGCGGGCCGCCGGTTGGGCCAACCTCTCCAGATAAGGCCTCAGCAGATATATGTACAACAGGATGCTCCTTCCCGACGATGGTTTTTCTCACCGTGTTGCGCTTTCGGGCCACGTCGCGGGAGGCAAGTGCTCCGCGCTCCGCGGCGCGCTTCCACAAGGTCCGGGGGGTGACGGTGAGGCTCAGGCCCTGGTCGCGGGCCAGCCGCTGTGCCGCGGCATAAGCCGCCTCTGGCTCCAAAAATAAATCCTCGTCCTGGAGCCAGCCAACCAGTTCCCCCTGAGGCACATACTCTCCGCTCCTGAGCCGCCATCCCCACCGCTCAGCATTGGCGGGGGCCAGGCCGGTTTTTGCGTCGGCAACATGCGCTCTCCCACTTGCAATGGCCGCAGCTAGCAAGCGAAGGAACATCCCCACTGGCTCTTCGGACTCCTGGTGCCGGGCCTGGGCCGCCGCGCCCTCGCCCAAGGCGATCCAGACCCGCTCCCATAAGGCATCTCTCTCCTGTTCGGTAAGTGCTCCAACTTCCAGCGCAAACCTCAGGAAAACTTCCCAACCCAAGGCCAGGGCGGCCATCACGTCGGGAGTCCTGCGGTGTTCACCCTCTGCCCAGACTCGGAGCTCAGTGCGGCGGCGCGGCAGCATCTCCTTGAGCTGGTCAATCTGAGGTGCCAGCCAGCGTATATAAGCGGCCATTGCCCGAGCGAACATGCCCTGGCGCGCAGCTTCCTGTGCTTCGGTGAGCCGGGCCACGTCCACATCTCCCGGGGAGACCTCGGCAATCCAAATGCGGGGACGGAGGGAGTGCCCTCGCGGCACGTCCTCACCGGAGGAAAGGATGATCCCGCGTGGGTAATACTCGGGCCGCGCCGTGGCATCGGAGCGAAGGCGGCCGCGCCCAGCACGGTTCCCCTGGGCACGTAGGATGCGGTCGGCGTCCCGGTGCAGGGCTTGCACGTCCGCTTGAGTCCCTCTAGGGGCGAAATCATCGATAACTAGCACAGCGTCCTTCGTCAGGAAGGCCAGGCGCTCCAAAAAGTTTGCCGTGCTGGCCCAGTTTGCGGGGAGGTAGCGTCCTGACCACCTCTGGCCGAAGTGCGCTTGAGAGAGGGCAGTAAGTTCCGTCTTGAACACCCCAGTTTGGCCGCTCAAGAAAATCGAGAAATCCAAATCTATACACTCACCCAAGGGGGCCAGACACGTTGCCCCTTGCAGGGGGGCAGTGATCCGGTCGGGAGCAAGATCGAAAAGGGAAAGGGAAGCCCTAACTGCTTGGCGCAGTTCGTCCCCCGCGGGCGGATCGGGCAAAACGTAGTCGGCAAGCCGCCCCTCCGGTGCCACGTCCACCTCAGGTACGGTCCCTTCCGCGCCGATCCCCCCGCCACCGTGGAGATAAACCCAGGCGCCGTTGACTCGCCGCCATCCCAAGTGAACGAAAACAATCTTTTGGGGTACTTCTCCAGACAGGTGCTGGATCGCTACGCGTAAATGTTCCTTCACGGCCTGGCCAGCGTAGACTAGGGCCCTCGTCCCCCACTTCTCCGCCACCCAGGCCATGTTGGAAAAGCGATCGGCAGGCACCTCCACCCGGGGCAGGGGCTCCCCGGTGCTGAGTGTGCCCTCGATGGCAAACACACGAACTTGCTCGGCGCCGTCATCGCGCAGGATATCAGCGACAATCCGAGCATTAAAACTTGCCAAGGGGATAACCTCGGGGCCGTAGCGCGTTTGCTTAATGTGACAGATCTGGCCCCCTACGACCAAGTACGGTAGTCCGTCTCTCACTGGCAGGGCTGCCCGCTTTTGCCTAGCCTTATGAAGTTCGACTTCGCGCCCCAGCGCGGGGTCGTAGCGTGCCCCACTGGCTACGATGCGTTTGACCTCTAAGTCTGCACTGCTGCCGCTTTTAGCCCCGTATCCCTGCTCGGCTAGGGCCCGGGCAGCAGCATGGAAATCTCCGTCGTGCTCCATGAGGGCATAGGCTGCAAATTTGGAGTACCAGCGCTCAGGCTCGAACGGGGTGGAGGTGGAGAAAACATAGAGGAGATCAAAACCTTTGTAGTTTGTGGTCGCGGAGTGCCCTTGCTCCTTGCCGGGGCGCCGCCAGTAGCCGACGCCGTTGCGCTCGTAAACTTTCTTCCAGCCCCACCGGGGTAACAGGTCATCCCAGGAGGTTTTCGCATCAAAGTCATTCGCGACGCGCTCGCAGCCAGGGGGCACCTGGATTCGCCTGGAGAGCTCCTCCCGCGGTGGCATCTCGTCGAACGTCTTCGCCAGGTTCCAAAGTTGTTCACGCTCCTCGGGCGTGATGGTGGCGATGGTCTCCACGCCGCCGCGCAGGAGGACGTAAGGCTCGCCGCTTGGGTGCACGTTGCCGCAGGACGGGGCCACAACTATATAGCCGCCCTCACCCTTCGTCTCGATCAATGTTTTTATGGTAGGTTGGCCTTTTTCATCAGGCGGCCCAGATCGGCGGGCTAATTTTGTGCTCGGCTTTGCGGGCTCGCACCGGTAAAGAAGATGAAAGCCACCTCCGGGCGACCGCTCTATGTAGCTGGTCTCAATCCGCTCAAGCAGATTGCCCAGCCCAGTGGCCCTGGCTGCATCCTGAAAAGCTCGGTAAACTTCTTCGCTCTCGAAGTCCAGGGCTTCAAGATGCCCGCTTACCGCCCCGCACACGAACCCCACCCCGGTGCGGCCCCCGGCGTACCATTTGCGGATTTGGGCCTCAGAAGGTCGCTCTTGCTCCCACCGCTTCCATGAAGAACCGAGAGGCCTCTTGGTCCCGTCTTGCTCCGGAGGGATTACGGAGATGCCAGCGGCATGAGCTCGAAGGGCGACTTGCAAGCAACGGGCAGTCGGATTATCCTGGGGCTGAAAAACGTTCTCTTTCTGGCCGCCTGGCCCCGATGCCCGGCGGTCGTTTTTCATGGCCTACCCCTCCTGCCGGCTTTTTCCCTCTTCCGCTTTTTCCACGGGGTTTATCTCCCGGATCCGGACAGCTTCGCCGCCCAGAGGCCATCCCTCGGAGTCAAATAGTTCACTAGGCGGCACTTCCAGCGCGGCGGCGATCCGCTCGCACTCGCACCAGTACGGCCGCACCCGCAAATTCTCGATCATGCCGATGCGTACCGGGTGGATGCGAGCCCTGCGGCCCAGCTCCGCCCGGCTCCATCCTCGTGCCTCACGCAGCTCGGTCATCTTGAGCATCACTTGATTCCTCCGCAAAACTGGATAACTTGCTCAAGCATAAGGTGTCAACGACTTCGTGTAAGTTGCTGACACCTCCCTAGGAGGAGGATACGGTGCTTACGGAGGAACAGGTAAGAGCCCAGGCGGAGCGGGCGCTGGGACACCCGATTCCGGAACCCATTTGGCGCAGGGTAGTTAAAAAGAACTACGTTCGCGAAGTTCAAGAAGGGTATGACAGAGCGTTTCAGGAGCTGGTGGACGAGTGCAAGAGCCTGGAGAAGCTTGTTCGGGAGTGCTCAGCGGCTGTCCCTGTTACAGCAGGCAGGCAGCACGAGGTTCTGCCCGACCGGCGGCTTTTGGCGCTGTCACGGATACTGGCGGCGGAGGCGGAGGGGCTCCCGGAAGTGGTGAAGTTCCGGCAGGAAGTCCTCGGCGGACGGCTGCTGGCCCCCGAAGAAGTCCAGACCTGGGTGGAAAGCCAGGCGGAGCGCGAACGGCCCGCAAAAGGCGCGGTCCCGCGGCCAGTCTCAGTTTTGGAAGTGTACCCGGCACACAAGAAGGACAGCGAGCAGTGGCTGACGCCAGAAGACCAGATCGTGCATCAAAAGAACCCGCCGTTCCCCGGGGAAAACGGCTGGATCCACCGCGTCGTCATCCACTCATCAACAGGAGTGCTGGCCCGCCTCAAGGATCTGGCCGTTCGGCTTTGCCGCCGCTATCCAATATGGCAGGAGGCCCAGGCGGTGGGGTTCATCCTGACAGGCATGGTGCCGCTGGTTCCGAAGGCGCGGGTCACCGTAACGTTTGGCGTGGGGCTGCGCATCACCCTCAACCTGGATCCATGGCTGCCCGTGAATGAAGTGGCCAAGATCTATTCTCACTACCGGCAGGAATTCTTTCCTGGGCAGGGCGGCCACCCGATCGGCGAGAAAAACCTCAGCCTCGCGGTATTTGTGGTCGAGAACGAAAGGCCCGGCGCCACCTGGGGCGCCCTTATGGCCGAGTGGAACCAAACCCATCCGGAATGGGCCTATAGCGACCGCCACCTCTTCGCCCGCGACGCACGAGCTTCCATTGAGCGGATCGCCGGGCGGAAGTGGCGTCTCGGCGGGCGCTCGCAGAAAGATATCAAGCAAAGCGGGAGAGGAAAGAGCTCACCGTACGAGGAGGACACGCCTTGATCGGACATTCGTCCTTCTCCATTTATGCATGGTCAACTTAAAGTCAAGGCAACTCGCAGGAAGGCGTGCGCTCTTTTCGGAGGGTGGAGATGTCCGAAAAACCAGTTCTGGTGGGCCCGCCTGGAGTCGAACCAGGGACCTCACGCTTATCAGGCGTGCGCTCTA
>ERZ1669248.944-NODE-944-length-11883-cov-10.827190_pt1 | contig 11883 bp, 13 predicted proteins | sample MGYA00579296_ERZ1669248 | MGnify/ENA primary metagenome ERZ1669248 (study PRJEB41166, sample SAMN08046057) | hot springs metagenome | biome: hot spring; feature: neutral hot spring; material: thermophilic sediment; isolation source: thermophilic sediment from...
GAGATAGAGGACACCGCTAAGCAGAGGCTTTCGAGAGACGACGCCCTTAGATACGCGGGGAATATATGCTAGACATAGAGTCTCTAACCCCCAGGGAGGCGCTGGGGCGGGCTCTGGCGGATCTAGGCGACTTGAGGCAAGACGTCGTCGTCCTCGCCGCAGACACCGGTGAGACCACCCGCGCCAAGTTCTTCGCCGAGAGGCACCCCGGGAGGTTTTTCAACGTGGGCATCGCGGAGCAGTCGCTGGTGGGCATCGCCGCGGGGCTCGCCATAGCCGGTTTTATGCCCTACGCCCTGACCTTCGCCGCCTTTATGACAAGGGCGTGGGAGCAGGCGAGGAACTCTGTCGATAGGCTCGCCCTGCCGGTGCGCCTAGTGGGGACACATGCAGGCTTCGCAGATGCGTACGACGGCCCCTCCCACCAGGCGCTGGAGGACATAGCCCTATTCCGGGTCCTGCCGAATTTCACGGTGATCGCCCCGGCTGATTCCTGTGAGGTGTACAAGGCCGTCACGGCCTCGGCGGCTTTGAAGGGGCCTGTCTACATAAGGGTGGGGAGGGATTTCCACATACCCACCACCTGCGGGCTGTACGACAGGTTTGAGGTGGGGCGGGCCTACACAGTCGCGGATGGGGGCGACGTGGCTATATTCACCACGGGTGCTGTGTTGCCCTTCGCCGTGGAGGCGGCCCAGCTGTTGAGAGACAGGGGGGTTTCCGCCGCCGTTGTGCACTTCCCCACTGTGAAGCCGCTGGACTACTCCGCCGTTGAGAAATACGCCGCTTCTGCCGGCGCTGTGTTGACCGTGGAGGAGCACATGGTCTACGGCGGCTTCGGCTCCGCAGTCGCCGAGTATCTATCGCAGACTAGGCCTACTAAGATGGCTATAATGGGGCTTAAGTCCTACGGGAGGACAGCCAAGAGCCCCCAGGAGCTGTACCAGTACTTCGGCCTCACGCCTGAGAACATAGCGGCGAGGGCGGAGGAGCTGGTTAAGCTGAGATGAGGAGGTTTTACTACAGACACAGCAGGGGGGTCACCGAGGTGGTGGTGGGGAGGGGGGTCAACTATAGCGATTACGTGGAAAGGCCGGTGGTTGTAATTGAGGAGGGGCTTAGAAACCCCCTCCCCGGCGCGCCCGCCCTGGTGCTGAGAGGCGGGGAGTCTGTAAAAAGCCTCGATGTGTTGACTCAGGTATATCAGTTCCTCCACGACGCAGAGGCCGACAGGAGCTCCACCCTCGTGGCAGTGGGCGGGGGGGCCCTGCTCGACTTGGCCACCTTCGCCGCGGGGACGTATATGAGGGGCATACGCCTAGTCCAGGTCCCCACTACGCTACTGGCCATGGTGGACGCCGCGCTGGGTGGCAAAGGCGCGGTGGACTGGGGACCTGTGAAGAACCTCGTGGGGGTGTTTCACCAACCCGCCGCGGTTCTCGGCGACTTGGAGTGGGTCAGCTCGCTACCGCAGAGGATCTACGTCTCAGCCTTCGCAGAGGTCGTCAAGTACGGAGTGGCGCTGGACGGCGACTTCTACGAGTGGCTCAGGCGCAACGTCGACCCCCTCCTCGGGAGATCTGAAGCCGAGCTTGAGGAGGCGGTTTTCCGCTCCCTTAGGCTGAAGGCGGCTGTTGTGGAGGCTGACGAGTTCGAGGAGAGGGGGATTAGGCAGGTGCTGAACGTCGGCCACACGGTGGGCCACGCCCTGGAGCGCGTCCTCGGCTTGCTACACGGCGAGGCCGTGTCGCTTGGCATCGTCGCAGAGCTCCGCCTGTGGGCGAAGCTCGGGTACCTAGCCGAGAGATACGCCGAGGAGGTGAGGGCCCTCCTCGCCGCGTTCGGACTCCCCACGGAGGTTAAGGCCGGCAGAGAGCAGGTCGAGGCGGCTAAGCGCCTCGTTAGGTACGACAAGAAGAGGAGGGGGGACTACATATACGTCCCGGTGGTGGTTAGGCCCGGCAGGTGGTTTCTAGAGAGGCTGAGGCCGGGGGAGGTGGCCGAGGCTGTGGAGTATGTACTGTCTTGAGGCTGGGCGTCTAGAGGGGAGGTTCGCGATGCCCCCCTCGAAGCCGATGGCGCAGAGGCTTCTCCTCGCCTCGGCGCTGGCAGAGGGGGAGACCGTCGTGAGGGGCGTCGAGTGGAGCGACGACGCTGTGGCTATGCTCAGGGCCATACAGCCCATCTCAGTCCTTAGGGTGAGGGGGAGCGACGTTGTCGTCTCTCGACGTGAGCCGGACTTCTTCAGAGCCTTCAGCGTGGGCGAGAGCGGCTTCACGCTTAGAACAGCCGTCGCCCTCTACGCCGGTGTGCCCGGCGTAACCGCTGTCTACTTCGGAGGCACCTTAAGGGGGAGGCCTATAGACGACTTAATAGCCGTGTTGAGGAAGCTGACGGAAGTGGTTAAGTTGCCAGGTGCCGTGGTTATACGGGGCAGAAGGCTGGGGAGGTTTAGAGTTGAGGTAAGGGCCGACGTCTCTTCTCAATACATATCCGGCTTGATGTTCCTAGCCGCGGCTGGGGAGGGCGGCGTAATTACGCCCGTCGGCGAGAGGAAGTCGTGGAGTTTTGTAGAAGCCACGGCAGATGTGTTGAGGCTCTTTGGGGCCAAGGTGGAGCTCGGCGACGTCGTTGCTGTAGACGGCGGGCTGAGGAGCCCCGGGGAGGTGGACGTGCCGGGGGACTTCAGCCTAGCCTCCTACCTGGCGGTGGCGGCGGTGGCCACCGGGGGAGAGGTTGAGCTGACAGGCCACCTAACTAAGCTCGACGCTACGCTTGTAGATATCTTCAGAGCCATGGGGGCAGACGTCAGTTATGATGGGCATGCGGTCAAGGCTAGGGGGGCCTTTGCAAAGGGCGTCGAGGTGGATCTAGGCGGAAATCCTGACTTGGTGATGCCGGTGGCGCTAGCCGCCGCCGTCGTAGACGACGTATCGATTATAAGAGGCGTAGAGCATCTACGCTTCAAGGAGAGCGATAGGATAGCCACAGTCGCCGACGTCTTGGAGAGGCTCGGCGTAGACGTCCAGTATAGAGATGGGGCTCTGCATATCCGCGGCCCCCCCAGGCGGAGAGGCGTGGAGTTCAAATCACATGGAGATCACCGAATTGGGCTAATGGCGCTGGCCGCGTCTAGAATCGTGGGGGGCTGCGTAGACGATATAGGACCCGTCGCCAAGTCCTGGCCCTCGGCTGTGTTGTACTTCGCCACGGGGGGAAATCAATAAATAGCCGGCATGTGGGGAGGGGCATGAGAATTGTCGTCACAGGCGGAGCGGGCTTCATCGGAAGCCACCTAGTGGATCGCTTGGTGGAGATGGGGCATGACGTGGCGGTGGTGGATAACTTGTCAAGCGGGAGGAGGGAGTTTGTAAACAAGGCCGCTGAACTGCACGTAAGAGATTTAAAAGACGCCGACTGGGGCGTCGGCATCCGCGGAGAGGTGGTCTTCCACTTCGCGGCTAATCCAGAGGTTAGACTATCCACAACCGAGCCCGTGGTTCACTTCAATGAGAACGTGCTCGCCACTTTTAACGTGCTTGAGTGGGCGAGGCAGACGGGCGTGAGGACTGTGGTATTCGCCTCGTCGTCCACTGTGTACGGCGACGCCGAGGTTATACCGACGCCGGAGGAGGCGCCTTATAAGCCGATTTCCGTCTACGGCGCCGCCAAGGCGGCTGGGGAGGTTATGTGCGCCACGTACGCCAGGCTCTACGGAATTAAATGCCTGGCGGTTAGATACGCCAACATAATCGGCCCCAGGCTGAGGCACGGCGTCATATACGACTTCATTATGAAGCTTAGAAAAAACCCCAACGTGCTGGAGGTGCTGGGCGACGGCACCCAGAGAAAGAGCTACCTCTACATAACAGACGCCGTGGACGCCACTATCCAAGCCTGGCAAAAACTAGAAGAGGAGAAGGAGCTCTACATGGCGCTCAACGTGGGGAATCTAGACGCCGTTAGAGTTCTCGACATCGCCCAGATAGTGTCGGAGGTCCTCGGCCTAAGGCCCGAGATAAAGCTAGTGCCGGCGACTGCAGACGGGAGGGGGTGGCCCGGCGATGTTAAATACATGACGCTGTCAATATCAAAGCTGATGAAGCTGACGGGCTGGAGGCCGGCCATGACCAGCGCGGAGGCCGTGAGGAAAACGGCCGAGGACTTGGCGAGGGAGCTATGGCGGACACTGTAATATCAGCCGCGCTCCTCGCGGCGGTGATAATCTACACCTGGCTCAAACACCGCAGGTCTAGTTGCCGATCTTGACAACTCTCCTGCCGATGTGAGACGCCTTGGGGGTCTCCTCCAGCAACCTAGGCAATTCGGCAAAGCTGTGAGTTGTGTATACGGGCTTCACGGCGCCCGTCGCCAGTAGCCGAAGAGCCTCCTGCAGATCTGCCCTCCCTCCCTGCAGTACGGGGAGGAGCTCCACCTCCTTTAGGATTAGGAGGCCAAGCGCGATGGGAGTCGGCTGGGGGTCCACGTTGCCTATAAGCGCTATCCTGCCGCCCCAGTTCACGGCGCGTATAGTCTGCTCCAGCGTAGGCCCCCCGACGGACTCAACGGCGCCGTCCGCGCCCCCCAGTTTCTTAACCTCGTCGGCAAAGGACTTCCCAGTGATCACGTGGTCTGCGTATTTAGCCACGTATTCGGCCTTCTGGGGGCTTGTGACCGCCACGACCCTCGCGCCGTATGCCTTGGCGATCTGCACCGCGTGTATCCCCACGCCGCCGCCCGCCCCCGTGACTAATACCTGGCGGCCGGGGGAGGCGCCTATCTTCCTCATGCCCCTAACCACGGTGGACAAGACACAAGCGGCGTAGGAAGCCGCCTCTAGAGGCACGCCGGGCGGGATCTTCACAAGCGATTTCCTATCCGCAGAGATGTACTCGGCAAAGGCCCCCGGCAGGTCCTCGCCATACACCTTCCTGCTTCTACAGAGGTACTCCCTCCCCGTTCTGCAGAATTCACACTCGCCGCAGAATTCATACATCATACCAGCCACCGCGTCCCCCGGCTTGAACTCGTCGACCCCCTCGCCCACCTCCTCCACCACCCCGGCAAATTCATGACCGGGGACCATAGGCAACTTCACCCTTTGAAAGCCCTGCCACGCGAGGTAGTCCCTGTAGCAAACCCCAGCCGCGGCGACTCTAACCAAAACCCTCCCCGGCCCCGGCTTGGGCTTCTCCAACTCCACAAGACTGGGGGGCTCTTTAAAATTCTTCAGTACATACCCCCTCATTACTGAGGTGCCTATCCGGTGTTTTTATTTATTCCTCCGCCTCGACGGCCCTTACGCCTATGCCGAAGAGCCTTCTAAACACCCTGTCGATTAAACGTATATAGGCGCCCCTCTGTCCAATAAACGCGCCGAATTCACTCTTCCTTACCTGCACCTGTAGCTCAGGCCCGGCGAAGTCCACATCTGTTATATGTTTAGATATCCAGCCCACGGGGTGTATAGCCCTAATCCACTGTTTAAAGTCCAGAGACATCTCAAGAAGCCTAAGCCTCGCCCCCACCTCCCCCTCAATCGTCTTTATACGCTCACCCCCCCGGCCCACAACCCTCCCCAGCTGCCCCTCCTTTACGATAATAATGGCGTCGGGGACGTTCTCCCCCTTAATGCCGAGGGAGTCCTTGTCAGCTCTAAACTCCACCGCGGTTATTATGTCGGCGTCCGGGGCGAATATCCTCGCGGTTTCGTATATATACCTCTCCGTCTCCGAGAGGTGGCGCTTCCTCATCCTCAGCTCAAGCGCCAGCTTAATCCCCCGCCTCGCCCCGGGCCTCACGATGTCCTTAACCCCCAGATCCACCACCTCGGCCTTCTCCTCGCCGAGAAGCGCCTCGCGGAGGAGGGTTGCGCCGTCCTTCTCAGCGTCTGCGGGCTTTTGGAAAATGGGGTCGCCGGCGACGATCATCCTACTCCCCCTCCCCAGCCTTATCAAAATCTCAGCCGCGCTCTCAGGCCTCACGTTCTGTGCGTCGTCTAGAAAAATCACGCTGTCGTCGAAAGTGCGGCCCCTCAGATAGGAGACGTCGGTCACGATCACCTTCTCCTCCCTAAGCAAGCCCTCGATGTAGCCCCTCTCGGCGTAGGGCCCCAGTATGTCTTCGAGATAGGCCGCGGCGATGCGGTAGTACATCTCGCCAAGCTTCTCCGGCGTCAGCACCTCGCCAGTCGCCACATCTACAATAGGCCTCGCGATGATGAAGCGCTTAGCCCTCCCGCCCTCCACCGCCCATATGCCGTAGGCAATGCTGATAAGCGACTTCCCAGTCCCCGTCGGGCCGAAGAGGCCGACCAGCTCGTTGTTAGGATCCTTCAAGACGTTCACAGCCCTCTCCTGCCCCACCGTCATCGGCTTAATCTTGTCAAACATAAGACGCCAGTATAAAAGAGCTTAAAAACATTGAAATAACCAACGTCGATGGATAGGCCAGCCGTCGCCGTCGCCGCGGTGGCGGTGAAAAACGGCGAGGTTGTACTAGTCAAGAGGAAGTACCCGCCGAACCCAGGCAAGTGGAGCCTGCCGGGGGGCCGCGTGGAGCTCGGCGAGAGGCTTGAAGAGGCTGTGCTGAGGGAGTTGAGAGAAGAGACGGGCCTGGCGGGGAGAGTCGTCAGATTCCTCCAGCCCGTCGAGTATATAGAGAGGGAGGGCCCCCGGGTGAGTTACCACTTCGTAATCCTCGTCTACCTAGTGGAGGTGGAGGGCGACGCCAGCCCCACAGCCAGCGACGACGCGGAGGACGTAGCGGTGGTGCCGGTTGGGAAGGCTCTTGAGATGGACTTGACAAAAACCACCAGGGATGTTTTGGAGAGGCTACTGTCTGAGTTTTGAAATTCTGAGATAGGCCTCCTCCACAGCCCTGCCGACGAGCTGCCCCACGGGTGCCATCTCCACAAGCGCCTTTATAGTGGTGCCCCCCGGCGTGGCCACGTACTGCGCCAGCTTCTCCAGAGAGAACCTATCGTCGAGGGAGGGCATGCTCGCCATTAGGGAGAGGACCACCTCCCTAGCCAAGTCCCAGGGTATCCCTATGTTTACCCCCGCCTTGATGAGGGCCGCCGCGAGCTCTGCAACAATTGCGGGGCCGGAGCCGAGCAACACCGTCAACGGGTCTATAAGCCTCTCGTCGACCCAGAAGGTGGGGGCGATGTAAGACAGCAGTTTGTTAACCTCCTCGTCGTAGGCGCCGGCTACGGCTATGGCTGTCAGCCCCACGTTTGTCATCGCCCTGTAGGGCCTCGACGTGAGTCTCCTCAGCGACTCAAGGGTGGCGCCCGCGACGAAAGATATGAGAGGCTTATCCACGTAGAAGGCCAGCTCCGGCAGGTTGGCCGGCTTGACGGCGACCATAATCACGTCGCTGTTCTCAACGACTAGTCTGTTGTCGGTATACACCTCAAGCCCCAGAGAGGCGAGGCGTTGTCTAGACCTCTCCGTCTTTACAGAGGCGAGGACCCTCACGCTGTTGCCGTGTAGCCTAAGCGCGATCTGCGAGCCCAACTTACCAGCCCCGATAACCCCAACCGTCAGCTGGGGGACGCATGTGACGAGAAAAACACTTATTTAAATAGTTAAACATGGAGCTATGTACTTCGCCGTCATCGGCGCCCACGTCCGAGGGAAGTCTGCCAGCCCAGCCATGCACACGGCGTCGTTCAAAGCGCTGGGCATCAACGCGGTGTACATTGCAATAGACGTGCCGAGGCAGGAGCTGGGTTGCTTCGCCCAGCTGGCCCGCCTAAACTTCAGAGGCTTCAACGTAACGATCCCCCACAAAGAAGAGGTAGTGAAGTTCCTCGACGCGGTGTCGGCCGAGGCCCGGGCCGTCGGCGCCGTCAACACAGTCCTCGTGGAGAGGAACCTCCTGGTGGGCTACAACACAGACGCCCACGCTGTGTACCACCTAGCCGGCGGCTATATGAAAGGCGCCGACGTCTATATAATCGGCGCGGGGGGCGCCGCCAGGGCGGCGCTCTTCGCCGCCGTGAAGGCAGAGGCCAGGAGGATATACGTCACAAACCGCACGGCCGAGAGAGCCGCCGCCCTCGCCGAGGAGTTCCGCCAGAAGTTCGGACGGACAGTAGAGGCCGTGCCCTGGGGAGGCGGCGTGAAGGCCGACGTCGTGGTAAACGCCACCCCCATACACGACGCGGTCCTCGCCGACCTCGGCGGCGCCTCGCTCTACGTAGACTTCGTCTACATACCGACTCCAAGGACTAGGATGGTGGAGGAGGCCCAGAGGCTCGGGGTGAGGGTGGTGGACGGCGTCGACCTCCTAGTGGAGCAGGGAGCACAAGCCGAGAAGATCTGGCTCGGGGTGGAGCCAGACAGAGAGGTGATGAAGAAGGCTGTGGAGGAGTACCTGGGGATATGAACACCTTCGGGAGGGAGTTCAGGATTACCACATTCGGCGAGTCCCACGGCAGGGCCGTAGGCGTGGTGATTGACGGAGTCCCCGCCGGCCTCCCCATCTCCGAGGAGGACATAAGGAGGGAGCTTGACAGGAGGATGTTCTGCCACATCCACTGGCTAAACCCCAGATGCGAGCCCGAGGAGTTTGAAATACTCTCAGGCGTAAAAGACGGCCACACCCAGGGCACCCCCATCGCCATTGTGATCTGGAACCGGAGGGCGATATCTAGCTACTACGACGAGCTCTGGCTGAAGCCCAGGCCGGGGCACGCGGACCTCGCCTACTACCTCAAATACGGGAAGTTCTACGACCACAGAGGCGGGGGGCGGGCGTCGGGGCGCACCACCGCCGCGGTGGTGGCCGCCGGCGCCGTGGCGAAGAAGTTGCTAGCCCAGCTGGGGGTGGAGGTGGCGGGGCACATAATCGAGCTGGGGGGCGTCGAGGCGAGGGGGAGCTACACCTTCGACGACGTCAAGAAGAGCTGGGGAAAGCCCCTCCCGGTGGTAGACGACGAGGCCCTAGCCGCCATGCTCGAGCTACTGAGGAGAGCCGCGGCGGAGGGGGACAGCGTGGGGGGCGGCGTGGAGGTCTGGGCAGTCGGCGTGCCGCCGGGGCTCGGGGAGCCCCACTTCGGCAAAATAAAGGCGGAGCTCGCCATGGCCGCCTTCTCCATACCTGCGGTGGTGGCGCTGGACTGGGGCGCCGGCAGGCCGCTGGCCAAGATGAGGGGAAGCGAGGCCAACGACCCCATAATAGTTAAGGAGGGAAGACTCGCGCTAGAGAGTAATAAGGTAGGCGGCGTTCTCGGCGGCGTAACAGTCGGCGAGCCTATATACTTTAGAGTTTGGTTTAAGCCAACTCCGTCAGTGCGAAAACCTCAGAAGACTGTAGACTTGGCCAAGATGGAGCCGACGATTTTAGAATTTAAGGGGAGATACGACGTCTCGGTGGTGCCAAAGGCCTTAGTAGCTCTTGAAGCAATGACCGCTATTACGCTGGCCGACCACGCGCTTAGGGCAGGCCTCGTGAGGAGAGACAAGCCGCTTAGAGATCCCATTGCGCGGTAAAACCCAAGTACTCTAGAGTTGGGAGCAACTAGGGACGTTGGCCTAGGATCTGCCCCTTATGTTCTTCTGTTTTTTAATCTCTTTATTTCATCTAATGACTCTACTATATCAAAAGATCTCTTACTAACAATATTAACTAATTGATCCCTATTTTCCAACATTACTCTATCTGATGTTATAAAATATCTACACTCGCTGTCCGACATGGCAGATGCAAGTATGAAAACATCACTTGGCCCCATCCATTGAAGCCATCCCCTCAGGCTATCTACATACTGACAGAAATCGTCAAAATTCTCCCTCTTTATAATATATAGCTCTATATCGCCGCTTTCTATATAGGAAATCACATCATCTAGCACTACTCGCTTCTCCCTTCTTCTTGATGCTAGGGCGCTAAGCTCCGCCAAGACGTAAGGAGAAATACGTATTTTAAACCTCCCACTTTTCACCAAATGGCTCGAAACCAACCTATTGAGTATATCTCCTTCAACTATCGTGCTTGTATCCAGGTGTATGTACTGAAGCGCCACACTACCCTAGCCCCAGATCTTTGAGAACTTGAAGCGCGGCGACTATATCCTCATCGTCAACCCAGGGTTTTATCCTGCGGGTAAGGCCCTTCGCCTCTTCGAGATTTCCCTTAACGGCGGCTAGCTCAGCCAACGTGGCGGCCACCTCCAGCGTGCGGAGATCGATCTCGCCGAGGTATTCAAGCAATCCGTCGAGCTTCTGGCATTCGGCACACTCCTCTGCGACGCGGCTGATGTACTCGTCGCCCTTCCTGGCGAGCCACATGTAGTCGTCCGCCAGCTGCGTGGAGTAGGGCCCGTGGAGGTACAAGTCAAAGACGTAGCCCCTCATAAGCCCAAGCCTCTGGAGGAAATAGACGGCCTTCTGCACTAAAACCCTGGTTTCAAACCCCCTATCGCCCGGATCCAATAGGTCCTGCGCCCTAATTCCCAATCGGTAGATGACGTAGGCCACGTTTTTTACCTCATCCACGGTGGTATAAGAGATAACAGGTATATATTCCTTATAGAGTCGACTGAAAACCTCGCCATTCAAGGCGGGGTAAAGCTTTTAGCTGGCTTCAATTTGGACAGCTGGTTAGGCGTTCTGTGGCCGTTCCGCTTCTGCTGGACGGCAACCAATACCTGGATTACCTGGAGCTGGAGAGGAGGTACAAGAGGGCTAAGCAGTTGGCGGTAAGCTACCTCGTGGAGAGGTACGGGGGCCAGCTACTTCAAGGTGTGGAGCGAGGTGAAAGACTTGACTGGGCAGACCGGTCTGCCATCTGCCTACCAGCAATAGGCTGTGAAAGACGCCGTGGAGGCGTACAGCGCCTGGGCTGAAACAGAGGGAAAGCCCCCCGTGGTTAAGCGCGTAGCGCCTTACTCAGACGAGAGGACGTGGCACTTCGGCTCTCCCACAGCGGTATCGATAAGGCTCATGTCCGGCAGACACATCGTGGAGCTCTGGCCGCACAAGAGGTTTTGGAGGTTTGAGTGGATGGCGATGACAGGAAGGGCCCAGAGATCGTCCACCATTAGGCTCAAGCGAGTGAAGAACAAGGTGTACGCCATATTCACCTACGAAGTGTAGCCAGAGAGGCCTAAAAAGCCAGCCGCCGTTATCGCCTTTGACGTCAATGAGAACACTGTGGTCGCGGCTAGAGTAGATTTGAAGGCCTCGGCCGATGTGGTGGCTAGGTGGAACGGAGAGTGGATGTCTCCGCCCATCTCGATTATGGTGTTTAGGACCGACTTCGGCAGGCTGGCCAGGCGCTACGGCGCGATCAGAAGGAGGTGGGCGGAGGAGCTCTCCGTGGAGATAATCGGAAAGAGGCTTTCCGGCACCCACACGAGGGAGTACAGAAAGCGCGTCAAGAAGCTGAAAGAAAGGGACAGGAAGAGGGATAGGGTGAACAAGATCGCCCACGAGCTGACTAAGGAGCCGGCGTTTCTAGTGACTGAGAATGTTGGTAAAAAGCCGCAGGAGGGGATGATTGAGGACAAGGGGAGCCCCCAGTTAAGGCACCGGATAAAGCAGACGCCTATCAAAACTGTGGTGGAGAAGACGAGGGATAAAGCCGCGGAGCGCGGCTTGAGATTTGTGTTGGTGTCTTCGTACAGGAACTCCAAAACATGTCCCATACACGGCGCAGAGCTTTCCTTCCCCCTCGGCCCCAAGATAGGCCTCTGCCCGCACAACCACTGGGTGCACCGGGTTGTGGCCTCGGTGTTGAACATGCTGATGAGGGCTGTGGAGAAGCTGGAGCCTGTGTGCGCAGAGGCAGTCAAGAGGGCGCTGTCAGCTGTAGACGAAAAGACGCTGGAGGAGTGGTCTCAGTATGTACTGGAGGCTGAGAGAGCTGTCAGAA
>ERZ1669248.946-NODE-946-length-11866-cov-6.439760_pt1 | contig 11866 bp, 17 predicted proteins | sample MGYA00579296_ERZ1669248 | MGnify/ENA primary metagenome ERZ1669248 (study PRJEB41166, sample SAMN08046057) | hot springs metagenome | biome: hot spring; feature: neutral hot spring; material: thermophilic sediment; isolation source: thermophilic sediment from...
AGGACGCCGCCCTCACACGGCGGAGGTCCGGGGTTCAAGTCCCCGCGGGCCCACTCCTAACTAAGTGCGAATCCTTAAATAGGAGATCCGCCTTTATTATACCTGAGGATCGATGAAGAAAGTAAGGAAGTATGAAAGGCTCTTGGAGGATGAGCAGGTTAGGCGTTGGCTTAAGAACCTTGCTAGGGGAAGCCCAATCACTGGTGAGGTTGCTTTGAGAAGGCTTGGTAAGGCATGCGAGCTCCTAAACAGAGATCCTAAGGGATTGTTGGATTGGGCTAGAAGGGATTTGATGGGTTTTCAAGACTCCTTAGAAGACCTTGTTGCTAAACTTGAGGAGGAGAAAAAGTCTCCAGGCTATATTCAAGGAATTTTAAAAGCAATTAAGTCTTGGCTTCGCTACCATAACATAACTCTAATAAGAAGAATTAAAATTAAGAATTCAACAGCCACGTCAACGATAGAAAATGAGCGGATTCCAAGCCAAGAGGAGCTCGCAAGGATTTTAAGGGCTTCTCCACCAAGGATTAGGGCAGCCATTGCTCTAATGGCGTTCACCGGATTAAGACCTCAGAGCATGGGAAACTATGATGGAAGCGATGGATTGATGCTTAAGGATTTACCAGAACTAAGAATTGATGGTGGTAAACTAGTTTTGAAAAATACCTACCATGGTTGTCGTTAGGGCAACTCTTAGCAAGGCTAGGCATAAGTACTTCACCTCCCTCTCAAGCGAGGGATGCACTTACTTGAAAGAATATCTTGAGGAAAGGATGAGAGGTGGAGAGAAGCTTAAGCCAACAAGCCCATTGATAGCCCATGAAAGGAAACAGCAGAAAACCATTCGTGATGACAAAAATAACTCATTTTACCAGGCAATTCATGAGGAAGGCTGGAGTTTATAAGAGACCTTATGTTTTAAGAGCATACTTCGATACAAACATGATAATCGCAGAATCAAAAGGGAAAATTTCACACCCATACCTTCAATTCCTAATGGGACATAAAGGAGATATTGAAGCAAGATATTCAATAAATAAAGGAGTTTTACCACCAGACATAATTGAAGATATGCGCAAGTGCTACAAAGAATGTGAACCTTGTCTTAAGTACATTAGCTCAACCACTAGAACAATCTAGCCTAATTAGAGAAGCTAAGATTGAGGCTTTAAAAAGCATAGCTAAAAGCCTGCTCGGAATAGATTTGCTTGAAGTTAAAGTTGCTAAGGAAAAAGGAGCTTAACAGGGAGCTAACCAAAGATGGGGAACTAGAACTTTTTGAGAATGAGTCAAAGAGATTAAGGGAAGGAACTCATAATCCTCAGAGAATAGTTAGAGAGGATGAGCTTGAGCGAAGGTTTGCAATTCATCAGCATTCTACCTTCGCAAAGGATATTGATAAAAAGAGTAGATGATGCGATTTGTTCTTTTTCTAAGTTAGCTGAATAGAGAGTCCTTATATTGTGTATATTGTTATAGAAAAAGTTAAGGAAAGTGTATGTATGATATCGGTTATTCGTTAACGCAAGGTTGAAACTTAACATCAATAAACTATTAACCCCATTGCCACTAATGGGACCAGATTTCTAATCACATCTAAATGCAGGGTGAAATGGTTGGTGATATTTGACTAGGAAAAGAGAAATAGATGAGCTCCTTGAGTGTAGGGGCTTTCTCCAAAGCACTTGGCCTATCAGCATCGACAATGATTAGATATGATACTGGCTTCCAAGGATTTTCAGGCCCTACAACAATTGCTACACCACTTGCCTTCCTTAACAGCTTTTCCAAGTCCTTTCCATTAACCCTCCTGCTTGAGCTCCAAGAGCATAGAGGTCTTTATTTACATCTACAGGCACGACATCGAATCCAACCCCATATAGCTTCAGGGCAATCTCAACTAAGCCCATCAACAACCACCATTAACTGACCTCACCTCCCTTAAAAGCAAGTCGACAACTGCTTTGAATGCATCCTCCGATAGATGCTTGACTGGAATACCCCTAATCAATGAATAGCTGAAGTCTTTAGAGTATAGTGCTCTACCCTCCCTTGATACGATACCTTTATATAACTTGAGCTAGTATTACTCGTAGGCAGACCTTCACATCCCAACATCCCTGATCACATGATGTGACTATCCTACCACATTATTAAGTTTTGCAGCACAGAACGTAAAACGCTATTTAAAGTTTGGTAAAACGGTCTATGCCATGGTTCTGTGATGTGAATTTGTGGACGTTTATGGGGACGTAAAACACTGCTGAAGGCCTGGTAAAACCGTTATTAAAGGTTGGTAAGAAGGTCTGTGTCACGAATTATGGACGTCTATAGGATGGAAACGTGATATCGAATTCCCAGCATCCTCGATATTGGGCCGATAACGGAATCCGTTGCAGATGCGACGTAGATACGGGCAGATCTACTAGTAGACTGGACCTACTAGCGGAAACTGTTCATGCCTTTTTCTACACAGATCTGTGTTGAAATAAATGTCCCGTGACGGGCTCGTTGATGGACTAGTACATAGACCGTATCAACTAGGCTACCTACCAATCATTGGTGGTTACATAGGGGCTTCAACCCCCTTCACAAGGCTCAGTACACGCTTTGTTAGAATAGCTTAGAACGTGGCTTTATAATGACTACAATATTATAATTATAATGTCCTAAAATCTACTAGAAATGCTTTAATGAGTCCAGCCTTAAATAGCTTTCCTTTCAAACTGAAAAGCATTCAAATTAAAAGCTTTCAGCTTGAATGGGGAAATTGAACGGGGAAAGTGAAAGTGTTCAATTTTACCTAGCATTCACTCAGCATGGCTTGCACGTCCTTCCCGCACCATCTCCTAATGCTAGATCTGAAAGCTTTTAATTTGAGTAGGTTTAGTGGATGGATGAAGGCGTCTTAAGATTATACTAGAACATTCTAAAAACCTATAGGGCTTTTAGGCCTAACCTATAGGTTAAACCTAAGAAACCTACTTAGGTAACCTAATAGGTCTAACCTGTTAGGCTTAGGACGGGGTCTAGTACGTTCTTCCTGCACCGGTTCCTGGGGCAGGTTTATAGGGGGTATTAATTTTATAGTGTCTTATACCCCATATAAGGGGGTATAAGTCTATATGTTATAGAGGATATAAATTTATACTATAAATTCATGGCGTTTATACGGTATATAACATCTGTTTATATAGCCATAGTATGAGGCTGGCTAAGCCACTAGATGGTCTAGACCTACTCGACCAACTAGGCCCAGACGACCTAGTCAGAATGCATGTTATGCGACATGGCTTTAGTTGTGGACCTGCTTCCCCCGCAACCCCTCAAGCTCACTCTTCAGCTCCTGTATACACATAAACCTCTCATACAGGTCTATTGGGGCCTCCTCCCTCACTGTTTTCTTAGCTCTTGTTCCAGTACGCGCGTATGGTCAGTACTTGAACTCCCCACCCTCTCCCTACAGTGCCTTAGGTGTGCCCTTAAGGCCTGCTTATTCCTAAACCACCTACCACACCAGAAGCACTGAAGCACCATCCCCCCAACTCTATGTCGTGGCGGTATTTAAGTGGTGAATGGTACCTACTTCGGTACCAAATCGTTTAATGGTGCCATTTTAAGGTACCAAATAATTTTAATGGCCCCATTAGGAGTTTAAACTAACCCACCCTGCCTATAGGCAGGGAGCGTATTCAGCAATAGGCAGAGGCGTCAGCCCCCACCTATCCGCACCAATTCTTTTCAGGGACTGAAGTATATATGGTATAGTGCAGGTAATTTAGTGGTGTGGTACCAGTGAGTAGTGAAATGGTTCAGAAAGAGTATAGGTTTAGGTTGAAGGAGTCTGATGTATTCCTCATACCCCAAGCATTGAAGTACTTCCGGGACGAGTGGACCTGGCTCCGTGAAAGGTGTGAGGATCCCTTCCAACTGGAGGCCATGAGGAGGGTGGGGATCACGCCCTCTAAGGAGGGGATTGACTGGATTCTGGAGAGGACCTACAACCTAATTCTAAGGCTTGAGAGGGCTAGTAGGGGTAGACCTAAGGGATCTACTGGGGCTAGATGACCAACTAAAGGAATAGCTGATGGGGTACTCCCATCAGTAGATCTGTAAGAGTTACTAGTCGCCTCGACTAGATGGACTAGATCTAGTTGAGCAAGCTAAGCATCTCAGCATGCTAGTAGGGCTAGACGGACTACGCTAGATGAACTAGTCCAACTAGAGTGACTGGGGTGGGACACTAGATGTGCTAGTTGAGGCCTAGGTGAACGCCAACTAGCCCGCCAGATGATGCACTAGATACGCTAGTTGGACCTACTAGTTGAGTAAGCCGTCTAGCTAGGGCTACTAGCCCTGCTAGCTGGTGGACTAGCCTGCTGGCTTGTGCGGCTGGATGGCCTAAACCTAGGCGACCTAGGTGATGGGGGCCTCAGGCCTAGATTGCTTAGGGCCCTCAACAACCCTAACAAGAACTATATGTGCCTTATTAACGTATGCCACGCCATCCGCTGTCCTAACCTTAAACCAATACCGAGATGCTGAAATTAACCTACCCTCAACAACACCAGCACTAACCATTCTTAATTAGAGCTTTAACTAGTGGTAAATCATCTCAAAATTCACCAGCGTTATCTAACGCTATAAAGACTTCGCCATCGTTAATACCTCTAAATTCACTCAATAGAGACTTATCCCAAATAGCAGTAGTTAATTCTCTTCGCTCATAACCTAAGACTGAAGCATCTACAATATTAGCAGCTGCAGAGAATTCAAAAGTTATACTCAAGTTCCAATATATTTATTAAGGTATTCCTCAACATCATTAGCAATTCTCAAAGCTTTCATACTTAACTCCTTCTTAATGTTGATATAGGGATCTCTAGGATCTAATTAAGGACTTTATATAATCGTAAGTAGCTATAAATGCTTCAGTCCTACCATACTTACTAATCACTTCAGCTAAGTACTTAAGTAATTCAAGTATTAGATCACCTCTACCGAAGGTTATAAGGTCTTTACACCTAGAACGTATTAAACATAGCTTACAGTAATCACTTACCCAGCTTCTCGTAGACAGCCCTAACCTTATGCTCTAACGTGATCTCCTTATCAAACCTTAGGTCTAAGGATACATCGACTAAGACCCTAGGTATGCCCATAGACCTTAACCTCTCAGTAACTTCATTAACTAATCCGGTTAACTCGTTTAGGGAGCCTAACTCGTCCCCGGTGCCGAAGGAAGTTAATTGGTATTTAACTCCCCTAGACTCAAGGACCTTGATTACCTCGGCCACGTAGTGACTTAAGCTACCGCCTGAAGTGCCTATGGGGATTACCTTGATGAATGCTAATACCTTCAATTAGATCACCAATCAAACTCGATATAAAACAACATATAAAAACATTCACTAAGTATCATCTTCGATTACGTCGTCGGGACCTACTCGGTTGTACCTCCCTCTTAATCACTGAAATATATGAGAGGGCGAAGAAGGCGCCTGCACCGAAACCTATGACCATAAGCAGCATTAAATATAGGTGGTAATTCCCTTTAATTAATTCCTCATAAGTCCCTGTTATAAACCACTTAACTAGATCCCCTAAAATCCTTGAAGTAGGTAGGAATATCATCCAGAGTATTGACGACCTCATAACGTAGCCAGATAACGGCGACGTAGGCATCCTCGAGGTAATCCCCCTCATTGGGGGCATTAATTTAAAGAGCAACCCCGACATGATTAAGTTGTGATATATGTAGATGAAGATGACTATACATGTAAAGTAAGTTATCATCGGAGCTAAGTACTCAATGCCAAGTAATGAGGTAATAGCAGTAATTATTATTGGGGCTAAGGGTATTAACGCTATTCCTGAAATTAATTTACGTATAGGGTTCAATGAGCATCCGTAGGATTATTGATTTAAAAAATTTAAGTTTATTTGGTTTTAAGGCCTTGCGACGCCCATGAATATTAAGGCTGCGAAGTATGCGTAGAATGCTATGCCGGCAGCCAGTATCACGAATTTAATTGGGTGAGGTCTGAATTCCTTAGGTATCCATAGTATATTAGCTATAAATGGCACTAGGAACGCTAAGGCCATGAGCACTACCGATAAATATATGTCGATAAGTAGCAATAGCTCAGGCTGCCTAATGCCGACCATAGCCGGTATCATTAGGAGGAAGTAGATGATCACCAACGAGGCCCATAGCCTATACTCTGACATCTTCCTAAACCACGGGAAGTTAACCCTTATAGAGCTGGCAACTATCCTTGAGTACGCATCCATATTGCCCACAGCAGTACTCCATAGGACGACCATCGCTAGGAATAAGTAGACCATAGCACCGAATTCGCCGAAGAACTTCCTGAAGAACTCTGCTTGAACAACTGCCAACTTATAACCTGACGGTATTAGGCCTGCAGGCCTTAGAATCCATGAGGCCGCGTACATGAATATCAGCGAACCAAGTAGACCAATTGGTAGGTAGACGGCCCATAGATCGGTCTGAGCGATCCTCAGCCATATCCTCCAGTTCTTAAGGCTTTCAGGGTCAGTAGATGGCCTCCAACCGATGAGCACCGGTTCCTCCTCTCTACCTGAGTGCCTAGCTACCTTAGCTACCTCACTCGCCATGCCGTAACCCTTCTCTCTAACGTAAATGCCGTACTTTAATGATTCCTCAGGACCGCCTCCAAACGCCCAAGCAAGTAATCTAACAGCTAGGTCAGCAGCACCTGCTGGAAGGACCCCAAAGCTAAATAGACCTATGAATGTCTCAGCAATTCTCTCAGGGGTAGTTACCAAAGCGCCTATTATAATCATGCTTATGAACATCGCTATGACCATAATTAAGCATGCCTTCTCGACGACCTCATAGGCCCTCTTAGCAACTAAGAGTAGCGGAAGTATTATCGCGTAAAGCGCTAAACCTATTATCACGGGGTCCACGCCCTTAACCCCATATCCCTCAATAACTATGCCGGCCATAGTTAATGCGGCACCAGCAGGCCAGAACATCCAATGTCTGACGATCAACTGAATTATCCAGTAGAAGGTGCAGAATACTGGGTGAATCCTCTGGTACATCATTATAGGCGATTCCCCAGTAGCCATGACGTACCTTACTGCGAACTCATTGTTTGTGACCTTGAATATAGCGCTTAGTAGTATTGTCCAAGCAAGGATCATACCAACCCTAGCACCTGCCTGAGCACAGAATACTAACTCACCACTACCTATCTCCATAGCAGCCATGATGTATGCAGGACCTAACCATGCGAGAACCCCGCGGAATGTCTCAGCACCTATAGGTGGTTTAGGGATTGATTTTACTCCAGTAAATTCTGTAGGTCGCTTCAAGTAACTTTGTGAAGGTTGAGCAGACTGTGACAAATATTCGTCCCTAAATAATATAAATTATAGAAGTCAGTAATAAAGTTTACTCTAGTTAAGAATTATCGATTATGTTAAATGATTTAGTAAAGTATTAAATTGATTCTCGTATCATAATTAATGGTAAAGTGATTTATGCGGATATTGTGTATGGATCGCTTATGGTGACCTCCATAATTAGTACGTCATTCATAGCCCTGCTGATGTTATGCATTCGTAATTACCTTAATGCGTAGGAAGGCCTTACCTAGGGGCTCATGCAGTGTTGGTGAGTTACCTAGGGTCTCGGTATTAATCGAGGTTAAGGATGAATATGAAGTGCTTAGGCGTACGTTGGAGATCCCGCTTAAGGTCGACTATCCATTGGATAGGCTTAAGATCTATGTCGGAGGGTAAGGTGAATGTCCTTAATGAGTTGATCAAGTTAGTGAGTAGTAATTATGTACTGCTGCTTGACCGCGATTCATTAGTTCATCATGACTCGAGACGCAGGCTGGTGGAAGCTGTAGTTAATCATGGATTATGCGGTGCTACGGGCATTCCTAGGCCTAGTAGCCTTAGCTATGGCTTACTTCCTAAGTTCTTCCTAGTTGAATGCGTTCTATGGCTTAAGCTAACGTTAGCTAAGAATTACCTAGGACTAATAGTTCGGGGCCCTGATACTTCACACTACTTAAACGCCCATCAAGTACAGGGGTAATTCAACGTTCTCAATCACCGTTAAATAAGGTATTAATATTAAACTCCTGAGGAATAATGCTTGATTCAACTTAGATGAATCCCCTAAAACCATAAGTAAGCCTGAGTTAAGATGCTCTAGAAGGTCTACCAACTTAATTAACGTAGTTTTATAACTGGAAGCCTCGCCTTTAAGGGTGGGGACGAAGATTTCATTTGCCGCGCCATCCAAAACTAGTGTTAAAATGGTGCTGACTGGTAGGCTAATGGCCTTCGCTGGACACGTGATTAAAGCACCTAAGACTAAGGCTGGTAGGCTCAGGTACTTGAGGGAGGCTCTGAAGGACCTTAACTACGAGCTAAGCTTCAGTACATGAATTGACGAGCGGGGTCGCTTCAACACCATGTAGCCTCTGTTTGATCTTTGTGTTACGCTTCTGTGCGTTTTAAGTGAGGTGCGGTAAGTGGTAACCTCGAAAGCACCATTGTACACGATGAGGGTAGCCTACGTGGATCCGAGAGGGACAACCAGCTCCCGCGAGCACGACGAAGCCGTGAGGGGGCACGGGCTAGACAAGCGCACGGCTTCAGCATACCTAATGGCACTAAAACACCTACAAAGACCTTAATGGACCTTCACTCCCGAAACTGTTGCTAACCCTATACCTCCTCAGTAGTTCCTCAACATGCCTTAACTCGAATATATCATCCTTTGTGTAGTTCACTCTCCCTAAACAGGTAAAAACAAGACCTCCAGTGAATGCGGGAGAACCTTAAAATTGACGTACTTCAGGCATTGTTGGGGCTGAATCCTTTTCATGTTAATGGAAAAGTTTTTATTGATAGAAGATGACCTCCCGCATCGATGTGGGTCCTGCCCAGAAGGGTGGGAGGGGTAATGGAGATGTGACCCGCGTGCCGTTCGGGTCGAGGGAGTCCCATGACCCACCTACCATCAAGCTAATAGGTGGTTGAGGGCTAAGTCCCTACACTTGATCACGAACAAACATAAAATGATTGAAATGAAGGTGTAGGGACAAATGGTAGTAGTCTTGAAGCACCCATGGCTCTTGCAAATATTTATGGCATTATTCCTTAGCCGATAAGACAGATGCTATAAGGCCTTTAATGGAAATCCTAACTCCTTCTCTAATTCTGACCTATGATTCTTAATGCATGCAGTAAGTCCCCTAGGAGCATTCGATATTATCATTAATGAGAAAAGCTTACACCTTCCTCTCTGTACTTATCCACATAAGGCTTTAGTCCCCTAATCACTTTATTAAAGTAATTGGAAGCTCCTTGGGAGTGATGACCGTTTGATCCATGGGCCCCAAGTAAATGGACTCTTAAAAGTCTACTAGATAGAATTGAAAGTAGCTCCTTAAGCACTAAATACTTCGGGATCTACCGGACGGGATTGAAAGGTATTCAGTGCTTATCTTCCTCTTCTCAGTATTTCCGCATCTAGGGCATTTCAGTGTATCCAATGATTGCTTCCTTAGGGGAGTTCCACATATTGAGCAGTAGGCAAGTATGACTCCTAGCTTGACATCCTTTATCGTTATCATGTATGGCACCCCATCATTTAATACCTTAGCCTTAATTACATCACCTAATGCTATGACTTCGCTGAGGTTCTTAACGAATTTTTCATGAGTTTGAGATATATGTAGTAGTGCTGTGAATGGGTTGCTGAATCTCTTACCTGACTCGCTTGAGAATATCTTTGATATCGCTATTTCATCATGTATAATGGTAACCAACGCGTAGACTACTTCCCCCTTAGCTGGTAATTGAGGGCTCTTAACTGATGGCCTTACGTTAATGAATCGGGCTCTAACGTCGACGCTCACCCTTCCCACAATAGCTGAGCGTATGATTCCATTATCTTCGTAGACGCCGTTACCTGGCATAAATTCCTCTATAACGCAAATACTGTCGCCAGGAACTACGCCTAAGTTCATCAACTCCTTCAATTTACTCATTCCACCACCTAAGATATTAACTAACCTTAAGCTAATTTAACTTACTCGCATCCTCTAGGTATAACTTTTTAAACGTTAGGAGAAGCTCTATATTAGGTGGTGAAATGCCCTTAAGGCCTGCTAAGTGCTATAAGCTACTTAAGAAGCCACCATACACTAGGAAGGACTATATAGGAGGCATACCTCAACCAAAGATAACTAAGTTCGTTATGGGTAACGTCGAGGGCAACTTCGATGTGGTAGTTAAGTTAGTGGCGATCGAGGCATGCCAAGTAAGGCATAATGCCTTAGAGGCTGCTAGAGTCATAGGGCATAAGTATTTGAGTAAGTACGTAGGTGATACCAATTACCTATTTATAATAAGGACATACCCGCACCACGTCTTAAGGGAGAATAAAATGATGGCATTCGCTGGTGCTGATAGACTTCAAGATGGAATGCGTTTAGCATTCGGTAGGCCTATAGGAACTGCTGCCAGGATCCATGAGGGGACGGTGATAGCCGAGATCAGGATTCCAGAGAAATTCGTCGATCAAGCTAAGGAAGCGATGAGGAGAATACTATCTAAGATAGGTGTAAAGGCTGAAGTAGTTATTGAGAAGTTGAGTAAAGGTTCTTCATGAGTAACTACAAGGAATTCTATACTTACGACTTAAATAAGGTAATTAAGACAGTAACTGATAGATCAGCTAGGAAAATACTTATTCAACTCCCCGACGGTTTTAAGGCATACGCGACTTCCATAGTTGATGAACTAAGGAATTACCTAGGACATGGGGTAGAGTTAGTAATAGACGCTAATCACATATATGGTTCTTGTATATTAAACAAGCACTTAAGTAACTACTACGACTTAATAATTCACTTCGGCCATGAGCCATACCCATACCTAAATGAAGTAAGCCATAAGGTCATCTTCATCGACTTCCTAAGCAATTTAAGGCCCTCAAACAGATTAATCAATGATTTAGTGAAGACTCTACGAAGCTTAGATATAAGGAGAACCGCGGTATATGCAACACATCAGCATAAGAGAGCATTAACAGATATAGCTAATGCATTACTTAGTAATGGCATTGAATTATTAAATATTAATGATCTAAGTAAGTCGATCATAATGGGTTGCTGGTTTAGTGATGCATTAAAGTACTTAGATAAATGCGACGGATATGTGGTGATCTCTGGTGGATTATTTCACTCATTAGGTCTAGGGCTTCATATAAGGGGAGTGAAGCACCTCATTCAAGTAGATCTATACAGAGATGAGGTTAAAGTAATAGATGACATCGTGAGTAAATACCTTAAGGTAAGATACTGTAAGATTATGAAGGCATTAGATGCTAGGACATGGTGCTTAATACATGGGGTTGAGGGACAGTACAGGGATAACATTAGGGAAGTGCTGATCAAGGCCGCTAATGGTAAAGGGATAAGAGTCTATGAAGCTCAATCACATATAATCAACTATGACGTAATAAGGAATATAGATAATTCGACCATAGATGCATATGTAGTAACCGCATGCCCGCGTTTACCTATAGACGATCTATCTGAATTAGAGAAACCCGTCCTAACCCCAGGTGAAGCCTTAATGGTATTAAACAATGACATCAGTAATTACGTATTCCCATGGTGACTATCATTACGACTGAAGGCCTTGCCTTTAAAGGCGGAGGGAATACTTATAAGCCTCATCTCCTACATCTTCTAGTGCTGGTAGTGCAAAAATCCAGAGGGGTCTCCAACCGCCTCGACTGTTCAGAGATCGAATGATGTAGGTTAGATTGCCTGATAGCGTG